>Ga0105048_10015926_pt1 | contig 11642 bp, 10 predicted proteins | sample MAT05_FD_78382 | JGI IMG/M metagenome (GOLD analysis project Ga0105048, IMG submission 78382) | Freshwater microbial communities from Lake Fryxell liftoff mats and glacier meltwater in Antarctica - MAT-05 | ecosystem: Environmental > Aquatic > Freshwater > Ice > Liftoff microbial mat | place...
GCCGCGTGCGCGCGAGAAGCGCGTGACCTGCGGCATCGTGCTGCAGCTCCAGCAGCAGGCAGGCGCCGGTCGCATGATTCCGCACGCTGCGCAGGTAGAAGTCGCCCTCGACGCTCTCCAACGCCTCGACCGTGCGGACCACCAGGTAGCGCAGCGTCCAACGCACATCCACATCATCCGGCAGTGGGATGCGGACGCGGCGCGACCACGCCACTGACTCGCTCACGACGTGCGCCGCCTGCGCACGGCGGCGGGTGCGGCACCCTCGCCGCGCGGCAACGACGCGCCCTCGACGTGCAGCAGCGCCTTCTTGATCTCATTGCCCCAGCGATACCCGCTCATGCTGCCGTCAGAATGAATGACACGGTGACACGGGATCACCACGGCGACGCGGTTGGTGGCGCAGACGTTCGCCACGGCGCGTGCCGCACCAGGCTTGCCGATGGCTGCCGCGATCTGCGAGTAGCTGCGCGTCTCGCCGAAGGGGATCGCGATCAGCGCGTCGAGCACCCGCTGCTGGAACGCCGTGACCTGCATGTCGATGGCGACATCGGGCACGACACGTTCGCCGCGGAGGCGCGTGTGCACCGCAGCGAGCATCGGCGCAAGCTGGTCGCCGGCATCATGCAGGATCGTGGCGTGCGGGAACTCCGCCGTCAGTTCGCCGACCAGCGTGTCGTCGCTCGCGGCCAGCGAAACCCAGCAGAGCCCCAGCGACGTCGCGCCGATCACCAGACGCCCAAGCGGCGTGTCGGTGGCGGCCCAGCGGATGGTCGCGCCGGCGCCACCGCGGCGGTACACCGAGGGCGTCATCCCGAGATGGCGCGTGGCATCGGCGTAGGCGCGACTCGATGCGGCGTAGCCGGCGTCGAAGGTCGCCGCACTCACGGTCCCCGCATCACGCAGCGCACGCCGGAACGACTCGGCGCGACGACTGCGCAGGTAGACCGAGGGCGATGCGCCGACGATCGACGTGAAGAGGCGCTGCAGGTGCGCCGCGCTCATCTCCACCGCGTCAGCGAGTTCCTGCAGCGGCATGCGCCCCTCGCGACCAGCATCCACGGCGGCGTCGAGCAATGCGCGTGCACGCAGCACGGCTCGGTCTGCGCGGGTCTGGTCCATCGCGACCGTCTCGATCAGGGGCATGCAATGCAAGCTGGCAGCAGTCACGGAGATCTCCAAGTCGGTGAGCCCTCATGATTGCTGCCAGCGCGCGGCACCGCTTCCCGAATCGTGCGACATGTCGAATCAGGGCAGACGCACCAGCCCCAGCGAGACGATGACGGCGCGCGGCAGGCCTGGTTCGTACACCACCGGGCGGCCTGCGACGACATCGGGATTGAGGAACCCCGACGTCATGAAGCGACGGTCGAGCAGGTTCTCGACGCGCACGAAGCCCGTGATGCCGACCTTCGCGAACAGCGGTGCTGCACGACGCATCGACAGCGTCGCGTTGAAGACCGTCGCTGAGGGCAGCTCGACGGTGTTCGCGTCGTCGAGCATGTAGTGGCCCGTGTACTGCATCTCGGCGTCGACGCGAAACGGCGAAGCACCCGCGTCCCAGCGTGCGCCAATCATGCCGATCGAGCGTGGTACGCCAACGACCGCATTGCCGGCGTAGTCGGCGAAGCGGCCAGGCCTGCCGTAATGCACCGAGTCCACGGTGTACTCGATGTACGTGTTCCGGCTCAGCGTTGCGGTGCTGCGCACGGCCAGGCCCTGCTGGAACTCGATCTCGCCACCCAGCTCGACGCCCTGCCGGCGTGCGCGTCCCGCATTGAAGTAGAAACGCCCGCCGCGATACGGCACCAGTTCGTCACGCACCTCAGTGTTGTACACGGCCGCCTCATAGCGCATCGCAACGATGCCCTGATTCACCGTCGTGATCACGTGACGCGTGCCCACCTCATAGGTGAGTGAGCGGATCGGCTTGAGCAGCGCGCTGATGCCGGTGACCGTGTCCTGCCCGAACGTGCCTGCCGGATCCGTCTCGTTGCCCGCTGGCGTTTCCACACCGGCGCCGACATTCGCGTAGAACATGTTGTGCTCGCTGGTGCGGTACGCTGCGCCAAGCTTTGGCGAGACCTGCGAGTAGTCGCGCGTCGCGCCGAGTCGTGGCGTGATGCGATCGGTGAGCCCGTATCGCAGCGCATCGAGCCGGGCACCGAGGCTGAGGGTCAGTCGCTGCGATGCGTTCCACTCGTCCTGTATCAGCAGGCCGCTGGTCGTTGCGCGTTCGTCCTTGTCCTGCTGCAGCGTGGTACCCTTGTCACCGCTGGCTGAGAGCGACCAGAATCGTGCAGGCCCGTCCTGATGCTGGATGTCCGCGCCAACCAGCACGGTATGATCACCAAAGGGCTGGCGGTAGTTCACGCCACCGCCGCCATGCACGCGCTCGAACTTGCGGTAGGTGCCACGCTCGGAACGGATCAGCGTCTTCGGCGTCACGTACGACATGATCGAGAGCGCACCGGTACTGCCGATGGCCCGGTCGATCGTGGTACCGAACCGGATCACCTCGTTCTCGCGCCGCTCGCGACGCGCGTTGTAGGTGGCGTTCGCCGCGCGCGGATTCGCCAGCGCGTCCACGGCGGTGAGTGGGCCTGGTATGTCGAAGCCGTTCCGGCTGGCTGAGAGTCGCAGCGCGACGCGCGTGCGATCCCCGAGCGGCGAGAGAAATCCGGCATTGACGAGCGAACGTTCGCCGGCGGAGTTCTGTCGCCAGCCGTCCGACTCGGTCCGCGACGCGCTGAGGTACATGCGCGACTCACCGGTGCCGGTGCTCGTCTGCACAATGACGCGGCGCAAGCCGAAGCTGCCCGCCATCATGCGCAGGTCGAAGAGGTTGCCAGCCGCCGGCGTCGTGTTGATCGCGACGATGCCGCCGGCGGCATTGCCCCACAGCGCCGAGGCGTTGGAGCGAACGACGTCGATGCCTGTGACGGTCGCGAGGTCGATGATGTCGAGGCTCGTGCGCCCATCGGGCTCGGTTTCCGGCATGCCATCCACCATCACGCGGATGCCGCGCATCGTGGCGGCGTTGCTGCGGTCACCGGCACCGCGAGCACCGAACCCGCGAATCGTGATCCGCGTGTCCACGCCACCGGAGCGTGAGACGGCCAACACCCCCGGAATGCCCTGCAGCGCGTCGGCGAGCCCGATGCCGGCCGTGCTGCGCAGATTGTCGATGCCGACCTGCGAGACGGCCAGGGGCGCGCGCAACAGCGGGGTCGCGGTCCGGGTTGCGGAGACCGTGACCGTGGGCAGCACGGTTGCGGCGGTGTCGGGACGCTGCTGGGCAGCCAATGGCGCGGCGGCGAGCAGCGCCGTACTGAGGATTTGACGCGGGCGCATGACCAACGTTACGCGGTCTGTTCATGAAATGTTCACTAATTTTGCCACCGTCGGTCGTCGGCCCGTCCGTTCGGCCGATGTTGCCGCGAGGCGCGACGGGCGAGCCTTGTCGCAGCGCCCGGGCAGGCCGGACGCGGACACCGCACCACGCCACATTCTTCCAGTGACTCTCATGTCAAACCTTTCGGAAATTTCCGATCAGCTCGCTGACGCCGTCGCCATGTCCGCCGCGAGCGTCGTTGCGGTCCACGCGCGCCCACGCCTTGCCAGCACAGGCGTTCACTGGCGCGACGGCGTGATCGTGACCACCGATGCCACGGTCAGGCGCACCGACGACATCACCGTCACCCTGCACGACGGACAGCGCATCAGCGCCACGCTGCTGGGCCGCGATCCGGGCACCGACCTCGCGGCGTTGCGCATCCCGACCGGCCTGATTCCCGTCGCGACGCGCGGGGCCGCTGCGGATCTGCGACCCGGCAACCTGGTGCTCGCGCTGGCCCGCACCGGCAACGATGGACCGCAGGTCACCTTCGGCGTGGTCAGCAGCGTCGGTGACGCCTGGCGCACCTGGCGCGGCGGCACGCTCGACCGGCGTGTGCAGAGCGACGTGCAGCTGTATCCCGGCTTCGGCGGCGGGCCACTGGTCACCGCCCATGGCACCATCGCCGGCATCAATTCCGGTGGCATGAGCAAGCCGCTCTGCGTCACGATTCCCGACACCACGATCGACCGCATCCTCGACGCCGTCATCAACCGCGGCTACGTCGCGCGGGGCTGGCTCGGTGCGAGCATGCAGACGGTCCGGTTCTCCGACGCGGCCACCGCGAAGCTGGGCTTCGACGGACGCGGGGGATTGGTCGTGCTCGACGTGGAACACGACAGCCCGGCGGCGCACGCCGGCGTCATGATCGGCGATGTGCTGGTGCAGATCGACACCACGCGCATCACGCAGCATGATGACGTGATGGCATTCCTTGGCAGTGATCGCGTGGGCACCACGGTGCAGCTGCAGGTTGTGCGCGGCGGCGAGGTCGTGATCGTGCCGGTGACGATCGGCGAGCGTCCGCGTTCGTCCCGCTAGACAGGCGTGCCGCATGACGTGATGCACCTGTCGCTCGGCGCGATGCCCGCCCTGGTTCGGGCTCGCCTGAGCGCAGGGCTTGGCGCGCATCAGGACGTGCTGCTCGTCGATGGGCGCACACGGCATGCCTCGCGCCTGCACGAGGCGCATGCGGTCTTCGTGACGGAGTGGCCGCACGGCAGCGACGGCGCGGAACAGCACGCCGCCACGATCTACCTGCTGGATCCCGGTGAGCATGCGCCCGCTGCGCAACTCGCGCGCGGCGGCACAGCCTGGCTGCCACTCGACTCCGATGCCGACGACGTCGTGGCGGCATCGCATGGCGTGATTCGCGGGCTGACCGTGGTTTCGCCGCACGTGCTGCCGAGTCCGGGCAGTACCGGCGATCGCACCGCGCGACGCGAGCAGCGGATCACGGCGGCCGTTGCGGGCAACGACGAGCCGCACCTCACCGAACGCGAGCTGGACGTGCTGCGTGCGCTCGCCGAGGGGCTTGGCAACAAGCAGATCGGCGGCCGGCTCGTCATCAGCCCCAGCACGGTCAAGTACCATCTCCAGTCCATCTTCGCCAAGCTTGGCGTTCGTACGCGCAGCGAAGCGGTGAGCTACGGGCTGCGACGGGGCGTGGTGCCGCTCTGAGGCGGGTGTCGCGAAGCGGTGGGAACACTCGCGGCGAGATGCCGTCAGGTGACTTGCCGTCGCGGGAGCGGGTACCGGGCCACAGTTTCAGGAGGTCGTTCGCGCAGCGCCTGCGCGGTCGGCCCTCCCCCCCACCGTACTGCCAATGCCCCGACTCACGTCATCCACGCTCGCGGCGACGTTCGCATGCTGTGTCGCCATGCCGCTCTCTGCACAACTGCCGCGGCCGGCACTGAACACCGCGCCAATGCTCGCCACGCTCGAATCGGGCGCGGCCCACTACGCCGAGGTTGCGCAGCAGATCTGGAATTTCGCCGAAGTCGGATACATGGAGACGAAGAGCTCCGCACTGCTGCAGGGCGAATTGAAGGTCGCGGGCTTCACCGTCACGACGGGCATCGCCGGCGAGCCGACCGCGTTCGTCGCGGAGTTCGGAAGCGGCAAGCCGGTGATCGCGATATTGGGCGAGTACGACGCGCTGCCGGGCCTGTCACAGGCCGCGACGCCTGACCGCCGCGCGCTCATCGCCGGCGGACCGGGACATGGCTGCGGACATCACCTCTTCGGTACGGCCAGCACCGCAGCGGCGATCGCGCTCAAGCAGTGGATGCAGGCCAACAACGTGAAGGGCACGTTGCGCATGATCGGCACGCCGGCCGAGGAAGGTGGCGCAGGCAAGGTGTACATGGTGCGTGACGGCGTGTTCGACGACATCGACGCGGTGATCGCCTGGCACCCGGGTGACGAGAACTCGGTGACTGGCGAGCGCACGATGGCGAACATTTCCGGCAAGTTCCGATTCCACGGTCTGAGTTCGCACGCCGCCACGGCGCCGGAACGCGGTCGCTCGGCTCTGGATGGTGTGGAGGTCATGAACGTGATGACGAACTACCTCCGCGAACACATCCCCGATGGCAGCCGCATTCACTACGTGATCACGAAGGGTGGCAGTGCGCCGAACGTCGTGCCCGACGAGGCGGAGGTGTACTACATGGCGCGGCATGTGGACATGAAGATCGTGCGGGACATGTGGGAGCGGATCACGAACGCCGCGCGCGGTGCGGCCCTCGGCACCGGCACCACGTTCGACCTGCAGCTCGTGGGCTCGGTGTATGCACTGCAACCCAATGAAGTGCTGGCGCGCGTCCAGCAGCGTGCGCTGGAGCGCGTCGGCGGCTTTACCTACACGAGCGAGGAGCGCGCCTTCGCCCAGAAATTGCAGCAGTCCACGGCATTCACCGCCGTACCGCTGGAAACCACGGCACGCGTCAAGCCGCTCACACTGGACGCGGCGGGAGCCGGCTCCACGGATGTGGGCGACGTGAGCTGGATGGTCCCGACGGTGCAGCTCACGGCGGCAACGTGGGTGCCGGGCACGGCTGCGCACTCGTGGCAGGCTGTCGCGGCCGGCGGCACCAGCATCGGCGCGAAAGGCATGATGGTGGCGGCGAAGACCATGGCGCTCACTGCCGCGGACCTCTTCGTCTCGCCCGCGACACTCGACGCCGCGAAGGCAGAACTCGTGCGCCGTCGTGGTGCAGGCTTTACATACACCACGGCACTCGGCACGCAGAAGCCGCAGCTGGACTATCGAAAGGGCAGCGTACCCTGAATAGCGCCACGGGCGCAGAGGCTGACTGATGCTGACTGAATGCGAAGCATAAACAGCCTCGAGCAGGTTGTGCCCACAGTCATTGTGCGCCTGCTGGGCGCGCTCGAGACCAGCGTGCTCAGATATGTCGCCCCAGACGTGTTCGACGAACCCGTCAATGGCGCCTGGTGCGCGGAGTTCTTTGCCGATCCACGACATCACCTCGCAGTGGCCTTGCACGGGCCGCTGGTGGTGGGCATGGCATCGGGAGTGCACTACCTGCATCCCGACAAGCCGAACGAGCTGTTCATCAACGAGGTCGGCGTGTCGGAGGCGTATCGCAACCATGGCGTCGGGCGACGCCTGCTTGCCGCACTGCTGGCGCATGCCACCACCCTCGGTTGCGAGAGCGCCTGGGTGCTGACGGAATCATCGAATGCTGCGGCGAGACGGATGTACGCGGCCGCCGGTGGCACCGAGAAGCCCGAGGGCCCGGTGATGATCGAGTTCCGCATCTGACGCACCCCTGACCGACACCCGTTCGCGAGGCACACCATGGAACGTCGCACGTTCGTACTCCAGGCCGCACTGGCAGCCACGTCGCTGCCGGCGGTGCTGCGCCATGTCGCGCCGCCGTTCCGCATCTCGCTGGCGCAGTGGTCGTTCCACAAGGCGCTCTTTGCCAGGCAGATGGCGCATCTCGACTTCGCGCGCGTCGCACGTCGCGACTACGGCATCGAGGCCATCGAGTACGTGAACATCTTCTTCCGCGACAAGGCGAAGGACGCAGCCTACCTCGCCGAGATGAACACGCGGGCGAAGGGTGAAGGCGTGTACCAGCACCTGATCATGGTGGATGGCGAAGGTGCACTCGGTGATCCCGACCAGTCGAAGCGCCGGGCCGCCGTGGAGAATCATCGCAAGTGGCTGGACGCCGCCAAGGCACTCGGCTGCGCGACGATTCGCGTCAACGCGCAGAGCACCGGCACGCCCGATGAGCAGCAGAAGCTCGCCGCCGACGGGCTGCGCACGCTGGTCGAGCTCGCGGCACCGATGGACCTGAACGTGATCGTGGAGAATCATGGTGGCCTGTCGTCGCATGGCGACTGGCTCGTGGGCGTGATGAAGCTCGTGAACCATCCGCGGATGGGCACGCTGCCGGACTTCGGCAACTTCCAGGACTATGACCGCTACACGGCCGTGGCGGAGATGATGCCGTATGCCAAGGCGGTGAGTGCGAAGTCGCACGACTTCGACGCGGCCGGCAACGAGACGCACACCGACTACCGCCGCATGATGCGCATCGTGCTCGGCGCGCGCTTCAATTCATGGGTCGGCATCGAGTACGAAGGCGAGGCGACGCCGGAGCGGGACGGTGTGGCAGCCACGCTGGCGCTGCTCACGAGGATGCAGACGGAACTCGCCTGACGAAACTCGCCTGACCGACCGTACCTGACCGACCGCACCTGACCGACCGTTCCTGACGTCGTCGCGTCAGGTGCCGCGCGGCGCCGTGATCTCCTGTCGCGTCTCCGAACTGGTGATGCCCATCGCGATCCAGCGCATCACCGTGCGCGCCTCTGTCGCGGGCACCGGGTTCGGCGCCGTGCCGTGGATCGCGTCGCGCACGCTGGCGTAGTAGCGCCGGTAGTCGCCCGGCTCGCCGTGCACGACGCGGGTCGTCAGCTGCTCGCCATCCACTGAGGTGAGCGTGCCGACGCGCGGGTCATGGCCCCAGTTCGCGTCACCGGGTGTGCGGCCAGCCTTGAGCGCGTCTTCCTGGGTGTCCAGGCCCTGCTTCACGAAGCTGCCAGTCGTGCCGTGCACCGAGAAGCGCAGGTCGTGCGCGGCCATCATCGTGGAGGCATGCAGAATCACGCGCAACCGCGGGTAGCGCAGCGTGGCGTGGAAATAATCATCGGTCTCGCCACCGTCGCGCTGCACCGCGATGTCTGCGGTGATGCCGAGCGGCGCGCCGAAGAGCTGCAGCGCCTGGTCCAGCAGGTGGGGGCCAAGGTCGTACCAGAGACCCGCGCCCGGACCGCTCCGCTCGCGCCATCGATCACGGATCTCCAGACGGAAGCGGTCAAAATGACTTTCGAACTGCGTCACCTCGCCCAGCGCCCCGGATGCCACGAGGTGCTGCACGGTGAGGAAGTCGCTGTCGTATCGGCGATTGTGGAACACCGACACCAATCGGCTGACGCGTGCCGCGTGCGCGATCACGGCGTCCGCCTCGTCGACGGTGACGGTGAACGGCTTGTCCACGATCAGATGCTTGCCTGCCTCGAGCGCCGCGTGCGCCTGCGGGGCATGCAGCATGTTCGGCGTGGCGATCACGATCAGGTCGATCGCAGGGTCGGCGAGCACGCTCGCGAGGTCAGGCAACACGCGCACGTGCGGGTGATCCGCATGCACTGCCGCTGCATTACTGGACACCACGCTGTGCAGTGCCAGTCCATCAACGGCGCTGATCAGCGGAGCATGAAACACCTTGCCGACGAATCCAAACCCAACCAGTGCAACCTGCAGTGTCTCGGGCATGTGCTCTGTGCGGTTCCGGTGATCAGCGCGTCACGACCTCGCGGCGCCACGCATCCAGCATGGGAACTCCGGCACCGAGCGTCATGACGACGAACGGCAGAAGGATACCGGTTCGACCCACTCCGAGCAGCGTCAGCGCGCTGGACGTGAGCAGTACGCCAGCGATGATCATGGTCTCCTCGCGGCGCCGCATCACGCGGCCCCACAGCAGCGACGTCCACCGCCGATGGACCGGGCGCAGTCTCGTCTGCGTGATCACCAACCCCTCGAGCGCCCACGAGTTCGTCGGGTCCAGCTCGCGCGCCTGCTGGAATTCCTCGTGGGCGCCCCGTACGTCACCCGCATCGAGCAGCGTCCAGGCATGTCCCGTTCGCGCCAGTGCGTTGGCCGGGAACTTCGACGCAAAGGCGCGCCAGGTGTCGCGCGCCCGTTCCTCCAAGCCGCGCCCTGCGGCAATTGCCGCGCGAAGCGGCATCAGCTCCTCCTCCTCGGCACCATGCGAGTCGGCGTCGGCAATCGCGATGCGCGCCAGCTCCCAGTGGGCGGTCTGCAGGTACACCCGGGCCAGCAGCACGTGCGTGTCCGCCTCGTCCGGGTCCAGCGCTGCGGCGCGCTCGGCGGCGCGCTGGGCGCCTGGAAGGACGCTGGCACTGAGCAGCACGACACCGCGGGTCCAGTGCGCGAACGCCGCGAGCGGAGCCTGCTGCACGGCGGTCGCGCTGGCGGTCAGCGCGCCGGCAAGGTCACCGGTCTCCAGCAGCAGCAGGGCGCGCATGCCGGAGAGCCAGGGATCGCCTCGTCCTGCCGCGAGGCACTCATCGAGCAGCTGCAGGCCGTCCGCGAACCGGGCATCGGCGATGAATTCGCCAAGCCGGGCGCTGATCAGGGACTCTTCGAGTCGAGACATGGCAGAGCACTGTGAGGGATGCGGAAGTGTTTGCCGCTGTGTTCTGCAATGGTTGGGCCAGCAGACCCGACCGTGCAAAACATCGTTCGCGAGTAGCTTTTCGCCGTGCCCCAGAACCTCGATGCATTCCTGACCCAGCTGGGCGCCGCCCGCGCGGCCTACACGCGGCCCCCGAGGCTCCACGAGGCCGTGCCCGAGTGGATGCGCCGGGTGCTTTCCTTGCTCTTCCCGCATGCGGCACCTCCCGGCGCCTGCTGCGACCTCGCAGCGCTTCGCCTCGAGCACGAAGGTGTGGCATCCACGCTGCAGGACCTGTTGCGCCAGTTGATGCCCGCGCGACCTGACGCCGCTGCCGTGGCTGATGCCCAGATGGCGGCATTGCCGGACATTCGCGTCCGTTTGTACGCTGACGCGGAGGCACTGTTTCGCATGGATCCGGCCGCGAAGGACATCGACGAGGTCTTTCTGGCCTATCCGGGTTTTCTGGCCACGATCTGCCATCGTGTCGCGCAGCCGCTCTGGCAGGCAGGTGTCCCGATCATGCCGCGCATGATCACCGAGTGGGCGCACGAGCGGACGGGAGTCGACCTGCATCCCGGCGCGATAATCGGCGACCGGTTCGCCATCGATCACGGCACCGGCATCGTGGTCGGGGAGACGGCGCGCATCGGCAACGACGTGCGCCTGTATCAGGGGGTGACGCTTGGTGCGCTGCGCGTCACCAAGGCGCTTGCGGCGGTCCAGCGTCATCCCACGATCGAGGACGACGTGACGATCTACGCCAACGCGACGATCCTGGGTGGGCACACCGTCATCGGCCGCGGCAGCGTGATCGGCGGCAACGTCTGGCTCACGCGCAGCGTTCCTCCCGGGTCGATCGTGACACATGCGGTGCCCAACGAGCGGCGGCGTGACGACTATCCACTGGAGTTCGAGATATGACGCGGTATTCCTCCATTCTCGGCACGATCGGCGACACGCCGCATGTCCTGCTCTCGCGCCTGTTCGGAACCCGCGTCGACGTGTGGATGAAGCTCGAGCGCGCCAATCCGGGCGGCAGCATCAAGGACCGCATCGCACTCGCGATGATCGAGGATGCCGAGTCGCGAGGCGTGCTCACGCCCGGCATGACGATCGTGGAGCCCACCAGCGGCAACACCGGCATCGGTCTGGCAATGGTGGCGGCCGTGAAGGGCTATCGCCTGTTGCTCGTGATGCCGGAAAGCATGTCGGTGGAACGTCGCCGCGTGATGCTGGCGTATGGCGCCGAGTTCGAGCTCACGCCGCGCGAGCTGGGCATGAAGGGGGCCATCGCGCGCGCGAACGAGCTGGCCGCGAGCACCGACGGTGCCTGGATGCCGCAGCAGTTCGACAATGCCGCGAACATCGAGATTCACAAGACCACGACTGCCCGCGAGATCCTCGACGACTTCGTCGATGGCATCGACTACTACATCACGGGCGTCGGCACCGGCGGGCACATCACCGGCGTGAGTGAAGTGCTGAAGGCCACGATGCCGAAC
>Ga0105048_10015927_pt1 | contig 11642 bp, 9 predicted proteins | sample MAT05_FD_78382 | JGI IMG/M metagenome (GOLD analysis project Ga0105048, IMG submission 78382) | Freshwater microbial communities from Lake Fryxell liftoff mats and glacier meltwater in Antarctica - MAT-05 | ecosystem: Environmental > Aquatic > Freshwater > Ice > Liftoff microbial mat | place...
CTCTACTATCAGAAAGCAAGAAATGAATTTAATGAATGCAATTCATTGCGCAGTAATTGGAAATCCATATATTGTAGCTTAATTTTAAGTTATCAACATAAACTTGACGGCTAAATAGTAACATAAAATTTAGATAGTAGCGATTAGATAAATCAAATGAAATGGAATGTTATTTTTAATTTACTCAAACACCATCAACACTTGTCCCTTCTCCACCGTACTTTTTTCAACCATCAAAATTTCTTTAATAGTTACATCGGCTGCAGCCTTAAACACATTCTCCATTTTCATAGCTTCGAGAATTAATAATGGATCTCCTGCCTTATAATGTTCACCTGCTTTGGCAAGAATCTTTATGATAAGTCCAGGCATTGGAGCTTTAAGATTATTGATCTTTTTATTCGCGCCAGCCTTTATTCCTAATGAATCAAGTAACAGATCTACAGATTCTTTCAGATGGACCGTATACTTTTTACCCTTCATACGGATAGTAACCTGTTTAGCCTCTTTATCATATCTGACAAGATCTGCTTCCATCGTTTTTCCATCGACAGTGATCACGAACGAACCAGATGCATTCTGATGAAACGCCACCTGCCTGGTCATACCATTAACTATTGAATTTCCGGTTGAACCTATTTCAAATTCAAATTTACTAAGCGAGGCCTTATACATAGAGGTATGAATTATTGATTTCCGTTTTCACGAGGTACTTGTGCAGCATACTTCTGAAGCAGAGGCATGTATTTATCATAGACATCGTCTCTACCTATCTGTTTCGCCATATTAATGATATTACTGATAACAGACAAATCGAATTGTGGGGCACTTGCTCCATCCATTTTATTTGGAAGACTATTCATATACGCAATATCATCTTCCGTTTGCTTCAGGAATTTATCCAACATAATTTTACTTTTTATAGTATCACCTGCAGTAATATAGGCCATGCACATGAAAATATTACCAATGTTTTCATTATCCTGCGAAATGATATATGGCAATGATCTTTCAGAGATACTGTTATATACTTTATCAAGAATCCTGATTGCATCTTCCTTCTTATTATCTCTCGACAAGGCATCTGCGGTCATACTCGCAAAACGTCTGTTAGTGCTCGCCATACGTCTGTTAGTCTGATCAAGATAGATCCCATTCTCACAATTACCGTATCTGAACTTATTCAAATACAAATCCACACACTTGCTTTGATTCACACGTAAAGGTTGAATTATTTTTGAACCTACTGTGCGAACAGGGATCAGTTTATACGCAAAGCCTTCCAATTGTAAATATTCATCCAGTCCTTCATAATGATCCGGATCAATTGAATTCGCAAAATAAATTGGTCGTTTCCATGCATTGGCAGCAAGGATATTTAAAATGGCTAGATCATTTTTGTAGGCAACACTTTTAGGCATACTAAACTGAACCTGATCAACGACTACTGACGTATCTCCGGGAGCTAATATCTGATTTTTCATAACCAGTTCCTTATCGACCGGGATAAAGAAGTTTTTGACAGGGAAGTAGTTCGACGCTCCACCATCCTGTGTCGGCATGGTAGAATTTGGACCATCGTCCCCGACAAATTTTAATACTTCTGTAAGATTCACATATTTATCTTGCGCAATTGATTTAGTATCCAGGTATTGAATATAGTCGCGTTTTTGTCCACGGTATTGTTCAGGTTTCCATATCAGAGGAACTGCCGCAGTATTATTCATCGCTCTCGACAACTGATCAATATACCAGTCAATTCCCAACAAACTAATATTAATAATGCGGACATCAGTTCGAATTCCTTCTACTTCCTGAGCGTACCATAATGGATATGTATCATTATCACCTTCAGTAAATAAGATCGCATTCTGATCGCATGATTCGAGGTAATTAATTGCAGTGGCTTTCGCCAGCGTCTTCTTAGAACGATCATGATCATCCCATTCCTTACTTGCCATCAACAAAGGAACGGCCACCAGACAAAGACCAGTCGCCGCAATGGGAGACATATTTCTCAATTTCAGTCTTCGGAAAAGATCACTTACCATCATAACGCCAAGGCCTATCCATATTGCAAATGCATACGTTGCTCCGGCATAAGCATAATCACGCTCACGTGGTTGAAGGGGCGTATTATTGAGGTAAATCACAATCGCAAGACCTGTAAAGAAAAATAGAAGTCCCACGACAAACGTATTTCGTCTGTCATTTTTGTAATGATAAACAAGCCCTAACAATCCCAGTATGAATGGCAGAAAGTACAATTCATTTCTTGCCCGACTGTCGCGCATACCAAGTGGCATTTTATCGACATCACCAAACCATATCTTATCAATAAAAGCGATTCCTGAAAGCCAGTTACCATTCTCAGGTTCTCCTTGAATATTCTGTATATCATTCTCACGGCCAATATAATTCCAGCAGAAATAACGCCACCACATCTGTTTCACCTGATATCTCATAAAGAACGACAAATTGTCTGCGCTGCTTGGTGTTTCACCTTCGGCTAAACCTAAATAATTCTGATAGTATTTTGCATGATTCTGATCATTGCCATCCCAAATCCTTGGAAATAAACGGGTATCTTCTGCGTTATAGGTATAGGCATCTTTCTTTTCTCCTAACTCTTCGTACTTTTTTTCTCCTTTCCAATATTGCATTTTACCATCTTTCATGCCGGTTGGCTTAGAATTATAATCAGGTCCGATAACTAATGGTACAGAACCATATTGCTCACGCTGAAGATATTTGATGAGTGAAATTGCATTATCAGGGTTCGTCATATCTAATGGCACATCTGCATTTGAACGGATGATGATCTGGAAAAAGGATGAATATCCGATCAGCAAAAAGATGAAACATAATGTAGCAAGATGAACAAAATAATGCCCTGCCTGTTTTGCCCATCGAATCAAAAAGAAACAACCGATCCCAATCAATATTATAGCCACGAATACACCGCTGTTAAATGGCAGGCCAAATGAATTGACCATTAATATATCCATTTTCGAAGCAAAGATCGGTACGGCCTGTATTATCCCGAATTGAACCACCCCTGTAATCACACAACCAATAATGAAGGCCCAGAATGTTCCTCCTTTGGTTACAGGATATCGTTTGAAATAGTATACCATCACGATAGCCGGTATCGTCAAAAGATTTAATAGATGGACACCGATAGACAATCCCATTAAATAGAAAATAAGTATTATCCAGCGATCGGCATATTTGTCATTGTCATTCGTTAATCTGTCTTCCCACTTCAGTATCGACCAGAATACAAGTGCTGTCAGGAACGAGGACATTGCATATACCTCACCTTCCACAGCAGAAAACCAGAAGGTATCGGAAAATGTATAGGCTAACGCACCAACAATTCCGGCCCCCATTATTTTAAGAATATTATTCTGTCCGATCTCTTCACCTTGTTTAATTAAAATTCTCTTTGCAAAGTGTGTGATCGTCCAGAAAAGAAATAAAATCGTAAAACCACTGCTTATCGCCGACAAGCTATTGATTGCAAAGGCGGCGTTTTGCATTCCAAAGATGGCTACAAAAATCCTTCCTATCATCAGGAATAAAGGAGCTCCGGGCGAGTGAACCACTTCCAGCTTAGCGGCTCCTGAGATAAACTCTCCGCAATCCCAGAAACTGACGGTGGCTTCTTTGGTCATCATATAAATTGCGCAGGCAAAGAGACAAACGACCCATCCGATAATGTTGTTGATTTTGTTATAACTCATATGAATATTTAATAAGGGGGCAAATATAAAAAAAGGAATCTTACTTATCCGAATTGTTTTGCGTTAAAAAAAATGAAATGCAAATTGAAAATGGTCAATTGAAAATTGACAACTTGTCCTACTGGAGAAGGTGGATGTACGATGGACATTCGTCAATGGTAAATCTCATATCTCTCATCTCATATCTCCCCTCTCACATCTCTAATCTATCCTCTAAATATCCGTCGCTTCGCCAAAAGCCATAGCAGTCGCTTCTTTCACGGCTTCGCTCATAGTTGGATGTGGATGAATTGAATTCAAGACTTCATGATACGTGGTTTCTAATTTTCTTCCAAGAACAGTTTCTGCGATCAGCTCAGTCACGTTCATACCTATCATATGTGTACCCAGCCATTCGCCGTATTTAGCATCGTAAATTACTTTTACAAAACCTTCGGTATTCCCTGCTGCTGTGGCTTTACCACTCGCTACAAATGGGAATTTTCCGATCTTTACTTCATAACCGGCTTCTTTAGCGGCCTTTTCTGTCATTCCGACACTTGCAATTTCAGGACTGCAATAGGTACATCCTGGAATATTGCCATAATCGATCGGTTCAGGCTGATGACCATGCTTTTTCTCCATGAACGCAATATTTTCTGCACATACAATTCCTTCTTTACTCGCTACGTGCGCCAACGCTTGTGTTGGCAAAATATCTCCGATGGCATAGATCCCAGGTACATTCGTCTGGCAATAACCATCTACTACAATGCGGCCTTTCTCCATTTTTACTCCGGCTGCTTCCAATCCAATATTTTCAAGATTAGCTACTACACCAACAGCACTTAACACAATATCCGCTTCCAAAACGACATTTCCTGCGGCAGTTTTCACAGTAGCTTTCACACCATTTCCGCTGGTATCGACACTTTCTACAGATGCATTGGTCATGATTTCCATGCCTTGTTTCTTAAAACTTTTTTCAAGTTCTTTAGACACATCCTCATCCTCAACGGGAACAATACGAGGCATAAACTCGACGATCGTCACTTTCGTTCCTATACTATTATAGAAGTATGCGAATTCAACACCTATCGCACCACTTCCGACAACGATCATCGATTTTGGTTGTGTAGGTAACACCATCGCTTCACGATATCCTACTATTTTCTTTCCATCGATAGCAAGATTTGGTAATGTTCTTGCTCTACCGCCGGTAGCAATAATTATATGTTTACAATCGTACGTCGTTGCCTTTCCATCAGTTGCCGTGACGTCCACCTGACCTTTCGATTTTATTTTACCAAAGCCCATGATCACATCGATCTTATTCTTCTTCATTAAAAACTGAACACCTTTACTCATTTTATCGGCCACTCCCCTGCTACGTTTTATCATGCCATTAAAATCAGCAGTTGCTTTATCTATCACAACTCCATAGTCGGCGGCATGTTTTGCGTATTCAAAGACCTGTGCCGATTTCAACAATGCTTTCGTAGGAATACATCCCCAGTTCAGGCAAATACCACCCAATGATTCTTTCTCAATAATGGCCACTTTAAATCCTAACTGCGACGCGCGAATGGCTGCAACATATCCTCCCGGGCCGGCTCCTATAACAATGATATCGTACTTCATACTTATTTTTTTAGTTGTTTAAAATTTGAAGGGCAAAAGTATACAAAATGATGTAAAAAGTGAAATCATGGTTTGAATGGTTGGCATGCAACGTTGCCAGCGTATAAGCGCATTCAATCTGCAAGGTCTCCACAGTATGACCATGAAAATGTTTGACAACAGTTTTTATTTATGAATGTAAGCAACAGACTGGGTCTTTTCATTTCCTATTCAATGCTGCCGGCTCGTAAACAGACAGCAATTTTTTCTCGAGTCTGGCAGCCGGACTAATGATAAATTTCTTTTCTTTCTTATGCCTTCTTGTCAGTACTTCGGTAAAAAGAAGTTTCCCGCTTAGTGGTTCAAAATCCTCGTTATATAAATTAAAACCTTCTCTGTGCGTAGCCACTACCCCTTCATCGCCCTGATAACGATCAATCATACTTTCAGGAAGATTGGTATTCAAATCAAAATGAGTTTCAGGAACCCTGTAACTGATCTCGGTAAAAAAATAATTTGAGAATGAATTACTGAAAACCCGTTTTTTCATTGTCAGCGATTCATAATCGTAAAATACAATATCACTCCATTGCTTATTCTTCGCCTTTTCATAGCAGGTGTCATAAAAAAAATAGACTGGACAAAAGCTAAAATTCATCGCAAAATCATTCATAATAGATTCATTGTACGAGGCATCTGCGTTTATGACCTCATCAATGTCGTTATGCATACCACGTTTCTTCATCCCTTCTATTTTATTGGTGGAAAGATGCAGCATTACCAATATGCAGGAAGGTCTTGGGATAGAACGATAGGTGACTACTTTGGATGAATCCTGGATGGTTTGGCAAGTTGCAGTTAGAGTTAGGAAAATAAACAACAGGAACACAAGGTGAAACTTTATCATCACTTTTTTTGAAATAAAGGTAATCATTCACTGAAAAAAAATAAGTATTTTATTCATTCATCTCAACAACGCAATCGGATTCGGTTATTCGGAAAATCTGATTAAATTTGCCCACCAAAAATAGAGACTATATCATGGGAAGAATATTTGAAGTCCGAAAAGGAGCGATGTTTGCCAGATGGGATAAGATGGCAAAAGATTTTACACGTATCGGTAAAGAAATTGCCATTGCTGTTAAAAATTCAGGTCCGGATGTAGAAAATAATCCAGCCTTAAGACGCTGCTACCTCAATGCAAAGGCTTGTAACATGCCGAAAGACCGTGTTGAAGCTGCCATTAAACGTGCCATGGGAAAAGACACTTCAAATTATGAAGAAGTTTTATATGAAGGCTTCGGACCTCATGGCGTAGCCATTCTTGTGGAAACAGCCACCGACAACACCACCCGAACCGTTGCCAATGTTCGCGCAGCATTTAATAAAGGGAATGGCGGTATGGGAAACAGTGGCTCTGTGGTATTTCTCTTTAACAGGATGGGTGAGTTCAAGATAAAAAATGAAGGTATTGATATTGACGAGCTCGAACTGGAATGTATTGATCATGGTATGGAAGAAATTGGTGAAGATGCAGAGGGAAATATCATACTGCGATCAAACTTCAATGATTTTGGTAAGATGAGTGAATTTCTTGAAAAGAAAAAGATCATCCCTATTTCTGCTGAACTTACCCGTATTCCTTTAAATACTGTTGAACTGAATGAAGAACAATCGGAAGAAGTTTTAAAACTGGTCGACCGTATTGAGCAGGATGAGGATGTACAAAAGGTTTATCATAACCTCATATAAATCCTTTGCCCTTTGTTAACAGCAAATTCGTTACTTACCCCGGGTATAAGTGGCTCAGGTTGTTTTATTCGACGAAAAGCCATTACTTTTAGCCTCTATTATTTCACTAAATGAAGAAACAACTCCTTGTATGCCTGATACTCGCCAACCTGATTGCAAGTGGCTGGTATTTCCTTCCCGCCAACAGAGAAGGATTTGAAGAAGAAACTGAGATCGGTAGCCCGAATGAGGAGAATGAGGAACATCTGAAACTTAATCTCGAGATGCTTGCAGACCCGGCTACCGGAAAAATTCCCGAAGGAATTACGTTTAAGAATCTTGAATTCCTGTATCACTTACAAGAGGTAGATATGTCTTCATCCAGAAAAAAAGAACGCGCAATAACATGGACCAACCGCGGACCATGGAATGTGGGTGGCCGGACACGAGCCTTTGCCATCGATGTGATTGATGAATCGCATCTTATTGCAGGAGGGGTTTCTGGAGGTATATGGCAAAGTTATGATGGAGGCAACACATGGGATCGTGTTAGTGACGTAAACGGGCATCCTGGCGTGGTCAGTATTTCGCAGGACAAAAGGCCAGGGAAAACAAATATTTGGTATGCCCTTTCGGGTGAATTATACGGAACCTCTGCCAGTGGTGGCAATTCCTTTTATCTCGGAGATGGTGCGTTCCTATCATTGGATAATGGAAGTACCTGGAAACCGATCTCTTCCACTGCAGGTGGAACGCCCAATTCTTTTTCAACCTCATTTCAAGGTGGATGGCGAATTGCCACATCTCCGGTCGATTCAATTGCAGCTTGTCTATATATGGCTACCTATGGAAGCATCTACAGAAGTAAGGATACAGGTAAAACATGGAAGGCCGTTGTAGGCAATGGAAATGACTCCTATTTTACCGATGTAAATGTTTCTTCCAAAGGTATTGTCTATGCTTCTTTAAGTACGGATGGTGCAAATACTAGAGGATTTTTCAGATCAGGAAATGGGTTGACATTTACCAATATCACGCCACCTTTCCTGAAATCAGCCGACAGATCGGTGATTGAAATCAACCCGAATAATGAAAATGAAGTTTATTTCCTAAGCGAACTTCCTTCAGATACTAGCGGAGGTGTTGTAACGGCAAATTATGAAGGGAACAAAGAATATGTTTCGCTTCTGAAATATACTTATATCAGTGGTGATGGTACAGGCGCAGGTGGGCTTTGGACCAACCTTTCAGGTAATCTTCCTGTAACTTCAACCAACCCGTTTGATCGCTTTAACAGTCAGGGCGGTTACGATCTTCTTGTAAGAATGCAACCGGGATCCAATACCTTAGTGATCGGTGGAACGAATTTATACAGATCCACCGATGCGTTCACAACACCTTCTCATACGTCGCAATTTGGAGGGTATGGCGTTGGAACCATCCTTCCATTTTTTACTGTTTACCTAAATCATCATCCAGATCAGCATGATTTCTTTTTCCTTAAAAGCGACCCGAAAAAAGTTTTCTCAGTGAGTGATGGCGGTGTTAAATTTTCAACTAATGTCAATGCGCCTGTTGTAGAATGGACGGAAAGAAGTTTAGGGTATGTGACCTCTCAATTATATTCTGTTGCTATCGACGAAGTTCATGCATATGATCCATGGCTTTTAGGCGGGTTTCAGGATAATGGAAATTATATTTCAAATTCAAATAATCCCACCCACAAATGGATCATGCCTGTTAATGGAGACGGTGCGATCAATTATATTTCTCCTGATAAATCATTCTATGTGATGAGCATTCAACTGGGCCGAGTGATTAAGGTGCAATTAGATAAACAGGGACATCTACTTGCTCGCAGAAGAATTGATCCGGATGGTTTTAAGAAAGACGATTACCGTTTTATCAACCCATTTATTGTAGACCCAAACGATAACAATATTATGTATATGCCTATCGGCAAAAAGATTGCACGTTTAAATAATCTTGCTTCCATCCCTGTGAATAATATCTATACCCCGTTAAAGAATGCATGGACTATTCTAACGGATAGCATTAAAACGTCAAACCCGTCGTCTACAGCAAATGCGGAAATCACTGCTTTGGCTGTTTCAAAAAGTCAACCAAATATCTTATATATAGGAACCAATAACAGGGAAATATATCGCATCAACAATGCCCACACCGGAGACCCTGTTTTCACTTTGCTGGATACAGCAACTGCAACAAAACGACTTCCGGTCGGAGGTTTTGTTAGCGGAATCGCGGTTGATCCTGACAGCGCGAAAAATGTCCTTATTTGTTATTCTAATTACAATGTCACCAGCCTTTATTACAGTACCAACTATGGCGAAACCTGGTATTTTGTAGGTGGTAATCTCGAACGGGGAGCGGCCAACCCAACAGGTGGCGATCCTTCAATCCGCTGTGTGAATATTCTAGTTGGTAAGAACGGGAAACGTACCTATTTTGCAGGAACGAGCATTGGCCTTTTTTCGACGGATACACTCGTACTTGCCACAAGTACAATAACTGCACAAAATAAAACAAACTGGAAACAGGAAAGCCCGGAGAAAATAGGCGCCTCTGTAGTGGTCGATATCAAAGTACGTCGCAGCGATGGATATGTAGCTATTGGCACACACGGAAGCGGTGTTTTTGAATCGTATTACACAAATTTTGATGCCCCTCCGATTCAAAATACGTATGCTAACATAATGGCGTATCCAAATCCGGCTTCTGATAAAATCTATTTTGCATTTGACGCGACTAATACCTCTGCATTTGTAGCAGAAGTATACGATCTAAGCGGACGAAGAATGACAGCCCTTTCTAACGGCATCAATAATAATAATGTTTTTACACAGGTGCTCGACGTATCGCGATATCCTTCTGGTCATTATTTTATGACCTATTATACAACAGACAACAGGAAACTGGTCAAACATTTTACCGTGCGTCATTAAATCAACTCTTTACTCTTGCAATTCAAACCATGCTATTTATTCTTTTTGATACTCGCTCTAACTGCTTTCCAAAGTTGTGATGAAGAAACGTATACACCTAAACCACGAGGCTATTTCAAGGTGGAACTTCCTGAAAAAAGTTATACATTGTTTACGAAAGAAGACTATCCCTATCAATTTGAATATCCGGGGTATGCTACGATCGAAAAGGACTCTTTATTCTTCCAGGAAGAAACAGAAAACCCGTGGTGGCTCAATATCAATATAGAATCTTTAAATGCTAAGATCTACATCAGTTATAAAGAAATAAATGCGCAAAATCCTCTCATCACTTTATTGAACGATTCTTATAATATGTCGCATTATCATTCTAAAAAAGCGAATTCGATCAGTGAAAAAGATGTATTCAATACGCCTAATAACGTACATGGACTTTATTATAAGGTAGGAGGCAATGCGGCTTCTGCGCTTCAGTTCTATGCGACAGATTCCACCAGGCATTTTATTCGTGGTGCTCTCTATTTCAACGCAACACCAAACGTGGATTCATTGAAGCCACTCAACGATTTTCTTCGTAAGGATGTCGAACATTTGATTAATACATTAAAATGGACAAGATGATAATCATAGACAATATACTTATAAGCGACGAAATTCTAAATGAAGAATTTGTTTGCCATCTCGAGAAATGCAAAGGCGGTTGCTGCGTAGATGGCGATGCGGGCGCACCTCTGAATAAAGATGAACTCAAACAGGTCAAAAAAGTATATAAACTGATAAAGGACCAATTAAGTCCGGAGGCACAGGAAGAAATTAAACGAGTTGGCACCCACACCACCGACGAAGATTTCGGTTATGTAACACCTGCAGTGAACGGCGGAATTTGTGTGTATGGATATACGGATCAACAAGGCATTGTGAAATGTTTGATCGAAAAAGCTTACCTCGAAGGGAAAACCGATTTCAAGAAACCGATCTCTTGCCATCTATACCCTATCCGGGAAACGAAGAATCACAATTATATGGCGTTGAATTATCAGCCAAGACAAAAACTGTGTGCACCCGCATGCGGTTTAGGTAAAAAACTTGGAGTGAAAGTTTATCAGTTTTTAAAAGAACCGCTTATCCGGAAATATGGGGATGAATTTTATAATGCGTTAGAAACAATTGCAGAGATGAAGTATAAGAATCGGGAATAATCCCCTGTTTTTGTTTCTCATTATTCTTCTACTTTAATATTGTACTTCTTTAATGGCTTTCTACTTGTCTGAAATATATTCAATGACTATCCGTAAAGCTCCCCAAGTGCCTCCTGTTGACCTCACCCCGACTCCTTCCTTCGACAACCTGCCTGTCAGCAACAGGGCTACCATTGACGTATAGTCAGGATAACAGCTACATCATACCGAAGTTGTTCAATAGCAGCCTTCTTCAGGTTGCTAAAATCTTGCTACGGAGCGGCGAAAAACTAGACCCTTCGACAAGCTCAGGGTGGAAGAGAAACAAGCGAAATCGCGTTGTTTGTTATCCTGAGCGCAGTCGAAGGACAAACAATAAGCGTGTAGCGAAGTTTTGATTGTCCGAATAGGTCGGACCGAAG
>Ga0105048_10015928_pt1 | contig 11642 bp, 10 predicted proteins | sample MAT05_FD_78382 | JGI IMG/M metagenome (GOLD analysis project Ga0105048, IMG submission 78382) | Freshwater microbial communities from Lake Fryxell liftoff mats and glacier meltwater in Antarctica - MAT-05 | ecosystem: Environmental > Aquatic > Freshwater > Ice > Liftoff microbial mat | place...
ATCCGAATGATCCGAAGGATCCGTTCGCGCCGGTCGGCCTCGATGTGCCGTGGTACTGGGTGATGGGCAACCACGACGTGCTCGTGCAGGGCAACTTCGCGATCGCGGGGCGCGAGGACGATGCGCTCGGCGTCGACGTTGTCGGTGCAACGCGCGACTGGGCGCTGCCCGGTGGCCCGCAAACGATGGGGCCGGTCGAGGCCGATCCGGCGCGCACACTGCTCGACGGCAGGGGCCTGCTCGAGCTCGTCGCGGCGAGCGGTGATGGTCACGGCATCGATCAGGCGACGATCGACAGCGGCAAGGCGAATTACACGTTCGACGTCGCGGACACGGACCTCCGCTTCGTGATCCTCGACACCGCGGGGCAGACCGGCGGCGCCGAGGGACTGGTGCGCGAGACCGAGGTCGATGGGTTTCTGCGACCGGCGCTCGATGCTGCCGTCGACGACGGTAAGCGGGTGCTCGTCGCAACCCACCACTCGTCGGGATCGATGGGCGACGGCGGTGGGCTCGGCGGCATGCAGCAACCGGACGCGCTCAGCATGGCGGACTTTCAGGCGCTGCTCGGCGAGTACGACAACATCGTCGCGCATCTGTGCGGCCACTCGCACGTGCATCGCGTCGTCCCGATCGAGCCGGTCGGTGGCAACCCGTACTGGGAGATCATCACGTCGGCGATCGCCGACCATCCGCACCAGATGCGGATCCTCGAGATCCGCGACGAGGACAACGGCTTTCTCAGCCTCGCTTCGATCGCCCTCGACGTGTCGTTCGAGGGCGACGACCTCGGCGCGCAGGGCCGGCTGCGCGGCGTCACCGACATGACGTCGGGTTGGCAGCCGACCGGCGAGGGGCTCGCCGAGGACCGCAACGTGCGGGTCTGGATCCCCATCGAGTAGGGCCAGGACCCACCCGATGGCCGGTCCCGTGTAATCTGGGACCCCATCGGGGCAATGACAGGCGAATCACGCCCGAGCAGCCGCGCCGAGGCCGAATTTGGCAACACGACCACCCCATCTCCGCTTCGTGGAGACCCCGCCGGAGCCGGCGGAGGAAGGGGGAGCACGCCTTGGCGCGGAGGTTCTCGCGGCCGCGCAGCGCGGCGACGTGCACGCCTGGGCGCGCCTCTACGAGCACCACTACATGGGTGTCTATCGCCAGCTCCGCTACCTCGCGGGTGATGCCTCGCTCGCCGAAGAGCTCGCGCAAGAGACGTTCGCGCAGGCGATGGCGTGTCACGCGAGGTTCGATCCGACGCGGCAAGTCGCCGGCTGGTTGCACGGCATCGCGCTCAACGTGGTGCGCAAGTTCTGGCGGAAGCAACGCAACGCTGCGCGTGCACACGAGCGGCTCGAGCAGGCGCTGCGCACGGGTCCGCAAGGCGCTGCCGATCCGCACAGCAATCACGTGCGGCGCGAACGCGGTCGCGCGCTCGCAGCCGTGCTCGAGGATCTGCCGCCGCGCTGGCGCGAGGCGTTCGTGCTGCGCGAGCTGCAAGGGCTGTCGACCGCGGAAGCGGCCGGTGTCCTCGGCATCACGACCGAGAATCTTGCAGTGCGCGTCAATCGTGCGCGCGTGCGCATCCGCGAAGAGCTCGGTCGACGCGGCTGGCTGCCGGGAGGCGCGTCGTGAGTCGTTGGTCCGACGAGGATCGACCCGACGATCCGAACGAGCGGCTGATCGACGCTGCGCTCGACCAGGAGCAGCGTCGCGCCGACGACGACACCGACGATCATGTGCCACCGTCGTTCGCGGCGATCGTCGCGCGGGCGCATCACATCGATCCGCGCGCGGTCGGAGCGGATGCCGTCGAGCGTGCGGCTCGGGTGACGCGCACACCACGTGCCGCCGCGGCGCCCAGGGGTGACGACGAGCTCGGGCCGATGATCGCGACGCTTCGCGCCGAGGCCCAGCGCGACATCGCGAAGCGCGAGCGCATCGGTGCGCCGGCGTGTGGTCTGCTCGTGCGGATCGACGTGCAGCGCCACAACGCGCGGACCCGGCAGTGGATCGCGGGGCTCAGCGCCGTCGTCGCGGCAGCGGGCGTGATCCTCGGCCTCGACTGGCTCGAGAGCTGGAGCGCGCGGCGCATGTTCGACGAGTACGACGGGGCGCAGTCGGTGTCGGCGGTGCGCGACGGACCGGTCGTGCACGACGCCGTGCCCGCCGAGGTCGCGCCGACGATCGCACCCAAGCCGCGGCGCGACCCACCGGTGCCTGTGCCCGAGCCGGCAGCGGTGTTGCCTGCAGAGCCGGCGCCACTCGAGGCTGTGGCGCCGCGCGTCGTGCCTGAGCCCGCCACGTTGCCACGCCCACCACGTGCGGTGCCACGTGAGACAGCGGCGAAGGTTCCCGCCGATGCAGCGCTGCGTCGACTCGATGCCCAGGCACAAGACGCGCTCGCGCGCGGTGATCGTAGCGAGGCCGACCTGCTCTACGCGAAAGTGATCGTGCGCGGGCGCCAGCATCCACTCGTCGAGATCGCATACGCCGAGCGTTTCTCGCTCGCGCGTGGTGGTGGCAGCGAGACGCAGCGCGAGCTGTGGAACGGCTACCTCGCGGCGTTCCCGACCGGGCGCTTCGCCGACGACGCGCACGCGGGCCTTTGTCGCACGACGGCTGCCGAGGACAAGGCGATGTGCTGGAGCGGCTACGTGGATCGGTTCCCCGCGGGCGCGTATCGTCGTCATGCGGATCGATGGCTGCCGGCCGCCACACCTTGATGTGCAGGACGTGGATGATGCGCGTCGGCGGGGTCGCAGCGCTGGTCGCCATCGGCGGTTGCGCGACCGAGCAGCTCTACGTCGTGCCGGACGAGCTGGCGACGACGCTCGTGCCGACGACCGTCGCGGATACCGACGACACCGGATGCACGGAGCCGTGCGACCCGCCGGATCCGCCGCCGGATCTACCGCCGCCGTGCGGTGGCGATCCTACGTGCTGCACGCAGCCGGGTGATCCGGGCTGCTGCGCGGTGCCGGGCAATCCCTGGTGCTGCGATCCGCTGCTCGATTCGTGGTGCTGCGGCGATCCCGAGGATCCGACGTGCTGTCTCGGGCCCGGCGATCCCGCGTGCTGCGACGCGGGGCCGGGTCATCCGTGGTGCTGCGCCGACGATTGCTGCGGCGATCCGTGCTGCGGCGATCCGTGCTGCGGCGATCCGTGCTGCCACGATCCGGGGCAGGCGTGCTGCGTCGATCCGGAGTCGGCGTGCTGTCAGGATCCGATGTCGATCTGCTGCGTCGATCCGTTCTCTCCGTGCTGCACGGAGCCCGAGTCGGTGTGCTGCACGGAGCCCGAGTCGGTGTGCTGCACGGACCCGAAATCGCCATGCTGCACCGATCCGGAGTCTGCGTGCTGCCTCGATCCGAAATCGGCCTGCTGCATCGATCCGGAGTCTGTGTGTTGTCTCGACCCGAAGTCGGCGTGCTGCCTCGACCCCGAGTCGGCGTGCTGCCTCGATCCGAAGTCCGTGTGCTGCCTCGATCCGGGCTCGCTGTGCTGCCTCGATCCCGGCGCGGCGTGCTGCATCGATCCGCTCGGTGTCTGCTGCCTCGCACCGGAGTCGTCGTGCTGCGCGCTCGAGCAGATGGGGACGCCGTGCTGTGCTCCGCACGTCGCCGAGGATCCATGCTGCTACGAGCCCGACAGTCCGTGCTGTCTCGTCGCCGATTGCTGCGAGCCGTTCGATCCGGCCGATGCGTGCTGCTTCGACCCGATGGGCTGTTAGGTTCCGGCTCGTCGCGACAATCCAGTGCAGCGTCGATGATGCGCGCGCGCGACGATGGTCGTCGATAGCCCGCGGATCTGTCGCGCCAACACAATCGAGGATCGTTATGACGAGACAGTACGTGTGTCGCCTGGCTGGTATTGCTGCGTCGCTCGCATTCGGTGCGCTCAGCATCGTCGCGTGCGATCCGGAGCTTCCCGATGCGGGCGATGATTCCGACGCGGATGCGCAGGACGACGGCGAGGATCCGGGCGACGAAGGCATGTTCCCCGACGATGGCGGGATGGATCCCGACGACTTGCCACCGGATCCCGAGCCGGAACCGGATCCCGAACCGGATCCCGGTTGCCCATGCGACGAGCCGCCTCCACCGCCGCCGTGTGATCCGGAGCCGCAGCCGGATCCATGTTGGGATGCGTACGAAGAGTGCCTGCAGTACAGCGACGATCCGATCGCGTGCGAGGACATCCTGCTGATGTGCTGGCCGGAGCCCGAGCCCGAACCCGAACCTGAACCTGAACCTTGCTTCGATGGCTACGAGGCGTGCCTCGAGCAGGGCATCGATCCGGCGCAGTGCGAAGCGGAGCTGCTCTCGTGCTGGTGCGGCCCCGACGATCCGCAGTGCGATGGCGGCATGGGCGACGGTGGCGATCCCGACGATCCCGACGATCCGGACGCGCCGGACGATCCGGGCGAGCCCGATGCACCGTGACTCGCGGATCGCCGCTTAGGCGCAACGAGACACGCGCGGCACGAGACTCGACGCTCGTCGCCGCGCGTGCCACCTTGTGATTGCAGTGCTCGTCGCGCTCGCGTTCGTCCTCGCTCTCGGTGCACCAGCCGCAGCTCCGACGATTCCCGACGCGCCGATGCACACCGGCGCGACCAAGCGAATCATCGTGCGCTGCACGGCGACCGAGCTCGAGTTGCTGCGCGCGGAGCTTGCCGCGCGCTGGCCCGGCGCCGAGTTGCTGCCCTACGGTGTCGCCGCGTTCGAAGCGACGGCCGGGCGGCCGTTCGCGTATCTCGAGGTCACCGGCGAGCCGGTCGGCGACTCGCCGGTCGCGATCACGCTCGTGCTCTCGGACGGGCGTGCGTACCTGCGGCGTGTCGTGCCGAGCGACGCCGGTCGTGCTCGCGTGCTCGCGGTCGCGATCGCGAACCTCCTCGGTGCGGTGGAGGACGAAGACGTTCCGCCGGACCGCACGGGTGTCGCGGTTCCGACCGCGGTCGAGGATCCGCCGCCGGTCGTCGATCCGCCGCCGACAGTGATCACCGACGAGCCTGGGCCTGAGCCCATTCCGCCGTCGACGACCCCGACCGCACCTGCGCCCGATCCGCCGCGACGCTCGCGAAGACGCGTGCGCACCGAGAGCGGTGGTTGGCGCGTCGGACCGCGCGCCGGTGCGGCGATCGTCGTCGGCCTCGCGCCCGCGACCCGCCGTGGTCAGCCGGCGTTCGGCGGTGAGCTCGGCGTGGATGCTCGCGCACCGCGTGGCCTCGCGTTCGGTCTCGGCGTGCGTGTCGCCGGCGACGGCGCGCGCGACTTCCGACTCGTACGTACGCGCATCGCTCCATGGCTCGGCTACGTCGCGCGCATGGGTCCACTCGAAATCGTCGCCGGTGCCGGGCCGACGCTCGAGCCGTGGCGACTCCGTCGCGGGGGCGATGGCCTCACGCTCGCGAGTCGCGAGGGACGCGGCTGGACGATCCTATACGGCGCGGCGATCCGGGCGGGGCTCGGGTGGTGGACGAACCTGCGTACGCGCAGGCCATCGTCGCTGCGCCTCGGTCTCGACATCGATCTCGCGCTGAGCTCGCAGTCGTCAGGCAAGGCGGTGGTCGTCCGCGTCGGACCGACCGGCCCCGAGCTGTTCGCGCTCGGCGGCGTCGAGCTCGGTTTCACAGCGGGCGCGACGTGGTGGTTCGACGTCCGCCCGCGCCGTGGCGGACGCGCGGCCGGAAAATCCGCGGCGCACCGACCCGGCCCGTCGGCTTTCGCGATCCGCTAGCGACGCGGCCATGCGAGGTGCTCTAACCGCTCGCGAATGACCGGCCGCGTCCATCTCGTCGAGCACCCGCTGATCCTCCACAAGCTGACGCTCATGCGTTGCAAGGACACGAGCACGTCCAAGTTCCGCGCGTTGCTCGAAGAGATCGCGATGCTGATGGGCTACGAGGTCACGCGTGATCTGCCGACCGAGCTCGTCGAGATCGAGACGCCGCTCGCGACGACGCGTGCGCCGATGGTCGCCGGCAAGAAGGTCGTCGTGATCTCGGTGCTGCGAGCGGGCGGCGGCATGCTCGACGGCATCGTGAAGATCTTGCCCGCGGCGCGGATCGGCCACATCGGTCTCTACCGCGATCCGAAGACGCTCGAGCCGGTCGAGTACTACTTCAAGGTGCCGCAGCACATGGACACGCGGCAGGTGATCCTCGTCGATCCGATGCTCGCGACCGGCAACTCGATCGTCGCTGCAGTCACGCGCATCAAGGCCGCCGGTGCGCGATCGATCAAGTTCGTGTGCCTGCTCGCTGCGCCCGAGGGCATCCGTCGGCTGCAAGAGGCGCATCCCGACGTCGACATCTACACGCCGGCGATCGACGAGCGGCTCGACGATCACGGCTACATCGTGCCGGGCCTCGGCGACGCCGGCGATCGCCTGTTCGGCACGAAGTAGGGATCGTGGCCGGGCCTTCGCGTCGCCCGGGCCCGCGGGCACCCGTCGGCCTGCTGCGGGCGCTCGCGCGCGAGCTTGGCAACTTGCGCAACGCCTCGACGCTCGTCGCGCAACCTGCCAAGCACATCCGCACCGATCCGCGATCGATTCGCGCAGTTCGATCAGTGATCGAGATGCGACGACGTCGCGCAATACGAAGCCTTGCGCTGCAGAGCACGCGGTGTCTCTGATGATGTCATGTCGTGTCGTCGTGCTCTCGTCGTGTGCGCGTCGGTGATCGCGGTCGCGGGCCTGGCGTCGACCGCCGAGGCTCGCGAGCTCGTCACCGCCGATCCGGGGCCCGAGCACATCTACGGCGGCGCGGCCGTCAGCGCGTGCGAGTGGCCGACGACGGTGTCGCTCGGCGGCTGCACCGGCACGCTCGTGCATCCCGAGGTCGTGATCTACGCCGCGCACTGCGGTGTGATAAGCGAGGTGTTCCTCGGCGACTCGACGTACGAGCAGGGCCGCACGGTGTACCCGGAGTTCTGCGAGGTGTATCCGGGCGGTGGACCGGGCGGCGGCAACGACTGGGCCGTCTGCAAGCTGTCCGAGGCGATCACCGACATTGCGATCGTGCCGCCGCTGATGGGCTGCGAGGCGGACGTGCTCGTCGAAGGCCGCGAGGTGATGATCGTCGGCTTCGGCAACACCGACGACGGCAACTTCGGCGTGAAGTACGAGGCGACGACGACGTTCGGATACATCCAGAACAACGAGGCGTTTGTCGGTGGCGGCGGCGTCGACACCTGCCAGGGCGACTCGGGCGGCCCGGTGTACGTGCAGATCGACGACGGTTCGTGGCGCGTGTTCGGCATCACTTCGTACGGCGACGGATGCGGCGGCGGTGGTTGGTACTCGATGATGCACATCGGGATGACGTGGTTCGAAGACACGACCGGCGTCGATCTCACGCCGTGTCACGACGCCGATGGCACGTGGAATCCCGGCCCCGAGTGCGGCGAGCTCCCGATGGCGCCCGGCACCGGCAGCGGAACCTGGCCGTCGTGCGAGGTCGGCGAGCTGTCGGGGTGGTCGTCGAGCTGCGGATCACCGTACGCGACGCAGGACGACGCCGAGCCGCCGAGCGTGTCGATCACCGCGCCCAGCGATGGTGCGACGATGGAGTCGGATCCCGCGACCGGTCGCGCGAAGGTCGTCATCGACATCTCGGCGGACGATGGTGCGGGAAGTGGCGTCGCGGAGGTGAAGTTGCTCATCGACGGCAGCCCGCTGGCGCAGGCGGACACCAACGCGCCGTACCAGTTCGCGGTGAACCTCGAGCCCGGCGTCTACACGCTGTCGGCGATCGCGATCGATCACGCGGGCAACCAGGCCGAGTCGGATCCGGTCGACGTCGGCGTCGACGAAGAGCCGCCGAGCTCGAACGACGATGGTGGTGGCGGTGGCGACGGCGACGGCGGCGGTGACGACGACGACGGTGGTGAAGGCGGCGGTGGCTCGGACGACGGCGGCGGCGGAGGGATCGAGGTCAGCGAGGATCAGGCGCTGCCGCCCGGTTACGGCCTCGACACCACGCGCGCCGGCTGTGCGCTCGCGGGCGCGGGTGCCGACGCACGCACGCCGCTGTTGCTCGGTCTCGGCGTGCTCGGGCTGCGACGGCGACGTCGACGTTGATCGTGTCGGCGTCGGGCCTGCTACCTTCGGGCGCACGTGCTCTGCCGTCGATTGTTCGTATCCGTGCTCGCGCTCGCCTCGTGCACCGTCGAGGCTCCGCATGCCTCCGTGACCTCGAAGCGCGGCGACGCGAAGGTCGTGGCGTCCGCGCCGAAGCCCGAGAAGGTCTCACCGCGGGCACCCGCACCAGACACCCCGCCCGAACCCCCGCTGCCGCCAGACGAAGCGTTCGACGTGCGCGCTCGCATCGCGGCGTCGCCCGACGCGGTCGTCGTCACCGATGCAAGCGCCGAGCCGCGCCGGGTGCTCACGGTCGCCGGGCGCCCGGATGAGGCTCGATCGCTCCGCCTCGTGCTCGAGCTGAAGGTCGGGATGGATCTCGGCACGCGCCGGGTCCCGCCGACCGAGCTCCCACCGCTCGTCGTCACGCTACGCGCCGCGATCACGGAGTCGAACGCCGAGGGCGTCGCCGTTGCGCTCGCGGTCACGGACGTCACGGCCGATGCACCCGAGGGCACGACGCCACGGGTTCGCGCCGCGCTCGCACGCACTGCGGATCGGTTGCGCAGCACCACGGGCACGCTGCGGCTCGCGAAGGACGGTCGCGTGCTCGCGTTCGATCTCGCGTCGACGGCGACGGACGCGAAGCCGGGCACGCCCGAGCTCGAGCCGGAGCTCGGCGGCCTGTCGGCGGCGCTCCAGGAACTGCTGCCCGCCGTGCCGAACGACGCCGTCGGCAACGGTGCACGGTGGACGTCGATTCGGCACATGCGTCGCGATGCCGTGCGACTCGAGCAATCGGGCACCTGGACGCTCGCGCTCGCGGGCGACACCGCGACCGCGACACTCGAGTCGTCGCATGTCGCGACCACGGACGGCGCGGATGCTCCGGGCATGATCGAGGCGATGAGCGGCACCACGAAGGCGACGATCGTGCTCGGTGATGGACCGCTGCCGCTGCGCGCGAACGCAACGATCGACACCACGACGCGCGCGAATCTCGAGCTCATCGGAGCGCCGCAGCGGGTCGGGCTGCGCACGATGCTGACACTCACACTCGAGGACATCAGTCCGGCCAAGTGATCGAACGCGGTCGGCGCGCCGCATCGCGTTCGCGCACGCCACTGAAATTACTGTGCCGGACCTCGCGCGATCGGACGCGATTGCGTGCCGCGATGCGTGTCACCGGGGTTTCACGTTCGCACGAGGCCGGGTATCTTGGCCAAGTTGACGCGTCTGCGCGCCATCGGTCTGGTCTCGACGCTCGTCGCGCTTGCGGCCGTCGCCGCATCGCTCGAGCCCGCGGCGACCGGCCATCCCGTGCTCGCACCGGCGTCGCTGTTCGCGGTCAGGAGCGCGGCGGCCCAGTCGTCGCGCGCCGAATCGGCTCGGCAAGCCGAGCCCACGCTCGTGGCGTCGCTGGATCCGAGGGTCGTCCCGACCCGCCCGATCGCGCTGCCCGTGCGCGACGAACGACTTCCGATCGCGGTTCCGGAAGAGCCGGCGGTCGCCGCCGTCGCTGCGCCGACACCGGTCGTCGATCTCGACGTCGTGCGTTGGACCGTCGATCGGCGCCTGCGGATCGACGAGGTCGCGATGAACTGGGGGCTGTGGGTCGACGAGCTGCGCGAGCTGAATCCGGAGCTCCGGCGCGATCAGTGGATCGACGCCGGCACTGCGCTCGTCGTGCACCAAAAGGATCTGCGCAAGCCGACACAATCAGTAGGTGCGCCGAACAAGGGGCATCTGCTCGGCGGCATCCCGCTGCCCGAGGGCCCGCACTGGCTGCTGCGCGAGCATCGTCCGCGCGCCTACGGCTCGCGCACCACGATCCACTCGCTGCTCGAGGCGTTCGCGGCGTACGGCGCCGCCGATCCGACCGCGCCGCCGGTGCGCATCGGCGAGATTTCCAAGCGCTCCGGCGGTCGCATCGCGCCGCATGCCTCGCATCGCAGCGGGCGCGACGTCGACATCGGCTACGTGATGAAGAACAACCCCGGACCCGACGAGCGGTTCTGGCGCGACGCGACGGCGAAGAACGTCGATGCGCCGCGCACGTGGGCGATGATCTCGGCGCTCATCGCCACCGGGGAGGTCCAACAGATCTTCATCAGTGCGAAGCTGCAGCCCGTCATCGCGCGCGAGGCCGCGAAGACGCTCGCGCCCGAGGACGTCGCGCTCGTGTTCAGTGCGATGAATCCCGATCCGACCGTGCACACGATCGTGAAGCACGAGTCCGGGCACCGCGATCATCTGCACGTCCGCTTCGTGTGCGAGCGCGGCAACCTCCGTTGCCGCGCGCAGTCGAAGGACGACGCCCCCAAGGAGTAGCGATCAGTAACCCGCGGGGATGCGCCCGTGCAGGAACGTGATGGTGTTCGGTGCGCGCCAGCTCGACCACGCAGCCTTCTCGGGATGGGTCGGCGTGCCGGCAGTCAGCGCCTCGTCGACCGCCCAGCTCGGCTCGGCGCCGGGCATCAGCGAGTGCAGCCCGCTCTGGATGTGCCCGATGACGTACGTGTGCCCGGCGATGCGGCAGCCGAGCGATTCGCTCATCGCGGCCGCGAACGCGTGACCCGGCGCCGCGCCGAACGTCTCGCAGGTGCGGAACCACATGAGCCCATGATCACCGGGGAGCATGCGCTTTCTGATCCGCTCGAGTGGCTCGCGCAGCTCATGATCGCGAAGCAGGCAGTCGACGCCGAACGACGCGCTGCCGATCTTCGCGGCGCCCCACTTGCCGTGTCCCCAGTACTGGACCTCGGCGATCGATCGCTGGGGCTCGTAGTCGGTGAGCCACGCGAGCGCCTCCGGCCACGAACTGACCCCGTGGCACGCATCGATGCGACGCAGGCCGCGGTACAACCAGCCGCCCGACGACCACGCGTGCGACAGGCCGGGTAGCAGCTTGCGACCGCGGCACGTGCGGTCGTAGATCATCAGACGCAGCGGCGCCGGCTCGACGTCAGCTGCCACCTTGACCTCGTACGCAGACGACCGCGGAGCTCTTCGCGCGCCAGTTGGCTTGGCGACGCGCACCGTTCCACGCCATCCGACTGTCGCCGAAGGTGTCGGCCGCCGTCGCCGACCAGTAGTAGCCGCGGCCGACGATGCCCGCGTCGGTGAGCGACGCGAGCTCGCCGATCTCGGGCAGACGCCACGCCTCGATGCCCGCGAGGTCGAGGCCCTCGCAGTGCGCGAGGGCGGACTTCTGATCCATCGGCGCCGTCGCCCGGCGCGTGACGAGCAGGATGTCGAGCGCGCGGATGCTCCGCTCGCGCAGCGCCTTTTGCACGCGCGTCTTCGGCGGTGCGACGACCTCGACCTCACGCGGAGGTCGTGGACGTGTCGGCGGTGCCTTCGCGACGGCCTCGGTCGGCGTCGTCGGCTTGGTCGGGACCACTGCGGCGAGCTTGGTGTCGTCGGGCATGTCGGGCTTGGCGTCGTCGGGCTCTTCGGCCTTCGTGTCGTCGGGCTCGTCGGGCTCGTCGGGCTTCGGCTCGTCGGCCTTTGCGTCGTCGGGCTTCGCGTCGGGCTTTGCGTCCGGTTTC
>Ga0105048_10015930_pt1 | contig 11640 bp, 9 predicted proteins | sample MAT05_FD_78382 | JGI IMG/M metagenome (GOLD analysis project Ga0105048, IMG submission 78382) | Freshwater microbial communities from Lake Fryxell liftoff mats and glacier meltwater in Antarctica - MAT-05 | ecosystem: Environmental > Aquatic > Freshwater > Ice > Liftoff microbial mat | place...
CCAGAGTCGGCGAACGAACAAGATCATGCAGAAGCCTCGGAGGTCAGAGTCAGGGTCACTGACGCACCTACGACGCGATCGCGCTTCACGTTGCTGAGATCATGTTCGCACGTGGCCATGCGGTGCGCGTCTCGGACCACGCAGAATGCCGCGCCTCATTCAGGGCACGCGAATGGTCACGACAGAAGCGGGCCGCCTCCCCGAAGGAAGACGACCCGACCTGCACGCGGCGAAGTGCTCGGGATCACTCCAGCACGCGATGTCTTCACAAGAAGCGATACGTCGACAGACGGCACCACGGATGCGTTGACACATCCGAGACGATGCTACGCCCGCATTGGTCACAGGTGATGCGCGGCGCGGCAATCGCGGTGCGAGCCACTGGGCAACCGCTTGCAGCACCAGACCTATGTCGTCCGATGCCGGAGGTGCAGCACTGCACTAGAGCCTCGGACTCAGCCCGTCAGCCAGCGAACTCCTGTACGCCCGCCACGCCGGAACCAGTCCGACCATCACGCCGGCGGTGAGCACCACACCGATATAGATCCACTCCAGCGCGCCAGGCGGCTGCACCGCGATGTGCACGCCGGTCCGCGACTCGATCACGCCCTGCGCGAGTGCGAAGCCGCCCATGGTGAGTGCGACGCCGAGTGCACAGCCCAGCAGCGTGAGCAGGCCGCTTTCGAGCACGAGCAGCGAGACGATCATGGCCGGTCGCGCGCCGACGGCGCGCAGCACCGCCATCTCGCGGCGCCGTGCCTCGAGCGAAGAGTAGAGTGCGACCAGCATGCCGATGAGTCCCACGATGATGGTGAGCGCACCCACGAGACGCAGCCCCCCTTCGACCGTGCCGAGCGTCCGCCAGAGTTCACCCAGCGTGACGCCCGGAATCACCGCCGTCAGCGGTTCCGGCTTGAACTGATTGATCTCGCGCTGCAGTCGCAGCGTCTCGTAACGCGTCTTCGTCCCCACGAGAAAGGCGCTGAGCGCGCGTGGCTGATCCTCGAAGATGTTGGTCGGCGGCGTGTACGCCGGCGGTGCGGCGCCGGGCAGTGCCGGCGGCGGGACGGCGCCGGGCATCGCACCGGGCATCGCACCGGGCACGCCATGCTCGACACTCCCGGATTCGTGCATCGCCTCGATGCCATCCAGCGTCACGAAGAGCGCACGGTCCAGCGGCGTGAACGTCTGGTGCAGGATCCCGACCACCGTGAACGGATGCTCGTCGTGATCGCCAAGACCGGCGACGGCGTTCAGCCCATGTCCGACCGTGATCGAATCACCCATGCGGTATCCGAGCCTCTCCGCGACTTCGCTGCCGAGCACCACCTCGCTCGGTGTCGCGATGACGCGCCCCGCAGCAAACGACAGCGTGCCCGAACTGCGGTAGCGCCAGTGCTCGAAGAGTGCTGGCGTGGTGCCGAGCACGCGATAGCCGCGATGCGAATCGCCGATGGCCAGCGGCACGGTCCACTTGATGGCCGGATGCTTCGTCCACTGCTCGTACACGTCGTACGGCACGCTGCCGGTGGGCGATCCGATGCCAAAGACAGAACCGAGCAGCAGTTGGAGCGTACCACCCCGTGCGCCTACCACCAGATCGGTGCCCTTGATGGTGCCGGTGAAGCTTTCGCGCATGCCGCGACGGGCCTGCTCCACGCCGAGCAGCAGTGTGATGCTGAGGGCCACCGCCGCGACCGTGAGCAGCGAAGTGACTGGCCGGTTGCGCAGCGATCGCCAGGCGAGCGACAGGAGTAGTGTCACGCCGCGTCCAGTCGTGCAGCGCGATTGAGCGCGGGGAGGGAAAACTGTGCATCGAAGCGATCGCCGAGTGACCTATCGTGGCTCACGAAGAGCAATGTCGCGTTGGCGCGCGCCACGCTGCTGGCGAGCAGCGCGAGGAAGGCATCGCGCCGATCGGTGTCGAGCGAGGAGGTCGGCTCGTCACAGATCACCAGCTCGGGCGAGGCCAGCAGCGCACGCGCGGCGGCAACGCGTTGCTGCTGTCCCACGCTCAGTGCCGTAGCCGATTGGTGCAGCAGCGCCGTGATGTCCAGCTGCGCGGCGACGTCGTGAATGGCTGCGTCCATGCTGACGGCGCCGAGCCGCGCGCGTCGGCGCGCATCGAGCCGGCATGGCAGCGCGATGTTGTCGTAGGCGCTGAGATACGGAATGAGGTTGAACTGCTGGAACACGTAGCCGACATGTTCCGCGCGGAACGCGTCGCGCTGTCCGCCGGACATGGTGTTCAGGTCACGATCCAGCACGCGCACGGTGCCGGTCGTGGCATGGAGCACGCCGGCGAGGATGCCGAGCAGGGTGGTCTTGCCGCAGCCGGACGGTCCATGCAGGAAGACGCGGCTGCCGCGTTCGATGACGAGTGAGGGGATGTCGAGCACGCGCGGTCCGGTGCCATACGCGAACTGCAGCGCATCGATCGCGATCGCGGCGCCGGGGCGTCCTGCTGCGGTCACTTCTTCACGTACGGCGACACCTTCATGCCCTTGATGGTGAATCCGGCGGTGCCGTAGAGGCTCTCGACCAGGTCGATGCCAAGGGTGCCCTCGAGCCAGATGGCCTCGAACAGGTCGAGGCGCACCTTCTTCCGGCCATCCATCTCGACCAGCACCATCTGGTTCGGCGGCGGCGGCGGCGTGTGCACACAGGCCCCGTAATAGGGCACCAGCAGGAACTCGGCATCCTCCTGGCTGGCATCGTCCAGCGGCACGACGTAGCCGGCGATCCGGACCACCTGCCCGCTCAGTGCGCGCAGCGCCGGCGCCACGGCACCGGTCTGCGGATTCATGCCGCCGAGCGTGCGCCAGTCGATCACGATCGGATCGGCGACCGTCCCCGAGCCCGTGGCGGTGGGACTGCCGAGCAGCGCCGGTGTCATGACAGCCCAAGGGTCACCCACGGGCGCGGAGAGCGCGAGGGTCGCGGCAAGGGCGAGATGCGTCAGTGGCATGGTGGCAGTCCGGGTGAGGGCAGGACGAACAGAATCAATATCGCTCGGCCACGTTCTACCCCGCGAGTACGGAATGCTCCCCGCCTTCGCTGGGGATCATCCCATGCGCGATGCGGGCTGGCGAGCGGAAACGCCTGAACCACGACGACCAGCCATCCGGCGCATGACGGTGACAGTCCGTGTTACGAATACCTGCCCAACATGTCCTCCACCGAGAACAGGAGCCCGCGCCCACCTCACCGCGTGCGCCGTACGTCCGGTTCCCGCACCTCCATGCACCCGACACAGCTGCCGACCCCGATCTTCCTCACGCCACAGCGGCTGAACGCGCTCGAACCACGTGCGCAGATTTTCGTGCGCGTGGCGATCGGTTTCGCACTGCTGTACGCGGCGATGACGCTGTTCGATGCCCCGGAACTGCTGTTGCACGTCATGCTCGTGCCTCCCTGCCTGTGTGCCGCGTGGTTCGCGAGCGAGGCGGCACGGCGCACGTCGGATACGCGCTCGTGGGCGGCATGGCGCATCGTGGCGGTCGCGCTGCTGGTGCAGGCGTTGGGTGATGGTGTCTGGACGCATTTCGAGCTGGTCGGTCGCACCACGAGCATTGATCGCTGGAGTCACCTGCCACAGGTGATCACCACGCCGCTCTGGGTGATCGCGGTGCTGATGTTTCCGCGCGGTGCGCGCTCGCGCGCGGATCTCATCCGCTTTTCGCTCGACACACTGACGGTGCTCACCGCCGCCGGCATGGTGCGGTGGCACTTTTTTCTGAGCCCGCTGCTCGGCAGTGCACGTGGTCGCGAGGACGTCATACTCCACACCACCTACGCCGGCCTCGAGCTGATCACGCTCGTCGCTGCGTCGTCGCTGCTTCTGCAGGATTCCGTCATCACGCTGCGGCGCAGCACCTGGTGGATCGCGATCGGGCTCATCGTCACCTGTCTGGCCGACGCGAGCTGGAGCGTGCTGAGCCTCACCTATCCGCCACAGCTGGCGCAGGTCACGGACGTGCTGCGGATCGGCGGCTCTCTGCTCATTGCGCTCGGCACCTGTGTGGGTTGCGCCGACGCCACTGGCATTCCGAACGCGCAGCGCGGCACCGCACGGCGCACACGGTTCAGCATCATGCCGTACCTCGCCCTGGCGCTGGGCTATGGGCTGCTGTTCACCAAGGCGCTGCAGGGAACGGCGCACATCACGGACCTCGTGGTCGGCTGCATCGTGCTCACCATCCTGGTCATGACGCGCCAGCTCACGTCGGTACGCGAGAACCTGCGGCTCGACATCGCGCGCATGGCGAACGAGACGGAGGCGCGCTTCCGCTCGCTGGTGCAGCATTCGTCCGACGTGTTCGCAATCCTCGACCCGCTTGGCATCATCCGCTACGTGAGTCCGGCTGCGGAACGCGTCTTCGGTCAGAGTGGCGAACGGATGGTGAACCACACATTGGCCGAGCTGATACACGAAGCGGATCGCGGTCTGTACGAGGCGCACTTTTCGGCGTCGCTGATGGGCGGCACACAGCTGAGCCACATCGGCTGCCGGATGATCCGCGTGAACGGCGAATACATGCGCACCGAGACCGTCGCGACGAACCTGCTGGCCGACGCCAACGTGAAGGGCATCGTGCTGACGATTCGCGACGTCACCGAACGCGTCACGCTCGAGGAGCATTTGCGCCATCAGGCGCTGCATGATCCGCTGACCGGCCTGGGCAATCGGGCGCTGTTTCAGGACCGCGTGGCGCACGGGCTCGCGCGCGCCGAGCGCACGAACGACGAAGTGGCGGTGATTTTTCTCGATCTCGACAACTTCAAGGAGATCAACGACTCGCTGGGCCATGCTGCCGGTGATGCGGTGCTGGTCCAGACGGCGAATCGGCTGCGCACCTGCCTTCGCGACAGCGATACGGCGGCGCGCTTCGGTGGTGACGAGTTTGCGATCTTGCTGGAGCAGGTGCGGGGCGAAGGTGAGGTGATGGACGTGGCCGCGCGCATCACGGCCGCACTGGGACGCCCCTTGCAGGTGGAAGGCAAGGACGTAGACCTCTGCGCCAGCATCGGCATTGCACGTGCACAGCCGCAGCAGTCGGCAGACGAGGTGCTTCGCAACGCGGACGTGGCGATGTACCATGCGAAGGCGCGCGGCAAGTCCTGCGCAGTGCTCTACGAGGGCGGCATGCATGCTGCGGTGCTGGACCGCATCGAGATGCAGGCCGATCTGCGCAAGGCGATCGAGCGACACGAACTGGCGCTGGTCTACCAGCCGATCGTGGAGCTGAGCACACAGCAGATCATCGGTGCCGAGGCGCTGGTGCGCTGGCACCACCCGTACCGTGGCCTCGTGTCGCCGGCGGACTTCATTCCCTTGGCGGAGGAGGCGGGCAGCATCGTCGAGATCGGCGCGTGGGTGCTGCAGACGGCCGCGCTGGAAGCGCACCGCTGGCCGGTGCCGCCGGGCCAGAAACCGGTCTCCATCACCGTGAACCTTTCGGCGCGACAAATGGTCGACGGAAACTTCGTGGACGTGCTGCGCGAGACGCTCGAAACGACGCAGCTCGATCCGCAACGCCTCGTGCTCGAGCTGACTGAAAGCATGCTCGTGGGTCGCAGCTCCGATACGATGGCGCTGTTGCATCGCATTCGCGCACTCGGCGTCCGCCTGGCCATCGATGATTTCGGCACCGGCTACTCGTCGCTCGGCTACCTGTCGCAGTATCCGCTGGACGTCCTGAAGATCGACCGGAGCTTCGTGACCGGCATGGACAAGGGGCCAAACGGTCGCGCACTCGCATCGGCAGTCGTCGCGCTGGGCCGCTCACTGAAGCTGAAGGTCGTGGCCGAGGGCATCGAGCGCGCAGAACAGGAGTGGGACCTGCTGAACCTCGGGTGCGACTACGGGCAGGGCTACCTGTACTCGAAGCCGATCTCGTCGTACCACCTGGCGGACCTGCTCGAGGTGGGCGACGTAAGCGCGCCGCGGCCGGCGGCATCGACTCGTGCACCGCAGACGCCGCCGAACGACGGGGGTCAGGCCACGAACATGGCCGCGTCGATGCAGGCGATGCCGCTGGCCGCCAGCGCGAACATCATGCAGGCGAGCGCACCGTCCATCGACACGGTAATGCCCGACATTCCCGGCGTGATCACGGTGGACGTGAAGCGCGCGTTGACGACGCTCGGTCAGTAGCGCGCGAGCGACGTCGGCGGTCGACGGCGGCACGGAACGGCACCGGTGATCACGGCGCCCTCGACGTGAACACCGGAATCAACTGCGAGGCGAGCGTCGTCACGACCTCGCGGCTGGCGCGGCGTGCGATGGCGACCAGCGACCCCAGTGTGGCACCGATGGCGGCGGCCACATCGCGCTCACCACCCAGCGGTTCACCGAGTGACGACAGGATCTCGCGGCGCAGGCGCAGCACGATCGGCGTGGCGAACCGGATGGCGTTGAAGCGCGCGTCGTACCGCACACCGAGTCCCTCGATCAACGCCGCCGTGCGCGCGAAGTAGACCATGTCGCCGGGCAGCAGTACCGGAAAGTCGTACAGGGTGGCCATCACGTCCTCGGCCAGTCGCGTCACGCGCTCGATGCGCTCGATGGCCGTGGTGCGTTCGTTCGCCAGCGCGATGAGCTGGGCGGCCAGCGCGACGATCATCGCGCGATCGGCGCCTGGTTCGATCAGGCCGAGCGCGTAGAAGCCATCGACCACCTTCTCGACGTCGCCGCGGATCGAGGCGAACACCGTCTGCACCAGCGTGCGACGTGTCGCGACCGGCACCTGGACCACCATGCCGAAGTCCAGCAGCGTGAGTCGTCCCTGCGTGTCCACGAACACGTTGCCCGGATGCGGATCGGCGTGAAAGAGCCCGTCGACCATCATCATTTGCACATAGAGCTCCATCACGGAGCGGAGTACATCGTCGGCCTGCACGCGACCCGTCGTGATCCAGTCACCCAGCTGGTCCACACGCCGCCCGTCGATGAACTCCAGCACCAGTGCGCGCTGGCGCGTGTAGGCGTCGATCACTTCGGGAATCCGGATGCCCGGGCTCTTCGCAAAGTTCCGGCGCACCTGCTGGGCGTACCGCGCCTCCTGACGGAAGTCCATCTCGTCGGCGACGCGCTTCTCGAACTCGTCGAGCACCGTGCGCAGCCCTGCCACATGCGGTGGATTGAGGCGCGATGCCACGAGATCGAGGATGCGTCGTGCGGCGCGGATGTCGCCTTCCACCAGCTTCTCGACGCCGGGGCGCAACACCTTCACGACCACCTCGCGACCATCGACGCGCGCGCGGTGCACCTGGCCGAGTGACGCGGCGGCCAACGGCACGACATCGAACCACTCGAAAACCGTCTCCGGCGGAGCGCCGTAGCTGTCGATCAGGCTTGCGCGGATCTTCTCGGGCGGCACACCGGGCACGCGATCCGTGAGCGTGCCGATGGCACTGACATACGGTTCAGGGATGATGTCGGCGCGGCCCGCGAAGAGCTGCGCCAGCTTCACGAACGTAGGGCCGAGCGACGCCAGCATCTGCACCATCCGCTCGGCACGCGCGGCGTGGAACGCCCCGGTCCGCGGCAGCCGGGTGCCGAGGAGCAGCCACCGGCGCTGGTCCCGACGAAAGCTGAGCAGGAGTGGCAGGACACGGAGCAGGATCTGGAACGCACGCATGACGGAAGATACCCCGGGCCGGCCAGGGCGAGCCGTGCCACTCGCGAGTGCAGTCATGCGACATGTGCCGACACGGTGACCATGCGTCGCGCACCGCGCGCCGCGACGAGGCGTTCACACTCTCGATTGCGATGGAACACTGGCTTTCCTGACGGAAGGTGAATCGTCATTCTTCTCCAACCAAAAGGCTGCGCGCCATGCGCGCGCGACCACTGGCCCCACTCTGTCGTTCGTCATGTCCGTGGACGCGCTCAGCGCCGCAGACTTCCTTCACCGCCCAATCCGTGTCCGTGCGCATTCTCCCCTCTCTGGCGACCATTCCGCCGTACATCTTCTCGGAACTGGAACGTCGCAAGGTTGCGGCGCGTGCCGCAGGGCACTCGTTTCTGGACCTCGGCATCGGCAGTCCGGACCAGCCGACCCCGGCCCCGATCCTCGAGGCGCTGCGCCAGGCGGCCTTCGACAGCCCCACGAACGCCTACCCGCCGTTCCGGGGCAGCGCCCGACTGCTGAAGGCCGCCACAGACTTCATGTCCATGCGCTTCGGTGTCGAGCTCTCCCCGTCGACCGAAGCCGTCGTGCTGGCGGGTTCGAAGGAAGGCATTGCCGAGATGCTGGCGGCGCTGTGTGGACCGGGCGACGTGGTGCTGGCACCGTCGCTCAGCTATCCGGTCTACGTGCGCGCACCGCTGATGCATGGTGCCGAGGTGCACCTGGTTCCGATGGACCCGGCGCGCCGCTGGCAGCTGGATCTGGCCAGCATTCCCGCTGACGTGCTGCGACGCGCCCGGGTCCTGATCGCGAACTATCCGAACAATCCCACCGGCGCCGTCACCACGTTGGCCGACCTCGCCGAGCTGGTGGAGTTCGCGCGTCGTCACGATCTGGTGCTGATGCACGACCTGGCGTATTCGGAGCTCACGTTTGACGGACATGTCGCACCGAGCGTCTTTCAGGTGCCCGGGAGCAGGGACGTCGCGGTCGAGTTCCATTCCTGCTCGAAGAGCTTCAACATGGCGGGCATGCGCGTGGGCTTCGTCGTGGGTCGTGCCGATGCGCTGGATGCGCTGCTCGCCTACCGCTCCAACGTGGGCTACGGCGTGTCGATGCCGATCCAGCATGCGGCGGCCCAGGCGCTCGACGATGTGCGCGAACTGACGGCGCCGATCATCGCCGAGTACCAGTCGCGTCGTGATGCGCTGTACGATGCGCTGCAACAGGCCGGATGGGATGTGAGCGCGCCGCAGGCCGCGATGTATGCGTGGCTGCCGCTGCCGGATGGCGTCGAGCCATGGGAAGCGGTGGAGCGGCTGCTGGTCGAGGCACAGGTGATGATGACACCGGGCCTCGCCTTCGGTGTGGCGGGCGCGCGCTACTTCCGGCTGTCGCTGGTGGCACCGGCGGCGGAACTCCGCGCGGCAGCGTCACGCGTCGCGCAGGTGCTGGGCGCCGTGCCCGCCGGCGCCCGCTGACGGAATACGGTATGCCACCGACTCGTGCGATTCACGGCGAGTCGGCGCAGACAGTGCAGCAGATCATCCCTCGATGACGTGCGGCACGAACTGCGACAGGTTGTCGGTGATGATCCGCTTCGATTCGCGGATGCCGATACCGGCTGCATCCTGTCCGATGACCCACGAGCCGATGACCGGATGACGGCCGTCGAAGTTCGGGATCGACGCCATCGACTGGTACACGTACCCTTCCTCGCCGTAGTCGCCCTGTGACTCGACCAGCGTCTGGTCGAACATCGTCACGGTGACGTTCGCGCCTTCCCGCGAGAACAGCGGCTTGCGCACGTATGCATCCCACGTGAGCGTCTCGGCGATGTCCAGCGAGGCGGGCAGCAGGTAGGGACTGTCGGGGAACAGGTCCCAGAGCACCGCGAGCAATCCCTTGTTGGACAGCAGCATCTTCCACACCGGCTCGATCCACTGCATGCGCGTGCCCTGACGCAGCAGCGCCTGCACGAAGCGCTCGTCCTCGGCGACGATCCATTCCCACGGATAGAGCTTGAAGATGGATTCGATCACGCGATCCTCGGCATCGGTGAAGTAGCCGTCGGTGGTGACGCCGATCTGGTCCATCGTGAGCGTCTCGCAGGCGATGCCGGCCTGCTGCGCCGTATCGCGAAGGTAGGCCAGCGTCATGCCGTCCTCGATGTCGTCCATGCCGGCGAAGTGCAGCCGGTCGCCCTGCAGGAAGAGCTGCAGCGCCTTCCACTGCTCGATCAGCCGCTCGTGGATGGAATTGAACTGGTCCTTGGCCGGAAACGATTCCTGCAACCAGAACCACTGCACCACGCTCGCCTCGACGAGCGACGTGGGCGTGTCGGCGTTGTATTCCAGCAGCTTCGGTGGACCGAGTCCGTCGTACGCAAAATCGAAGCGGCCGTAGATGGACGGCGGCTCCTGTTCCCATGCGGCCTCGATGAGGGGGATGACGTGCGACGGAATGCCGAGCTGCAGAAAAAGGCGCTGGTCGATGATGTGCTGCGCGGCCTCGAGGCACATGGCGTGCACCGTGTTGGTCGCGTGCTCCAGCTTCAGCACTTCATCCATCGTGAAGGAGTAGTACGCCGACTCGTTCCAGTACGCGCCCTTGGCCGAGTGCCAGGCGAGGCCGAGCGCTTCCACCTTCTGCTGCCAATCCGCGCGGACCGGGTGCGTGACCCGCTTCACTCGCGCGGACCCCACTGGCACGACAGCGTGTCGCCGACGATGAGTGTCGTGAATCGGGTCGGCGTCAACAGGCAGACCTGTCCGTCTGCCGCGATGGCCTCGAAACGGGGACCCCTCGTGTCATCACCCTCGTCATTCGTGGTGTAGCTGTCGCGCCGTTCCAGCCTGCGGACCGTGTCGACGGTAATGGACGCGGCGAGCGTGAGCGAGTCGTCGGTAAACTCCGCTTCCGCGACGGCGTCGGCCTTTGCCTGCGCGATCATGGCGGCCTCGCGCTCCCGCGCCTTCTCCTCGTCGCTGGTGCAGGCGGCGAGCGCGAACGCGAGCCAGATGAGTCGTCGCATGCGCTCAGCCGCCGAACGACGAGCGTCCGCGGCCGATGGAACCGAAGCCGCCGCGCCGCACCGTGGAGCCTGACCGGCCTCGCGCGATGGACGCCGGCCGGCGCAGGATGGATGACATGCGCTGCGACGAAAGTGCGGTGCCGGTCGGAGCGACACGTGCGGCATAGGTCGAGGCACGTCCGTCGAGTGAACGGTAGTTCCCGGCGTAGACCGACGCCGGCGCCGCATACACAGGCCGACCAGCACCCAGGGCACGCGTGAACCCCGCGTAGTAGAACAGGTAGGGGCTGGGGTAGACCATCGGCACCCACGCCCCGTGGTAATTGTACCCCTTGTTCTGCACCGCCACCTCGCACGCCTGCGCGTTGAAGGTGCTGGTGTTGCAGGGGTCGACCGGCGGCGGCTCGGAGTCGCAACCCGACACGCCGAGCACGATGGAATTCACGAACAGCAACTTGATACTCGTGGACTTCTTCATCGTAGGGCAGAAGGAGACGAGGGACCTGACGGGCATGGGCAGGTCCGGGCCGACAGGACGACCTCTTCATAGTACCGAACAAACCACCGCCGCGTTTCGGTCGCGAACAGATTGCGCGGCCCGGCTACAGGGAATATCCCGCCGGGTCGATCCTTGATGACATGCAACTCCCTGCCCGAGTGATGCGCCGACGGTCGCTGCCGGGCGCCGACTGGTTACCCTGGACCCGTCAGTTGGCCGCCAGCGCCCTCGGCGCATCGCTGCTGGCAGGCGTCGCGATCCTCGCCGGACGAGGGAACGCTACCTACATCGGAGATGTCTGGGCGCTGGCCGTCGGCGCGGCAAGCGCGATCGTCTGCTTCCTGCACACGACAATTGAGCGACGTGGGACGGTCCGGCGTTCCTGGCGTTTGCTGGGCGTCGGCCTGACGGCTTTGGCGCTCGGGCAGGCGGGATGCGTACTGCGCCCCTATGCCGCCTCGCCCGAACTGTTC
>Ga0105048_10015931_pt1 | contig 11640 bp, 8 predicted proteins | sample MAT05_FD_78382 | JGI IMG/M metagenome (GOLD analysis project Ga0105048, IMG submission 78382) | Freshwater microbial communities from Lake Fryxell liftoff mats and glacier meltwater in Antarctica - MAT-05 | ecosystem: Environmental > Aquatic > Freshwater > Ice > Liftoff microbial mat | place...
AACCCACTTCCCGCATTGGGGGCGGTGTCCGGACGCGCCCGGGTCAAGGAAGCGGGTAGACGAGAGGTTGACAAAGAAAGCAAGGAACTCCTACTGTTTGGCTGTCACCACACACATAAGGCCTAAGGCGGCTTCCCGGCGTGGGCGGTTGCACTGGGCGCCGAAAGGAACCGTTACCATGCGTTACCTAGACAAGCCGGACTCATCCCGTATCACCGGAGGGAGAAGGGGGCAGGGCGCCTTCACCTTGATCGAACTCCTGGTGGTCATCGCCATCATCGCCATCCTGGCCGGCATGCTTTTGCCAGCGCTGGGAAATGCGAAGGCCAAGGCACAGGGGATCCTGTGCATGAACAATCACAAGCAGTTGACTCTGGCCTGGCGATTGTACGCCGAGGACAACGGCGAAAATCTGGTGGGCGCCGCCAACTGGACGCCGCCGGGGACCTCGAAGGAAGTGCCGAACTGGACGGCGGGGAGTTGGCTGTCGTTGAACAATCCGGCGGATCAGAACAATTGGAACCACACCAATTTCACCTTCAAGAGTCCGCTGTGGAAGTACTGCGGCGGAGCCAGGGGGATCTGGAAGTGTCCGTCCGACACGTCGATGGGCATCAACGCACAGAAACAGAAGGTCCCGCGGATCCGCAGCATGTCGATGAACAACTGGGTGGGGGGGCCTGGATGGAGCGGTTCGGGGCCGGGCTGGTTGGTGTATCGAAAGATGACCGACATGAACAACCCCGGGCCTTCGATGACGTTCGTGTTGCTGGACGAGCGCCAGGATTCGATCAACGACGGCTACTTCGTCGTGGACATGGCAGGTTACCCGGCGGCGCCCAACCGACTCAAGTTGGTGGATTATCCCGCCAGCTACCACGGCAAGGCCGGCGGGATGTCCTTCGCGGATGGTCATTCGGAGATCCGGCGCTGGAAGGATCCCCGCACCATTCCGCCGATGTCGAAGAGTGATCGTCCGCTGGACCTCGCCATGCCGGGCAACGTGGACGTGATCTGGATGCAGGAACGCGCGACCCGCACGTTGTCGGGGACCGGTTCGCAATAGGGTTGGCGGTTGGTCAAGGCATCCGGGCCCGGACGAACAGCGGGTTGACGGAGGTGGTCGTTGTGAAAAGCGCGGAGCCGTCCGGGCCGGTGGTCACATTGCCGGACGGCTCCCAGTTCTTGAGGTCCGTCGAGGTTTCCATTGGGTAGACGCGTCCGGGTGTGCCAGAGACCCGGCATCGGAATCCGGTGGCGGTCCGCTCCGGGACGGAGAGCAGCGCCGGGTCGGAGGGAAGGACGAGGGCGTAGGGTTGAACGCCAAACCGCACGGCGACCTCGCCGCTGTCGACGAGGTTGGTGGTTCCCAGAAATCGATTGGAGACGCGGAACACCACGTCGTGGACGCCGCTGGCGTTGAAACCCCAGTTGAAGTGCTCGTGGCCTCCGGTCAGCGGACGGATCGAATCGGCCGCCGAGACGCCATCGCGGGAGTTCATCGCCATGACGAGATTGGCGACCGTGTCGAACTGCCACAGGAAGAAATCACCGGGCCCATCCTTGCGCACGAGATCAACCTGGAATCGCGGGTCGAATCGGCCGGCAGCAATCCCTTCGGCCGAAACCCCGAGGTAGAGCAGGTCCGGATCCTGACTTTGCGGCAGGATCCACAAGGGGGAATTTGGAGGCCCGAAAACTTCGAAGCCCTCGGGAATCTCGATCTGCGCGGTGGTTGGAAGTTCCAGAATCACCTCGTCTGGCAAATAGGTCGTGCCGGTGTCCCCATCGCGGATTACCAAACCGAGGCGGTTCGACTCTCCCGGTCGATCGATGATCCTCAGATCGACGTGCTGGTTCCGCAGGATCACCGGGTCCGCGGCGGTCGCCACGACGCCCGTCATGGCCAAAGCGGCGATGAGCGGTGTCCATCGGTGCCGATCGGCCGGCAATGAAACGCTGAGTCCAGGTAAAATCCGGAAGAGTTGGTGAGCCATGGCTGAAAAAGGGGGGCGCCCGACCCAGGTTGCGTCGGGAGCCTTGAGGCGTCAGGCGGAGCGGAGTTTTCGTTGGGAACGGCTTCGGGCGACGACGATGAGGCCCGCGGTTCCCAGTCCGAGCAGCATCCAGGTCGAAGGCTCGGGCACCACTTCGAATCGATAGGTGGCCGGATCGCTCGTCCGGACCCCGTCCGTTGCATGGGTGCCGCTGGCCTCGAAGGTGACCTCGTACAGGCCCGGAGCCGTGAATCCGAGATTGAAGTGGCTGTGGCTTCCAGCAATCAGCGGTAGTTGGTCCGAACCACTGATTCCGTCTGCGGAACTCAACTTGAGCTCCGGCGTTCCGAAGGCCCCGACCGACCAGATGGCGAAGGATCCCGGTCCGTCCACGGCTTTGAGCGTCAGTTGAATGCTGCCCAGCCACTCGGAGGAATCGAGTTCTTCGGTGCCGAACCCAAGGAATGGCAGCGCCGGGTTCTCCACCGACGGCAGGATCCAGACCGATGAACCTGCCGGGCCCAGGAAGCCGGTGAAGGCACCCCCGGGTGAAGTGGCGGCGCTGGCTGGGCCAATCAGGAAGGTGACCTCATCGGGCGTGTACTCGATCGAGATCGGCTCTTCTTGGTGGACGTGGAGGTTGAACCCTCCGAGTTCGTAGCCGATGCCAATATCGACGTGGCCATCGGCGATAATCGTGCTGGCCTGGGCGGCAACCACCGCGGAGGCGATCAAGGCGGGGAGGATGAGTTTTTTCATTTTTCTATTGGATGGAGTGCGGTTTCACGGATGGATCGTGGGCAAAGTGGGGAGTGCTGGGACGTGGCAACTGAGGTCAGGGATGCCGGTGTTTCGCTGAGGGACATCGGCTCGCGGTCATTCGGGCGGAAGTGCGATGTTTTCTCCACGGTCAACGCGGGCTTTGAGGGCGGACGCCTTCAACGACACGACGTGGCCGCAGGCGAACAGGTAATTGGCCGAACCCGAGGTATGTTCGGCGTTCGCCCCGCCTGTGCGGTGGCGATCGGGTTGGATGTCGTCGAGGACCGCTTTCCAACCCTTGAACCAGTTCCGCGAGTGGGTGTGATCATTGAAGATCGAAGCGTCCTTGGAATCGGCGATTTCAAAGGTGCTGATCGTTTCAGCCGGATTGCGCAGTTGATCGAGGCGACGGAAGGACTCCTGCACCCGGCCGAAGGCGTCGCGTTTGTCCACGGCCAGGTACTCGTTTGGGAGATAGCTGGTGGCGTCGTTGGTCAGACGGATCCGACCCTTGGGATCGGAGGGACAGATTCGGATGGCGGCCACCTTGCCGACGTACGGTGCCAGGGTGTAGATCCAGGATTGGTTGGTGTTACCGGTGTGGGTCGTGTCCAGGAAGTACCCCTGGAAATCGTCGGCGTACATCTGGATGCCCAGTCCGACCTGACGAAGGTTCGAGGTGCAGGCGGTTTGACGCGCCCGACTCTTTGCTGAGGCCAGCGAGGGCAGCAGAAGCCCGGCGAGAATGGCAATGATGGCAATCACCACCAGGAGTTCGATCAGGGTGAACGCCTGGGGGCGGGCGTAGCCCCTCCTGGGGGCGCGAAAATGGGATGACGGAACGGTCTTCACGGAGGAATCGGGGCACACGGGGACACGGAGGGGGAGGGATTGGCACGGCAGGCACCAGCCCGACGGCACTTGGGGATCCACAAGGACTGGGCGCAGTCGCTCGGGAGGACGGGACTCCGTCGGGACGCAGCCCTCAGGCCTGGGTGGGGGGGCCGCGCTCCGGGGGACGAAGGGCTCCGGTCACTCGCGTGGGAAGAGTCCGACCCGATCGAATCCAGGTGATCGCCTCCGGGGAAATCAGGGCGGGCGGGACAACAGATTCCGGTGCCGGACAACCGGCAAGAAAGAGGCACAGGCCGCAGGATCCATCCGGGGAGTCTGCCGTCGATCGGGTGGGAAGCCCGTGATCCGCATCGCCGTCCGGGTGAGGGGGGTGATGCTGGCAGGAGTGCGGATGTGAGTGTCCCGGGTGGGAATGGAAGCGGGTGCTGACCGAGGCGAAGGAGACCAGGATCAAGGCAAGAACGACGAGCACCGCGGCGACGCGGCGTTTGAGGGAAATGCGAGGTTCCAGACTCATCTGCAAATGCGTTGCAAATAAGCCTCGCTGACGTTGATGGCGCAAGTCTGTTCTTCGAACGGATGGAGTTTTCTGATGGCGTGTCCTACGGGTAGGTGCCGAGGGGACGCGGCGCACTCTGGCCTGGCGGGGGACGTTCGCGGACTCGTTCTGGGACGAGTTCCGCGAGTCCGAAACCCCGGAGAACAGAGTCTTCCGACGTCGACGTCCACGGGGTGGGTACCGGGCGCCTTACTCTTCGAAGCCGAAGCGGCCGTCGTGTCGAATCTCGGCGCGGCGGGAGGGTTGGGGTTCACGCAATGGTGCCGTCGAGCGCCAACCGTCCGCGGTCACGCGGACCTCCAATCCGGGAAATGAATTGGTGACGCCGAGTTCGGCCAGACTCCGGCCGTATCGCTTCTGCTTCGCGTGGAAGGCGCGTTGGGCGTAATAGACTTCCTGAAGGACATCGCGGACTTCCTCGAAGGGGCCGGGCGTCACTTTGCGGGTCGCCTTGGCGTCGGTGGTAAACTCCACCAATCCCCATTTTTCCGGGCGGTGCATGTCCACGATGCCGGTGGGCGACCAGACCCAGTTGTTCTCGGGGGTCTTGGGAATCTTGCGGTAGCCGCCGGCGGTCTCGATCTGCCATTCGACGCGGGAGAAATTCACCCGCCACCGATCCCCCTGCTTCGGCGGGCAGGCTTGCTTGGAGAACTCGGCGAGGGCTGCCCAGGGAAAGGCGATCTCCAGGGTCCACGCACGGTCGGTGTCGCTGGGATCGTTGAGGGTTCCATCGACATGAACGGCAGTTTTGAGTCCCTGGATGTTCCATTCGTTGAGGGCAGGACCCCCGTCCTTGTAGGCCTTGACGAGGCGAAGGTCCCAGACGGTGTTGAGGGCGTTCATCTCAAACTCATAGTACTGGTGGCTGTCGGCGTCCGGATCGATGAACACCTCGAAATCGGGATCCTGGAAGATGACGGCATCGCGTTCCTTAATGGTGCCCCACACGTGGGGTTCGACCATCTCGGCGGCGATGTAGAAGTACTGGTCGTCCCACAGCATCTTGGCCCGGGTGCGGAACCGGGGCTTGGGTTTGGAGGGCCCTTCGATGTCGGCGAAATCCTCGGTCCAGACGGCCTGTTGCCAGGCGGGATCATCCAATCGGCCGTCCACGCTGGGCGCAGCGACGGCCTTGGGACACAGGTAACCTCGCGGAACCATGGGTCGCATCCGTTCCCATTCGTTGGGGGATTGAGCGAGGACGGGAAGGGCGAGCAGCAAGCCCGCAAGGCAGGACAGGGAGAGAAGCCGCATCATTCGGACGCGAGCATCCCCTGCGGCGCTGCGGTTTCAAAACGGAAAGATTCTTCCTAAGGTTTTCACATTCCCCACCGTTGTGCCCGTAGCAGCGCCGAGAAAACACATGAGTCCGCCGGAAACCACGACCCGTGGTGAATGGGTCCGCGAAGCCCTTGAGCGGCATGAAACCTCCCTTTTGAGGTATGCCGAATCGTTGACCCGGGATCCGGATCTCGCCCGTGACGTGGTGCAGGACACCTTCCTGCGCCTGTGCGAACAGGACCCGGAGGAACTCACCGATCGATTGGCCCCGTGGTTGTTCACGGTGTGTCGGAACCGGGTGCTCGACGTGCTGAGAAAGGAGCGACGCATGAGTCCGTTGACGGAAATGGATCTGGAGACACGGGAATCGGCGGGACCAAGTCCGGCCGCGGCCGCGGCGAGTTCGGATGTGGCCTTGGCGGTGCTGGGGTTGATGGAGGGATTGCCGGTGAATCAGCGGGAGGTGGTCCGGCTGAAGTTCCAGGGGCAGATGAGCTATGAGGAGATTGCCGCGGTCACGTCGTTGAGCGTTGGGAACGTCGGGTTCCTGCTGCACACGGCGATCAAGACCTTGCGGGTACAGTTAGAGGCATTGGAGCGCCCGGGGAGGCGCGGTTTTGGTTCAAAACGGCGTGAAAACGGAGGTTGATATGACATTGAATCCTGATTCTCCCGAGATGACGGCCTTTGCGCTGGGCGACTTGCCCGCGGACCAGATGGAGGCTGTCGCCGCGGCGGTGGCTGCGGACCCGGTGTTGCAGGCCGAGGTCGAAGCGATCCGTATCTGTGCGGCCCGGCTGATCGAGCAACTGGCCACCGAGCCCGTCTCACTGCTCACCGAGGCCCAGCGAACGGCCGTCGCACAGGCGGCGGAACAACCCGTTGAACCCTCGCCAAAGTCCCATGCGACGGACGTCAGCATCGGGAAGGGTGCCTCATGGCGTTGGCTCCTCCAGCCGGCCTGGGGGCTGAGTCTCGCAGGGGCTGCTGCCCTGTGCCTCGCTCTCGTCATCTGGCCTCGAATTGTGCGCGATGCGGACCGGGACTTCTCCGAGGCCCGCTACGGTCCCATCGCGACCGTCACCAATGCGCCCGCTGCGCCAGGTGTCCCCGTGGCTCCTGTCGCGGTTTCCAGCGCCAAGGTGGTTTCCATTCCGGCGGCCGCAGAGGCGCCGGCTCCCATCCCCGTGGCGGATCCGGCACCCGCACGGAGGGAAACCCAGGCCCGCTCGCCGGTCGCTTCCAGTCCTGCACCCGCGCCCGCACCCGCCCCGATGAAGGCGCCGGTGACCCCTCGCGGCGGAGGAGCACGGGGTGCAGCGCTCAATCCGTCGGTCGCAGCGGGTGGGGCCCCGGTGCGGCGTGGAGTGGATCCAATCGCCCCTGGGGGCTCGGCCCCGGTGGCGGTTGGGGGCGCGGCACGCTCGCCCGATGCCATGGAACCAATCCTGATGAAGCGCTACGGAATGGCGCCGTCTCCCCTGGTCAAAAGCCTCCCGCCCGCGGGAGGAGATTTAGCCGGCAGGAGCCCCTTCGGTGGGATGGCACGCACGGGCGGCATGGGCGAACTGGGCCGGGGCGGTTTCAGCGTCCAAGTTCGGGGGGAGACGTACCAGCCCATCCGCGAGAACCCCTTTCGACCGGTGGCGGAGGCGCGCCTGTCCACCTTCGGCATGGATGTGGACACGGCATCCTATTCGAACGTCCGACGGTTCCTGCGCGAAGGTAGCCTTCCTCCGGCGAACGCGGTTCGCGTCGAGGAGATGATCAACTATTTCCGGTACGCCTATCCGCAGGTGAGCGGGGAGCATCCGGTGGCGGCCCAGGTGGAGGTCTCCGAAAGCCCTTGGACTCCTGGCAACCGGTTGGTGCGGGTGGCGCTCAAGGCACGGGACATCCCGCGAAAGGAACGTGCGGCGGCTAATCTGGTTTTCCTGGTGGACGTGAGCGGATCGATGGAACCGGAGAACAAGCTGCCGCTGGTGCAACGGTCGCTACGGTTGCTGACGGAGAAACTCACGGCCCGGGATCACGTCTCGATTGTCACCTATGCCGGGAACGCGGGACTGGCGTTGTCCCCGGCGAACGGGGCCGAGAAGGAGCCGATCCTGGCGGCGATCAATGCCCTCAGGGCGGGCGGTTCCACCCACGGATCTGCCGGGATCCGGCTGGCCTATGAGCTGGCGCGGACCAATCAGATTCGCGACGGGGTCAACCGGGTGATCCTGTGTACGGACGGCGACTTCAACGTGGGAACCACGAGTCGAGAGGATTTGTTGCAGTTGATTGAAGGCGAGGCGAAGTCAGGAATCTTCCTGACGGTGCTGGGCTACGGCGTGGGCAACTACAACGATGGAACGGCCGAGTTGCTGGCCGACCGGGGCAATGGTTCCTATGCCTATATCGATTCCTTCCGCGAAGCGCAGAAGGTGTTGTCCGAAGAGTTGGAGTCCACGCTGGTGACTGTGGCCAAGGACGTGAAGCTCCAGATTGAGTTCAATCCCTCGCAGGTGGTGAGTTGGCGTCTGATTGGATACGAGAATCGGGTGCTGGCGAATCGCGATTTCAATGATGACACCAGAGATGCCGGGGACCTCGGCGCGGGGCATGCGGTGACGGCCCTGTACGAGATCGTCCCGGTGGGGGGCACGGAGCCCGGGGTGGATCCGTTGCGATATGCGGTGCGGACGCCGGAGCCCGAGGCGGCGAGGGTTCGACCGGAGGAAATGCTCTTTCTCAAGGTGCGCTACAAACTTCCTGACTCCGACAAGAGCCGATTGCTGGAGGTGGCGGTGAAGGGAGAGGCCAGGCCGTGGGAACAGGTCGGGGCGGATTTCCGCTTCACGGCGGCGGTGGCGGGCTTCGGCATGCTGCTGAGGGAATCGCCGCACAAGGGCAGCCTGACCTGGGATCGGGTCCTGGAACTGGCTGAGCGCGGGCTGGGGGACGATCGCGAGGGATACCGCGCGGAGTTCGTGGATCTAGTGCGGCGCGCGAGGGAGCTGCGGGACAGACCGTGAGCGGGTTCCTCTCGATCCAGGGAAGCGGGGGAAAGCCGTCCGGCAACGCTCAGGGGGATCTGGCCTCTCGCCCTGCGTTCCACCCCTGAAATCCGGCAGTTCACCCCGGCATTCTTTCCTGAAGGAAACGAGGGGATAGGAAACGGGGACGACATGACTCCGGAGCCATCAGGAACCGCGGACCCGACAGGTCCCGCCGCCGCGGGATCGCCGCCGAAGCGCAAGTATGTGCGTGCGGTCGGGCCGCGTTTGCGGCTCGTGCTGAATGTCGTGTGGGGGATGTTGGCGTTGCTGGGGGCCAACTCGGCCTACCTGCTGACGGTGACCTTTCTCGACTGGCTCGAGCGGTCGAAGGGAGTCAGCTACCAGAATTACTTCTATCAGATCCAGTTTCTGGCGCATCTCGTTCTCGGGGTGATCTTCATCGTCCCGTTCATCGCGTTCAACGTGGTCCACATGATGAACACGTGGAATCGCCCGAGCCGGAAGGCGGCCTACGTCGGCTACGCGCTGTTTGCCATGAGCCTGGGGGTGTTGGTGTCGGGGTTCATGCTGGTGCGGATGGAGGGACTGGAGTTCGTTGCGGCAAAGACGGAAGGGAGTCGCGGGCTGGCCTATTGGGCGCACGTCCTCGCGCCGGTTCTTTGTGTCTGGCTGTACATTCTCCATCGCCTCGCCGGCCCCCGAATCCGATGGAAGGTCGGCATCGGCTGGGCGGTGGCCGTCGGAACCGCGGTGGTGGCGATGGTGGCGCTGCACCGGCACGATCCGCGCATCTGGAGTGCCAAGGGGCCGAAGGAGGGCGAGAAGTACTTTTCACCGAGCTCCACCCGCACCTCGAACGGCAAGTGGGTAAAGGCCGAGGCGCTGATGAACAATGAGTACTGCCTCGAATGCCATCCCGACGCCTACAAGTCCTGGGTCCATTCGGCGCACCGCTTCAGTTCGTTCAACAATCCCTTCTACCTTTTCACCATCAAGCAGACCCGGGCGCTCGCGTTGAAGCGGGATGGGAACGTTCAGATGTCCCGTTGGTGCGCTGGATGTCATGATCCCGTGCCGTTTCTCTCCGGAGCCTTCGACGATCCGAACTTCGATTTCGAGCGGCATCCGACGGCCATGGCGGGCATTACCTGCGTTGCCTGCCACTCGATCACGTCGCTCCAGGGGGCGCATCCTGGAAATGTGGGGAATGGCAATTACACGATTGAAGAACCGATCCACTATCCGTTCGCCTATACCGCGACCAATTCGCTGGCGTTCTGGGTGAACAAGCAGTTGGTGAAGGGCAAGCCGCAGTTCCACAAGCAGACGTTCCTGAAGCCGTTCCACAAAACGGCGGAGTTCTGCTCCACCTGCCACAAGGTCGGGATTCCGTACGAGGTGAACAACTACAAGGAATTCCTCCGGGGCCAGAATCATTACGACACCTTTCTGCTCAGCGGCGTTTCGGGGGTGAACGCACGGGCCTTCTATTACCCCGAGGTGGCCAAGGCCAACTGCTCCGAGTGCCACATGCCGCTTCAGAAGTCCGATGACTTCGCCTCCCGCCAGTATGGCACCAACCAGTTCCGGGCAGTGCACGATCATCTCTTTCCCTCCGCCAATACCGGCGTGGCCGCCCGACGCGATGAACCGCCCGCGGTCCGCGCCGAGATCATCCGGCGTCATCAGGAGTTCATGAAGGATTCGGTTCGCATCGATCTGTTCGGACTCCGCGAGGGCGGGGGAATCGACGGCAAACTGATTGCGCCGATCCGGCCCGCGACTCCGGCGGTCCAGCCTGGCCAGACCTATCTGCTGGAGGCGGTCATCCGCACGGTGAAGCTGGGGCATCCGTTGACCCAGGGCACCGTCGATTCGAATGAGCTCTGGGCGGACCTTCAGGTCACCGACGCGGATGGAAAGATGATTGGGCGCACCGGCGGTCTGGGGAGGCACAACGAGGTGGATCCCTGGTCGCACTTCCTGAACGTGTACATGCTCGACCGGGACGGGAACCGGATCGATCACCGTAACGCCCAGGACATCTTCGTGCCGTTGTACAACAACCAGATTCCACCCGGGGCGGCGGCGGTCCTGCATTACCGCCTCACGGTGCCGATCGGGGCCAGGGGCCCTCTGAAGGTCGAGGCGAAGATCAACTATAGGAAATTCGACACCATATACCTCAACTACGTGTACGGCGGGACGAATTACTCCCGGGGCGCGCCCTTCGTGCTGACGAACGATCTGCCCATCACGGTCATGGCCAGTGACTCGATCCTGCTGCCAATCTCAGGAGGGGCCGTGGCCACCAATGCCCCGTCGGGCATCGTGCCTTGGCAACGATGGAACGACTATGGGATCGGACTTTTCCTCAAGGGCGACAAGGGGAGCGAGAAGGGGGAGTTGATCCAGGCTGCCAGCGCCTTCGAACAGGTGGAGAAGTTGGGCCGCGCCGATGGGCCGCTGAACCTGGCCCGCGTCTATTTCAAGGAGGGTCGCCTTGGCGATGCCGTCGCTGCCCTCCAACGGGCGAATGATACCAATCGGTTCACCCCGGCGGGCAACCGTTGGACGATCGCGTGGCTCAACGGAATGGTGAACAAACAGAATGGGTTCCTCGATCGCGCCATCCAGGAGTTCAGCAGCATCCTTGAGGACCGATATCCCGAACTGGAAAGGCGCGGCTTCAATTTCAGTCGGGATTACGAGGTCATCAACGAGCTCGGACAGACGCTCTTCGAGCGCGCCAAAATGGAACGGGCCAACCCGGCCCGCCAAAAGGAATTGCTCGAAGCGGCTGCGAAGCGATTCCGAGATGCCCTTGGCGTCGATTCCGAGAATGTCACCGCCCACTATAACCTCGCCCTCATCCACGGGCAGTTGGGCGACCGCGAAAAGTCCGCCGAACACCGCCGTCTGCATGAACGGTATCGGCCCGATGACAATGCCCGCGACCGGGCCGTGGCGGTGGCACGCCGGGCCAATCCTGCTGCCGATCACGCCGCCCAGGCGGTCGTGATCTATGACCTGCATCGCCCGGGAACCTTGGGCGCGCAGAGTTCATCTCCTTCGTCCGACAACCTGGTTCGATCCCTTCAACCGTGAGTCAGCAACCTATTCCCCCCGGCCAGCCAGAAGAGTCAGAGGATCTCGTGCAATCCGATGATTCGGTCAT
>Ga0105048_10015932_pt1 | contig 11639 bp, 9 predicted proteins | sample MAT05_FD_78382 | JGI IMG/M metagenome (GOLD analysis project Ga0105048, IMG submission 78382) | Freshwater microbial communities from Lake Fryxell liftoff mats and glacier meltwater in Antarctica - MAT-05 | ecosystem: Environmental > Aquatic > Freshwater > Ice > Liftoff microbial mat | place...
GATGGTTTTTTACAGAGACAGGATATTTAACCCACGACTTCAGTCGTGGGCCAACCTAAGCGACCGCTTGGCGAACCGATTTATCGGTTTTAGCCACTGGCAAATAAAGCGCAAGCATAAAAAACCGATAAATCGGTTCCGCAAACCCCGCGCCATGTTGACCCACGACTGAAGTCGTGGGTTGATTTAAATAATTGATTGTCTTGTGTTTATTGATCTTGTAACGACTATAAGCCAACGCATTATTCGAATAAGATGGTAAAAAATTATATGCGACAATTTGAAATGCACCCCTCTAACCCCCTTCTAAACCCCCTCTCCAAACCGTTTTTCAATCCAACCTTTCCGCCAATTTTCTGTTTTTTACATAAACACTACCAAAATTCATCAAACTGCCTTACTTTTGCACTACGATATTTTGACCACGCCGGTCACAAGAGGGAGCCAATGGTTCCCTCTTTTATTTATACAGACCATTAGATGGAAGTAACCGCACGCATTGCCCAGTTGCTGGACGAAAAATATGCCACGGACGAAGCTTTTAACGATTGCTTTACCGTGGAGATTGATCTCAAACCAGGGAACAAGCTGTACGTCTTTGCCGACAGTGATTCGGGGATGACTTTTGAGAAGTGTCAGAAACTCAGCCGCTATTTGGAAGAACATCTGGACACCAATGGCTGGCTGGGCACTACCTACCTGTTGGAAGTAAGCAGCCCCGGCATAACGCGACCCTTGCAATTCGCCCGACAGTACCCGCGCAATATTGGCCGCACGCTAAATGTGACTTTGCAGGACAAAACCCTGCAAACTGGAGTACTGACCGCAGCGGATGAAACGCAAATCGTACTTAGCCAGGAAGTGATTGAAATGGATGGTAAAAAGAAAAAAAAGGTGCAGGTGGAAACACCCATCCTTTTGGAAAATATTGAAAAAGCCCTGGTGAAACTGGCCTTTTAATCCCGTTTGCGAAACTAAAAAGAAGTTTCGCAATCCCCTCTAAACCCCTCTAAACCAATTACAAAAGTTATTAGACAACCAAAACGTAAAAATAAATGGTCAATTTAGTAGATGTCTTCGCCGACTTTAAAACCGGCAAAAATATAGATCGCCCTACCATGGTGCGCGTGTTGGAAGACGTGTTCCGTACCCTGATCAAAAAGAAGTACGGCACGGACGACAACTTCGATGTCATTGTTAATACCGCCAAAGGTGACCTGGAAATCTGGCGCGTGCGCGAGGTGGTTTCCGATGGGGAGGTCACCAATGAGTTGGCGCAAGTAAGCGAAAGCGAGGCCCATCTGATTGATGAAAGCGTCTCGATCAGCGAGGAATGCTATGAGCAACTCTCCATTGATGATTTTGGCCGACGCGCTATTATGGCCGCCCGCCAAACCCTTGTCTCGCGGATCATGGAACTCGAAAAAGACGAGATATTCCGCAAATACAGCGAACGCGTAGGCGAAGTGGTGCTCTGCGAAGTGAACCAGATCATGAAAAAAGAGATCTTGGTCCTCGATGACGCTACCAGCAACGAATTGATCCTTCCGCGTACGGAAATGATCAAAGGCGACTACTACCGCAAGGGGGACGTACTGAAAGGTATTATTAAAAAGGTGGAGATGCGTAATAATGTGCCTTACATCATGCTCAGCCGTACCGATTCCGACTTTTTGGAAAAACTACTCGCGGCAGAGGTGCCAGAAATTGAAGATGGCGTAATTGAAGTGAAAAACATCGTTCGTCTGCCCGGTGAACGCGCCAAAGTCGCGGTAGAGAGCCACGACGACCGTATTGATCCGGTGGGTGCCTGCGTAGGTATGAAGGGCAGCCGTATTCATGGGATTGTCCGCGAACTGCGCAACGAAAATATAGATATTATCAACTATACGACCAACGTATCGTTGTATATTCAGCGCAGCCTCACGCCGGCCAAGATCAGTAACATCGAACTGAATCATGAAAGCAAGCGCGCCGCCGTTTATCTCGATGCCGATCAGGTCAGCCTGGCCATTGGTAAGGGCGGTAGCAATATAAAACTGGCGACCAAACTGACCGGCTACGAAATAGATGTGTACCGCAATCAGGCCGAATTCGAGATTGACGACGTTGATCTGGAGGAATTCTCCGACGTGATCGAGCCGTGGGTGATCGAGGCTTTCAAAAACATTGGCTGCGATACTGCCCGCCAGGTACTCGAACTGAATGCCGACGAACTGGTACGCCGCACCGACCTGGAAGAAGAAACCGTACAGAATGTATTGCGTATTTTGGCCGACGAATTCGAGGAAGAAAAATAACATTCGGAATATATTGACAAATGGTGGGGCAAACGCAGGTTTTCCCCACCATTTTTTATTGTATCTTTGCGGGGCTTTAAGCAAAAAGCATTTTTTTCTCCTTCCCAAAGGGGGAAAATAACGGGATTAGGGCGAACCTCGTCTTGTTTTTTTAAACTAAATTGACTTGGCTTTCTAGACGGCATACTTTAGCGGCAATTACGCGTTTCCCCGCGGGCGCGAACCATTCAAACTTTCTCAACTAAGCAGGAAAAATCACTGCATGGCGCAAAAATTAATTAAGATAGCGAAGGAGTTCAACGTCGGTTTACACACCATCGTCGAGACGCTGCATGGCAAGGGCTTCCCCGATCTGGAAGATAAACCCACTGCGGATATTACGGACGCAATGCTGGTCGTACTCCAACAGGAATTTCAGAAAGACCTGGCTATCAAAAAGGAAGCGGACAAACTAGCCCGCCCAGTCCTGAAGAAAGAATCGGTCGGCACCGTTGCCGCCCCGGTTATTGCTATACCTGCCGCTCCCTCCACCCCTGCTACTCCGCCGTCTGCTCCTGTGCAACGCACGTCTTTTCTGCCCTCCCGCGAGGAAGGCCCGAGAACCACTCCGTCGCCAGCCAAGCCGGAACAGCAGCCGGCTGGAACAGCTAAAAAGGAGGAGCCGCAACTCACCAGCCACCGCGAACGCCCAACCAACCGGGTGCTTGGCAGGATTGACCTCAATCCGCCCAAGCCCGCTCCCGTCGTGGTCGAGGAAAAACCCGTTGTAGCCGAACCACCTGCACCGGAACGCGTTGTTGCAAAACAGCCGGAGCCACCCAGACCACCGAGGGGAAACAAAACACCGTTTATTACTCCGCGAGCCGCACCACCAGTACCGCCGCCAGTAGTACCTGCGTCGGCACCACCAGTGCCAGGAAAGGCACCTGGTACGGATGAACCTGCCGCACCCGATTCCGAATTTTACCGGGCGGATGCGCCACAATTACGTGGTCTTAAGATCTTGGGGAAAATCAGCCTCGACAAACCGAAGCCTGAATCTTCCGGTGATAATCGGGGCGGACGCCGCGATGGTCAACAAGGCAATCGGGGTGGACGTCGTGATGGCGGACAAGGCGGTGGTCAAACTGGCGGAGGCCAAGGTGGCAATCGCAACAATGGGCAAGGTAATACTGGCCAGAACAATGCGAATCGCCCGGCTAACAGCGGCCAGAATAACACGAACCGCCCGCTTAATGCCGATGGTACGCCTCAGGCTCCGGGTAGTGGTAGTGGCAATGCGAATGCCAACGATTCCCGGCGCAAGCGCACGCGTAAAAAAGTCCAACAACCCGTCAATACGGCCACTGCTGCCACTGCTTCTGCAGCGGCAGGAGCCAGCGTAGCCGAACGCCGTGGACGTGGCCCAATGGGCAACCGGCCCGATGCTCCAAAAGAAGTATCGCAAAAGGATATTGAAGATCAAATCCGCCAGACCATGGCGCGGATGGGTGCCGGAGCAAGCCGTAAACGACAAAAAGTACGCCGCGATAAGCGTGACGTACGCCGCGAACGTGCTGAAATGGCCGCTCAAGAGCGCACAGAAGGCGAAAAGAAGCTGCTCGTCACGGAGTTTATTTCCGTGTCCGATCTTGCTTCGATGATGAGCCTCAAGCCCTCCGACATTATTAAAACCTGTATGGCACTGGGCATTTTCGTTTCGATCAACCAGCGTCTCGATGCCGAACTGATCGAAGTGGTGGCCAGTGAATTCGATTTTGAAGTCCAATTCATTAGTGCGGAAGAGCAGGTAGAAGTGGAAGAAGATGTCATGGACAATCCTGATGATCTGAAACCGCGCCAGCCGATTGTGACCGTCATGGGTCACGTTGACCACGGTAAAACTTCGTTGCTCGACTTTATTCGGAGTGCCAATGTGGCCGAAGGCGAAGCGGGTGGTATTACCCAGCACATTGGTGCTTACGAAGTGATGGTGGGCGATCAAAAGGATAAACGCATTACTTTCCTGGATACGCCGGGTCACGAAGCCTTTACCGCTATGCGGGCACGCGGTGCCAAAGTGACTGATATCGCCATTATCGTGATTGCTGCCGACGATAGTATCATGCCACAGACGCGGGAGGCCATTAGCCACGCGCAGGCTGCGGGTGTACCATTGGTTTTTGCCATCAATAAAATTGACAAGGCTGGCTCGGATCCTGAACGCATCAAGAACGAGTTGGCGCAGATGAATCTGCTGGTGGAAGAATGGGGCGGTAAATACCAAAGCCAGGATATTTCGGCCAAAAAAGGTCTGAATGTGGATAAATTACTGGAAAAGGTGTTGCTGGAAGCCGAATTGCTCGAACTGAAGGCTAACCCTGATCGCCGGGCAGTGGGTACGGTACTCGAAGCTTCGCTCGACAAGGGTCGTGGTTACGTCACCAAAATACTGGTCGAAAACGGCACGATCCGCGACGGTGATCCGATTATTGCCGGTGAATTCTCCGGTAAAGTGAAAGCCATGTTCAACGAACGTGGTAAAAAGGTCAAGGAAGCAGGACCAGCTACTCCGGTGCTGGTACTTGGTCTGCCTGGTGCTCCGCAAGCCGGTGAGAAGATCAAAGTGGCTGCCTCCGATTCGGAAGCCAAAGAGATCGCCAGCAAGCGTTCGCAGATCATGCGCGAACAAACCAACCGTGCCAGCAAACGGATCAGCCTCGACGAAATTGGTCGTCGTCTCGCGCTGGGTAACTTTAAAGAACTTAACCTCATCGTCAAAGGGGACGTGGATGGTTCTATCGAGGCCCTCACCGATTCGCTGATCAAACTGTCCATTGATAAAGTGCAGGTCAACGTTATCCACAAGGCCGTTGGTCAGATCGTGGACAGCGATGTCATGCTCGCTTCGGCCTCCGATGCCATCATCATTGGCTTCCAGGTGCGTCCTTCCATCACGGCCCGCAAATTGGCCGAGAAAGAAGGCGTGGAAATCAAGTTGTACTCGATCATTTACGAGACCATCAACGAGATCAAGGCGGCCATTGAAGGGATGCTGGAGCCGACCAAAGAAGAGGAAATTGTGGGTCAGGTGGAAATCCGCGAGGTGTACAAAATCTCGAAAGTGGGTGCCGTGGCCGGCAGCTATGTGCTGGAAGGCAAGATCAGTCGCAACCACTACATCCGTCTTATCCGCGATGGTATTGTGGTCTATCCGGTCAATGCCAATCAAAACGCCGAACTGGCTTCGCTCAAACGCTTCAAAGAGGACGCGAAAGAAGTCAAAGCAGGGCTGGAATGCGGCTTGACGATCAAGAACTTCAACGACATGAAGCCCGGCGACATCGTCGAATCTTATGTGATCAATGAAGTAAAAGCGACGTTGAAATAGGGATGAGTGACTCATTCTCTGGAAATACTAACGCCCCCGGTTCAGTCGAATCGGGGGCGTTTTTTGTGGGGCATGGGGGTTTTGAAGTGACTGTTTAAAGGGAGTATGGCCTATTTTGTGCGCTGAAACCCTACCTTTACTCTGATCAATATGGTTTTTGGCAGCACTGCGCGAGCGATCTCCCCCTGCCCTCCCGATTTCTTCGGGATAGGCTCTTCAAAGGGGGATATTGAGTGAGAGGCCACCGCGTATCCCTCTTCGGAGAGCCTATGCGAAAAAAGCGGGAGGGTCGAGAAGCGGGGAGGGCATCACGTATCCCCCTTTGGAGAGCCTATGCGAAAAAAGCGGGAGGGTCGAGAAGCGGGGAAGGCATCACGTATCCCTCTTTGGAGAGCCTATGCGAAAAAAGCGGGAGGGCCGAGAAGCGGGGAGGGCATCACGTATCCCCCTTTGGAGGGGGCAGGGGGAGGTAGTTCGCGATCAATAGAATTCAATTCGATCAAAATCAATCAGTTATATTGATATGGAAGCCGACAAAACGAATCAACATCACTACAATAAATCGTTGCAACCCTTTGCCCAACATTTGCGCAACGACATGACCAAAGCGGAAGCTTGCTTGTGGAAATACGTCCTCCGCGCCAGTCAGATGAAGGGTTACGCCTTCCGGCGGCAGCGTCCGGTACTATATTTTATCGCGGATTTCCTGTGCTTCGAGTTGAAGCTGGTCATTGAAGTGGACGGTATTACGCACTTATGGGAGGAAACTACGGTCAAAGACCGTCGCAAGGATGAGGCACTTGCCGAAGCCGGGTTCACGGTGATGCGCTTTGCAGATGAAGAAATACTGCGTGATATAAAAGGAGTGAGCCAGCGGATTGAATGGTGGATAGAGCGGAGAGAACAAGAGGTAGCGGGGGCGGCCCCTGCGAGCGACCTCCCCCTGCCCCCTCCGAAGGGGGATACGTGATGCCCTCCCGCTTCCTGCAAAATGAGGCGACATCATGCTCGGTATCCCCCTTTGGAGAGCCTGTCCCGAAGAAATCGGGAGGGCAGGGGGAGGTGAGGGCATCAAGAAGAAACTTTGGGTAACCAAAAACGGCCCGCCGCTCCAGGAGCAACGGGCCGTAAGGCGAAGACAATTCTTCGCAGAAATATTTAGTTCTTCTGGAACTGCTGAGTAACGATTTGCTGACCACTGACCAGACGCAGCACATAAGTGCCTTCGGTCAAAGTAGTGGTGCTGATCTCGAAATTGGTGGACTCTTCCTGCACCGTGCCGGATTGCAGCAGGCGACCAGCGAAATCATACACTTGCCAGGTAGCCGCTTCCACTGCTGGTTGCTCGAGGGCGACATTCAGGCGATCCAGCACTGGCTGCGGCGACAGACGTACGCCACCCACTTTACCGATATTCACTGAAACCATCGGGCTGTGAGAGAATTGCCCGTCAAAATCCACCTGCTTCAGGCGGTAGAAGTTAGTGCCTTTCAGCGGACGCTCGTCGGTGAAAGTGTAGTTTTGCTTTTCGGTAGTGGTACCGGCCCCGGTAACTTTGCCGATGGTTTCGAATCGTGTGCCATCCTGGCTACGTTCGATGGAGAAATAGGCGTTGTTGCGCTCGGTGGCGGTGGAGAAGGAAAGAAGAGTGGAATTATTAGATGCTTTGGCATCGAATCGAACTAGCTGAACAGGCAAAAAAGTAGTTTCCGAAGTGACATTGAAATTATCAAATTGTACGGTAGCAGTACCACTAGCGAAGGTCATTTTAATATTTGCCAAGGGCTGCGTGGCCGTGATAGCAGCCCGATCATCAAATTCTTTTGTCGTACCAATCCATAAATCCCAAGTATCATTACTAATTGATTCTGTTAGGCCATTTGGCGCAGTATAGCTACCGTTTGAACCACTGTTATTGATGACGAAAGTTATAGCGTAGTTGGTATTTATAGTATATGTATTTGGGCCAGTAACACCCATGGATGCGGCGTGATCTCTAAAAACAAAAGACCCATTGGCAAGATCAATGGCAAAACGAGAATGTATTGTCGCATTTCCTGGGCCTGGATTTGTATTAGTAAACTCATCTCCTACATTAAAAATGATAGCTACGGCAACTGCCGCACTACTACTTACTACATTCAACTGAAATTTAAATGACATTACGTCGGGAACTGGAGAAAAGTCGGCGTTGTGGGTAAATGAGCCATTGCCTCCTGTCCTTGCATACTGCAAAGCACCGCCAGTTATTGAGGTAACCATCATTGCGCTACTAGACCCAATAGCCGTGAATTGGCCGTTGGTAGGAGTAGTTGCGTTCACATAGTCGGATACGACTGTCGAGGAACTAAAATCCTGAGTAAGTAACTGTGCAAAAAGCACATTCAAACTCATAAACGTGAATAGGACTGAAGTTAAAAGTTTCATAATAAGCGTGTTGAAAAAGTTGAGGTGAGGCGAGCATGGTTATAAGTGAAAAATTCAAAAAGTAGGATTCTAGCCTGATGTAAATCTTACAGGCTTATCCGCAACTCTATGCGAGCCAAAAATGCACAGCGTACAGGCGGTCCTTATTTTTGCAAAAGTATGGTTTACTCCCAAAAGCACCCCATTTTATAGACACCTTTGCTAAAATAAAAGTCATAGCACCAGTAAGTAACTCCATCTGCATGGATTGCCTCGGATACATTGTCGGGCTTCAGCCTCAGATCCTTCACTACGTTCTGAATGTCAAAAGGCCACAAAAAAACGGCCCGCCGCTCCAGGAGCAACGGGCCGTAAGGCGAAGACAATTCTTCGCAGAAATATTTAGTTCTTCTGGAACTGCTGAGTAACGATTTGCTGACCACTGACCAGACGCAATACATAAGTGCCTTCGGTCAAAGTAGTGGTGCTGATCTCGAAATTGGTGGACTCTTCCTGCACCGTGCCGGATTGCAGCAGACGACCAGCGAAATCATACACTTGCCAGATAGCCGCTTCCACTGCTGGTTGCTCGAGGGCGACATTCAGGCGATCCAGCACTGGCTGCGGCGATAGACGTACGCCACCGACTTTACCGATATTCACCGATACCACCGGGCTGTAAGAAAACTGACCATCAAAATCCACCTGCTTCAAGCGGTAGAAGTTGGTGCCTTTCAGTGGACGCTCGTCCGTGAAAGTGTAGTTTTGCTTTTCGGTAGTCGTACCGGCACCAGTTACTTTACCGATGGTCTCGAAGCGGTTGCCGTCTTGGCTGCGCTCGATGGAGAAATAGGCATTGTTGCGTTCGGTGGCGGTGGAGAAGGAGAGCAATGCACAATTACCTTTCACATTCGCAGTCAAAGACAGCAATTCAATAGGGAGAGCACCCTGATTAGTCGCTCCCAGTACGAATACGCCATCTCCATCATCATCCCTCAAAGAGACACCAGCAGTCGTTCCAGGATCCGTTCCTATATTTGTACTAATTACCAGACCTGCAATGGCAGCTGGTACAGCCCCTACGGATACCGTAACGGTACCTTCGTAAGCAAGAGCTTGCACAACAACCATAGTAATCGTATTATACAAGATGATTGCATCATTCGCCCCGTTTTGAATAGCATCTGCTCCACCGGTGTAAACACATAGTTGGCCCGCTGGCGCTGGTGGAACAGTAGCATTACAACTGGAAGTAGCAACGGTTACGTAAACAAGACCGCTAGCTGGAGTACTTCCATTTATTCCAATCAAGGAATAATCAGCTGGATTCGTACCAGTAGGGTAAAACACTTCAACATATTCAGATCCAGCAACATCCGCTCCAGGAACATCATATTCTATTTCTGTGATATACTGAGCGGAGGCAGAAATGGAGAAAAAAGTAAAGCAAATGAAAAACAGTGTGTTAATTTTTTTCATGGTATTTGTTTTTTTCGCCCTTTGTCACCGCTGTTTCGCAATAATCAAATGGACGATAGTGAAAAGATAGTCTGTTGTTAGACGTAGCATATTTCGCTAAAAAAACCACGCCATGGAGACAATAAAACTATAGGCAATGCATATACAAAACTGCACTGTACAGCGGCACAAAGGTATGGTCTTCCAAACTACAGTGCCGCCCTCGGATGTTACCTAATTGTAAATAAAACAACGGCACCTCAATCTTAGGCAACCATACCCAGAATTTATGCGTCGCACTAAACGCCAAATCGAAAACGCCACGCTCTTAATAATACGGAAGAAAATTTTTACCTTTCGGCAATATAAGCTACTATTCGTGTGCCACTCTGCAAATATTCTGTCTTAGGGACGGTAAAAGAATAACTTAAAAAGGTTTGTCGGCAAATCACGCCTAAATCTTATACTTTGTTTTTTGGTCATCCCTTAGCGAATACTTGCATCTAAAAATAGACTAAAAAAATCAATCTATTTCTTCCGCTCGGTCACAAAAACCAGCAGATCATGCAATGCCTGGCGGGCCGACGTATCAGGAGCCTGATGCAACCAGTCAAAGCCTCCTGCCGATAGCGGTGCATTACTACGATTGTAATCCCAGCACTCAATTCTTGCGGCTACCGAGTAGGTTCCGCTCGACTTGCACGACGAAGGTTATATCCACCCCTACTGCCAAGGCAATCATTTCTTTGGTGAACTGGCCCAAGCGCAGCATCCGGGCGACGGTCTCGTAATTGGTTTCTTCGCGACCTCGTTCGCGACCCTGATCAAGACCTTTTTCGATACCTTTTTCAAAGCCTTTCTCAAGACCTTCCTCACGGCCGATCTCTTTACCTTCCAGAAAAAGGGCATCGGTTTCTATTTCATAGTGGATAGGCATGGTCAAAATTTCTCTTTTTGTTTCAGCCTCCAATTTACATGGAAGGCCCGGGGTGGGCATTACGCACTTTCATTCGTATGGAAGTGTTCCTATTGTCGGCCATAAGGAGAAACGGAACTTCCAGGTTAGGGTCCAGCTCAAGTACTGTCTTTAACGTGTCTATATGCCGATCTGCTGGAAAATGGCCCGGCCGCAAGTATATAAGTAGGCGGGCAAAATTAATCGAGGTTATTTTTGTCGTAACTGGATGATTATCATTGCCTACTTGCCTTTTGCAATTTTGCTTATTTACTTAATACCCAAAAAATCAACATTTTGCGTAAAAACAATTTGCCCAAAATCTCCATCCTGTGTAATAATTACCCTAGATTCCTGAAAGGCAAGGGACATCAGTTCAATATCCTTTTTGCCAACCAGCCCTTTTTCTTCCCGGACAAATTTCACGTCAAAGCCAGCCCCGCGCAGGAAGGACACCACGCCATGAAGCATATTTTCGTCAGCCAATAGGGTAAAATCGCGGACTTTCAAGCGACCTGTCCTTTCACCTCAATCAAAATCTCGTGGTCTGCGAAACGGGATGCATAAAGAACGGCCTCCCGAACACTCTCTACCGAAAGATGGGGAAACTCTACCACAATGTCACTAATGCTTGCCCCACTGGCTATCCATTCAAGGATCAACTGCACACTGATTCGGCTCCCTTTGATGATTGGTTTGCCGTGCAGAATATCGGGATCGGAAATAATATGCTTAAAAGTCATGGAACTGGACCTTAGAAAGTTCAAAATTTACCGTGTGAAGGTCAAAATTAGCCCCTTTTTTACTGAAACCCCTAATTTTCATGGCAAATATTCAGCAAAAAGGATTACCCTTCAATAATAAGTACTTTCAGTTTTCACTTTTCCGCTCCGTCACAAACACCAGCAAATCGTGCAATGCTTAGCGGGCCGACGTATCGGGTGCCTGATCCAACAGGTCAAAGGCTTCCTGGTGATAGCGGTAAATTACTACGATTGCAATCCTGGCACTCAATTCTTGCTACTACCGAGTAGGTCACGCTCGACTTGCAGGACGAAGGTTGTATTCACCCCGGCGTACAGGGCGATCCCAGTACTCAATTTTGGCTGCCGCCTGGCGGCAGGTCGCGCTCTACCCGCAGCACAAAATC
>Ga0105048_10015933_pt1 | contig 11639 bp, 9 predicted proteins | sample MAT05_FD_78382 | JGI IMG/M metagenome (GOLD analysis project Ga0105048, IMG submission 78382) | Freshwater microbial communities from Lake Fryxell liftoff mats and glacier meltwater in Antarctica - MAT-05 | ecosystem: Environmental > Aquatic > Freshwater > Ice > Liftoff microbial mat | place...
CAACGACCCCGCCCCCGCTTCGGCGGCGACAAGCAACCGCATGAGTGAAGCTCCGCCGGGCGAGCAAACACGTGCGCATCAAGGCGGAAGATCGATCGGGACGCGTGCGCGACAAGGGGCTGCCGACCAGATCCTTCGGAGTATCTCAGAATGACAATTAGTGCAGTCTCTACGCTGGTTCAGAGGGGCCTCATCAAAAGTATCAGACGTTTGTCGTATTTCAGCAGAAAATATACGCAATATGACATTTATAACGCCGCATTCCCGCTATCATGCTTGGCGTAACGTCGGAGGTTACGCCAGGACGCCAACCGGTTTATCATTTTCACGGCCGACGCCTCGAACGAGATGTCGAGCCCTTACCCATGAGGTTTGCATGAAACGTTTCTCTCGATCGATTCGGATGGCCGCACTCCTGCTCGCCATGGCTGCCTGCCAGGCGAGCGCTGAGAAGCTCGCGCCCCAAGCCGAAGGGGGCTTTGCGCCGCTAATCAGCGCTCAGGCCGACAACGTGACGCTTAAGCCCAACACGCCCCAGGTGACCGCCAGCCCCGCCATGACCGGCTTGGGCACGGGGGTTGCGGTGCAGTTAGCGGCGGGCGATGAGGGGTATCCGGGCGTTCAAATCCTGCCGAAAGGCGCCGAAAGCTGGGACTTGTCGAAGTTCGGATACGTCGAGGCGAAGGTCATCAACACCGGCGAGCGCGCGATCAACCTCAGCCTCCGCGTCGATAACGCCGGCGACTGGCAGAAGAACCCGTTTAACACCGAAAGCCGCACCATCAAGCCGGGCGAGTCGGGCACCATCAAGGTGATCTTCGGCTACGCGTATGGTTATAAGAAGGGCTACGCATTGGACCCGAGCAGCGTGCCGCAGGTGATGCTTTTCACGGGCAAGCTGAAAGAACCCAGGAGCATCCTGATCGAATCCCTCCGCGCCGGCGGCGAGCCGGGCGAGAAGCCGCTGGTTGATCCCAAGGACGTGCGCGTCGCGCCGAAGGATGGGTTTCTGCTCGGGAAGGGGATTAACGCGGAGAAAGACCTTCAGATCGACGCCGGCAAAGGAACGACGTCCGTCACCGACGGTACGGTGCAGATCACCGTACCCGCTGGCGCCAAGGAACCGAGCGTGGCGATCAAGCCGGCGGCGGGGCGTTGGGATCTGCGGCAGGTTCTGGTGGTGAAGGTGCAGATCAAAAACGTCGGCTCGTCGCCGATCACCCCGCGACTGCTCATCGACAGCAACGGTGGACCCACCGAATGGGCCAGCGCCCAAGGCCCGATCGCACCCGGCGAAGCCGGGCAGGTGGAGGTGAGCTTCCTCGATTACAAGCCGTGGCAGGGTCCGGAAGTGCTCAAGGGCACGCACATCCCAGGCTCCTACGCCGGCCAGCGCCTGACCAGCGACTCGGTCTCGGCGGTTCGGCTGGGGTTCGATCAGGCGGAGCAGGAACGCAAGTTCGTGATCGAGTCGATCACCACCGCCACTCCCGTCGCCGACATGCCCGAGTGGGTCGGCAAACGCCCGCCCGTTGAAGGGGACTGGAAGCTCACGCTCGAAGACAACTTCGACGACACCGGCGTCAACAAAAAGCTCTGGAACATCTATACCGCCAACTACTGGGACAGCCGCACGCACTTCTCCAAAGACAACGTCATCCTCGGAAACGGGCTTGCCAAGCTGCGCTACGAGAAGAAGACGGGGTTCGTCAATGACGATCCGGAGCAGCTTCTGCCCAAGACCAAGAAGAATAGCTCCGACTACGCCTGCGGCTATCTCGACACCTACGGCAATTGGGTGCAGCGGTATGGGTACTTCGAGTCGCGGATGAAGCTTCCGGAGGCGCCGGGCCTCTGGCCTGCCTTCTGGCTGATGCCCGATCGTGGTGCCGAGGTCGGTCCGCAATGGAAACGTGCCGACACCAAGAACGGCGGCATGGAGTTCGACATCCTGGAGCACCTGACGCGCTGGGGTCCGCACCGCTGGAACATCGCCTTCCATTGGGACGGGTACGATAAGGACCACAAGGCCACCGGCAGCAGCAACATCTACGCCGCCAAGGATAAGGACGGCTTTGTCACCTGCGGCCTGCTCTGGCTGCCCGGCGAGGCCAAGTTCTACGTCAACGGCCGACTCGTCGCCGAGTGGACCAACGAACGCATCTCCAACGTGCAGTCGTACGTGATCTTCTACATGGTCAGTGGCGGCTGGGACAACAGCGCCCTGGACGACAGCAAACTGCCCGCAGACTTGGAGATCGACTACGTCCGCGTCTGGCAACGCGCCGACCTGGCCTCCGACGTGGACGGCTGGAAGTCCAAGTAACTCGGATCAGAGGTAACCCACGCGCCTTTAGCTGCGACGCATGCGTCGCAGCTACAGGCGATGGGTTTACGCACGAACCGTATAATTCGTATTTGGTTTCGGGCGGCGCATCGCTGCGGAGCTTGGATCTTGCACGTTCAGCCAGTTCGCCGATGGCGCTGGATCGCATGATGGGCGCGTGTCTGCGCAGCAGGCTCGCCGTCCTGCCTACCCGAACGCGGCGATGATGGTGAACATCGCGATCCAGACCACGTCGAGGAAGTGCCAGTAGTAGACGCAGTTTTGAACGCCGACGTAGTGTTCGTGGTCGTATTTTCCGTGGGCGGCACCGTAGGCCACCATGCCGAGCGACACCATGCCGCCGACGACGTGCAGGGCGTGGATGAGGATCAGGAACATCACCAGCGCATAAAACGGGACCGACCGCCTGCCGGCGATCATCTCATCGCCACTCATGTTCACGGCCTTGGGGAGGGGCGTGGCGGCGACGACGGCCTGCTTGGCGTCCCAATCCTGCATCATCACGCGATGCTCGCGGTACAGGTGGACCATCGCGGGCGTTTGCACAACGACAAAAAGGCTGGCGAAGACGGTGGTGGCGGTCAGCCAGGTGCGGAACGTCGCGTGACGTTCGCGCCGGATGGCGGCGAGCGCCTGGTGGATCGTGACGCTGCTGGCGAGCATCAGCACGGTGCTCACCCACAGCGATTGGGGCAACTGCATGGTCCCGAAGGGCACTTCCCGGTTCATCACCCGGATCAGCACGTAACCGAGCATGCTGGCGGCGAAGAGCATCCCCAGCGACACCAGGAACAGCACCATGCCGATCGAATACGCGCGGCGGGGAACGGGAAATGAGCGGGAAGTCACAGTCATATGGTAGGCCAGGTCGTGCTTTCAAAATCCGAAGGACAAACGGCGAATGATCGAATGAACATGCCTGATCACTCGGCCATTCGCCATTGACTCGACATTCGTCATTCGACACTCGACATTGCCTTACGGCGCTGCCGTCACCGGTGTGGGTGCGAGCAGCGGTTGGTATTGATCGGTGTCGAGCGTGGTCGTGATGATGAAGACGCCGATAAACACGATGCAGATGCCGACGATGGCGGTGTAGAAGAGGCTGTCGTAGCGCAGGTGCATGAAGTAGGCGATGACGAGGAACGCCTTCACACAGGCGATCGCCAGCGCGACGATCATGTTGGCCTGGTAGCCGAAGTCGACCTTGGTGACGGCGACGGTGATGATCGTCAGGACCATCAGAACCGCGAAAACGCCGACCAGGATCAGTGGCGACACCGCGTGAACGTGGTGCTTGCCGTGCGAGTCATGAATCTCGGTCGCCGGGGCACCGGTGACTTGTTCGCGGAAGATGGAAGGAGTGGAACGCATAGTTATTTCCGAGTTAAGGCAGCCTATTCATCTCGCAGCATGATGAGTGCCGCGTGCCGCGTGAGTGATTCCTCACGCCGCACGCAGCACGCAGCATTTACGACCCGATCTTCCCGTGAATGAGGTACAGGAGCGGGAAGAGGAAGATCCAGATCAAGTCGACCAAGTGCCAGTACAGTCCGATCAGATCGACCGGTGCGTAGTAGGCTTCGCTGAACTCGCCGACGACTTCGGTTTTCGGGCCGGTGATGCCGACGAGGCGCAGGCCCAGCCAGAGCACCCCGAGGATGCCGATCGGGATGCCGACGTAGTGGAACGCCCCGACATGGCTGATGACGCCGATGAAGATCAGGTATCCGCCGACAAACAGGGGCAGGAGCGGGGGGATCCAGAGTCGCTGGGCGGTGTTGCTGGCGCGGTAGAGGATCCAGAAGATCAGGCCCATGCCCACCAGCACGTGTATGCCGTGCAGGCCGGTCATGCAGTAGTAGATGCCGAAGAAGGTGTTGACGCGTTGTCGCGACAGTTGGTTATTGAGATCGGTGAAGGGCATCGACCCGTGTGCGGCGTCGGCGTGGGCGGCTTCAGTGGGCGTGGTGGCGACATGATGCGTGGCGACCAGGGCACTGTCGAAAGCGTACTTCGGCGTGATTTTCGCCGCATCGCCGCCGGAGGCGTTGGGGTCGAGATAGGCGTACGGAGTCGCCGGCGTCCTGGCGAGACCTTCGGGCTGGATGGTCGCCGGAGCGATCTTGGCCAGATCTTCTTTGAACTTCTTTTCGCCTTCGGCGTTGGTTTTGCCGTCGCCGGTGAAGCCGACGCTGTATTCGTTGTGCAGACCGGGTGCCAGATGGTGTTCGAATTTTGAATTATATTCGATCCCCTTGATGACCATGAACCCCGCCCCCCCGAGCAGGGTGAGCAGGAGGCAGACGACCAGGCCGAAGTTTTTGTTGATCTGCGAGCAGCGAACGCCCCAAGCCATCGTCAGCGACGACGCCAGAAGGACGGCGGTGTTGATCGCGCCCATGGTGGTGTTGAGGTACGAGTGGGCGTAGAGGAATACTTCCGGGTGGTTGCTGCGATACACCGCGTACGCGCAGAACAATCCGCCGAACATCAGCAGTTCGGTGCCCAGAAAGATCCACATGCCGAGCTTGCCGGTGTCGAACTGCTGCTCCATCGTGTCAAAGTGATGGGCCAGGTTCGGGTCGTGGGCGTGGCCTTGACCATGATCGTCGTGGCCGTCGGCGTGGGAGGTTGGTAGTGCTGCGTCGCTCATCTGTCAGTCCTGAGAATGTCGAGTGTCGAATGACGAATGTCGAATAAAATCGTCAAGCTTGGCGAGTAACGCATTCGACATTCGTCATTCGCCATTCGACATTTCCTAATGGTGACTTTTGTTCTCGTCCGCGCGGTAGTCCGGATCGATCTGCCAGTCGTACTCGCTGACCTGTTTCCACTGTGCGGTGTCGTACGGATCGTCTGCGGTCAGCGCTTCGGGGAAGTTGTCATGCGGAGGCGGCGAGGTGGTCTGCCACTCCAGCGTGTTGCCGCCCCAGGGGTTGGCGGCGGCAATCGCGCCGTTCTTCAGCCCGCCGAGCCAGTTGAACAACACGCCGATCAAACCCAGGCCCATGATGTAGGCCCCGATCGAGCTGAGCACGTGGTAGATCTGGTATTGCTCGGGGTAGCTTGCATACCGGCGCGGCATGCCGTGGGTACCGGCGAGGAACTGCGGGAAGAACGCGAGGTTGAAGCCGAGGTAGATCACGATCGCCAGGATGATGCCGACCTTGTCGTTGTACATGCGGCCGAACATCTTTGGGAACCAGTAGTAGGTGCCGGCGAGGAAGCCGAAGAGCATCGAACCCATCATCACGTAGTGGAAGTGGGCGACGACGAAGTAGGTATCGTGCAGGGGGATGTCGGTGCTCATCGCCGCCAGCGGCAGACCGGTGAGCCCGCCGACCGTGAACAGGCCGATGAAGCCCAGAGCGTAGATCATCGGCGTCTTCAGGCGGACGCTGCCGTTATACATCGTCGCCATCCAGTTGAAGATTTTGATGGCGGACGGGATGGCGATGAAGAACGTGATGGCGGAGAAGATCGAGTTGGCGATCGCCGACTGACCGCTGACAAACATGTGGTGGCCCCACACCAGGAAGCCCAGCAGGGCAATCGCCAGCGACGACATCGCGATGAACTTATAGCCGAAAATATGCTTGCGGCTGAACGTGGCGACGACTTCGGAGATGACGCCGAACGAAGGCAGAATCATGATGTACACGGCCGGGTGCGAATAGAACCAGAAGAAGTGCTGGTATAGCACCGGGTCGCCGCCGTACTGCGGATCAAAGATACCGACGTGCAACGCGCGTTCGGCGATGAGGAGCAGCAGGGTGATCGCCAGCACCGGGGTCGCCAGGATCTGGATGATGCTGGTGGCGTAGAGCGCCCAGCAGAACAGGGGCAGCTTGAACCACGTCATCCCCTTCGGGCGGAGCGTGTGGATGGTCGAGATGAAGTTCATGCCGGTCAGGATCGAGCTGAACCCGAGGATGAACGCGCCGAACGTCGCGGGGATGACGGCGGAGGTCGTGGTGGTGGAGTAGGGGGTGTAGAACGTCCAGCCGGTGTCCAAGCCCCATCCGCCGGGCAGTTCGATGCCCATGCCGCTGCGGAGCACGCCGGACAGGAGCACGTACGTGAAGAACAACGCGCCGATGACCCACAGGTAGAAACTGAGCAGGTTCAGGCGGGGGAAGGCGACATCCTTTGCGCCCAGCATCAGGGGCATGATGAAGTTGCCGAGGATCGCGGGGATGGACGGGATGATGAACAGGAACACCATGATCGCCCCGTGGAGGGTGAACATGTTGTTGTAGAAATCCCAGTTGGCGTCGGCGTTGGCGATGAACGTGGGGCCGGGCGTGAGCAGCTCGGTGCGGACCATCATCGCGAACACGCCGCCAAGGAAGAACGCAAGGCATACGCCGACCATGTACATGATGCCGATGCGCTTGTGATCGAGCGTAAAGGCCCAGGACATGATCCCGGACTGGTGGTTGAGGTAGTTATCCCCGTGCGGCTGCTTGGCCGGCTGGTGAGAGGGGATCGTGGGGTTGATGGCGGACATAACTGCTCCTGTGCTTCTTCCCGTGAACTAGGTATGGCACCTAAACGACACGGTAACTTTCCGAAAAACCCAGGCTCCGCTTTCGCGAAGGCGGGGGTGAACACTGCTAATTTGCCGGCTGCGTTGCAGCGGCTTTTTTCGGGTCGGGTAGCGGGGCGTCCAGCGTCGGAGCCTCACCCTTGAAGTTGATGCTGATCGACTTCATGTAGTTGATGATCGCGGTCTTCTCACGCGTTCCGAACTTGCCGAGGTAGGACGGCATAACCGCGTTGTAGCCCGCGACGATGTGCTTGTTCGGGTACTCGATCGACTCGGAGATGTAGTCCTCGTCGGCGATATAGTCCTTGCCGTCGGTGAACTTACCTGAGTGGCCGAACAGGTTTTGCCATGTCGGTCCGATGCCGCTGGCACCATCGACGCTGTGTCACTGGAAGCAACCCGCGTTTTTGGCGAGTTTCTGCCCAACGAGGGTGGTCTTGGGGGCGTTGCCTTCCTTATCAAGGCGGAACGGATCGGATGCGGTCTTCAGCCAGGCGTCGAAGGTGTCGCGGGTGGGGTGAACGTAAACCTTCGATAGCATCTTCGAGTGCTTTGTACCGCAGTATTCGGTGCAGAAGATGTTGAACCCGTCGACGTAGGTTTCGGGCTTGTCAACGTCGTAGACGAAGCTGTCCGGATCGGTCCAGTCGATGCCTTCCTTGTGCGGGCTGACCTCGGTCGCGATGACCCAAAGTTTGTTGTAGCGACCGGGCACCACGTCCTTTTTGATGCGGAAGTTCGGGAAGTAAAGGCTGTGGATCACGTCCTGGCTGCTCAAGACGAAGCGGACGGGCACGTCCTTCGGAATATGCAGCACCGGTTCGCTGTGCCCGTTCGGGTAGGTGAAGGTCCAACCCCACTTAAACGCCGTCACCTGGATTTCGAGCGCTTCGGGCGGCATAACGTTGAAGCGGACGTAGCCTTGGAAGCCCCATATGGCGATCAGGAGCACGATGATGCCGGGGATGACCGACCAGGTGATTTCGAGCTGGGTATTGTGCGTCGCCCCGTGGCCGCGATCGTTGACGCCGGGCTTGTGGCGATAGCGCCAGGCGATCAGGAACGTGACGACAATCACGCCGACGCCGAAAATGATACTCACCCACGTGATAAACCACGTAAGCCAGTCGATCTCCGCGGCGATGGACGATGCGGGCTGGGGAAGCAGGATGTTGGAGCCGTCAGCTAAAATGCCAAACATAGTCGTCACGCAGTTAGTACTTGGTTTTTGCGACGCGACCGGGCTTCGCGCCAGAACATCAGTCCGATGCACGATCCGAGGATGATCACGCTCAGCGCTCCGCCGGCGCGCATGATGTTCATCCAGTTCTTGGTGTACATCCCGGAATACTCGTCCCAGTGGTAGCACATCATCAGCAGTTGATCGACGGCGTCACCGATCTTGCCCCGGCCGGCCTCGACGAGCGCCATGCGGAACGTCTTGTCGGAAAACTCAACCCCGTACAGGTATCGGCTGACTTTGCCATCCGGCGTCAGAATCGTGAGCATCGACGGGTGCGCGTATTCGTTTTTGCCATCGACCTTCTGGTACTTGAAGCCCACTTCCTCGGCGAGTTTGGCGATGTGCGCCTCGCTGCCGGTCAGAAAATGGAACCCCGACACCGAACCGGCGCGGCCGTACATCTCGACGTAGTTGACTTTCTTTTCCTGCCCGAGCTGCCAGCGCTCGGTCGGGTCGATCGAGACGTAGACGACGTCGTAGTCTTTGCCGATATCCAGGTCGATTTTCTGAGCGGTGGTGACCAGGGCGCCGGAGATGACGTCACAGATCTGCGGGCACCGGAAGTACCCCATCTGTAGCACCACCGGCCTGCCGTTGTTGAAGCAGTCGCCCAGGGTGATGTTTTTGCCGGTCGAATCGACGAACTGTAAGTCCATGCGGACGGGGAGGCCCAGGCGCTCCTGGATCGCGACGTTCTCGGTGTTCTTGCGGAACTTCTCGGGCACCGGCTCGTACCGGTCGGCGACCGGCGCATCTGCGGCGCGCACAGCACCCGAGCTCACGACGATCGTCGCGGCGAGAAGGGCGGTCCGGGCATATCGCAAGATGCGGTTCATGAGTTCCTCATTTCGCCGGCTGGGTCGACGGGCGCTTTCCGCCGGTGGCGATCACTTTCTTGATCGCTTCGTCGATCGGGATCGACGTTACCTGAACGCTCAGGTTCTTCTTCTGCTCGGCCTGGAGGCCTTCACGGGCGACGTAGTGGACTTCGCTCCACCGGCGGGCTTCTTCGTCAGCGTTATATTGATTGTAGTACGCTCGAACGCCTTCGATGATCGTCATTATTACGATCGTGCCGACGATGCCCGTCGTGAGAATTACTGGGACATTAAGCCCTTGCGGTTGTGCCATGGTTCACCTTCAAAAGTTCTGCAACGCCATTGATTCGTGCGTCCTCGGGTCCTGCACCGGCCGAAGGGCGTGCGAGGCGAGCATGCGGATGATGTTGCCCAGCCATATCGATCCCGCGCCCAGCAGGCAAAGGATTTCCGGTAGGCCGAACAGCATCTGCCCGGGCGTTTCCGCCCAGTGGAATTCCGGCATCGTTAACAGGTACATATCGACAAAGAAGCAAGCGATCAGCCAGATTGCCCAGAAGCCGATGCCGAACATATTCCGCTTCACATGACGCGAGATGACGCCCAGGAACGGGATGACAAAGCGCCCGATGAGGAGGATAAGCACCAGCGGGGTGTAGCCGTTGGGGTGTGCGGTGGAGTAGCCGCGCTTGTCGTACCAGAAGGTTTCTTCCGGCATGTTCGCGTACCACTGGAGCATGTACTGGCTGAACGCGATATAGGCAAAGAACACCACGAACGTGAACATGAACTTGCCCATGTCGTGGTAGTGCTCTTTCGAGACCGAGCTCGTGAGGTAACCTCGAGACTGGAGTCCGAGGCAAATTAGGATCATCACTGCCCACATCGCCTGGCTGCCCGAGGCGAAGAAGTAGACGCCGTACATGGTGCTGAACCAGTGGGGGTCCAGCGACATGAACATATCGAACGCGATGAACGTGACGATCAACCCGCACGCCATCAGGATCGGGCCGGAGGCCTGTTGAAGCCGCGAGCTGATGTCGATATCACCCGAGGCGTCCTGCTTGACCGACCGGCTCCAGTACCACCAGCCGACGGCGGACAGGATCAGGAAGTAGGCGATGATGCGCACGCCCCAGAACATGGGCTTCAGCCAGTTGTCACGCTTTTCTTTGATGATCTCGTCGTAGTGACGCTGGATACCGGGCTGTACCTGTTCGTTCGGATAGGCGATGACGTTAACGAGCGAGTCGTCGTGCCCCTTCGGCCCAGGCGACAGGGCGCTCGGGGAGGCTTCGTGTTTCTCGCCGGAAGCGGGATCGCGATCGTCAGCAGCGTGCGGGCCAGCGAGCGGTGCGGGGTGCGGGGCGGGGTGGTCGTCGGGGCCGGCATCAGGGGCCTGGCCGTGGTGAACGACCGGGGTGTCGGACGGCACGGCCCAGGAGTAGACCCAGGGCGTCTTGTGGCCGTTGTGGTCGACGGTCGAGCTGGTGGCGGTCACGAAGATGATGGGCAGCAGCAGCAGACCCATCAGCGGGATCTGCATCGACATCACCTCAAGGATGCGCCGGACGTTGGTGATCCAGCCGGCGCGGACGAGGTGGTTGATCAGCACGAAGATCAGCGCGGAGCAACTGATCGCCAGAAAGCCGATCGTGCCGAACAGCAAGGCCCAGAAGAACCGCTGGCTGTGCTGCTCCGTCGCCAGCGACGCGCCGAACGCGCCGGCGAAGGCGGCGACGCCCAACGCCATCAGGCCAATGCCGAGCACCCTGCTGCCCGGCTTGAGCTGGGTCAGTTCGTTATCGAGCGAATGTGCATGCGAATGCGAACCCACGATGGCTCCAGTCAAAGGAGTCAGGAGTCAGGAGACCGGAGACAGGAGACAGACCTGCTCGAATCCACTTACCACTGACAGTCCAAATTTCTTGACAAAACCCAGCAGACATTCGGTCAGCAAACGCCTGACGCCTGTCTTCTGTTCTTTGTCTCCTTCTTCACTTCTCCGAGTTCTGCGCCACCGCCGGCTTGGTGCCGGTGGCGGAGGTTTGCAGGGCACGGACGTACGCGACGATCGCCCATCGGTCGGTCGGATCCTGAATGCTGGATCCGTACGCGCCCATGTTGCGAATGCCGTTGACGATGGTGTTGTAAATGTGGCCGTCCGGGCGGGCGACGATCGTCGGATCCACCAGGTTGGTAGGCGGAACCCAGCTCATGCCGGCAACGCCGTTGTTCTGCAACTCACTCGCCCGGCCGGCGACGGGACCGTTGCCGTGGCCGTCGTAGCCGTGGCACGGCATGCAGTTGGTGTTGAACTTTGCCTGGCCGCGCTTCAGCAGGGCTTCGTCGAGCTTCACCGGGATGCCGTCGATGAACGTGGCTTCGAACTTGCCGCTGGTCGTATTGAACGATGACGAAAACCCGCGGTAGAGGTGGTCGTCGGCTTCGAGGCGCCCGCGGGCGACCGTGCCGAGCACCTTCGGGCGGCTGGCGCGACCGTCGGCGAAGACTTCGCTGGTGTGCTGGGTCTTGGACTTGATCTGATTGTCCATGTCCTGGATGAGGTGAATGCGCGGCTCTTTGCTGAACGCCGTGCGCGACCGCAGCACCGCCGCGAACACCAGCGTGCTCAGGCACAGGAAGATGAGGAACAGCGACGTCATCCAGAACGGCGGC
>Ga0105048_10015934_pt1 | contig 11639 bp, 10 predicted proteins | sample MAT05_FD_78382 | JGI IMG/M metagenome (GOLD analysis project Ga0105048, IMG submission 78382) | Freshwater microbial communities from Lake Fryxell liftoff mats and glacier meltwater in Antarctica - MAT-05 | ecosystem: Environmental > Aquatic > Freshwater > Ice > Liftoff microbial mat | place...
AGAAATCGCCTTCGCTCGGTTTCCGGTGGGCCAAGCCCCCCGGAAACCCGCTCGGCGCGCGGCCCCTGCGGGTCCGCGCTTCGAGGCTGTGTCGGAATCTTCGATTCCTTCCCAGGCTCTCAGCGGTCGCGGTTCTGCAGCGCCGCGAAGACCTGCAGCGCCAAGACCCGCGCGGTCAGCCGCTCGCCCGGGGTCACCCGACCGTCGGCGACCGCCTCGTCGAGGTGCGCGAGCAGCGCGCGCACGAGGAGCACCCGCCGCGGGTCGAGCCCGAGGGTGCCGGCCCGCGCGAGCACGTCGGCGACGAGCGTGCGGAGCGTCCGCGCCTCCTCGACCCGCGGGGCGGGCTCGGCGACGAGGGTCGGCGCGACGGGCACGTCGGCCACGCGGCGCACCAAGTCGAGGAGGACGCCGGTGCGGGCGACGAGCGCCGCCGGCTGCAGCGCCTCCCCCACGTCGCGCGGCGTGCCATCGTCCTTCGAGGCGCCGGCGGTCACGAGGAGCGTCGGCCACCCGGCCTCCTCGAACGGCAGCGCCGACGACGTCGGCTCCGCGTGGAGGTCGAGCGCGAGGGGCCGCAACACGACGCCCGCGGGGACCCCGAGCCCCTCGACGAGCGACGCGAGGCCCGTCCCGCGCTCGGCCCCGAACACGAAAAGCGCGCCGGGCATCGCGTCCCCGAGCGAGCGGCCGAGCCGTTCCGCCACGACGGCCACCACGGGCTTCGACCCCGCGGGGCCGGGCATCGCGGCCAGCGCGCGAGCCCCGGCCTCGCCGTGGTCGGACAGGTCCACGAGCGCGACGAACACGCCGCGCCGCGGGGTCGGGCCCGCGGCGAGCAGGCGCACGACCTCGAGAACCGCCGCGAGGCCCGTCCCCCGCCCGTCGGCGGCGAGGAACGTCTCGGTGGCCGTGGGCGGCCGCCCGTCGTACGCCGCGACGAGCACGACGTGTTCGCCGGGCACGGTGCCCGGCACCCAGCCGACGACGTTGCGCCCGAGCGGGAGCCCCGCCGACGCCTTGGGCGGCAGCGTCACGACGCCGCCGTCACGGCCGGGCACCGGACGGGCGCCCGCCTCGCGCAACGCGGCGTCGAGCCACGCCGCGGCGCGCTCGCGATCGGCCGCGTACCCCACGCCCGCGAGGTCGGCCGCCGTGCGCGCGCGCACCGTCGCGAGCAGCCGCGCGACGTCCGGGCCCCCCTCGGCGACGGGCGCGTCGGCGGCGCGGGCGGGCCCGGGGCGCACCGCGAGCCCGGCGGCGAAGAGCACGACGGCGAGGGGCAGGAGGCGGCGCACCGCCCGAGGATACGCGGGCGTCGTCGTCGCCGTCAGCGGACGGAGCCGACGGGTCCGCGGCCCCCCTCCGCGACGGCGCGGTGCCACGGGACGCGCTCGCGCCTGACGGCCCGCGCCGCGGGCGGCGCGCCCGCGCTCGAGCCGGCCGAGGGCCTCGAGGGCCTCGAGGCGCGAGGCCCCGCGGGCGCGCGCGAGGAGGTCCGGGTCGAACTCCACGCCCTCCACCGCTCCGAGGTCGAGGATCGTGCGGTCGGCGGGCGCGACGGCCGCGAGCCGCGTGCGCAGGAGGTCGCGCAGCGCGCGCGGCGGCCCCACGTTCGAGAGCGCCCCGGCGCCGAGCGCGGCGCCGGACGGGCCTCGCGTCAAGAGCCCGCGCCGCTCGAGGTCGCGGAGCAGTTCCACGACGAACAGGGCGACGCCGTCCGCGCGCGGGCCGACGACGCGGGCCAGCCGCTCGCCGACGACCGCGTCGCCGACCCACGCGGTGACGAGCGCGCGCACCGCCGCCTCGTCGAGCCGCCCGAGGTCGATCCGCGCGAACGTCGGCAGGCGCGACATCGCGATCACCGTGGTCGGGTCGGCGCCGGACCGCGCGGTCACGACGAAGAGCAATCGGTGCCCGGCCGCGGCGCGCGCGAGCGCGGGCACGCGCCGCAGGGCGTCGGCCGAGGCCAGGTGCAGATCCTCGACGACCCACAGGACCGGCCCGTCGTCGGTGAGCGCGCGGAGGAGCCGCACCACGGCGCGAGCTCGCCCGCCGCGAGCGTGCGCGCGAGCGCGGCCGCCGACGGGAAACGGTCGGCCGGCCGCTTCTCGAGCCATGTCGCCACGATCTCGGCGAGGAAGTCGCTGACCCCGGGGTTGCGTTCGTTCGCGCGCGGCGGCACGACGTCGGCGTGCGCGCGCAGGAGCGCGACCACGTCGTCGCCGAGGAACGGCGGGCGGCCCATCGCAAGCTCGAACAGGACGACGCCGAGCGCGTAGAGGTCGGCCGGCGGGCCCACGTCGCCGCCCGCGGCCTGCTCGGGGGCCGCGTACGGCAAGGAGCCCACGAACTGCCCCTCCACCGTGAGCGCCGGGTCGGCGCCGCCGACCTTCGCGATCCCGAGGTCGGTGAGCCGCACGCGGCGGTCGTCGGTCAGGAGGAGGTTGTCGGGCTTCACGTCGCGGTGGACGACGCCGGCCTCGTGGAGCGACGCGAGGCCCGCAGCCGCCTGGCGGCCGATCTCGCGCACGAGCGCCTCGGGGACGGTCCCGAGCTCGAGGAGCAGCCGACGCCGCGTGCGCCCGCGCACGCGCTCCATCACGAGGTAGTGGACCTCGCGGCCGTCCACCGCGACCGCGCCGACGTCGAGGGCGCGCACGACGTTCTCGTGCGCGACGGCAAGGCCGAGGCGCGCCTCGCGCAGGAACCGCTCGCGCACCGACGGCACGGCCCGCAGCTGGGGCAGCAGCACCTTCCCCGCCACCTCGGCGCCGGTCGCGGCGTCCACGGCCTCGTACACGACGCCCATGCCGCCGCGGCCGAGCTCCGCCCCGAGGCGGTAGCGCGCGAGCGGGGTGCCGGGCGCGAGCGACGCGCCCGAGCCGTCGCCGGGCGGCGTGGCCGCGTGGGCGACGAGACGCGCGGTGGGCACGCCTGGGTCGTCGAGGAGCGCGAGCGCCTCGCCGGCGAGGGCCGCGTCGCCGCCGGTGACCGCGACGAGCCGGGCCCGGCGCTCGTGCGCGGGCGTGTCCGCGACGGCGTGGACGAGGTCGCGCAGGCGCTGGTAGCGGGCGGAGTCCACGGGGCTCCGGGCGGAGGATGTGACCCGAGGCGCGCCGGGCCCGGCGACCGGGACGGGGACGGGTCCCGCCGCGCGCGGGAGGACCCGGGACGGACCCCGTGGCGCGCGCGTCCCCGGGGTAGCCTCGATCGTGCCTGCGCCCGAGGTCCCGAAGATGTCGCTCCGATACGAAGTCGTCCGCGCTTGGCCGACGGACGACGTGGTGGCGCTGTACGAGGCGGGCGGCTGGTGGCGCGAGGGCGCCGCCGCGCGCGCCGCCGTGGCGCCCATGATCGCCGGGAGCTTCGCGTTCGTCGTCGTGTGCGACGGCGACCGGGCCGTCGGGATGGGGCGCGCGATCTCGGACGGCGCCAGCGACGCCTACCTCCAGGACGTCGTCGTGCTCCCGTCGCACCGCGGCCGGGGGATCGGCGGCGAGGTCCTCGCGCGGCTGGCCCGCCACTGCCGGGAGCGGGGCGTCACGTGGATCGGGCTCGTCGCGGAGCCGGGGACGACCGCGTTCTACGCGCGGCTGGGCTTCCGGGCGCTCGAAGGCTACGTGGCGATGCGCCTCCCCACGCCGGAGCTGCCGTGACGACGTCGTTCCTCGGGCTCGACTTCGTCCCCATCGCCCTCGAGCACAAGGCGGAGCTCCAGGCGCACCTGCGCCGGTTCCCCCAGCGGATCTCGGGCTACACGTTCGCCTCGCTCTATGCGTGGAGCCACCCGTACGGGTTCGCGTGGGCGCGGTTCGGCGACGACTGCGTGCTCGTCTGCCGGCGGTTCGGGGCCGCGGGCGAGCTCCACCTGCTCCAGCCCCTCGGCCCCCTGGACCCCGCATGCCTCGCGACGCTCCTCACGGCCGCGCGGCGGCTCCCCTATCCGCTGAAGCTCCTGAGCGTCGCCGAGGACTTCCTCGCGGGCCATCCCGCCCTCGCGGCGGCGTTCGACGTCGTGGACGACCCGGCCGGCGCCAACTACCTCTACCGCTCGCGCGACCTCGCCGACCTCCCGGGGCGACGCTACGCGAAGAAGCGGAACCTGGTCGCGCAGTTCGAGGCGCAGCACCCCGCCCACGAGGTCGCGCCGCTCGACGCCGCCTGCGGGGCGAGCTGCCTCGACGTGCTCCGCACGATGGCGCACGGCGCGGGCCTCGCCGACGGCGGTGCGTCGCTCCGGCAGGAGCTCGAGGCCCTCGACGCCACGATGGCCCACTTCGACGCGCTCGAGCAGGCCGGCGTGCTCGTGCGCGTCGACGGCAAGCCCGTGGCGTTCTCGGTGTTCGAGCGGTTGAACGCGGAGATCGCGGCCGTCCACTTCGAGAAGGCGGACCGCGCGTACAAGGGGCTGTTCCAGATCGTGAACCGCGCGTCGGCGCGCGCGATCGCGGCCCTCGGCTGCCGCCTCGTCAACCGCGAGGAGGACCTCGGCGACGACGGGCTGCGCCAGGCGAAGCGGTCGTACCACCCGATCGAGATCGCGTCGGTCTTCGACCTCACGCTCCGTGCCGACGACCGCCCCGACGCCCGCCCCGACGCCCGCCCCGCGCCGTGACGCACGCCCCGCGCCGTGACGCACGCCCCTCGGGGCGCGCCGGCACACGCGGCGCGTGCTACGGCTACGATGGGCGCCTCGTGCGCGACCGATCGACCGCGCTCTGCCGGCTCCGCCGCGTCGCGCGGTGCGCCGCCGCACGCCGTGCCGCGCGCAGGCCCCGCGCGTGAGGCCGCGCCGCGCCCGCCGCGTCGCCGCCGCGGCGCTCGCCCTCGCCGGGATCGTCGTCGGCGTATGGGCGGGGACGCGAACGCCGGGCGTCGCGCCGGGCCCGACGGACGGCGCCGCGGCCGACGAGCCGACGGCCGCCCGGCCGCCCTCGGACCTGCGCGCCGGCGGCCGTGCCCCGACGCCGCGCGTCCGCGGAGCGCACGCGGACGATTCGCCGGCCGCGACGGACGCGTCCGCCGGGCCCGACGGCGCGGCCGACCGAGCGATGCCGATCGCGGCACCCGAGCGTGCCCTCGCACCGGCCGCCGCGCGCGCCGCGTTCACCGCGCTCGCGCCGACGTCGGTCGACGACCGCATCGCCCCGGGCGCCGACCTCCCCCGCCCGATCGCGCGCGACGACCTCGTCGGGCGGGTCGGCCCGTACGGCGTCCGTGAGCCCGCCGCCTCGTCGGGTTGGACATGGTGGGGCCTCGGCCGCGTCCTGCGCGCGCCGACCGCGACCGCGGATGCCGCCGACGACACGCAGGCACCGATCACGACCGCGGTGCGCGGCCGGGTCGTCGCCGAGGATGGCCGACCGGTGGCCGGCGCCGAGGTCCTCCTCTACTCGAGTTTCTACCTGCGCCAGGCGTACTACGACCACCGCGTCCGCCAACTGGGGCACACGCGGACCGACGCCGACGGCGCGTTCGACCTCCGCCCCCTCGCGCTCGACACCGTGCACTTCGGCGCGGGCGGCGCGGTGCTCGTGACGGTCCGCCACTCCGCGTACGCCGACCTCGTGGCGCAGCCGCTGCCCGGGATCGTCCCAGGGCAGGAGAGCGACGTCGGCCGCCTCGTGCTGCCGACCGTGAGCGCGCGGGTCCACGGCACCGTCCTCGACCTGTCCGAGCAGCCGGTGGCGGGCGCCGTCGTCCTCCTGTCGGGCCACCTGAACCCGGTCGACTACGACAAGACCGAGCGGTGGCTCGTGCTCGACGCGTGCCCCTCGGCGGTCACCGACGCGGACGGGCGGTACGCGATCGACGACGTCGCCCCCGGCGTCCACGAGATCTCGGTGCACCTCCGTCTCGACTGCGTGCTCCACGTCCGGGACCACTGGCAAGGCGACCGCGAGTGGACACCGCGGGTGCGGGCGGGCCCCGCGATCCGGGGCCGGGTCGTGGACCCGGACGGGCGGCCGGTGGCCGCGGCGGTCGTCGCGGGCGGGGCGAATTGGACGCCGTCGAACGCCGACGGGACGTTCTGGCTCGACAACGTGATGCCCGGCCCGCTGGCGCTCGAGATCGTCCACCACGCGTGGTACCGGGTCGTCGTCGCGTCCGTGCCGACCGATGGCGACGACGTGACCCTCGCGTTCGAGCGCCCGCTCCCGCGCGTCGTCCTGAGCGTGGTGGACGCGGCGGGCGCGCCGGCCTCGGTCGTCGCGATCGACTGGACGTGGCCGCCAGGCGGCGGTCCGGGCCCGTTTGCGCCGGACTCGCGCTACTGGCAAGGCGCCGGCGGCGTCCTCGCCGTCGTCGTCGCGGAGGGGGCCGTCGGCGCGACGGTGACCGACGCGCACGGCGGCACGGCCGTCCTGACCCCGACCCAACTCGTGGACGGCGGCCGCGTCTCGGTCGCGCTCTCGGCGCCGCCGCCCGCGCCCCCGGCCCCCGCGGCGGCACGTTGACCGAGGTCGTCCGGGTCAGCCCTGGCCGGCGTCGGCGAGCAGCCGCCGGAGCGTGCCCTTCGCCATCTTCCAGTCGAGCTCGACGGTGCGGGGCGAGACCCCCACCAGCGTCGCGATCCGCTCGATCTCGAGGCCCGCGAGCACCCGCAACTCGGCGATCCGCGCCTGGCGCTGGTCGAGCGCCGCAAGGTGTTCGAGCGCCTCGTGGAGCGCGGCGGCGTCGACCTCGCGCCCCTCGCCGTCCGACACGCCGGAGATCGTGACCCGCTCGCCGCGGTCGGGGCCGCCGCGCTTGCCGGCCGCGCGGTCGCGCGCGTGGTTCGCGAGCACCTGCCGCATGGCCCGCGCCGCGACGGCGAGCGCGTGCGCGCTGTCCTGCCACGACGACTCGTTCCCGGCGCCCGCGATCTTCAGGAACGCCTCGTGGACGAGGGCCGCCGGCTCCAGCGTGTGGTGCGGGCGCTGCGAGCGGAACAGCCGCTGCGCGATCCGCGTCATGTCGTCGTAGAGCAGCGTGAAGACGCGCTCCTCGGCCGCCGTGTCCCCGATCCGCACCCGCGCGAGCAGCTTGGTGATCTCGCCCTGCGTCGACATCCCCCCATCGTAGGCGGGATTCGCCCCGGGCGGTCCGCTTCCCGGACGCGAGGCCCGGCGGCGGCCGCGTGACGTCGTCAGCCCACGGCGACGTCGGACGGGGCGCCGCGTTCGCGCAGCGCCTCGACGACCTCGCGGACGGCGGGGGCGTCCGGATCGTCGGGCGCGAGGTCGAGGAAGCGCACCAGGTCGGCGGCGGCCCCGGCCTCGTCGCCGTACGCGAGGCGGGCCGCGCCCCGCAGGCGCCGGACGCTGGCCCGCGCCGGCACGCGGTCGACCACCTGGTCCCAGTCCTCGACGGCGCCGTCGGCGTCCCCGAGCCCCCACCGGGCCTCGCCGCGCGCTTCGAGGAGCTCGAGCGAGCCGGGGTCGAGGACGAGCGCCTGCGAGACGTCGTGCGCGGCGCCGGCCAGGTCGCCGACGGCCGCCCGCGCGACCGCGCGGTTGACCCAGGCCTCCAGCACGTTCCGGTCGAACGCCAGCGCGGCGTCATAGTCGTCGAGCGCCCCGTGGACGTCGCCGAGCGCGGCCTTCGCGTCGCCGCGGCCGAGGAGCGCCGCGGCCGACGACGGGTCGCGGTCGACCGCGCGGCCGAAGTCGGCGAGCGCGGCGGCCCAGCGCCCCCGCGCCGCGTTCGCGCACCCGCGGGCGTACCCGTCGGCGGAGGTCCCGGGGTCGGCCGCCAGGGCGCGGTCGAGGTCGGCCAGGGCGCCGTCGAGGTCGTCGAGGGCCTCCTTCGCCGTGCCCCGGCCGTACCACGCGTCGGCGCGTGACGGGTCGAGCGCGAGCGCGCGGTCGAACGCGGTCACGGCCGCGGCGGCGTCCCCCGTCGCGAGGCGCACGTGCCCGAGCGCGCACCAGGCGGGGACCGCCGCCGGGCGCAGCTCGACGGCCCGATGGAGGTCGGCGGCGGCGCCCGCGAGGTCGCCGGCCGCCCGGCGCGCGTTGCCGCGGCCGAGGAGCGCGTCGGCCGACGTCGCGTCGAGGGCGAGCACCGCGTCGAAGTCGGCGATCGCGCCGTCGAGGTCGCGCCGGGCGCGGCGGAGTCGCGCGCGCTCGAGCCGCGGCGCGCTCCAGGCCGGGGCCCGCGCGACCGCCTCGCCGAGGTCCTCGACGGCGCCCGCGATGTCGCCGAGACGGACGCGGGCCTGCGCGCGGTTGAACCACCCGTCGGGCCGCGACGGGTCGAGCGCGAGCCCGGCGCCGGCGTCGGCCGCAGCGCCATCGGCGTCACCCGCGCGCAGCCGCGCCCACGCGCGTCCGAAGCGCGGGAGGGCCCACGACGGGTCGAGGTCGGCGGCGACGCCGAAGTCCCGCTCCGCGGCGGCAAGGTCGCCGCGGGAGGCGTGGGCCCGGGCGCGCGCGTACCGGGCCCGTGCGTCCTTCGGCCGCTTCGCGACCGCGCGCTCGAGGAGCGGGAGCGCGCGGTCTGCGTCGCCGGCGTCGAGATACGCGAGGCCGTCGCGCAGCTCGGTTGCGCCGCCGCGCAAGCCCCACATGGCTACGCGCCCCCGCGACGAAGGCCGGGCCTCGCGTCCCCGTCCGACATCCGCGCCCGCGCCCGCGCCCGCGGGTCACGGCCGACGGTGGCGGGCGGACGTACACCCACGCGGCTAGCCGCCCGCCATCTTGTCGAGGTGGCGAGTGATGACGAGGCGCTGGATCTCGCTGGTGCCCTCGCCGATCTCGCAGAGCTTCACGTCGCGCATGATGCGCTCGGCGGGGTACTCGCGCGTGTAGCCGATGCCGCCGAGGATCTGCACGGCGGAGTGCGCGGCGCGCATCCCGACCTCGCTGGCGTAGAGCTTCGCGAAGGAGCCCTGGAGCGCGAACGGCAGCCCGCGGTCCTTGCGCCACGCCGCCTCGTAGACGAGGTTGCGCGCGGCCTGGATCTCCATGGCCATGTCGGCGAGGCGGTTGCCGACGGCCTGGAGGTCGATGAGGCGGGTGTTGAACTGGGTCCGCTCGCGCGCGTGCGGGAGCGCGACGTCGAGCGCGCCCTGCGCCAGGCCGAGCGCCATGGCGCCAATGGAGATGCGGCCGCCCTCGAGGGTCTTCATGAACTGGCCGAAGCCGCCGCCCTCGGGGCCGAGGCGGTTCGCGACCGGGATGCGGCAGTCCTGGAAGAAGAGCTCCCGGGTGTCGCTGCCGCGCAGGCCGAGCTTGTCCTCGAGCTTGCCGTGGACGAGGCCCGGCGTGCCCTTCTCGACGACGAACGCGCAGATCGAGTCGCTGCCGGTGGACTTTGGGTCGGTGCGCGCCGTGAAGACGATGGTCCCGGCGTGGGTCCCGTTCGTGCAGTAGATCTTCGTGCCGTTGACGACGTAGGTGTCGCCGTCGCGGACCGCCGTGACCTTGGTGGCCTTCGCGTCGCTGCCCGCCGCCGGCTCCGTGAGCGCGAACGCGCCGAGCATCTCGCCGGAGGCGAGCCGGGGCACCCAGCGGCGCTTCTGCTCCTCGGTGCCGAACGCGTAGATCGGCGTGGTGCCGAGCGACGTGTGGGCCGCGACGGTGATGCCCGTCGTGCCGCAGGCGCGCGACAGCTCCTCCACGACGATCATGTAGGCGACGTTGTCCATCCCCGTCCCGCCGATGTCTTGCGGGAACGGGACGCCGAGCAGCCCCAACTCGGCGAGCTTGGGGATCGTCTCCGACGGGAACCGCTTGTGTTCGTCGAGCTCCGCGGCGATCGGTGCGACCTCGCGCAGGGCGAACTCGCGGACCATCTCCCGGATCTGGACGTGTTCCTCGGTGAGGAAGGGGCTCGGGACCGGGGTGTCGAGGGTCGTGGGGGAGGTCATCGCGGAGGGATCACAGGGGAAAGATCACAGAAGAAGAGCGAGCACAGGGCAGGCGTCACAGGAAGAGAGGCACAGGAAGAGAGGCACAGGAAGAGAGGCACAGGAAGAGAAGATCGGGGACGTCACCGTACGGGGTCTCGCGGAAGCGCGGCCCGTCGCTCGGCGACGGTGACGCGCAGGTACTCGACCAGGTCTCGGGTCGGGGTGCCGGGCCCGAACAGGCGGCCGACGCCGGCGGCCTCGAGGGCCTTTGCGTCCGCCGGCGGGATGATACCGCCCCCGGTGACAACGACGTGCCCGAGCCCCCGATCGCGCAACAGCGCGACGACGCGGGGGAAGAGCGACATGTGGGCGCCCGAGTGGATCGAGAGGCCGACGACGTCGACGTCCTCCTGCAGGGCGGCCTCCGCGATCATCTCGGGGGTCTGGCGCAGGCCCGTGTAGACGACCTCGAAGCCCGCGTCGCGCAGCGCCGATGCGACGACCTTCGCGCCGCGGTCGTGGCCGTCCAGCCCGGCCTTCGCGACGAGGACGCGGATCGGGCGGGCGGGCGCCACGGAAGGCGCCACGGAGGGCGCCACGGAGGGCGACGGGCCGGACGGCGAGAGCGGGGCCGGACTCACGGGCGGGGCTCCGGGGGAGGCGAGGCCGAAGGTAGGTCCCTGACGAGCGTACTCGCCGCCTGCGCCACCGTCGCCCGTCCGCCGACCACCGACTCGACCCACCCGGCCAGCGCCTCGGCCCGAACGGCCCAGAACGCGGCGGACCGGGCCCGATCCACGGCGTCGCGGATCCGGGCCTCGGCACGCGAGGCCCGGCGGGCCGCGAGCCCCTCGGACGCCCCCGGGCCCGATCGGGCGCGCCCGAGATTCCCGAGATCGGCGAGGGCACCCGCCGGATCGACCTGGGCGAGCCGGTGGGCGTCGATCGCGGTCCGCAGCGCCTCGACGCCGTCGCCCGTCGTGGCGGCGGTGAGGAGTACCTGCGGGTGCCGACCGACCTCGCGGAGTTCGATCGCCGCGCGGAGTTCGGCGGCGAGGCCCTCGGCGCCGTCGCGGTCGGCTTGGTTGACCACGAGGAGGTCGGCGGCCTCGAGGATGCCGCCCTTCATGGCTTGCACGCCGTCGCCGTGGCCCGGCGCCACGACGACCACCACCGTGTCGGCGACGCCGGCGACGGCGATCTCGCCTTGCCCCACCCCCACCGTCTCGACGACGACGGGGTCGAAGCCGCCGGCGTCGAGCACGTCCGCGACGTCGTGGGTGGCGACGGAGACGCCGCCTTGAGCGCCGCGGGTGGCGAGCGAGCGGATGAACACGCCCGGGTCGCCGAAATGGGCGCCCATGCGGACGCGATCGCCGAGGAGGGCGCCGCCGGTGAAGGGGCTCGTAGGGTCCACGGCGACGATGCCGACGCGGCGGCCCTGGGTGCGCCAGGCGCGAGCGAGGGCGGCGACGAGCGTGGACTTGCCGACGCCGGGCGGGCCCGTGACGCCGACCCGGTGCGCCCGGCCGACGGCGCCCGCGAGGGCGGCGAGGAGGGCCGAGCCCTCGGGGCCGCCCTCCTCGGCGAGCGTGATGGCCCGCGCGATGGCGCGGGCGTCGCCCGCGCGGACCGCGGACGCCAAGGACGCGGGGAAGTCGTCGGGAGGAGGGCCCACGCGCCCACCGTACCCGGCGGGGGCGACGGGCGGGCCCTCGCGGGCGTCACGCCCCGAGCAGCTGCCGGGCGATCACGAGGTGCTGGATCTCGGTGGTGCCCTCGTAGATCTCGGTGATGCGCG
>Ga0105048_10015936_pt1 | contig 11637 bp, 5 predicted proteins | sample MAT05_FD_78382 | JGI IMG/M metagenome (GOLD analysis project Ga0105048, IMG submission 78382) | Freshwater microbial communities from Lake Fryxell liftoff mats and glacier meltwater in Antarctica - MAT-05 | ecosystem: Environmental > Aquatic > Freshwater > Ice > Liftoff microbial mat | place...
GTTCGCAAAGGGCAGCACGAGCTCGGCTTGCTCGATCGGATCGCGCGGTGCCTCGATGTGCATCGTCGAGCCACAGAAGCCGCAGTTCGGCGCGCGGTGCTCTGCGCTGTACGCGAGCGCAGCCCCGCAGCCATCGCAGCGCAGCACGTCGGCGCGCGCTGTTGCTTCTGCGGATACGGCGTGAGCTTCGCAGCCGAGGCCACACAGCGGACAGCGCAGATCGTCGGGCTCGAGCTCACCGCGACAGCGGCTGCAGATGAGCGCGACGGCGGCTGGTGCGAAGGGCGTCACAGCACGCCTCCGCGCAGCAGCGCGCCATAGAGCGCCACCAGCAGTATCGGGCCACTGACGACCGCGAGTACGATCGCGATGGCGAGGGCGATCTTCCACCACGAGAGCGGCTTCTTGGCGGAGACAAGCTTGCCCGAGAGGCCGTTCACCAAGACGCGCAGCGGCGGCTTGTCGGCGCGGTGGCGCACGGCGACGATCCACACGGGCACCAGCACGAGGTCGACGGACTCGGCCGTCATGCGCCAGCCGTATTGCAGCGAGTCGTGCTTGTCGCCGGGCATGAACCCAGCGAGCCGACGACCGACCTCCGCGCCCGCTTCGCCGCGCGCGAGCCCCAGACACTGCGCCTGATCCATCGTCGGATCTTCGGCGATCCAGCCCGAGATGAGCGCCGGTGTGTAGCGCCGTATCGAGCGCATATCGTAAGGCTCGAGCGCCTCGAGCTCGGCATTGGCGATGCCGCGCGAGGCGGTGACGAGGATATCGCTCGCATAGCCGGCCCAGCGTCCCGCGAGCGCGCGCCACTCGGTCTTGGTGACGGTGCGCGTGCGGATCTGCGTCTTGCCGTTGACGGTGACCGTGTACGTCTCGGTCACTTGATAGTTCTCGCCGATGCGCGCGGTGAACTCTGCCTCTCCAGCGGCGGAGTAGAGAAACGCAGGCACGTAGGCGCCGCGCAGCTCGGCAATATCCGCGGCGTCGAGCCCGGAGTGACGAAAGAGCCCTTCGCGGGCCCACGCGCGCACCGCGCGCTGCGCGTGATCGCGCGGCACGGCGAAGCCGATCGCGAAGCGCGGCGTCGGTCGGTCGTGCGTCGCCGGTCGCTCGACCACCGAGGGCGACGCACAGAATGGGCAGATCGTACTGCGCTGGGCCTCACCGAGCTCGAGCGCGGCGCCGCAACTTTCGCAGGCGAGGTGGGTCCCCATGGGCGCGACGACTGTGGCCGCCGGCTCGCAAACGCGCAAGACCGCTCGCGCTCGCGCGCCTTCCGCAGTAGCGTCGCCGTCATGCACGTCGACTTCTATTTCGACTACTCGTGTCCCTATGCGTACCTCGGCGCGACGCGCATCGAGGCGATCGCCGCGCGCACCGGCGCTTCTCTGACCTGGAAGCCGATGTTGCTCGGCGGCGTATTCGCTGCCGTCGGCACCGCGCAGAAGCTGTTCGCGACGCTGTCGCCGTCGAAGGCGATGCACAACGCGACCGATCTGCAGCGCTGGGCCGATCGCTTCGGCGCGCCGCTGACGATGCCCGCGGCGCACCCGTATCGCACGGTGGAAGCGCTCCGCGCGACGCTCGTCACTGGCTGCGATCCGCGGGTGATTCACGGCTTCTTTCACGCCTATTGGGTCGACGGACTGCCGGTCTCCGACGAAGCGACCCTGCGCCGCGTCCTCGGCGACGCGGGCCACGACGTCGACGCCGTGATGGCGCGAATCGGCGACGCGGAGGTGAAGAACGAGCTGCGCGCGCGCACCGACGAAGCCGTGAAGCTCGGCATCTTCGGCGCGCCCGCGATGATCGTCGACGGTGAGCTCGAGTGGGGACAAGACCGCCTCGACGCGGTCGAATATCGCCTCTCCGGAAAGGCGATGTCGACAGGCTGGGGCGCTCGGCCGAGCGCGACTCCGCCGAGCGCGGACGCACGCGAACCCGCCGAGAACAAACAGCCGCACACGCTCGAGGTCTACTTCGACTTCTCGTCCCCGTGGGCCTATCTCGGCTCGACGCAGGTGGAGGCGCTCGCCGCGCGCACCGGTGCAACGGTGCTGTGGCGTCCACTGCTGCTCGGCGGACTGTTCAAGGCGCTCGGCCAGAGCGATGTCCCGCTGCTCGCGATGAGCGCCGCAAAACAGGCGTGGATGAGCAAAGAGCTCCAACGCTACGCGACGCGCTATGGAGTGCCGTATCGCTTTCCGACGCGCTTCCCGATTCGATCGGTGGAGCTGCTCCGCATCTGGCTCGCGCTCCCAGAGGTGCGCCGCGACGACTTCCGCCGGCGTGCCATGGCGGCGATCTGGGCTGACGACGCCGACATCGCGGATGAGTCCGTCCTCAGCGCGCTGATCGGCGACGATCACGCAGAGATACGCGCAGCCGCCGCGAGCGACGCGGTCAAGGCGCAGCTACGCACTGGCACCGAGGCCGCCCAACACGCTGGTGTTTTCGGCGCCCCGACCTTCGTCGTCGATGGCCGCGCGCTCTACTGGGGACAAGACCGCCTTCAGCTCGTCGAAGAGGCGCTCGGGTGATCGATCGGCTCGGTGAGATTCAGCTGGAGCTACGTGCGCGCGGGCTCGCCGGCTGGCTGCTGTGCGACTTCCGCGGGCAAAATCCGATCGCCGCGCGCGCGCTCGGTGTGAGCCAGGCGCCGCTGATGAGACGTTGGTTCTACTTCGTCGCAGCAGAGGCGATGCCGGTCCTGTTGGTGCATGCGACCGAGGCCGCCGCTTTTGCCGAGGCGCCTGGCGATCACGTGTCGTTCTCCAGCTGGAGCTCGCTGCGCGAAGCGCTCGACCGCATCGTGCCCGCGGGCGGAAAGGTCGCGATGGAGTTCTGCGCGATGGGAAGCAATCCGTACCTGTCGCGCGTCGACGCCGGCACGGTCGACCTGATCCGCAGCTACGGCGCGGAGGTCGTCAGCTCCGGCGATCTGGTCCAGCACTTCCTCTGTCGCTGGGAGCCTGAGCAGCTCGCGGCGCACCAGCGCGCGGCGACGGCGGTGGCGGAGATCTGCGCAGAGACGATCGCGTCGATCGGGGAGCGGCTGCGCGCTGGCGCGGTGGTCGAAGAGCACGAGGTGCAGCAGTCGATCGTGCGCGCGATCGAGGCGCGCGGGTTGGTCACCGAGGGGCGGCCGATCGTCGCGACTGGGGCACACACCGCGAGCCCGCACTACGTCCCGACGGAGGCGACGAGCGTGCCCATCGCGCGCGACGACATCGTGCTGGTCGAGCTGTGGGCGCGGGAGCCGCACGTCGATGCGCCGTTCGCCGAGATGGCCTGGGCTGCCATCGCCGCGGCTCACGTGCCCGAGCAGAAGGCAGCGGCGTTCGCGGTGATCGTCGAGGCGCGCGATCGCGCGATCGCGTTCGTCCGTGCGCGGCGCGCGGCGCGCAAGCGTGTCCTTGGCTTCGAGGTCGATCGCGCGGCGCGTGAGGTGGTCGCGCGGCACGGACACGCCGCGCGCTTTCTCCACCGCACCGGTCATCACCTCGCTGCGGTGCTGAACTCGGGCGATGCGGTCACGCTCGACGACCTCGAGATCCACGACACGCGCGAGCTCGTCCCCGGTCTCGCTTGGGCGGTACACCCCGGCCTCTACTTCGAGGAGCACGGACTCCGCACCTCGGTCGACATCTACCTCGACGAGTCTGGAATATTCGTCACGACGCCGCTGCAATACACGATCACGGCGTTGCTCGCTTCATGATCATCGCGGGCGCTATCGTGACGACTACTGAGGACCTCGCATGAGTTCGTATTCGTCTCGCTGTCGGCTGGGCCGCCGCGCTTCATCGATCGCGACGAGTGGCCACGCGAGCGCCCGTTCATCGTGCTCTCGCCGCAGCGCGGCCCTGAGCCTGCGCTCACCTCGAGCTGCCGGGTCGTGTTTCGTCACGAGCGCGTGATACGAATCGGCCCACGCGGCTCGTCATCGCGGTTAGTCTCGCGTGACCGTGCCCCTCGCTCGCGACGAACACCCGCGTCAGTCCGGCGCGGTCTTGCTCGACAGCATCCGCGCGCTGCGTGAGATCGCGGGTGACGCGGCGGTGCGCGCCGGCCTCGATGCGCTCGATGCGGACACGCGTGTCTCGTTCAGCGGCGCCACGACGCTCACGTGGGTACCGGCGCCGGAGTTCGAGCGCTTCTTCACGGCGGCCGCGTCGAGCGTCGGCCGCAACCGCGATGGACTGCAGGATGAGGTCAGTCGCCGCGCCGTGGAGCGCACGTTGAACACGCTGTGGCGCGTGATCTTGCGCGTCACGACGGACAACGCGCTGGTGTCGCGCACGCCGCTGCTCTACTCGAAGACGTACGACGACGGCGAGATGCAGTCGCGCATCTATGCGCCGGGGCGCGCGGAGATATTGCTGGTCGGCTGGCCGGCGGTGTCGGAGTTTCACATGCGCGGGATCGCTCGCGGCATCGAGACGGTGCTCCGCTGCTCGGGTCGCAAGGCAGCGCGCGTCAGCTGGGCGCGACGCGCGACGGGCGCGGCCTATCAGGCGACGTGGGACCTGTAGGCTCGCGGCGTGGCGTCGATGAGCGTCGGAGCGCGCCCTACCTCGACGAGTCTGGAATATTCGTCACGACGCCGCTGCAATACACAATCACGGCGTTGCTCGCTTCATGATCATCGCGGGCGCGTGGCCCGCGCGTTTCTGGACCGCGACATAAACGAATCGGGCTACTGTCTCGGGCGCCTTGCGCAACACCGTGAAGGAGCGAGTTCGATGCCCGGTGGAATCAGCGATTCGTCCATCCTGACGCAGATCCTTCTGGTCGACGATCGACCGGAGAACATCCTCGCGCTCGAGGCCGTGCTCGCGCCGCTCGGAGAGCAGCTAGTCGCCGCGAACTCCGGCAACGAGGCGCTCCGCTTCCTGCTCGAGCGCGAGTTCGCCGTCATCTTGCTCGACGTGGTCATGCCGGGACTCGATGGCTTTGGGACGGCAGCGATCATTCGCGAGCGCGCGCGGACGCGGCACATCCCGATCATCTTCATGACCGCCGGCATCGAGCACCAGGAGCAAGTCGTGCGCGGCTACGCGCTCGGCGCCGTCGACTACATCGCCAAGCCGTTTCATCCCGACATTCTGCGCGGCAAGGTCGCGGCCTTCGTGGAGCTGTATCGCAAGAACGAGCAAGTCCGGCAGCAGGGCGAGCAGCTGCGCGCGAGCGAGCAGCGCGAGCGTGAGCGCGCCCTCGAAGACATGCGGCGCGTCGGCGAGAAACGGTATCAGCAGCTCGCCGAGTCGATGCCGCAGATCGTGTTCACGTCGACACCCGACGCACAGGCAACGTACTGGAATCGGCGCTGGTTCGACTACACCGGCAGGGCCGTCAACACCTCGGACGCCGACGACTGGCGGTGCGGCGTACACCTCGACGACCTCGCGCCGATGCAGCGCGACTGGCACGACGCGCTGGTCGAGCGCCGCAACTTCGAGCGGGCCGCACGGTTTCGCCGTGGCGACGGGGTCTATCGATGGCACTTGGTGCGCGCGGTGCCGATCGTCGGCTCTCTCGGCGAGGTCGGCGAGTGGGTCGGCACGTTCACCGACATCGACGATCGGGTTCGCGCCGAGGAGTCGCTCGCGCTGCTCGCCGAGGCCAGCAAGCTGCTCGCGGAATCGCTCGAGTATCACCGCGCTCTCGGCGAGGTCGCCGAGCTCGCCGCGCGCACCGTGGCGGACTTTTGCGCGATCGAGCTGCTCGAGATCGACGGGGTCTCGCGCTGGTCGACGGCAGCCGGCGCCGATCCGGAGAAGCTCGACAGCTCGTGGCGCGTGCAGCTCGTGGTGCGCGGCGAGCCGGCCGGCTCACTGCAGCTCGGCATGGCGGGCTCGGGCCGGCGCATCGGCGAGATCGACCGCGCTCTCGCAGAAGATCTCGGGCGGCGCATTTGCTCGACCATCGACAACGCGCGCCTGTTCGAGGTGGCGCAGCGCGAGCGCACCGCCCTCGAGTCCGCGGCGCGCATGAAGGACGAGTTCCTCGCCGTGCTCTCACACGAGCTACGCACCCCGCTGAGCACCGCGCTCGGCTGGGCGCAGCTGCTGCGCACTGGCAAGCTGGGCCCCGAGAAAACGGCGCAGGCCATCGACACGATCGAGCGCAGCGCGCACTCGCAAGTGCGGCTCGTCAACGAGCTGCTCGACGTCTCGCGTATCATCACTGGCAAGCTGCGTCTCCAGGAAGACGACGTCGATCTGGAGCAGATCATCGAGAGCGCGGTGGAGTCGGTCCGGCTCGCCGCCAATGCCAAGCAGATTGAGCTTGAGCTGCACATCGCATCCAATCTGCGCCCGATCCGCGGCGACGCGGAACGTCTGCAGCAGGTGCTCGGCAATCTGCTCTCGAACGCGCTCAAGTTCACCCCACCCGAGGGCCGCATCGAGGTCCGTGCGACGCTCGAGGGCGAGAAGTTTCGCCTCGTCGTGCGCGACAGTGGCGCCGGGATCGACGCCGAGTTTCTGCCGTTCGTGTTCGATCGCTTCCGCCAGGCGAACAGCTCGGCGACGCGCTCACATGGGGGTCTCGGTCTCGGCCTCTCGATCGTGCGCCACCTCGTGGAGCTGCACGGCGGCACCTGCCACGCCGAGAGCGAAGGCGACGGCCGCGGCGCTACGATGACGGTGGAGCTGCCGGCACCGCTCGGCGTCTCGCGGCGAGCGCGCGCCGGGTCCGAACGCCCGCGCGACAACGAGGAAAGCCCGCTCGAGGGAGTCCGCGTGCTGGTGGTCGAGGACTTCGACGATGGTCGCATGCTGTTTCAAGCGATCCTCGAGCGCAGCGGCGCGATCGTACGCACCGCCGCGAACGTGCCAGAAGCGCTCGAGGAGCTGCGGCGTGAGCGACCCGATGTGCTGGTGTCCGACATCGGCATGCCGGGGCAGAATGGCTACGATCTGATTCGCATCATCCGCGCGGGAGAGACGGGGACGCAGGCGCCACTGCCGATCATCGCCCTCACCGCCTACGCGTCCGAGTCGGATCGACGCGCGGCGATCGAGGCCGGCTTCCAGCGCCACCTGTCGAAGCCGGTCACCGCGCGTGAGCTGGTCTCCGCCGTGCTCGGCGTGCTGCGCCCATAGCCCTTTGGTGTGGCGTCGCGCGGCGTCAGCTCCCGGTTGACCTCATTGGAAATAAACCGATCAGCGCCAAAGCCAGATCCCGAGTAGCGCCAGCACCTGCTCGGTGTCGACCGGCTTGGCGATGTAGTCGGAGGCGCCCGACTCGATGCACTTCTCTCGGTCGCCCTTCATCGCCTTGGCGGTCAGCGCGATGATCGGCAGCGAGCGGAAGCGTGGGATTGCGCGAATGGCGCGCATCGTCTCGTAGCCGTCCATGCCCGGCATCATGATGTCCATCAGAACTCCATCGATGCCGGGGCTGCTCTCGAGGATGTCGATCGCAGTGCGCCCGTTGTCGGCGCGCAACACGACGATTTCGCGCTCCTCGAGGATCGTCGTCATCGCGAAGATGTTTCGCACGTCGTCGTCGACCACGAGGATGGTCTTGCCGGCGAGCACGACGTTCGGCAGATGGCGACTCTCGAGCAACGCGCGCTGCTCCGGGCGGATGCGATCGTGCGCGCGGTGAAGATACATCGACGTCTCGTCGAGCAAGCGCTCCATCGAGCCCTCCCCCTTCTGCACGACGCTGCGTACGACCCGCCGTAGCCGCGTGTCCTCGGCGCTGCTGAGCGAGCGCGCGGTGTTCACGATGATCGGCACATGACGCAGCTTCGGCTGCCTCTGCACCGCCTCGATGAACTGCATTCCGTTCATGTCGGGCAATCCGAGGTCGACGACGAGACAGTCCACGCTCTCTTGCTGGATCGCCTCGAGCGCCGCTTCGCCGGTGGAAACAGCGCGCACCTCGACGTCGCCGCCGCGCAACATCTCCACTACCGCGTCGCGGTGTACGCTGTTGTCTTCGACCACCAGCAGGCGACGTGAGCTGCGCGCGACGAACTCCGAGATCCGCTCGAGCAGCGCGTCGAGGTCCTCGGTGCTCACCGGCTTCTGCAGCACGTCGAACGCCCCGTGATGGAAGCCGCGCGACGCCTCGTCGTCGGTCGAGATGAGCACGACCGGCAAGTGGCGCGTCGACAGCTCGCTCTTCAGGTGATGCAGCACGCGCCAGCCGTCGATATCGGGAAGGCGGATATCGAGCGTGACCGCGTCCGGATGGAACTGCCGCGCGAGCGACACAGCCACGCTGCCCTGCGCGGTCACCAGCCCCTTGAAGCCGTGCGCGTGCGCGAGGTCGAGCATGTAGCGACTGAAGCCGACGTCGTTGTCCACGATGAGCAGCGTGCGGTCCCCCGGCTGCACGTCGCGCCGATCGTCCTCTACCACGTCGCGCGCGAGCGTCGTCTCGGGCGGCGGTAGCGCGGCGATCGGCGCGCGGCGATGGCCGCTCGACGATTCGAGCACATTGGGCGGCAAACGTCTGGCGACGTTGGTCGAACGGAAGGAGCTGGGCAGATACAGCGTGAACGCGCTGCCCACATCCGGTGTGCTCTCGATGCGAATCTCACCGCCGAGCAGCCGCGAAATCTCGCGGCTCAGCGCGAGCCCGAGTCCGGTGCCGCCATAGCGCCGGCTGGTGCTCGCATCGGCCTGCTGGAACGCCTCGAAGATGATCTGCTGCTTGGCGAGCGGGATGCCGATGCCGGTATCGGTGACCTCGAACGCCAGCACGGAGCGCGCGGTCGCGAGCGACACGTTTTCGGTGCTCCAGCCGCGCGTCGCGAGCCTGATACGCACCTCGACCTTGCCGTGCTCGGTGAACTTGAAAGCATTGGACAAGAGGTTCTTCAGCACCTGCTGCAGGCGCATGGAGTCGGTCTCGATGACCGCCGGTACACCCGCCTCGAGCTTCACGCTGAAGCTGAGTCCGCGGGCGTCGGCGACGTGGCGGAAGGTCCGCTCGACGTACTCGCGCAGCTCGTGCAGCGCGAGATCGCCCGCCTCGACGCTGACCGTGCCGGACTCGATCTTCGACAGATCGAGAATGTCGTTGATCAGCGCCAGCAGGTCTTTACCGGCCTCGTTGATCGTAGTCGAGAACTCGACCTGCTTGGGCGTGAGGTTGCCATTCTGGTTTCGCTGCAGCTGGTCGGAGAGGATCAGCAGGCTGTTGAGCGGGGTGCGCAGCTCATGCGACATGTTCGCGAGGAACTCCGACTTGTACTTCGACGTGAGCGCGAGCTGCTCGGCCTTCTCTTCGAGCGCCTGACGCGCGTGCTCGACCTCCTCGCTCTTGCGCTCGACCTCGACGTTCTGGTCGGCGAGCAGCTGCGCCTTCTCTTTCAGCTCTTGATTGGTCTTCTGCAGCTCTTGCTGCTGGGACCGCAGCTCCTGGGCGAGCGACTGTGACTGCACCAGCAGCTGCTCGGTGCGCATGTTGGCTTCGATCGTGTGCAGCACGATGCCAATCGACTCCATCAGCTGCTGGAGGAACACTTCGTGCGTCGGGCTGAAGCGCTCGAACGAGGCAAGCTCGAGCACGCCTTTCAGCTCGCCCTCGAACAACACCGGCAGAACCAGGACGTTGTGCGGCGCGGCCTCACCGAGCCCCGACGATATCTTGATGTAGTCGCTCGGGACGTTGCGCAGATGGATGGGCCTTCGCTCGACGGCACACTGCCCGACGAGCCCCTCGCCGAACTGGAAGGTCTCGCGCGACTGGCCGCTGTGCGCGTAGCTCGCCAGCAGCCGCAACATCGCCTCTGCCTCGCCACCGACCGTGTAGAACACCGCCTGTTGCGCGGTGACGACGGGCGCGAGCTCTGAGAGGATCAGCTTGCCGACGGTGAGCAGGTCCTTCTCGCCTTGGAGCATGCGTGAGAACTTCGCCAGGTTGGTCTTCAGCCAGTCCTGCTCGTTGTTCTTGATCGTCGTGTCCTTGAGATTGCGGATCATCTCGTTGATGTTGTCTTTGAGCGACGCGACCTCGCCTTGCGCCGCGACGCTGATCGACCGCGTCAGGTCGCCCTTGGTCACTGCGGTCGCGACGTCGGCGATCGCGCGCACCTGCGTGGTGAGGTTTGCCGCGAGCTGATTGACGTTGTCGGTGAGGTCGCGCCACGTGCCTGCCGCGCCAGGAACGCTGGCCTGACCGCCGAGCTTTCCTTCGACTCCGACCTCGCGCGCGACGCTGGTCACCTGATCGGCGAAGATGGCGAGCGTGTCAGTCATGCCGTTGATCGTATCGGCCAGCTCGGCGATCTCGCCCTTCGCCTCGACCGTCAGTCGGCGCTGGAGATCGCCATTCGCGACCGCGGTCACGACCTTGGCGATACCGCGCACCTGCGAGGTCAGATTGCCGGCCATGAAGTTCACCGAGTCCGTCAGGTCTTTCCAGATGCCGGCGACGTCCTTGACGTCGGCCTGGCCGCCGAGCTTGCCTTCCGTGCCGACCTCGCGCGCCACGCGCGTCACCTCGGAGGCGAACGAGTTGAGCTGATCGACCATCGTGTTGATGGTCGCCTTCAGCTCGAGAATCTCGCCCTTCACGTCGACGGTGATCTTCTTCGACAGGTCACCCGACGCGACCGCCTTGGTCACCTCCGCGATGTTGCGGACCTGCGACGTGAGATTGCCGGCCATGAAGTTGACGTTGTCGGTGAGATCCTTCCACGTGCCGGCGACTCCCTGCACGTCCGCCTGACCGCCGAGGCGACCCTCGGTGCCGACCTCGCGCGCGACACGCGTCACCTCGGAGGCGAACGAGCGCAGCTGGTCGACCATCGTGTTGATCGTCGCCTTCAGCTCGAGAATCTCGCCCTTCACGTCGACGGTGATTTTTTTCGACAGGTCGCCCGACGCGACGGCCTTGGTCACTTCCGCGATGTTGCGGACCTGCGAGGTGAGGTTACCGGCCATGAAATTGACGTTGTCGGTCAGGTCCTTCCAAGTGCCGGCCACACCCTCGACCGCCGCTTGACCGCCGAGCTTGCCCTCGGTGCCGACTTCGCGCGCGACGCGCGTGACCTCGGAGGCGAACGACGAGAGCTGATCGACCATCGTGTTGATGGTGTCTTTCAGCTCGAGGATCTCGCCTTTCACGTCGACGGTGATCTTCTTCGACAAGTCGCCGTTCGCGACCGCCGTCGTCACCGCCGCGATGTTGCGGACTTGGGAGGTGAGATTGCCGGCCATGAAATTGACGTTGTCGGTGAGGTCCTTCCACGTGCCGGCGACGCCGGGGACTTGCGCCTGTCCGCCGAGCTTTCCTTCGGTGCCGACCTCACGAGCGACGCGGGTGACCTCGGAGGCGAACGAGTTGAGCTGATCGACCATCGTATTGAGGGTGTTCTTCAGCTCGAGAATCTCGCCCTGCACGTCGACGGTGATCTTCTTCGATAGGTCGCCATTGGCGATGGCGGTCGCGACCTCGGCGATGTTGCGCACCTGCGAGGTCAGGTTGCCGGCCATGAAGTTGACGTTGTCGGTGAGGTCCTTCCAGGTGCCGGCGACACCGGGGACTTGCGCTTGTCCGCCGAGCTTTCCTTCGGTGCCGACCTCACCAGCGACGCGGGTGACCTCGGACGCGAACGAGTTGAGCTGATCGACCATCGTGTTGATGGTGTTCTTCAAGCCGAGA
>Ga0105048_10015939_pt1 | contig 11637 bp, 7 predicted proteins | sample MAT05_FD_78382 | JGI IMG/M metagenome (GOLD analysis project Ga0105048, IMG submission 78382) | Freshwater microbial communities from Lake Fryxell liftoff mats and glacier meltwater in Antarctica - MAT-05 | ecosystem: Environmental > Aquatic > Freshwater > Ice > Liftoff microbial mat | place...
CTAAAGATTCCGACCCTAGCGTTTAAGCCAATTCCTGCGTCGGTATATAAAGTACCAATCCTAGCAAAACCAGAGGCCATCAATTCAACATTATTTTTGTTAATCAACCCTTTTTCGATCTTGCCACGGTAGTTCACAACTATGTCCTGTGATAGTTGATTTTCCCAACCTAGTGGCTGTATGTTGTTAAGCGCTTTATGGATGCCTTTTTGTTCTTCTTCCCCTTTTGCGTTTGGCCCAATAATCCCAAGATCTAATTGTGTTTGTAGCAATAACTTTTTGGGGGTATTAATAGAGATCAAAGAATGGGAAACAAAAAATACGGCGGCGAATGGCCGCTCGCCATAAAAAATTCCTTCGTGTCTGATGCTTATCGGAGTAAAAACATCCTGCTCAACATGAAGACCGTAATAATTTAAAGCGGTTTTATTTATTTTAAGCAAGGCATAAGAGAGTGGAGAGCGTCTGAGAATAGGATTGATAAAACTTAAAATGATTCCTTGGGTATAATACCTGTCGGTTGCACTAAAAAAGTCGTTATCGTATTGAAGGCTGATGTAACTCACCGTTTTAAAGGCTGTGCCGGCAGTATCTGCCGGCTGACAAAAAACCTTTAAAGTAAAAAGGCAAAATAATAACAAAGTCTTTTTCATTATTTTTAAATACGAATAATTGGTGTTTTTGGATTGCTTAAACGCTGATGGTAAAAGAAATGCAAGGTTACCAGCGGGCATGAGCTTTTTTTATAGGCTTAAATAGATGAAATTCTTAGCTGTCGCAAACCGCGCCAATTCAAATAACCAAAAAATCTCAAACTTTTGAAAACCGCTTGATGTCTTTACCGTCTATCAGAAGTGTTTCTAGAAACATTTTTATTGGTCTAACCCAAATATTGTTCCCTTCGGGTTGGTAAGCGGCTTTGTAAACAACCAATTCCTCTAATGTTTCGCTATGGCGGGCTGTGCCAATTACTTCATAAATTTGTCCTTTGTAATGTTTATAGACACCTGGTTGTACTTTTTCCATTTTCTTCTAACTGGAATGATCCGCTACAATTACCCAATTTCCGTCTATCTTTTTCCAAAGTAAGGTAAAATGGCCGCTCGAAGGTTTTAATTTTCTTAATTCCCATTTTCCTATTAAATATACAGCGGTTTCTGACAAGGCCGTTGCTTCCAAAATTGTAAAACTTAAAAGGCCCATGGTTTCCTTATCAGGATAAGCTTTCGTGTAATTGTTTAGTGTGTTTTGCCAGCCGTAAGTAATGCCTTTGCTACCAATAAATTTAAGACTGTCGCTGTGCCAGTAATGTTTCATAAACCCTTCAATGTTGCCGGCATTCCAAGATACCTCCTGCTGTTTCATTAAAGCAACGATTAGTTCGGTATTGTCCTTTTTTTTCTGGCAGTAAGCGGACAAAGTATAAAACATGTAAAAAATAAAAATAAGTTTTTTCATCCAACCAAAATTAAACAAAATGTTATACCTTTGTTTTCCGTTCTTTAAAACACTTATTAAGAAAAGCCGAGGGATACGCCCTGTGAAGCTTTACCAACCCTTAAGACATAAAAAGTGAGAAATTAGAGGCAAGATTATTAGATCTTAGTTCCTAAATCTTAGTTCTTAAATCTAAAAGAAGGTGGGAATTCGTCTCGCCCCGATAGAAATCGGGACCGAGAAAAATAAGCGGAGTTCATTAGTCTAGAAACATTAAAACAACATAAACTAATCCCTTCCGAAAATAAACGGAAGGGATTTTTAATTTATATATGAATACGATACAAGAGGAATTAGAAAGACGCGTTTTAGTGATTGATGGCGCTATGGGCAGTATGATCCAACAATACAAACTCGAAGAAAAAGATTTTCGGGGCAAACGTTTTAGCGAATGGCACAAAGATTTGCAAGGTAATAACGACCTGCTTTCGATCACACAACCGCAGATCATCAAAACCATTCATAAAGAATATTTAAAAGCCGGTGCAGATATTATTGAAACCAATACGTTTAGCGCGACTACTATTGCCATGGCAGATTACGACATGCAAGAGCTTGCTTATGAGTTAAACTACGAATCAGCAAAAATCGCAAAGGAAGCCATTACTGAATTTAAAAAAGAATTTCCAGAATTTGCGACAATGCCAAAATTTGTCGCCGGTGCGTTAGGGCCAACCAACCGCACTTTGTCTTTGTCACCTAATGTTAACGATCCCGGATTTAGAGCGATTACCTTTGACGAGCTTGTTATCGCCTATACCGAGCAGGTAAAAGGCCTTATAGATGGAGGAGCAGATCTTTTATTGGTTGAAACAATTTTTGATACTTTAAACGCCAAGGCAGCTCTCTTTGCAATACAAAATTATTGCGAAAGCATTGATCGGAAGATGCCCGTGATGGTTTCAGGCACAATTACCGATGCAAGCGGAAGAACCCTATCCGGGCAAACAACAGAAGCTTTTCTTAACTCTGTGTCTCATGTCGAATTGTTAAGCGTTGGCTTAAACTGCGCTCTGGGTGCTAAAGACATGCGCCCCTACTTAGAAGAACTTTCCGATAAAGCGCCATTTTACGTAAGCGCTTATCCCAACGCGGGTCTCCCAAATCAATTTGGCGAATACGACCAAGACGCCCATGAAATGGGACACCAGATCGAAGATTTTTTAAAAGCCGGATTTATAAACATTGTGGGGGGCTGCTGCGGCACAACGCCAGCACACATAAAACGCATTGCCGAATTGGCGAAAGACGCCAAGCCAAGAAAAAAACCGCACGCAGATTCTTTAATGCACTTAAGCGGCCTTGAGCCGTTTACTCTGACTCCCGAAAGTAATTTCATGAACATAGGAGAGCGCACGAATGTTACCGGTTCTAAAAAATTTTTACGTTTAATTCAGGAAGGCAATTACGAAGAAGCATTATCTGTCGCCAAAGACCAAGTTGATGGTGGCGCCCAGGCCATTGACGTGAATATGGATGAAGGAATGTTGGACAGTGAAGCGGCCATGACCACCTTCTTAAACCTTATTGCTTCAGAACCAGATATTTCGCGTGTGCCCATTATGATTGATTCCTCGAAATGGAGCGTGATTGAAGCGGGCTTAAAATGTGTACAGGGTAAAGCGATCGTAAATTCTATCTCGTTAAAAGAAGGAGAAGAAAATTTTATTGAACATGCCCGCAAGATAAAACAATATGGCGCTGCTGTTATTGTAATGGCATTCGACGAATTAGGTCAGGCAGATACGCTTGAACGCAGAAAAGAGATTTGTAGGCGCGCTTACGATGTACTAGTGAATAAAGTAGGTTTTTTTCCTCAGGACATTATTTTCGATCCAAACATTTTTCCTGTTGCCACCGGTATGGAAGAGCATCGCTTAAACGCCCTCGACTTTTTTAATTCAACAAAATGGATTAAAGAAAATTTGCCGCATGCAAAAGTAAGCGGCGGTGTAAGCAACGTTTCTTTTTCTTTCAGAGGAAATGATCACGTGCGCGAAGCTATACACTCAGCGTTTTTGTATCACGCTATCAGAGCCGGTATGGACATGGGAATTGTAAATCCTTCGCAGTTGGTAATTTACGACGACATTGAAAAAACACTCTTAGAACTGGTTGAAGACGTACTGTTAAACCGTAGGGACGACGCGACCGAAAGACTGGTAGATCACGCTGAATCATTAAAAGGCATCACGAAAGAAAAAACGGAAAAAAACGAAGAGTGGCGCAACGGTACTGTTGAAGAGCGTTTAAGTTATTCGCTTGTAAAGGGTCTTGTTGAGCACATTGATGCCGATACAGAAGAAGCCCGTTTAAAATTAGGTCGTCCCTTACATGTAATCGAGGGTCCGCTCATGGACGGCATGAATGTTGTTGGAGATTTATTTGGCAGTGGGAAAATGTTTTTACCACAGGTAGTAAAAAGTGCGCGCGTGATGAAAAAAGCGGTTGCTTATTTAGAACCTTTCTTACAAGCTGAAAAAGCAGCCAACAAATTGGCGGGCATTGTTGGTGATGGAAGGCAAAATGCCGGCAAAATATTAATGGCCACCGTAAAAGGAGATGTTCACGATATTGGCAAAAACATAGTTGGCGTTGTATTGGCTTGTAACAATTACGAAATTATAGATTTAGGGGTAATGGTTTCTTGCGATAAAATTTTAGAGGAGGCAAAGAAACAAAATGTGGACGTAATTGGTCTCAGTGGTTTGATCACGCCCTCGCTCGATGAAATGGTACATGTGGCTAAAGAAATGGAACGCCTTGGATTTAAAACACCCTTATTAATTGGTGGCGCGACAACTTCTAAGGTACACACAGCGGTTAAGATTGCGCAGAATTATTCGGGACCCGTTGTGCATGTAAACGATGCAAGTAAATCGGTGCCAGTGGCAAGCAGCTTAATTTCAAATGAACTGCGCGGTGCTTTTATGGCTGGTGTTGCAAAAGACTACGACCGTGTGCGCGAACAAAACAAAAATGCCCAGTCACAAAATAAATTTGTTTCACTCGAAGAAGCCAGGGCAAATAAATTTCCTGTCGACTGGCATAAAACAGAAATTACAACTCCTGCTTTTATTGGCAACAAAGTCTTTAAAAATTACGATCTCAAAGAAATATCTGAATATATTGATTGGACGCCATTTTTTCATAGCTGGGAAATGAAAGGTTCTTATCCAAAGATATTTAAAGACCCCGCACGTGGTGCCGAAGCTCAAAAATTATTTAATGATGCGCAAAGCATGCTCAAAAAAATAATAAACGAAAAATGGCTGCAAGCAAATGCGGTGATAGGTATCTATGCCGCCAACACCGTTAATCATGACGATACCGATGTGTTTGACAAAAGCGGAAAGAAGGTGGCGACGTTTCATTCTATTCGCCAACAAACCAAAAAACCCGCTGGTCAGTATAATGTTGCGCTCGCTGATTTTGTTAAACCTGTTCAGGATTCGACTTTTGATATTAAAAACTCGGATTACATTGCCGCTTTTGCACTTACAACTGGCATTGGTATTGATGCTCATGTAAAGCGTTTTGAAGCAGACCATGACGACTATAGCGCCATTATGGTGAAAGCCCTTGCCGATAGGCTGGCAGAAGCATTTGCTGAATTAATGCATAAAAAAGTACGTAGGGAGATTTGGGGCTACGCGAAAAATGAAAATTTAAAAACTGAAGACCTTATCAAGGAAGAATATGCGGGCATTAGGCCTGCACCCGGATACCCGGCTCAGCCCGACCATACCGAAAAATTAACCATTTGGAGATTACTCGATGTTGAAAAAAACACTGGCATCACCTTAACAGAAAGCCTCGCCATGGTTCCAACCGCTGCCGTGAGCGGTTTGTATTTTTCCCATCCAGATTCACATTATTTTGGCATTGGCAAAATAACTAAAGCGCAGGTAGAAGATTATGCCAAGCGCAAGAATGAACCCTTTGAAGTGGTTGAGAAATGGTTAGGCCCAGTTTTAGGATATTAAACTTTAGATTAAATTTACTCTGGCTGGGTAGTTTAAAAAAGTAAACTTTTTCTTAATCAAAAATATATTATGTTTACCAGATAAATAATTATATTCGCTGCAAAAATGAATAATTCCTTATCAAGGCTAGCATAAAATGGGCATCTTATTAAATTTAACGAATTTTTCCGCTGCCTTCAGATCGTTTTTAAGCACACAGGGCAAATTCATTGCGTTTACTTGCATTTTTTATGCCCTTTGGATAACAAAAAACCTTATTCTCGGACAGGATTTTATTCTTCACTCTTTTCCGGGCAGGATGATTGGCATTGCCACCCTGAACGGTTACGATGTGAATGCCCGTGTGGCGTTGTTTTATAAAGCTATAGGCACACTGGTTTGCTGTTTTTTTATATTTAATCTGCTTTCTTACTTTATTCTCAAAAATATTTCCTGGCTCTTCGGTTCAATTGAAATTAAGATCATTAATTACGTTTCCCTTACAGCAATACTTTTTCTTTTGATGAATCTTTTGGGTTATGCGATTTCTGGCACAATGGAAATGATCTATTTCCTGCACAAATTAATGCTAGCGGGTTTGCTGCTCAGGCTGTTTTTGTTTAACAAGGTGAGGCTTACACTTTACAATTATACGTTTATTCTTGTGGTGAGCCTGTCGCTAAATTTTCTGACGCTTGATTTTCTCAGTTCGGTAAGCAAAGACATTTACGCACAGTTTTTTACGACAGCATTGGTTATTGCTGTCCTATTGACCACATACCTGAGCACGCTGTTAAAAAGAGAAGGTTCTGTAAAACAAACAAAGATCAACGAATTGATGTATTGTCTTTTGCCGCTCGCATTTCTTCCGTTCGTGACGGTGCTTAAAGATGAAATATTTTTGATCTTCAAGGCTCGCCAGCTGCATTTAGCAAGTCCTGTTACCATCTATGTTTTTCTTCTTTTAATTGTGGCGGGCGGCATTGTTTTGCGTAGCAAATTGTACAAAAAAAATAAGGTATCTCTTTCACAGCAAAGAATGATTGCGCTAAGGTATTTCCCTGTATTTATCTTTTCATTTATCGCCTATTCGCAGTACCGATATGTAGTTAATTTTCCGGGCGAAATGTATGAGGGTGGCAACAGGTTTTTGCCAATTATGGAATTTAGGTTGTTTGACGTGATTCCAACCTTTGAAAAATTTAACTCTCATCTTTTGTCGGATTATTTCTTCTGTGCGATATACAGTTTTTTTAATGGAAAGGCGGGATACGAAATGGTGTTGTATGACTTTTTGTATATCGCCATTTCCTACACTTTATATTACTTCCTTATTTTTTACATTTCCCGCAACGCGTTTTTATCCTTATTCTGCGTGGTCTTCTTTCCCTTTTGCCTCTCAATGCTCCCCGAACAATATTCATTTGGGGTTCTGGCGTTCTTTGGCCTGCAAAAAGTTTTCTCTAAAACCCCCACTTTAAAAAAGTACATCCTGTTTTTCGCTGCGCTTACTTGGGCAGTCCTCTGGCGTATCGATTTGGGTTACACCTGCTTTATTGTCATGCCTCTGCTTTTTATATATTATCACTTTGCTAGCAAAAATTTTAAAATCAACCTGCCTCTAATGATCAAAAGTGCGTCGATTGTTTTTGGCTCTTTGCTTGTTTTACTTCTTAGTTTCTGCTGGTACCGGGGCACTAACTTATTTAATAAAATACCGTATGCGCTCAATTATATTTCTTCTGCCGAAGGTTATGGTTATCCAACCCTCGGCATGGAAAACCAACCCCAGTATAAATTACATTATTTTATTTTTCCGGCCATCGCGGGCATTATTTTAATTGCACTGCTGATTAATTTCAAGACCCTTAATAAATCACGAAATCAGCGTTTTGCATATCTCGCCTTACTTTTTACCTGTATGTATTACCTCGTTAATTTTAACCGTGGATTGGTTAGACACAGTTTAATAGAAAATATCGACCACTATATTTCTTCATACATCTATCTACTTATTCCCGGCGCGTTTTTAGTTTTTTTTAGAAACCAACTGCAAACAGTTAAATATGTCGGGTTTTTTTCAATAGCGATCTTTCTTCTTATAAATTACAAGGTTCCAACAATACAAACCGCCCAGAGTTTTTTTGAAACCGCTACTAAGATCTTAAAAGCGAAAAAACCAACCAACCTGGCCAGGCTTGAATCGAGGCTGACAGACACCCTTAATGTTGCAAGTATTGACAGTGATATCATTAACTTCATAAATACAAAGATGAAGCCTGAGGAAACATTTATAGACTTTTCAAACAATCCAATGCTTTATTTCTACACAAATAAAATTTCGCCTTCATACTTCTATCAGAATCCTTTGTGCAGTCATAATGATTTTTTACAAGATCGATTTGTGATCGACTTAAAAGATTACAATACACCTTATATTGTGTTTTCGCGAACCGATAACAAAATGATGGACGATGTTGACAATGTTCCCAACACTTTACGACATTATCGAATTGCTGAACACCTTTTTCAAAATTACGAACCGCATCTCATTGCAGGACGGTTTAACGTTTGGAAAGCAAAAACGGCAAGGGACAATAACGCGACCGACACCATCTACAGTTATTCAAAAAATTCAAGTCCGGCACCCCCAGTACTTTTTCTTAGGGCAGAGATAAAGTTTAAACCGGGTAAAAAATACAGGGCTAAATTTAAAATGGCACAACCCGTTAACATGAGCCTTAAAACGGTTTTTTCACGTGATACTGTATCCCAAGCGCCGGAATATCTCAACGAACACTTGGCTTTCGCTACCATCGACCCAAAAGAGGAAAGCGCGTCTTTTGAACTTCTCAACATTTATGATCAACTAATCGCTTTTCAGATTATCGAATATGATTATACGCCAGATCTAACATTCGAAAAATTCCTTTCCTATGACTTTTCGCTCCTGCCATATATATGGGGAACCTTTGATAAAAAGGTTTTTCAGGAAATGATTTTGTCGGATAAATCTCCCGGCCTGTCGGGAACCTCTCCTGACATCCAACTTCAGAAAAATGTACCGTATGCCTTTAAGATCACCGAAAATATTGACCGTACTTCTGGCAATACAGTAATAATCAGCTGCAAAAACAATGCTCCGTCGGTTCAGAAACTAAGTTTAAGTTTTGGAAGTGATAATGAACAGAACAAAACTAAAATCGACTTTTTAGTCATTCCTTCCAATAAAGAAGAAAATTACGCGGTCAGAATTAGTAGTTCATACAGGTGGTACAGCCACCCTGTAAATGAATTGTCGTTAAAAACGGAAAGCGATGCGCTCACTATTTCAAAAATTAATATTACGAAGGGGTTATGATTATGGATAGAGGTATTTCAGTACCGCAAATGATTCACTTCATTGAGCGCGTGGGGGTTTCTACATTAATATCATTATATTACGCTAAAAACTATTTAAACGAGCAAAAAGTGCCTTTTCTAAAAAAGAAATACGTTGAACACTAAGTACAAAATAGCCATTGATGGTTTATTTGGAACTCCACTTGCTTACATTATTAACTTGTGCGCCCGGCTGCTAGGTCATATACTGAGAATAGACCATTCGCTCGATCTTCCGTTTAAAACAATTGTTGTTTGCAAATATGCTGGCCTCGGAAGTATCATTCAGGCTACTCCCCTTATTCAAACGCTTCGTAAAAAATACCCACATTCAAAGATCATATTTGTTACTATGCAATCCAATGCGGCTCTTGTAAAACACATTCCCGAGATAAACGAAACCTACGTCATTTCCGATAAAAATTTATGGACAGTGCTAAAGTCTTCGATACGATTGATTAGAAAAATGTGGCGTAACAGGCCAGGTTTGTACATCGACCTCGAGTTTTATTCAAATTATAGTGGGATAATCACAACCCTATGCACCTCAACAAACAGATTTGGATTTTATAACAAGGACAAAGGATATAGAAAGGGTATTTATAATTATTTAGTGCCATTTAATATAGAAAACCCCATCGCAGAAACCTATTTGCAATTTGCTCGGGTTTTAAAATGCGAAGAAATAATAACAGACTTAAAAATTGAAGTAGACACGGCCGCACACAAACCAGCTATTGATAAAAAACTTGGCTCGTTAAGCGCGACAAATTACATGGTTATTAACCCTAACGCCTCCGATCTTCGGTTGGAAAGGCGCTGGCCAAGGGAGTTTTACGTGGAAACTATTATTTATCTATTGAAAAAATTTCCACAGCTTAAAATTATTTTAATCGGAAATAAATTTGAATCGGCTTATGTTCAAGAAATTGAATCTACCATTCCTTCGCATCCCAACCTGATCAATTCTTCCGGTAAACTTTCGCTTCCCGAACTTATTGTATTGATAGCGGGGGCAAAATTAATGTTGACCAACGACACGGGTCCGATGCATATTGCTTTTGCACTAAACGTAAAAACTATTTCACTCTTTGGTCCTGTTTCAGCTCAGCAATATGGAAAGATCAGCAACGGCATCACTTTCTACAAAAAAGTACATTGTAGCCCCTGTGTGCACTTGCACTTAATTCCCCCCTGCAAAGGCGATAACATCTGCATGAAAAACATACGGCCTGATGAGGTAAAAGAGGCTCTTTTAAAAAGCCTGCAATGATCGGTTTGTAAATGCTGTTCCTTTTTCAACGCTAAATTCGCATTACGGTAAAAACAAAAACCACCGTTCTTGCGATGGTTCTTGCGAGCAATGAAAAAACAATATCATTCAGATAAATTATAAATTGTTTTAATGTCTTCATAACCGTTAACATTTGGATGCGCAATCCGAGCGCTGGCTGTCATGGCTACAATTTTAAATTTAAGTGTGCTTTGTGGGACGATGCTGTTGTCCAAGTCCGAGTTCGAAAAAGTAATTTTTACATTCCCGACAGAATACTCAAAATCGACAAATATAGTGGTTAAAAAATCAAACATCGAGCTGTTAGGCAATTGAATAGAACTGTTTCCCGTTTGAGTATAAACAAGAACAGCGCCTTTATCAACAATGTCTTGGGTAATTATAGAAGCGCTAATATTTGTTTCAAATTGCGCTAACGCAGTATTATAAACCCAGTTTAAATTTGTAGATGACTGGGATTTCACATTGGCGTTGCCGTTTGTTCCGTTGGCGCCTTGTGCGCCTTGCGGTCCGGTATCGCCCTTTTTACACCCTGTGAGCGTGCTTGCTGCAATGGCCGCAACGGCAACCATAGTAATAAATGTTTTTTTCATGGTTTTGTGGTTTAGATTTGTTCGATAAATTTATAGAATAATTTTCCGAATCCCTACAAAGTTCTAATCTTTTTATGTTCTTGAATTTCATCATTTTTAAACATTTGTTTTCTTTTAATAATCTTAGCTTACCTTTACGTTTTATTCAAAAATGAGCCTTTCAAAAACAATCCAAAGCGCTTTGATCTCTGTTTATTACAAAGACAATTTAGAGCCTATTATTAAAAAGCTTCATAGCCTTGGGGTGAAATTATACAGCACTGGTGGCACTCTATCGTTTATCGAAAAATTAAACATTTCCGTTACAGCGGTTGAGGCGTTGACTAAATACCCCGAAATTTTTGGCGGACGCGTTAAAACGTTGCACCCTGCCGTCTTTGGCGGTATTTTAAATAGGCGTGATAATCCCTCCGACCAAAAAGAAAAACAAGATTACGGCATTCCCGATATAGATCTGGTTATTGTAGATCTTTACCCTTTTGAAGAAACTGTTACAGCAAATGCTTCTGAAGACGACACCATTGAAAAAATCGATATCGGCGGCATCACTTTAATCCGCGCAGCTGCTAAAAATTTTAACGATGTAATCATTGTTTCCTCAAGAAATGATTATGGGGAATTATTAAGCTTACTTGAAACAAAAAACGGCTCTTCGGATATAAGCGACCGTAAAAAGTTTGCCGCAAAAGCCTTTGCAACCTCGTCGCATTACGATAGCGCCATCTTCGCTTATTTTAGTAAGTCTGAAAATATTTTTGAATTCAAAAAGACTGTTCAAAAAGGGCAAACATTACGTTATGGCGAAAACCCGCATCAAAAGGGTACTTTTTACGGGGATTTGGATGCCATGTTCACAAAATTAAACGGTAAAGAGTTATCTTATAATAATTTGCTTGATGTTGATGCA
>Ga0105048_10015940_pt1 | contig 11637 bp, 8 predicted proteins | sample MAT05_FD_78382 | JGI IMG/M metagenome (GOLD analysis project Ga0105048, IMG submission 78382) | Freshwater microbial communities from Lake Fryxell liftoff mats and glacier meltwater in Antarctica - MAT-05 | ecosystem: Environmental > Aquatic > Freshwater > Ice > Liftoff microbial mat | place...
AGGACTGCTGCATAATCCTCATCACTCAGTCCCTCATTCACCATCTGGATGCAGAAGCGGACATCCCTTAATTCCGCACAGGCGCGGACGATTGAGGGAAGCCGTGCGGAGCCTTTCTCAGTTCGCAATCCTCCCAGCACCGCGACCCTGGGCGAACTGGGCGCGATGTGGTGTTCTTCTTTTTCCAACGGTGCAGGTTCATAGCGAAGTGCGATGGGAACGCACCCCACTTTTTGCCCGAGAAATTGCCCGATCTCGTTGCAAAGACTCTCTGACACACTAAAGAATAGAAGCCTGCGGAGTTCTTCACGGGTTAGCTGTAAAAGCGTTTCCCTCAACTTGCGGAACTCCGCAGACTGTCGCTCATATTCTGCCGCGCCATGCCGGTTCCAGCGGTCGCTGAGAAACACGACGATAATCCACGGCCATTTTTGCATCGGCAGCTCGCGCAACCAGCGGGCGAGCGCGTTTGCTTCAAGCTGTGTTGCCACGGTGAGATAAACGCGGTCTCCCGATGCCACAACCGGCGTGATGTGGGTGTGGAGCATTTCAGAAAAAAGCCGCGTGCGCTCATCGAAGCTCCATTCCAGACGGAACGTCGGATCATCCAGCACGGCTTGAGCGCGCAGGCTCTGCGTGATCTCTGGACTGGAGCATTTGTTGATAAACAGCAGGACCTTCCGCCCGCGCCGCCCATATTCTTCGAGCGAACCGACCGCCTCGGTATATCGGTGCCCGGAAAGGGAGCCCAACCGATGATGAATGCCGATGATTTTTCCCTCTTGAACGGAAGCATTCGGAGTTTTCGGCCTGCTAACAAATGGCCATCCAATGATTTCTAACAAACGCATGATTCTAGAATGAGCATGAACACATTTTCGACGAAGGGAAGTCAAGGTAAGCGCCGCAGCGGGGTGGACGTATTTTTTGCTGCTTGTCGGCATGCGGGGCAACACTGAAACTCACCCTCTTTTGCCAGTGAACACTTCTGCTCCAGAATTTGCCGTTTGTTCGATCATCGCTGCAAATTATCTGACGCGTGCGTTGGTGATGCATGATTCGCTCAAGCGGCATCATCCAAAGGCTGAATTCTGGCTATTGCTGATTGACGACATCCCCTTGGGGGCACACTCCCGGGCCGCTGTGGAACGCCGTGGGATTCATATTTTGCACGTGAGCGAAATCGGGTTGCCGCCGTCCGAGATTGCCAACTTCCGGATGATCTACGATCTGACGGAGGTTTCCACGGCATACAAACCGTGGGTTTTGGAAACTGTGGCGCGGCTTACGGGAGGTGACGTCATTTATTTGGACGCAGACATTCAATTTTTTGCACCGATGACATCACTCGTCGAGGCCATGAGACGGCATGATCTGGTGCTGACGCCTCATGTGCTTCAACCGATGAAACGGGACGGACTGACCCCATCGGAGACGGATATTCGCGCCAGCGGAATGTATAACCTCGGCTTTCTGGGAATGAACCGCCGGACGGTCGGATTTACCGCATGGTGGATGGAGCGATTGAAGCGGGAATGTTGCAACGACACCGAGAAACACCTATTTACGGATCAGCGTTGGATGGACTTTGCGCCGTCGCTTTTTGATTGCCACATCGCGAAGGACGAGACGTTCAATGTGGCGTACTGGAACGCCGATCAGCGGCCGATCTTGTGGAAAAATGGGTCGTTTCTCATTCGCGGTCGTCCGCTTGCCTTTTTCCACTTCAGCGGTCTGGATGAAAATGCGCCGCACCTCCTCACGCGTCATCATTCGGTCAGTCCCCGCGTTCTACTGAGTGAACATCCTGCGTTATGCGCACTCGTTGACGGTTATGTCGCGGCATTGCGAAAGGCTGAGGAGGAGTGTCCGGATGCGAAGTTGCCGTACTCGTTCAATGAGTATCCTGGAGGCGGCATCATTTCGCCGGGTTGTCGGCGCATTTTTCTTCAAGAGTTGCTCAGGGCGGAACGGGACGGTCACGCTCCGCCGTCGCCTTTCGGGGCAGCAGGTGAGGGAGCTTTTCTGGAATGGATGAAGGAATCGCTGGTTCCGGGAAAACCGCCTGTAACACGACTCGTGCAACTACTGCGTGCCACGCGCGGCGATTTGTGCGCGAAATTTCCTGATCCGCTGGGATGCGATGCGGTGAAATTGGTGGAATGGTTCAGGAAAGAGGGTGCCAGTGAGTTTTCGCTGCCGCCCCGAATGATACCCGAACCGCTGGTTTTGGAGAAAAAACCGCGAACCAAACGGCTGGTTGCCGGCTTGGAAATAATAGGCTACCTCCAGTCGGAGTCCGGGGTGGGGCAGATCTCGAGGATGCTTGCCAAGGCGCTGGAGAAAACCACGGTTCCGTTCGAAACGCTGGTGAATTCGCTGACGCCGCATCGTCAGGAAAGTAGTTTTCAGCCGAGTGGAAAACCTGCGTTGTCTGAGCGCGAAGCCTACGACTGCTGCCTGCTGTGCGTGAATGCGGATGCTGTTGCGCTCACCCGCTCCATGCTGGACAAAGATTATTTTCGCAGGCGCCGGGTGGCCGGGCTTTGGTTTTGGGAGACCGAAAAGTTTCCCGAGACTCAGCACGCTGCCTTTGAAGGGGTGGATGAGGTGTGGGTTGCCTCCGACTTTATCCGCAGGGCGCTTGCACCCGTCGCGACGGTTCCGGTGCATTTGATTCCGATGCCGCTTGGAATTCCGCAACCTGCGACGGCTCTGGATCGCCATGCGCTGGGCATTCCTGAGGGCTTTTTCTTTTTATTCAATTTCGATTTTTTGAGCATCTTTCGTCGAAAAAATCCGCTGGGCTTGGTAAAAGCATTCAAGCTCGCTTTTCTTGAGGGTGAAGGCCCGTGCCTCGTAATAAAATGCATCAACGGTGAGGCGCGCATTGAGCAGCTTGAGCAATTACGAATGGCCGCACGGGATCGCAAGGACATCATCGTGCTTTCAGGTTATCTGGATGCCGAGGTGAACCAGGCCTTGACGGCGGCGTGCGATTGTTACGTTTCTCTCCACCGCAGCGAGGGCCTTGGATTAACCATTGCGGAAGCCATGATCCGGGAAAAACCGGTGATCGCCACGGCGTACTCCGGGAACATGGAGTTCATGAACGAAAGCAACAGCTTCCTATGCCGCTTCGACATGGTGCCGGTTGGCGAGCATGCGTTTCCGTATGCTCCTGATACGCTGTGGGCTGAGCCGGACATCGGTCATGCGACGGAACTGATGCGCTACGTTCACATGCACCCCGGGGAAGCAGCGGAGAAGGGGCGGATTGCAGCCGTCGATCTCGCGGACCGATTCAGCCTCGAAAGATGCGGTGCGGCACTTGAGAAACGATGGCGGGCATTGCGCTCAGCAAACAAACGGAAGACGTGGTCCAAGCGATGGGTTGAATCGCTGCAGGCGCTCTCAAGCCCACAGACTGCGATCAAGTGATCGATATTGAATGGCTTCGGCGATGTGCTCGGTCGCGATGCATTCGCTTGCCGCAAGATCGGCAATGGTCCGGGCCACCTTGAGGATCCGGTCGTAGGCGCGCGCGCTGAGGTTCAGTTCATTCATCGCCATTTTCAACATTTCGGTACTTGAGCCATCCAGTGCACAAAATGCGCGGATCTGTTTCGAACTCATCCGGGCGTTGCACGTCGTCGGTGATTTCGGGAAACGCGCCCGCTGGATGCCGCGGGCCTGCTCCACCCGTGCGGCGATGGCTTCGGACGGTTCGCCGGGTTGATTTTTGTTCAGGTCATCAAATGCCACCGCAGGCACTTCGACATGAAGATCGATGCGATCCAGCAAAGGTCCGGAAATGCGCTGGCGATAATTTTGAACCTGACGCGGACTGCACCGGCATTCTCGTTTCGGATCGCCATAGAATCCGCAGGGGCAGGGGTTCATGGCGGCAACGAGCATGAATTGCGACGGGAACGTCATGGAGCCTGCTGCACGCGAAATCGTGACCCGACCATCCTCCAGAGGTTGCCGCATGACCTCCAGCGTGGTGCGTTTAAACTCCGGCAGCTCATCGAGAAACAACACGCCGTGATGCGCGAGGCTTACCTCGCCGGGATTGGGATTGGCGGAACCGCCGAGCAGCCCGGCATCCGAAATCGTATGATGGGGCGAGCGGAAAGGCCGTCTGGAAACGAGCGAGTTTTTTTCATCGAGCATCCCGCAGATGCTGTGGATCTTGGTGGTTTCGATGGCCTCCTCCAAAGTGAGCGGGGGCATGACAGTGGGCATGCGTTTTGCCAGCATGGATTTGCCGGAGCCCGGAGGTCCAATCATGAGCAGGTTATGGCTGCCGGCTGTGGCAACTTCGATCGCGCGCTTCACTGCGAATTGTCCGCGAACGTCCGCGAAATCGGCCTCTTCACGGTGGTGCGTCTGGAAAAAATCGCGCACATCGAATTGAACAGCCGGCGGGTTGTCACCGTTTTTTAAGTGCTCAAAGACTTGGCGCAGGTTTTGCGCGGGATACACGGCGAGACCTTCGACTACCGCGGCTTCGCGCGCATTGGCAGCCGGGACCCAGAGCGCTTTTTTTCCTCGTCGCCGCATTTCGATGGCGATGGGCAGCACGCCCTTTACGGGTCGCACTTCGCCGCTCAAGGCGAGTTCCCCGACAAAACCGAAGTGCTCGCACTCCGGTAGATCAAGTTCCTGCGCTGCGGCAACCATACCTATGGCGATGGGAAGATCAAAACTCGGTCCCTCCTTGCGAATATCCGCGGGGGCGAGGTTCACCGTGGTACGACCGCGAGGCCAGTGGTAGCCGCTGTTTGCGATCGCGGTCGTGACGCGATCCTTGCTCTCCTTGACCGCGGTGTCTGGCAGTCCGACGACGATCACCACGGTGTCGCCGCCACCGGCGTTTACTTCGACCTCCACTTCGCGAGCTTCGATTCCCTGGGTTGCTGCTGAAAAAATACGTGTAAGCATTGAGATTTTGGATGGAGGGGCGAACGCCCGTTGGGGTTGCTTTTTAATTAAAACGAAGTTTAGAGCCAGCCTTTTTCGTGAAGGGCGCGTGTCAGGCTTGTGTGTTTTTCGAGCAGGTCGGCGTAAAGCGTCGTCCGGCTCGGATCGGGGAAACAACGCGTGCTTTCATCCAGCTTCACCAGCCGGTTCGACAAGGATTCGAGCGTGACGCTTCCGCCTGCGTGCGCCCATGCCGCCTGCACTGCGGCACCGAGAGCAGCGCCTTCGCTGGAAGAAAGGCATACGGTTTCCGCTCCAAAGACATCGGCTGCGAGTTGCCTCCACACGGCGCTCCTGCTGCCGCCACCGGTCAACCGGATTTCCTTCGCGGTGATGCCCAGGTCGCGGAAGCGTTTGAGTCCGTAGGCCAGTCCCAGCGTTGCGCCTTCGATCACCGCGCGCGCCATCGGCCCGGGCAACATGTTGGCGGTGGTGAGCCCGTGGAAAACTCCTGTTCCCGAGGGCAGATTCGGGGTTCGCTCACCATTCAGATATGGCAGAAAAAGCACGCCATTGCTGCCCGCAGCCGTGGCATCGACGGCGGATTGCAATTGCTCGATGGTCCATCCAAAAAGCTCGCGCACCTGTTCGGTTGCGACGGTCACGTTCATGGTGCAAACCAGCGGCATCCAGGCACCGGTGCTGTCACAAAATGCGGCTATTTCCCCCTGCGGATCGATCACTGGGTTTTCGGCGTAGCAGTACAAGGTTCCGCTGGTTCCGAAACTCGCGGTGACCACGCCCGGCTTCGTGTTGCCAGTGCCGATGGCACCCATCATGTTGTCGCCGCCACCGGCACTCACGATCACTTCACCTTCGAGTTCCCACGCGTCCGCCAAACCGGACCGGAGTTTTCCTGCCGGTTTGCTGGAACTGGTGACGGGCGGGAGCCATTCGCGCAGCGCCGGATCAATAAAATCGATGAGCGGCGTGCACCATTCGCGGGTCTTGAGATTCAGTAGCCCCGTCCCGGAAGCATCACCGTACTCCATGGTCTTTTCGCCGGTGAGATAAAAATTGAGATAATCATGCGGAAGCAACACGCTGCGCACCGCCGCGAAATGTTGCGGCTCATTTTGCTTGAGCCAAAGGATTTTTGGCGCGGTGTATCCCGGCAACATGGCGTTGCCAGCCAGCTCGATGAGGCCCGATTTTCCACCGAATGCCGCATCGAACTGAGCGCACTGATCGACGGTCGAGGTATCGCACCACAGCTTCGCCGGACGCACCACCTGATCCTTGGCATCTAAAACCACCAACCCGTGTTGTTGCCCGCTGACGCCGATGCCGCGAACCTCGGCTTTGCGGTCTCCGATTTTTACAAGACAGCCTTGAACGGCTGTGTCGAGGGCTGAAATCCAATCCGCAGGATGTTGTTCCAAATGTCCCGGTGGCAGTCCGTCGATCAGCTCGTAGGAGGCTGATGCCGAGGTGAGAATGTCGCCATTTTCGAGGTCGAGCACGATGCATTTCGTGCTTTGAGTGCCGCTGTCGATACCGAGATATAGCATAGGAAGGGAAATGGGTTTGCGATTAGGCAATAGAAAGGCATAGTTCACCAGTCGAATTTCCCCGGAGCTCCTATTTTTCCATGGTTAAAAAATTGTTACACACCCGTTACCGCGTCGAAGATCTTGAAAAGTCGGCCGCATTTTACCGCGAAGTTCTGGGCCTTGAAGAAACCAGCCGCCACACCTCGCCACGGGGATCGGTTCTCGTTTTTTTCAAAGCACCCGGAAGTGAAGAACAAATCGAGCTTTGCCAGTACGACGCCAGTGGTCCGGTGAAAGTCGGCTACGATCTCACGCATCTGGCGTTTGAGGTGGACGATCTGGAGGCATTCGCCGCGCATTCCGCGTCCAAGGGTTATCCGCTATCCGACGGTCCGACCCGCAGCGGCAGCGGCAGCATCATTGCCTTCGTAGACGCTCCGGAACGCTACGAAATCGAACTGATTCAGCGCCCCAAACAGACGGCATAGATTTCTCGCAGACCCCATTTAACCTGAATACATCATGGACTTTGACTGGCTTGATACCGTTTTTGACCTTCGCTCGCTGCCGCCCAAGGAGGTCGAAGAGTCATTTGAAGATCCCTTCAGCCTTCGTCTTTTGCCGGAGAACGCTGCGGAATCGCGTCAGGCCCGCTATTTTAGTCTTGGTCACTCCGTCAGCGGTCGTGCCATTTTTTCCGTGTTCTGGACCGACGGAAAAAAGCATCGCGTTATTTTGGCGCGAGACATGACTGCCGAGGAATCGGCTTTCTACGACCGCAAAAACTCCGAGACCGCCGCCTGATTTTCTTTTTCCGATGAAAACAATCACCGCATGGAACCAGATTCCGCACTTTAATTCCGAGGAAGAGGAAGCCGAGTTTTGGGCACAGACCCAGCTTGAGGCGCGGCTTATGAATACTTCGCTGCTTAAGGCGGACAATCGTGAGTCCACAACGATCACGATGCGGTTTGACCCGAGGATGCTGGCGCGCATCAAGCGGATCGCGCGTTGCCGCTACCTCAATTATCAGAGCATGATCAAGCAGTGGCTCGCTGAGCGGCTTGAGAAGGAGATTTGAGCCCAGAAGGGAAGTTGATGGTTGAGAGGCGATTGTTGATTGTTGGAATTCAGCGGCTTATGCCGGCGCGGTGCATCACCCGCAGGGGAAGTCTTGGTTCAACGCAAGGTGCTGATACCCAACCTATCAACCATCAACATTTAACTTTCATCTCGGAATTTAGGTTAAGACCACTGGAGCGCATCGCCCCGCTTAATCTTCGACCATGGGGCGGTCGTTCAGAATCGGCAGACGCAGCACGCTGAGAAAAAAGCTGCATAGGATCACCTGCGCGCCGAACATGACGCTTGTCGTGGAGAGGATCAGGCGGCGCACGTTTTCCTCCAGAGGAAGATCACCGAACCCCTGCTGTTTCCAGATCAGCGTGGCGAACATCAAGCCGCCCAGTCCGAGGAGCGCGAACAGCAAGCCCGCGACAATTCCGCGTTCCAGGCTCAGCAGCCCGGTAAGTTTTTTGAAGGACTCGTTCTCAGGAATCAAACCCGCCGTCGTCGCGTAGGTTTTTGCGAAAATTCCCGTCCAAATAGTCTGGAAACCAAGCAGGAAAAACATTGCCGCCACGACAAGCGTTCCCACGTCCATGCCTACCCCGCCGGGCAGATTCAAGCGGCCTGCGGAGAGCAGCGCCATGCCGAGGAGGCCTGCGGCAAGCAGCGAGGCGCCGGGGACGAGAAAAAGCCATTTCGGGCAAAACAAGAGCATGAATCGCAGATGCCGCCAGCCGTCGCGCCAGCTCCGCAAATGCGGCGGACGCGAGCGTCCGTCCTTGTGCAGCGTGATCGGCACTTCATCCATTTTCATCCCGCTCATCGTCGCCTTGATCACCATTTCCGACGCGAATTCCATGCCGGTGGTGTGGAGGTTCATCCGTTCATAAGCGGTCTTGGTGAAACCGCGAAGTCCGCAGTGGAAATCATGGGCCGGACAGCGGAAGAACAGGCGGCCGATGAAGGTAAGCACCGGATTGCCGATCCAGCGGTGTTTCCACGGCATGGCTCCGGGCATGATCGTCCCGCCGGCACGCGGCATCCGGCAACCCATGACGAGATCGTTTCCCTCGCGGAGTTTTTCCACGAACGGTCCGATCTTTGAAAAATCGTAGCTGTCGTCCGCATCGGCCATGATGACAAACTTTCCGCGGGCCGCTGCTATGCCGCCGCGAAGCGCATTTCCGTAGCCCTTTGCAGCGACTGGAACAACGCGGGCACCGAGGTCCGTGGCAATTTTCTGAGATCCGTCGGTGCTGCCGTTGTCGGCGATCAGTACTTCGCCCTGCACGCCGAGCCCGGCCAGGCTGCGCATGGATTTTTCAATGCAGTGCGCGATGGTTTCGGCCTCGTTGAGGCACGGCATGAGGATGGTTAATTCAAGGGATTCCACGGGAGCAGCATTACGGGATGTTCTTTTGTGATCAAGAGCCGATAGGCGCGCAGCTCAGAAACGGGCGGGGCGTCAGCAATTCCCTCGGTTCGATATTTCCCAATGAGCTTCCAGTACGCCGTGCGAAGTTTGGTGGCCAACCCCGTGGATTCACCCGGTCGTTGAATTCGCAGCACCATGCCTGGAGACGCGGATTCCAGCAGACCGCGAACCTCATCGCCGCAAGGTTCGGATGGATTCCAAAGGAAAATGATGGGGAGCTGATCCTGCCCAAAACGGTCGCGTTCTGACTCCATCTTCCCAGCCGAATCCATGCCCATTCGAAAGATCCTGTCCGCGAGGTAGGCTGTATTGATTTCACCGCCCACGTCCCATGTTGCGTAGGGAGGTTGCTGAGGGCGACCGTTGGTAAGTATCGTCTCATCCGGAGACGACATAGTGCATAGCGCTTCCGCCATTTGCACCACAGTCCTGGAGACGAGCGGAACGCTTGCTCGAATGTGTGGATAGGCGATCCCCGCCAACACCAAAAGCACGATGAGAGCCTTTCCTGCCTTGCTGCGAAGGTTGCCCCAGCCTTCCAGCGCCAGCACGGTCATTGGGAAAAGCAGATATTCGTAAAGATGATGCTCCCGGTAAAAATAACGCTGCAGTAGCAGTGCGCAGCAGATGAAAATCGCCGGAAAAACCAGCGTTGAAAGACGCAACCAATCCGTGCGCTGTTTTCGCAAAACCTTCCAAACCCCCATGAGTGCGCCGAGTTCCAGAGCCGGCCCAAGGCTTAATGCAGCGCGCATCGCGACCCCGATGAGCATTCTCGGGGTATTCACTCCGTAGTCGCTCGATGCCTGCCCGCGGATGTAGCCGAAAACCTCGCTCCAGTTCGGCGTGTAGATAACGATTTGCAGCGCAAACACCGCACCCGTCAGCAGGGCACCCACCAACAAAGCGCGGAGCATCGGGCGGTGAATGTCCGTTTCGAAGCCGTCGCCCTTTTTCCAAACCAGGCCCATGGCTCCCAAGGCGAGCAAAGGAAAAACCGCAAACGGTGACCACGACATCTGGCCCACAACAAACGCAGCGAGCCCAAGCCACCACGCCGTAAGCTTGCCGTCCCGGATCTTCGCCACAAGCCACACGCCAAGCGGCCAAATGATCGCCGCCTGCGCGGAGTGGTTCATGTTGATGTCGAAAATGATGGCCGATGGAGCCGCCGTAAACAGCGCTGCGCCGATGAAGCTCTGGCGTTCCGGAAAAAAACTCCGCAGGGCGAAATAGACGAGCCAGCAAGTCACGAGTCCCAAGACCGCGTTGAAGGCCATGATGCCCCAACCGCCGCCAACCGCATAAATCGCTGTGTTCAGCCAGTGAATGGGGTAGGGGTGATTGACGTAATTGAACCGCTCGGGATGGGGCAGATGCCCCGTCATGAAATGAATGTCGAGCACGGCTCCGGCGCGCTCGAGGAATCCATATTCCAACAACTTTTTTGCGACCCCGACCTCCCAATAGATCCACGGCACGGATTGTGCCATGGGCCATGCGCGGGTGAGCGCCCAGAGAATTGCAAGGAAAACCAGAACCTTTCCCGTGCGCGTTGCGAAGGGGGAATCCACGGAGCGCACGGGAACAGCCGGGAGGACGGTTTTAATCCTCGGAAGACGACAGACGTGCCAGCACGCCCAGATCTTCCAGTGTTGTGGTGTCGCCTGTCAGCGTCTCACCGCTGGCAATCTGCTTCAGCAGACGGCGCATGATTTTTCCACTGCGCGTCTTGGGAAGCGATTCGGCGAACCGCACATCATCGGGTTTCGCGATGGGACCAATGGCCTCAGCCACGTGTTGCCGCAGTTCGCCCTTGAGCTGTTCCGTGGCTTTCACGCCGGTTTTGAGCGTGACAAATGCCACCACGCCCTGGCCCTTGATTTCATCGGGACGCCCCACCACCGCAGCTTCCGCCACAGCTTGGTGACTCACCAAGGCGCTCTCCACCTCGCTGGTGCCGAGGCGATGGCCCGCCACGTTGAGCACGTCGTCGATGCGTCCAACAATCCAGAAATAGCCGTCCTTGTCGCGGCGCGCTCCGTCGCCGGCGAGATACACTCCTTTGATCTCGCCCCAGTACGCTTTTTTGTAACGCGGCGTGTCACCGAAAATGGTGCGCAGCATCGAAGGCCACGGTTTTCTGATCACCAATTTGCCGCCTTCGTTGGGCGGAACTTCACGGCCCTGATCGTCAACAATAGCCGCATCAACTCCAAAGAACGGAAGGGTCGCCGAACTCGGCTTGGTCGCCACCGCGCCGGGCAGCGGGGAAATCATGATCGCGCCGGTCTCCGTCTGCCACCACGTGTCCACGATGGGGCAACGCCCGCCGCCGACCACGGTGTGATACCACATCCACGCCTCGGGATTGATGGGTTCGCCCACGGACCCGAGCAGGCGCAGCGAGGACAAATCATGCTTTTTCACCCAATCATCGCCCCACTTGATGAAAGACCGGATCGCCGTCGGTGCGGTGTAAAGAATCGTGACGCCATACTCCTCCACGATTTTCCAGAACCGATCCGGGTCGGGCCAGTTCGGTGCTCCCTCGTACATCAGAGTCGTCGCGCCGTTGCTCAACGCGCCATAGACGACGTAGCTGTGGCCCGTGATCCAACCGATGTCGGCGGTACACCAGAAAATATCGTTCTC
>Ga0105048_10015941_pt1 | contig 11636 bp, 5 predicted proteins | sample MAT05_FD_78382 | JGI IMG/M metagenome (GOLD analysis project Ga0105048, IMG submission 78382) | Freshwater microbial communities from Lake Fryxell liftoff mats and glacier meltwater in Antarctica - MAT-05 | ecosystem: Environmental > Aquatic > Freshwater > Ice > Liftoff microbial mat | place...
AACAAAACGGCGATCTTGGGATTTTTTGAGAAATCGAACGAGGGCAGTGGGTTTCAGCCACTATTTTGATCATCTATGCTGTCCATCGTGAGACTCAAAAAAGTTTTCTGCACCACTAAGCTGAACATAAGGACTAAAACATGAAACAGGAATCCGATTTGATGGATTTGATGGCTCAACAAATTGAGCTGCTGAAGGATGTAGCTTATTCTGATTGGGCAGTTCGTTTGGAGTCGGCACAAAATCGACTACGGGATGAACGGTTGAATCTCTTGTTTGTGGGGGACTACAGTCGCGGCAAGAGTACGCTGTTGAATGCGTTGCTGGGGGAGGAAGTGCTGGCAGTTTCGGCGGTACCAGTGTCGACGATCAACCGCATTGATCGAAGCGATCACCCCTTTGCTAATGTCCAGGGGGCAGATGGGCGACAGCAGTCGGTTCCCCTATCGGACTTACTGGAGGCGGACTATCCCCAGGTAGATGTGGGGTATCCGGTGCCGTGGCTGCCAGGGAATGTGACGTTGATTGAGCAGCCAACGCTGGAGCAGCCAGACGCATTTGCCCAAGTAGTAGCCCACGCAGATCGGGTGGTTATGGTTGTGGCCAGCGATTCACTGTATTCTATGAACGAGCAGCGAGCAGTTGAGCAGATTAAGGCGGCAGGGCATCGGGCATTGCTGTTTGTGTGTAGCTGTTGGGATCGCATTCCTCCGACGGAGCAGTCCAAGCTGCAAGAGGCGGCCTATGTGCGGCTACCTGTGAATCCCGATCAGATTTTCTTTCTTAGTGCGGAGAAGGTACTGCAGGGCGATCTCCATGCAATAACAGCGCTAGAAAAATTTAAGGAAGCGTTATTGAGTGGGGTGGCCGCTGGGGGGCAGGCACTCAAGCAGGAGCGGGCACAGCGATTATTGCAGCAGGCGATGGCAGTGGCGAAAACGGCGATCGACGAGCAACAGGCAGTACAATCGCAAAACCAAGCGGCAGCTCAGTCCCAGCGGCGAGAGTTGCAACTGACCTATGAAGACACGGCGGCAGTCGGGCGCGAATTGGAAGCGGATTTGTCGGACTTTCGCCAGCGCACGGGAGAAGTGGTGCAGGCGATGATGAATACGTTCATTCGCAATCTGGCTCAGGAAACTGCCAATTGGATTGAAACCACTGATACTTCTCTTTCTCCGTCCGCGATAGAAAAGCAAATTTGCTCGACGATACGACGCTGGCAACAGAATGAACTGGAACCATATTTGCGAACGCAAATGTCCGATCAGGCGAAGGACCTGCAGACGCAGAGCCAGTCGTTTAATCGCCAGCTCAATGGGCTATACAAACGGCTGAGTATGGCAGAACCTGCGGCAGCGTTGGCATTGAATTTGGGGGATGTGCCGATTGAGGAGGTCAGTCTGGAGGTGAGCGTACCCCTAGCCGATGCCGACGACTTATCTTCCGAGTTACTCAATCCTTCTCGCATTGTCATTTCGCTGGGGGTAATGGCGGTGACTTTCCTGGTGATTCGACCATTTTTCCTGGCGATTCCGGCGAGTTTGGCTGGGCTGGGAGCGACAACTTTCTTCAGCATGAAACGATCGCAGTCTCGTCAATCGTCTAGCCGTCATCAGTTAGCCCGCGCATACGAACAGGCGATTCGGCGGCAGGCGGATCCGATTTCGCTGCAAATTTTGAACGCAATTAATGCACGGCTCGATGAATTACAGAAGACGATGAGATTGCACATAAGCGCTTGCCTTAAGCCAGTTCAGCAGTATTTGCAGGCTGCGCCCACTGAGGCGGCTGAGGCTGAAGCGACGGCTTATCAGTCTCGTTTGCAGGAAATTAAGCAAGCTTTTCGACAACTGTTTCCAACTTAGCGGTCAGGTTTTTGGTCGCTTGGTGAGATTGCCCATTTCAGCCTTCGGTTGTGACGTAGCCCCTCCTTCAGCAATATGGACACCAGACAAGCGGTCAACCTACTTAACGAGATTGCCAACCTGATCGGCCCTGAAACGGATGCGGCTTTTCCCTCGCAAGAGGCTAGCCCCCGTAACGTTCCCGGCAATTTAGGAATGGTGCAGGAAGCGCAGCAGATGCGGCGGTATGCGCAAACCTACAGCAGCGATCGCGTGAACCTGCTTATGGTGGGGGCGTTTAACAACGGCAAGTCAACGCTGGTAAATGCGCTCCTAGGGGTGGAGGCGGTACAAACGGGTGCGGTGCCGACGACGGCAGTAGTTACGCATTTGCGGCGAGGGTCGCCAGCGATCGCGGTGTATCCTCGTCGGGGAGCGCAGTATCATCTGGAACCGAGGGTTTACTGGGATCAGTATAACCTTTCTTCCGATACTGACTGGACTGAAGTTGATCATCTGGAAATCACGGATGAATTTGAGCGGTTGCCGGAGGGCGTTACTCTGATTGACACGCCCGGGCTGGCTGAAAATCGCTTACGCACGGCGCTAGCGCTGGAATATTTGCCTCATGCGAATGCGGTCATTGTAGTACTTGATGCGAAGCAGGCACTTTCCAGAACAGACCGGAACTTTATCGACTTACTGGGGCCGGGACAGCTCCAAAATGTGTTCTTTGTGGTCAACCGCATCGATATGCTGCCGCAGAGTGAATTAACTCGGTTGAAGGACTGGATTCAAAAGCGACTGCGACGTTATTTCACCGCTGTTAACGGTCAATTTTCTGAAACGCTTTACCAGCAGCGGGTCTTCTTTACCAATGCTGCTCTGGTTGACGACGAGGCGGAGGCTGCGGAATCTAGCGCTGAGAAGGGTAGCGGTGTGGCTGCTCTGCTGCAGGCTCTCATCGATTGGCTGGGGCAGCACCCCCAGTCGGCCATGCTTGCGGAACTACGACCATTGATTCCGGTATTGGCGGACGTGTTGCACAATGCTCGCCAGCGTATGGACTATCAGCAGAGTGCCTTGCAGCAACCACTGGGGACCCTGGAGGCTCAGTTAGCAAAGAGCGAGGAGCGGCTGCAACAAATGGAGCAGGCCGGGGAAACCATCCAGCGGCGGATTCGGGATTCGGGTAATGTGGTGAAGCACCGAATCTACAGCGATTTGGTGACCTACATTCAATCTTTGCAGTCCACTTGGGAAAAGGACGTTGAACATCTGGATTTGGAGAAACTGGGTAACCTGAATGTTTTTTCTGCCAAGTTTAATGATGTGGAGCAGGAAGAGATTGCTAAGGTGCTGTCTGAGGAACTTCAGCGCTATATGCAGAGAAAGCTAGTTAAGTGGGCGCGGCAGTTACCAACAACGCTTCAGGCGAGCGTGAATGACCTGTTAGAAGACATTAGCTACGAAATTCACGATTTTCAAGTGGAGTTAGATGAGATTGCAGGGCTAATGGGGCAAGATCTGTCCGCTGGTACGACTAGGAGGCGAGATGCAGGGCTGTTGGATCTGGATGAAGCGCTGTACGCCGAAATTTTTAACAACAAGACGCTGTTGCAGATGATTCAGCCGATAACCGATAAGGTTTTTGCTGATTTGTCTGGAAACAAGACGTTCATGAATATTGCGTTAGCAACTATCCGAGTGGTCTTTGAGTTTGCCAGCATGCTGAGGTTTTCGGGGCAAGGTGGGCAACGATTAATCGGCTTAGTTTCACAGATAGGTAGCGATCTCATCCAGCAGATGCAGTATCGCAGGGAACATGAAGAACGCTATGGTGGCGAAAAGCAGTCTCAACGGCTGGACAAAGCCTATGGCAACATGGGTCTGGAAAAGGTGGAGAAACTGCAACGTGCTGTGAAGGCGAGCTTGGTGGAGAATTTGCGATTGCCCCTCTTCAGCCAGATGCGCGATGCCATTCTAGACAAAAGAGAGGCAATTTTCCAGCAGATTGAGGCGGAGTTTGACAAGATTGGCGCGGCAATTGGTAAAAAACTTGAAGAGGCGATCGAGGAAGTGCGCACGACGCAGCGGCAATTGGTGGAAACGCGGCGATTGCACCGAGGCTCCATCACTGAAGTCCAGGAACGTCACCAAGTGCTCGATCAGAATTTGCGGGAGCATCTAGATGCGCTTTGCAACGCGGCGATTGGTCGGTCGTTGAGCGATCGTGAAATTGAGCAATTGAGCAAGCAGCGGAGCGAGTTTCTGACTCGTTCTGCCCCGACTTCTTATGAGACAGTGGATTTGCCGACTCGCGAAATTCCTGATACTTTTGTTGCCCCTACCTCGCCGCTCTCACTCTCACCAGAGGTCATTAACTCCCGTGTACGCATTGTCCTCAAAAAGGTGCTGGGGCTGGAGAATTTAGACGAAGACGCGAGCAAATTGGACAGCATTTCCGCCGAGCTGTCGCAGATGATCGGTCTGGACAATGTAAAGCAGCGGGTTCTAGAGCTTATGGATTATCAGACTGAAATTCAGCGCCGTCGAGACAGTGGGCTAAACGTCGGAGAGCCGCCGTCGCTGCATTTGTTGTTCACGGGCAATCCAGGGACGGGCAAAACAACCGTGGCTGAAATTGTGGGCAAAATGTACCGCCGCTTGGGATTGCTGAAAAGTGGGCATCTGGTCTCGGTGGGGAGATCAGATCTGGTAGGAGCCTACCTTGGCCATACTGAGAAAAAGGTTAGCGAGGTGGTTGAGCATGCCTGTGATGGAGTGCTGTTTATCGATGAAGCATACACGCTGGTGAAAAACCAGGCGAATGGCAATGATTTTGGCATGGTGGCGCTAGAAGAGTTGATGCGCTATATGGAAAAGTACCGAGGCCGACTCGCCGTGTTAGTGGCAGGCTATCCACGCCAAATGCGAGAATTTTTGCAGGCGAATCCCGGTTTAATGAGTCGGTTTCCGCCAGACAATGTGATTCACTTTCCGGATTATGCTCCAGACGAGTTGCAGCAGATTCTTGATCGCATTTTGGCCAAGGATGACTACCATTTGTCGCTGGAGTCCCGCACCGCGATCGCCCAGATCATTTCTAAACTCTACGAACGGCGGGATACCCAATTCGGCAATGCTCGAGAAATACGCAACTTGGCCCAAGCGCTCGTCCGTCGTCGCGCGACCCGCATTCAGCGTGGTCAACTTCCAGTGGACGATCCCATCCAGCCTGAGGACATTGATGAAGAGTATCGCGTCTACATTAGTGCGAGTCGTGAACCGAGTGATGAGGTAGACGCGGCTCTGGCAAACATTAACCAGATGATTGGGCTGAGTACCGTTAAGGATGTGGTGAGGCGGCTAGTAGCGCGATCGCGGATCAGCCAGCGGTTGAATGAACCGACTCGGGCCGATACACTGCACATGCTGTTCCGAGGTGCTCCCGGCACGGGTAAAACGACCGTTGCCAAGGAGTTTGGTAAAATCCTGAAAGGTTTGGGCTATTTGCAACGTGGTCATCTGGTTCTAGTGACTCGCAGTGATTTGGTTGGCGAATATATTGGTCAATCGGAGAAAAAGATCCGAGCTGAGTTGGAACAAGCCAAAGACGGTGTCTTGTTCATCGACGAGGCATACAGTTTGTTCATGGATGAGGCAGCCAATGATTTTGGGCGAGTTGTGCTGCATGAGCTGACGGGTTACATGGATGAGCATCGAAATCGGCTAGTGGTGATTTTGGCTGGGTACCCCGATGAAATTGATGCGTTGCTTACAGCTAATCCAGGATTGCGCGATCGCTTCCGCTCTCCTATCGATTTCCTCAGCTATACCCAAAGCGAACTACTGCAAATCTGCCGCGAGATGGCCCAGGATAAGGGTTACCAACTCACCACCGCAGCGGAGGAACGAATTGCGAGTTACCTGGAGCGTAAACGGAAGAACGATCCCGAACGCTTCGGCAACGCACGGGTGGTGAGGGTGCTGCTGGATGAAATGAAAGATCGCCTAGCAGATCGCATCAGCGAATTTGCAGACACGATTACCGACGATGCAGAGTTCCGCCGACTGGCGAAACGATTGGAAGACAAAGATGTACCGCCCCTACCCAAGTTTAATCTTCCGAGACCAACCGATAAAAGGGGTTCAGTCGTGATCGTGGATGTCAGGACTAAACCGCTGAATCTGGACATTTTGCCCCTCGCTGCTGACCATTTGCGTTAGTTTTCCAATCCAAATTGCAGGAGCTAGATTACATGAGTGAACTTTCGGTACAGATCAACGGACAAGAAGTACTGATCGAAGCGAAACCCGTAAAAGGGTCTCAATATACTGGGGTGGGTGATGTAGTCCAACAGTCCCAAGATGCTTTCGAGCGGGCGACTAAGACCATCTCCAATGTTTCTCAGTCAATGGTGCAGGCAGTTCGTAGCCTGCAAGGCGAAAACCGTCCTAATGAGTTTTCACTAGAATTTGGCATCAAGTTCAAAGTTGACGGTTCGGTGATGATTGCTTCCACCAGTGGTGAAGCGACTCTGACCGTCAAGATGGTGTATCACCATCCCCCAGAAAAGACTTCTACTGCTGCTAGCAAGGATGGTGAATCCTCATGACTCTGCCTACCTATCACTCCACGGTCATTTTGCTTGAGGACGGACATCCGCTTGGTACGGGATTTCTAGTGCATGACAGCGGATTGCTGGTCACTTGTTTTCATATTTTGCGCGATCGCTTCCACTCGGAAGCTAATGCCATTGGGCAGGTTTTGCACTTTGTGACCCTCCCTGATAGCGAATCTACTAACCCTACGGTTAGGCAAGCCGAGGTGATGGCTAATCTCGATCCTGCAAATGATGCGGCCCTGCTGCAAATTCAGGGAGATTTGCCAGCGGATTTGCAGCCTGTCAAGCTAATTCGCAGCGAGCATCCTAGCGTGTCGGGGGCAGCTTTTTCGTTGCTGGGCTATGGAGAAGTCCCAGACCCTGGTGTGCTTTATCGGTATTACTCAGCCACAGGCATCGTCGAAAGTTTGATTCCCCGTGAACAGGTCAAGGTGTTGAAGATCACCAGCAAAGACCTGCACCTAGGAATGAGCGGGGGCGCAATTTATACGACTCACCTAGGGGGGGTGGTGGGGATGCAGTCTCGGCGGTTAAACCTTGATCTGGATCAGGACAATTGGGGCAGAGACACAGGGTTCGTCTGCATGAGTGAGGCGATCGCAGCCCTCGCGCCTGATGTGCTCAAGCTTAGTGATCCGATGCTGAGTGAGGCGGCATCGTCGCCAGGTATCCAGACGATCAATGCCCAAACGCTCCAGTTTGCTGGGGGCATCAATGCCCAAACCGTTATGTTTGCAGACTTGGGGCTGACAGAATCCTGGCATCCTCCGATGGAGGTAAGCTGGCCTTCCCAGCAAGACATTCCCCGATCCATGGAGCTAAAGGCCATCCGGGGACGACTGGTGGCGGGCGATCGCGCTCCGGCCTCTACCGGGCTAGCACTGTGGGGCATCGGCGGGTCGGGCAAAAGCACGCTCGCGGAACAGTATGCGCGGCAATATGGTGAAACTTATAAAGGGGGCGTGGTACATGTGAAACTGGGGGCGCAATTTGACCCCCAGCAGGACCTTCAGCCAATTCTGTCCAAATGGGCAGAGTATGGATATGGCGGCACCCGGCAACTCGCCGATCTACTCGGAAAACAGCGGGTCGATATTACGCCTCAAGACATTGCTCGGCTATTTAGTGGTCGTGGCAAAATGCTAGCGGTGTTGGACAGTGTTCACAGTGGAGAGCACCTGAGTCAAGTATTAGAAGCACTGCCAACGGGAACGGACTTGTTGATTACGACTCCCAGCCAGCAGTCGTTAGAGGGAGTGGCGATCTCGCCTCAATTTCTGGAAGTGCAGGGACTTCAGCCGGAGGATGCGATCGCGTTTCTGCAAAATCGTCTACCCCAATTGCCTGCTGACCTGTTGAGACAACTGGCTGCTACTTTTGACTATCATGCCCAGGCGCTATTACTCATCACAGCAGAACTGCGCAACAACGCTAATCCAGAGGCGGTGGCCCAGCAGCTTTTGTACCAGCAAAACCATGAGGCTCTTGCTTCCATCCGTACTGCTTTTGAATACAGCTACCAGCAGTTGGCAAGTGAGGGCGATCGGCAGCGTTTTCGGCAATTTGGGAGCCTTTGCCCTCCTCCGGCTGACTTCAGTGAGGAGCTAGCTACAGCGCTTTGGGATAGCGATACCGATACGGCTCTGCAATTTCTGCAGACCCTGCAACAGCGTACGTTGGTGGCTCAAGGTACAGGTCGGCGCTGGTCGATGAACAGCTTGATCTACAACTTTGCTAGCGAACTGTTGCAGGCGGAGGCGGAATCTGAACTAATTGGCCTTACATTATCCCGTTATCACCTGTATATGTACAAACTGGCCGTGGCAGGCGAAGCTTGGGATGTCCGCCATCCGGAGTTACTTCACCTTAAATATGTGGGCAATCAACTGATTGATGGATTCGCTGCAACCTACTCCATCAACTTCGACACGCTAGAGGCTGAACCTGACGAAACTCTGTCAGATGACCAGAGAACTTATTGGGAGACGATCGCCAACTACATAATCAGCGCCCGCTCGTATCTGTTCCAACCAGAAGCTAAAGGGTTAGCCGAGCGGTGGTTGGGAACGCTGGTAACAATTGGGCAGGTTCTTGATGAACCAGCCAGTGCAGCCCTGGGATTTTTTCTGTTGGGGCAGTGGTGCTTGCTATGTGATAACGATGTACAGAGCGAGGGCGCGAAAAGGGCCGTCCAGATGTTTGACCGGGCACATCCCCTGTGGCGGCGGGTCAGGGATATTCAATCAGTGGGGTACGCTCTCATTGCCAAGGGCAATGCTTTAATGCTTCAGGGGGACACTAAGCAGACATTGGCAACTCTTGAAATGGCCCTACAAGAAATCGAGACAGTGGGGGATGATGATTGGCAACTGCGGGCGACGTTGCTGGTAAGCCTAAGTCGCCAATATCTGAGCATAAACGAGCATGACCAAGCTCGCCAATACCTGGAGCAGGCGACGGAACTGTGCGAGGGGCAGCCCTTTACTGACCTCACTGCTAAGATTGCTCAGCAATTTAGCGTGCTGTCGCTCAATCGGGGCAAACCCCAGGAGTCTATGGAGCGGCTGCGGCAGGTTCGAGAGCAGGCAGTGAGGATCGGGAGAGATCGCATCGTCGCAGAAATTGATATTGGTATCGGGTTGAGCCAGCTTTATTTGGGGGATGGGGATGCCGCAACTCAAACGTTTGAGACAGTGATGAGCCAGGCTGAAGCTCTGGTCTACCCCCAACTCCGACCGCCAGCTTTGACGGGGCTGGCAGCGGTTCACTTTACCAATGGGGAATTTCAACATGCCCGTGACCTTTTGGAGGAAGCACTCCATCTGCTTAATCGATACCAAGATAAGAGCCAGGAAGCCCAGGTACTGGCAAGTTTGGGCGAGGTTGCTTTTGCGATGAATGAAGCGGATGCAGCCTTGAATCACCTCAGGCAGGCTTTGCCGCTGCTGCACACGGTTCAAGACACGACAACTGCTGTTAAAACCCTGAACACCATCGGCCTTATTTATCAACAGACCAACCGCATTTCTGAGGGACTCATCTTTCTAAAGAGGAACTCCCTAGGATACAGGAGATGAACAATGCGGGGGCAGAGGTCACTATTCTGAATTGGCTGGCCCAGTTACTCAACAATGTTGGGGATGTGAGTCAGGCGATGGCTTACTTTGACGAGGCCGAGCCAATCATTGCCAAGATTGATAACGTTATCGAGCGAGCAACGATCCAGACGCTCACCGCCAGCCTATATCTTTTCATCGGGAAAACGGATAAGGCGGTAGACAAGGCAAGAGAAGTCATTGACATTTGGCGCAAGCTCAACAATCAGCCCAAACTCAGTGAAGCGTTGATGGTGCTGGCCGGTATTTTCTTTCGCCAGTCTAAGACGGATGAGGTCAAGCAACTGTTAGAGGAAGTGAATGACCTCACTCAGGAAGATAACCAAACCCAGGTGCGGGCGTTGTACTACAATTTGCGCGGAGCACTGGATCTGCAAGCGGCCGACATGGATCCCAATCACCTCAATGATGCCCAGCTGATGTTTGAGCGCTCTGTGGTTATTAATGAGTTTGTCCGAAGTCCTGAAATCCACATCGTCAACTTAATGAACCTGGGCTCGGTTCGCCTTTCTAAGCAGGATTTTGAGGGGGCACAGAAATATTTTGAGGAGTCATTTTCGGTGGCTGAGGAACAGAAGTCAGCTCCGCATATTGCCAGTACCTTAACTAATCTGGGTTATTTGGCCTATCTACGCGGGAATACGAAAGATGGTATCCAATACTTAGAGAAGGCAATCGCGCTAATGGAAGAGGTGGGCATTACTAACGATGCAGGCAACCAAAATATCGAGGTGCTGCGGTTAATTGCTCACAACATCAGCCAGGAGGATGCGGTGGCTCTGCCTGAAGCGAGTCTCAAGATACTGCTGAGTGTCGAAAACTGGCAAGGTCTGCGGTTCGTTTTAGAAATGCGCAAGGAGAGCCTCTGGACGGCTGAGGCTGATCAGATTCTGGCGAACACAATTACATATGCTCAGTCGCGGCAGCAGTCTAGCCTGGTTAGGGCTTTGAACTATTACCGATCGCTACTTGACCGCTGTCGCGAGGAGAGGCGCATTCCAAGTGTTCAGGCGATGCAACAGGATCTGGAACCCATTGCGGTGGAACACTGGTGGGCTTCCCTACAGCGGCAGAACCGCAATTACGGGGTTGCCCTCACCCATATCAATCGGGTGCTAGAAGTGAATTCTACCGATATGGATGCCCTAATTGAACGGGGATGGATTTATCGGGGACTGGGGCGACTGGAGTCGGCGATCGGTGACTTCAATGAAGTTCTCAAATTCCAAAAGCGGGACTATCGACCGTACCAGGGTAAGGGAGTCGTTTTGCTGGAGTGGGGCAAACTTCAGGATGCGATCGCCACATTAACCAAAGCGATTGATCTAGGTCGAGATGATGCCTACAACTACCACTGGCGAGCCACAGCATACGAATTTTTAGAAGATTTTGAATCCGCTCTTGAGGACTTGGATCGCGCAGTTGAACTCGCTCCTCAGACGAGTGATCATCAGTATCGCCGCGCCCTTCTTTATTTAGTTAGCCGGAAGTTTCGTGAAGCTCGCCGGGAACTCACTAATGTAATCGAGTTGGACAAGGAAAATGTCTCTGCTTTGGCCTTTGCCTACTTTTGGCGAGGCGTCGCGAATGATCAGCTAAAAGATGCTGAAGGAGCTCGATTTGACTGGGGAAAAGAGGAGACTTACGCGAAAGCGGGCATTTCGCTATGGAGTCGTCCTTTGTATGCAAGTGTTGCCAATCTTGACAGAGTCGAAGACGAATATCTCACATTGCTCAATGGCTATTACCCATGGCATATTCTTCACGTTCAAATCCAAAACCAGAAAATCCTAGAAAAGCTCTACCCTAACAAGACTTGCCACTCAACAGTTAAGAGGATATTAGAGCAAAAACTGATGGGGGATGGACACAACTTCCAAAAAAGAGAGCTTTTAGCCAGTAGGTCAAAAGCTCGTTAGTGAGGTGATCACAGGTAGGGGATGGTTAACTCAGATCTTGCACCATTCTCGATAAGCCCAATCCGGTAGACGTTTGAGGACAATTTCAAAACCAAATTGGGCGGCGATTTCAGAACGATTCTCAAT
>Ga0105048_10015942_pt1 | contig 11636 bp, 6 predicted proteins | sample MAT05_FD_78382 | JGI IMG/M metagenome (GOLD analysis project Ga0105048, IMG submission 78382) | Freshwater microbial communities from Lake Fryxell liftoff mats and glacier meltwater in Antarctica - MAT-05 | ecosystem: Environmental > Aquatic > Freshwater > Ice > Liftoff microbial mat | place...
ATTCTCGACATGCGGCTGCTCTTCGACGGTATTCCGCTCGACAAGATGAGCGTGTCGATGACGATGAACGGTGCAGTGCTGCCGATTCTCGCGCTCTACGTGGTCGCGGCCGAGGAGCAGGGCGCCACGCCCGACAAGCTCGCCGGCACCATTCAGAACGACATCCTCAAAGAGTTCATGGTGCGGAACACGTACATCTACCCGCCCGCGCCCTCGATGAAGATCATCGCCGACATCTTCGCCTTCACCGCGCAGAAGATGCCGAAGTTCAACTCCATCTCCATCTCCGGGTACCACATGCAGGAGGCCGGAGCTTCGGCTGACCTCGAGCTCGGCTACACCCTCGCCGACGGCCTCGAGTACGTGCGCACTGGCGTGGCCTCGGGCATGACCGTCGACGCATTCGCACCGCGCCTCTCGTTCTTCTTCGCCACGGGCATGAGCTTCTTCATGGAGGTCGCCAAGCTGCGCGCGGCTCGCCTGCTCTGGGCTGAGCTGATGTCGGGCTTCTCGCCGAAGAGCAGCAAGAGCCTCGCGCTGCGCACCCATTGTCAGACCTCGGGTTGGTCGCTGACCGCGCAAGACGTCTACAACAACGTCATTCGCACCTGCATCGAGGCGATGGCTGCGACCCAGGGCCACACCCAGAGTCTTCACACCAACTCACTCGATGAAGCGCTCGCCTTGCCCACCGATTTTTCGGCGCGCATCGCACGCAACACGCAGCTCCAGCTGCAGCTCGAGTCGGGCACCACCAGACCGGTCGACCCCTGGGGCGGCAGCTACTACGTCGAGAAGCTGACCTCCGATCTCGCCGCACGCGCGCGCACGCACCTCGCCGAGGTCGAGTCGCTGGGCGGCATGGTCAAGGCCATCGAAGCGGGGCTGCCCAAGCTGCGCATCGAAGAAGCGGCTGCCCGCACTCAGGCGCGAATCGATTCAGGGCGACAGGTGATCATCGGCGTCAACCGGTTCAAGCCACGTACGAAAGAAGTCGTGCCGGTGCTGAGGGTCGACAACGCGGCGGTGCGTAAGAACCAGATTGAGCGGCTCGAGCGACTTCGCCGCGACCGCGACCCGGTGGCCTGCACCGCCTCGCTCGACGCGATCACCGCCTGCGCCAACGGGGCGCCCGGCAACCTCTTCGAGCTGGCCATCGTCGCCGCCCGGGCTCGCGCCACCGTGGGAGAGATCTCCATGGCGCTCGAAAAAGTGTGGGGCCGCCATCAAGCCGAGATTCGCGCCATCGCGGGCGTGTACGCTGGCGAGGTGGGTGAGACCTCCACCGCGGTGACCGCCATTCGCGCTCGAACGAAGACTTTTCTCGACCGAGAAGGCCGCCGCCCGCGCATTCTCGTCGCCAAGCTCGGGCAAGACGGCCACGACCGGGGCCAGAAGGTCATCGCCTCGGCCTTCGCCGACCTCGGCTTCGACGTCGACATCGGCCCGCTATTTCAGACGCCCGAAGAGACCGCGCAGGCCGCGGTCGAGAATGACGTGCACGTCATCGGAGCCAGCTCTCTGGCTGCGGGTCACCTCACCCTGGTGCCCGCGTTGCGCGCGGCGCTGACCAAGCTCGGGCGGCCCGACATTTTGGTGGTGGTGGGCGGCGTGGTGCCTCCCGATGACTACCCCGCCCTCATTGCCGCGGGCGCCATCGACATCTACGGCCCCGGCACCATCATCGCGGAGGCGGCCAGCTCGCTGCTCGATCATCTGGAGAAGACCTCGTAATGCGAAGGCGCCTCAGCCTCGACGCCTACGAGCAGGGAGTCATCGCTCACGACCGCGCGGTGCTCGCCCGCGCCATCACCCTCATCGAGAGCCGCGAGCAAGAAGACGGAGTGCTCGCGCAGGCACTGCTCACCCGCCTGCTCCCCAGAACGGGCGGCGCGCGGAGGGTCGGCATCACCGGCGTGCCCGGGGTCGGCAAGAGCACCTTCATCGATGAGTTGGGCATGCGCTTGATCAAGCGCGGCCAACGGGTGGCGGTGCTGGCCATCGACCCCTCGAGCAGCGTCTCGGGCGGCTCGATTCTCGGCGACAAGACCCGCATGCAGCGCCTCGCCGTCGAACCTCAGGCCTTCATTCGACCCTCGCCCAGCAGCCTCACGCCTGGCGGCATCGCACGTCGCACCCGCGAGACGATGCTGCTCTGCGAGGCGGCCGGCTTCGAAGTGGTGCTGGTCGAGACGGTCGGCGTTGGCCAGGGTGAGACCGCGGTCAGCGAGATGGTCGACTTCTTTCTGGTGCTGATGCTGCCTGGCTCCGGCGATGAGCTGCAGGGCATCAAGAAGGGCGTGCTCGAGCTCGCCGACGCCATCGCGGTGAACAAGTGCGACGGTGACGGTGCTGCTCGCGCCCGTCTCGCTCTGGCAGATCTCACTGCCGCGCTCCGCTACCTGCCGCGCAGACGGCCGGGCTGGCAGGTGCGAGCGATGGCCGTGTCAGGGCAAACCGGTGAAGGGCTCGATGATCTCTGGCAGCTGGTCGAAGCGCATCGCTCCCAGCTCGAGGCCTCAGGCGAATTGCAGACCGTGCGGGCCGATCAGCAACGCGCGTGGCTGTGGTCGCTGATCGGCGAGCGGCTCGAGCGCGCGTTTCGCGACAGCCCCGAAGTGGCGAAGCAGCTGCACCGACTCGAGGCGGAGGTGACGGCAGGTCGAATCACTCCACCTGCCGCCGCCGATGCGTTACTCGCCGCCTTCGGTTTCTCTCGGGCCTAACGTGCAATGCGCGCATGTCGACCCGCAAACCGGTGCGACCGATGCGCCGCGCTCGGCATCACCGGCGGCGGGTGGGTACGCGGGCGCGATGGGCTTTCGGCAATTCACGGTGCTGGGTGAGCTCACCTTCTCCGTCGATCATGATTGGCTACGAATGGAAGTAGGCGTGGTTCGCCCTGATGTCGATGGCGCCGCTGCTCACCCTGGTCTCGCTCGCAGCTGCTCCAGCACCCCAGCCCGAGCCAAGGCTGAGCCTCGGGGCCTCGGGGCCTCGGTCGGCTACTACGGCGTTCGCATTGGGCCGCGCTGGGCGCCTGACTTCAGCCCGAGCACCGGCGATGCGATTCAGCTGGGCGTCGACGCGATACCGGGCGGTCGGGCCGCTGTCGCTCGGTGCCTTCGGGCGACTCGTCTTTGATCACAGCGTGTCAGCGGGCACCCTTCTGTATTCCGAGCGCACGGTTTCGGTCTACCGGTTGGGTGCGCTCGCGAGCCTCGACTGGGTGTTCGCGCAGATCAAACTGAGCATTGGCGGCGTTCAACTCAGTAACCAGGGAGCGCAGCCGTTGGGCCAGGTGGAAGCGACGGTCGACTGGCGCGTGGCTCGCTCGTTCAGCCTCGGCACGTTCATCGAAGCGGTGGTGCACCGTGAACCTGCTCTGACGAGGCGCTGGTGTGGTACCGAAAGGCACCTCGCCCCACCTCCCATCAACGTAAGAATTCGCGCCTGACTCGCTTCTCTCTGGCGTTCGGGTACCGTGCGCGGGGCCGCGCTTCCCCCGGGGTTCCTCCATGTCGCTCAGACTCGCGTGTGCGGTGATGTTGATCACCATCGCAGCTGGCTGCAAATGCGAGAGCACCGTCTCCGTCGGCCCTGACTTGCGCGATGGCGGCGGCGAAGGGCTCGACGGCAGCACGGGCGGCGGCGGCGGTACCGGCGGAGGAGCCGGCGGCGGTGGCGGCGGGGCTCCGGTCATCTCGCTCGATGGTGGCTGCGGTCTGGTCACCTGCGAATCGGCCAACGCAGGCTGCGGTCTGCTCGGCGACGGCTGCGGCAACGTCATCGACTGCGGCGCCTGTCTGGCCCCGCAAACCTGTGGCGGTGGCGGCGTGCCCTCCATGTGCGGCGGCACCAGCGGCTGCGTACCGACGACCTGTGCCACTCTCGGGTCTGAGTGCGGCCCGATGGCCGATGGCTGCGGCGGCCTCCTCGCCTGCGGCACCTGTCTCGCGCCCGAGAGCTGCGGCGGTGGCGGCCTGCGGGGTCGCTGCGGTCTGATGGGCGACAACAGCTCTGACGGCGGCGCGTGCGTGCCGTTGACCTGTCTCTCGGTCGGCGCCGAATGCGGCGTGGTCGGTGACGGCTGCGGCAACCTGGTGATGTGCGGCGGCTGCGACAACGGCAAGACCTGCGGCGGCGGCGGTGCACCCTATCGATGCGGTGGCGGCAACAGCTGCGTCGCGCGCACCTGCCCTGCTGGTGCGTGCGGCGCGTACGGCGACGGCTGCGGCAGCATTCTCAACTGCACCGGCATCTGCGGCGCACCGCAAACCTGCGGCGGAAACAACGTGGCCAATGAATGCGGCGGCGGCAGCAGCTGCGTACCGGCCACCCTCACTGATCTGCTCCCCGACGGAGGCTGCGGCTTTCTCGGCGATGGCTGCGGCGAGCTGCTCGATGCAGGCATCAACAATTGCCCGATGAGCCAGGCGTGCGGTGCTGGTGGTTTGCCCAATCGATGCGGCGGCGCGGTCACCTGCGTGCCTCGCTCCTGCGCCAGCTTCGGCGTGAACTGCGGCCAGTACGGAGACGGCTGCGGTGGCGTTCAGAGCTGCGGCCCCTGCACCGACGGCGGCACCTGCGGAGGAGGCAACGTGCCCAGCGTCTGTGGCGCTCGGCCCGCTTGCCAACCCAAGACCTGCGCTCAGCTCGGCAAAACCTGCGGCCAGGTCGGAGACGGTTGTGGAGGCCTCACCGTCGACTGCGGCACCTGCTCCTCGCCCGACATCTGCGGCGGCGCTGGCATTCCCTCGGTGTGTGGGAGCACGGCACCTGACGCCGGCGGAGCCTGCACCAACCTGTGCACCAACCAGACGTGCCCTTCGACCACGCTGACCGGCACGGTGCTCGCGCCGACCAACCCGGCCCAGGGCTACGGCAACCCAGACCCGGTGCCCAATGCGCTGGTCTACGTGCCCAACGGCGTGGTGCTGCCCTTCGATGCAGGCGTCAGCTGTGACCGCTGCTCCGACGGCATCAGCGGCTCGCCGCTGATCTCCACCTATTCGAAGACCGATGGCACCTTCTCGCTCTCGAACGTGCCGTGCGGCGTCGACGTGCCAGTGGTGATTCAGCTGGGCCGATGGCGCCGCCAGGTCATCGTGCCCGCGGTGACCTGCTGCGTGACCACCCCCATGACGGCCGCCCAGACCCGCCTGCCGCGTCGACAGGCCGAAGGCCACCCCAACGACAACATTCCTCTCATCGCGGTCGTCACTGGGAGCGCTGACACCATCGAGAACGTGCTGCCGAAGATCGGCATCGATCAGACGCCCGCCAGTGGCCAGTACTCCACGCCGGCCGGCAGCGGCCGGGTGCGCTTCTATCGCGACAACGGCTACGAGTTTGGCGGCACGCCCGCCGCGGGCTCGCTCTACAACAACCTCAACGAGCTGAAGAAGTACGACATGGTGGTGCTTGACTGTGTCGGCGGCGAGCAGCTCAAGACGCCTGCCGCGCGCGCGAACATCGAGGCCTACGCCAACGCCGGTGGCCGCGTCTTCGCCAGCCACTTCAGCTACGTGTGGTTGTTCGGCAACGCCATCGACCCCGGCGGCAACTCGATCAGCAGCCCGACCTCCTTTACCCCCACCGCGACGTGGAACGTGCAGCAAGCCGGCAGTGACACCGGCTACGACGCGTACATCGATTTGAGCTTCAGCAAAGGCCGCACCTTCGCCGAGTGGCTGCAGTTGCCCAGCGTCAATGCGCAGGCCAACACCTCGACGCCGGCGCAACCAAAGATTCGAGTTACCACCGTGCGCCACGACATCGACGGGGTCACGCCGCCCGCCCAGCGCTGGGTGTTCAGATCAGACTGCCAAAGCGCCACCTGCTCACAGCTCAACTACACCTGCGGTCGAACCGTGCCTGATGGCTGCGGTGCGACCGTCGACTGCGGGAGGTGCGGCGGGCAGAATCGGTGTGGCGGCGGCGGCGTGGCGGGCCAGTGTGGCCGCAATGGCCCCGCCTGCGCGCCCAAGACCTGCGCGCAATTGGGCTTCGTCTGCGGAGTCGTCGGCGACGGCTGCGATGGCTCGCTCAACTGCGGCTCGTGCCCAGGCACCACCATCTGCGGCGGCGGCAACGTCGCAGGTCAATGCGGGCAGCTCAAGCCCCAGGTTCCCCTCGAGTACACCTTCAACACCCCGACAGCCGCGGCGCCCGCCAACCAGTGCGGCCGAGTGCTGTTCAGCGACTTCCACGTCACCGCGGGTGGCTACTTCTCGGGCGACCCAGCGCAACCGATGACGCCTCAAGAGAAGGTGTTCGAGTATCTGATCTTCGATCTCTCGTCGTGCATTCAGCCTGATGTGCAGGTGTGCCTGCCCAGGAGCTGCGCTGAGCAGGGTCTGAGCTGCGGTTCTGCGGCCGATGGGTGCGGCAACGTCATACCCTCCTGCGGCCCGTGCACCGGCCCGGCGACCTGTGGCGGGGGCGGCACGCCTGGGCACTGCGGCGTGCCGTGCACGCCACGCTCGTGCAGTGAGCTCGGCTTCAACTGCGGCCCGCAAGGCGACGGGTGCGGCGCGCAGATGCCGTGCGGTGCTTGCACCGGTGGCCAGACCTGCGGCGGCGGCGGGAGCCCCGGCGTGTGTGGCGGCGGCAGTTGCGTGCCGAAGACCTGCCTCTCGCAGAGCTTCAATTGCGGTCTGCAAGGCGATGGGTGCGGCGGCACGCTCAGCTGCGGCGATTGCACCGACCCCGATACCTGTGGGGGCGCTGGTCAACCCGGCCGCTGTGGAGGTGGCTCGACCTGCGTGACCAGGAGCTGCGCGAGCCTGGGCTTCAACTGCGGCCAACAAACCGACGGCTGCGGAGGCACTCAGCCTTGCGGCCCCTGCACCGCGCCACAAACCTGCGGTGGTGGCGGGCTGCCAGGGGTGTGCGGCGGCGGCGGCATGTGCACGCCGAGAACCTGCGCTGATCAGGGCTTCGACTGCGGTCAGCAAGGCGACGGTTGCGGAGGCACACTCAGCAGCTGCGGCACCTGCGCCACCAACCAAGCCTGTGGCGCCTCGAGCCCGGGCCAGTGCGGCACGGTCACCTGCACGCCCCTCACCTGCGAGGCCCAATCGCTCGCCTGCGGCCCTGCTGGCGATGGCTGCGGTCAGGTCATTCAGTGCGGCGCCTGCACCGGCATCGACACCTGCGGCGGCGGCGGTACCCCCGGCGTGTGCGGCCATCACAACTGCACCCCGCGAACCTGTGATTCTGCGGGGGCGAACTGCGGCGCCATCGCCGACGGCTGCGGCCTGGTGATCTATTGTGGTCAATGCACCGGCAACGCGAGTTGTGGTGGCAGCGGTGTGCCCAACGTCTGCGGCGCGATCAACTGACGGGTGGGTCGCTGTGGGAGCGGGTGGCTCTGAATCGCGAGGCAGTTCGAATACGCTTCGAGCCATTCATGCCTCGCGACCCGTCGCAGAACGCCAGACCAGGAGTCGATGCCGAGCAGCTCGAGCCGGAGTCGATCATCGAAGGCGAGCTGCTGACTGAAGCCGAGCTCGAGATGACCTCGCACATGAATCGCTCTGATCTCGAGCCGCTGCTCGATGTCTTTCGAGCCGCAAAGGCCGAAGCCGACGCCAAAGCAGCTGCCGCAGCCGCCGCCGAGATAGAAGACACGCAAGAGATTCCGGATGAGCTGCTCTCGTCGCTCAAGCAGGCCATTCGCGTGCCTCAGCCGGTGAGCCGCCCGCCAGTGGCTCCGGCGGTCGCGGCGAAATCGGCAACGCTTCGCAGAAGTGAGTTCGAGGCAGCGATGGCGCGACTCTCGCCCGGCCTGCAAAACCGCGTGAAGGTCGCGATGGCGATGGTGCAAGTCCACGTCTGCAACGCGCCAGACGATTTCGCCGCCGACTATCTGCGCAGTGAGGTCGCTCTTCACGTCAGCCGCGGCTCACTCGAAAAATTGCTCGCCGAGATGACCGAGGCACCCTACCCCGCCAAGATCACTACGGCCTATTCAGCCAAGAGTGGCCGCCTGAGCTGAGACCGAATACAGCGGGCCGATGGGTCATGCATTCGTTGGGTTGATGCTCATTGCTGCGGTGCCGCCGATGACCTTCGGAGTCGAGCATCTCTCCGTCGACGGACACGTTCGCCACGTCGAAGCCGCCGATCTCGATGGAGACGGTAAGCTCGAGCTGATCGCAGTGTTGGTGAAGGGAGAAGGAGACAAGGCCCGGAGATCGATGGCCATCTTCTGGAACGACGGCAAAGCGTTTGCGACGACTCCTGACCTCGTTCTCCCTGCGCCGATTGATCTGTGCGCTTACGAGCTCGCGGATCTCGACTCGCAGCCGGGTGCCGAGCTGCTCGAGGTCACGCCCACAGGGCTGCGCGCCCGCTCCTTTATCGGTCGGGCAGTCTCTGCCGGTCGGGTGCTGATCAGCGAGACCACCCTCTTCTCTCGTGCGCCCAGAGACGAGCTTCCTCGTCTCAAACTCGTTCAAACGCTCGGTGCGCAGCTGCCCAAGGTCGTGCTCTTGCCGGGGCCAGGCACCTTGTCAGCGTGGGTGCTGGTTGACGACCACTTCGTTCGGCGAGCCCGCATCGCCCTCGAGACCAAGAACGACATTCGCATGCCGAGTCGAGACGGCGTCGAACAGGTCACCCCGGGTCTGACCTCGATCTCCGCCACCACCCACTTCCCCCAGGTGAGAGTGGTCGACCTCAACGCTGACGAGCGACCTGATCTCGCCATCGTCTCTGACGAAACGGTTCGCGGGTATCTTCAGACCGACGAGGGCTTCGCGGCCGAGCCCTCGGTCGAGCACACCTTCGCGGTGCGAGCTTCGAAGGAAGACAAGACGGCGTCGGTGACGTTGATGCTCGCTGACGTCAACGGCGACAGGCGGGCCGACGTGCTCGTGACCAAGAACGTCAGCAAGGGCATCTCGTCGGCGAAGACCTCGGTGCTGGTCTTCTACGCGACCAACGACGGCTTCGGCGACAAGCCTGATCAAACGATAGAGACCGATGGGGTCTCGGTGAGCAGCGTGCAGCTCGCTGACATCACCGGTGATGGCCAGCTCGATCTGTTGGTGCCCTCGATGAAGCTGGGCCTGTTCTCGATCATCCGCATGCTCACCAGCAGCTCGATGAAGGTCGACTTCCGCCTCTACCCGATGGGGCCGAAGAAGCGCTTCGCAGCCGAGCCCACCGCCACCCGAGATCTGATCTTTCAGCTCAGCCTGAACGAGAACCAGAGTGATCTGCAGGCGGTCGACATGACCGGCGACTTCGACGGCGATGGCCACCCAGACCTCGCCTTCGGTGTGGGTCGCGATGAGCTCGCCCTCTACACCGGCGGCCGCGCCAAAGAGGTCTTCTCGGCTGAGCCGATGACCAAGGTCGCCGTGCGCGCCTTCGGGCATGCCCTGCCCATCTCACTCGATGGCGGCAAGCGCAGTGACTTGGTGCTCTGGTACCCCGAGACCGAGGCACATGAGCACGAGCTCTCTGTCGTGCGCCAAAGTCGCTAAGCGGGCTTTGAACGATGCTGGGTCTCGACCTGCAGCTCGATTGCGTCAGTCATGCGGCCGCGCGCGCGGCGAGGCTCGCGGCGAGAGTCTCGTAGACCACGACCTTCATTCGCCACATCACGCCAGTCGGTATCTGTTTCGTCTCTCGCAGCCAGGAGCACCCGGCGAAGAGATTCACCTGATCATCGGAGTGCGCATAGATCACCCGCAGCGCTCGCGGCGCGCGCTCGAGCGATTCACGAACGCGAGCCTGCACCTCAGCCATCACATGACCGGTGAAGGGGTTGAAGAGGTGAATGATCGTCACATCGTCAGGCACGATGTACTGGGTCGCGTCGGCGGTGATGAACTCCAGCGGGCTCACCAGCGCGCGTGCGCCCTCGCGGTTCTGGTTCGCGAGCTCCGTCAGCTCCGGCATCAGCTCGACGCCAATCACCCGCTTGAACGGCAGCATCGCGGCGCGCAGCACCACCCGCCCCATGCCCGACCCGTAGTCGAGGAACACCTCGCCCTGCGGCGCCTTGGCGACCGCGCGCAGCACCCGGTTAATCAAGAAGTACGGCGAGGGCTCGTACGGAATCGACTCAGGCAGCTGAGAGTACGCATCAGAATGAAAGCGCTGTTGCCGCGCGGTGCTGACGTGGAGGCGGCGCTCCCACAGGCGCTCACTGAGGTGAAACAAGGCCCACCGGGCTGCCCATCGCGGCCCGTTTCGCATCACGCTCGAAACCGCCCGACCGATGACTTGCAATGCCATTTGAATTCCCGCCCCCGCAGCGCTGGGCCTGAACAATTCGAGCCGATGCCGCATTTCCCACTTTGCGCCCGACGTCTGCCAGAGGTCTTCGCGCCGGGCGAGCGAAACTGCGGTCACTCCTTTGGCAGATTCTGCTGAGGGGAAATGAGCACGTCTGGCGAGCAGCGCGGAGGTGATGGGGTCAGTGGGCCGCCGGTGACACCGTGCGCCGACCCGGCGATGTCGTTGTCGAAGAAGTGCGTCGGTGCCATCATGCGAATGCCATTGTCGTAGAGGACCTGAAGGGTCGAAAGCTCGTTTGGCGCCCCGCGAGGTATTGCGCGAAGTCTGCCTGGCTCTTGCCCACCAGCTGGCCACCCGACTCGCGAGAGAGCGCATGAAGTGCCGCCGCCTGAAGGAGCGCGCGAGCCTTCAGACTCACGCGATCACAGCAATGAGTCGGCGTACGGGTCGGAGACAAACAGCCCTTGGTGAAATCGCTCGACGGCCGCAACGATCGGCTTCAGGTTCTCAGGAGCCTCCTCGATTGCGCTTCGCGGCCGCCCGTTCGTTGCACTCCGAAAGGCCTATTCCCACCACTCAAGCCGCGCAACCCGCTTGCGGGCTCAGGCCGTTTGCCGTGATTCGACCCGAGCCGAGGGCGCGGTCACGATCACCGTTGGCAGCCGCACTTTGAATGACGAGCCCACGCCGAGGGTCGACTCGACTTTGATCGACCCGCCGAAAGCCTCGACGATGCCGTGGCAGATCGACAGGCCGAGCCCGGTGCCTTGACCGATGGGCTTGGTGGTGAAGAACGGGTCGAAGATCTTCTCCATGATGGCCGGGTCGATGCCGCCGCCGGTGTCGCCGACCTCGATCTCCACCTCGGCGCCGACGACAGAGGTTTTCACGGTGATGAGATTGTTCTCCTTGCGATTCGAGGGCAGCGCCTGAACGGCATTGATCAGCAGGTTCAAGAACACCTGGCTGAGTCGACTGCCATTGGCGAGCACCCGCGGCACGTCGCCGCGCTCGAAACGAATGGAGCCCTTCTTCGCGGCTGCATCGCTGTTCACGATGGTGATGGCCGATTCAATGACCTGGTGCACGTCGATCGGCTCCGGGCCGCCTTCATCGGTGCGACAGAAGACCTTGAGGTCGCGAACGATTCGACGAATTCGCTCAGCTCCGCCGGAGGTCTCTTTGAGCACTTCGGTCATCTCGGCGACGTTTTCGGCCACCTCGGGTGCGCCGCGCTGCAGCTCTTCTTCGAGAAAGCGCAGGTTGGAGAGAATGAAGCCGAGCGGGTTGTTGATCTCATGCGCGATGCCCGCCACCAGCTGGCCCAGTGACTCGAGCTTCTGTGAGCGAACGAGTTCGAGCTGAATGCGCTCCTTCTC
>Ga0105048_10015944_pt1 | contig 11635 bp, 12 predicted proteins | sample MAT05_FD_78382 | JGI IMG/M metagenome (GOLD analysis project Ga0105048, IMG submission 78382) | Freshwater microbial communities from Lake Fryxell liftoff mats and glacier meltwater in Antarctica - MAT-05 | ecosystem: Environmental > Aquatic > Freshwater > Ice > Liftoff microbial mat | place...
GTGAGGGAAAATAAAAGGTCTCTCCGTGTGTCAAACCACAAAGCGGCAGAGGACTGCCGCAGTCCAAGAGCTGGCGCAGGACGAAGCGTTTTGGGACTTCGCGATAGCGTCTTGGACTGCGGCAGTCCTCTGCCGCTTTTCCAGAACGCTCCTCGTTGCCAAACAACCCGCTTCCAACACCGAAAACTCAAATCCGCCTGCATCTGTGCGGCACATGCAGAACCATAGTCATTGATTCCGCTCGGTGTTTAAAAAAGAAAACCCATCACAAGCTTTCCAAAAGTTCCTTAACTTAGTGCCATTCGCATGTGCCCCCTTTTTGCATGACCCCTTTTGCATGACCCCTTTTGAACCCGCTTGAGCGACCCTAATGAATGCCATTGAGCCAACGCGCGCGGCACGTGGCGGTCGTTCGCAGAAAAAAATACCAGACAACAGTCGCCTATTTTTGTAAGTTGGCGCAATGACGACGAAATTCACTTTCTGGCAAGAGGACGATGGAAAGTTGCTGGGCTACTTGAATGACTATCCGGATCACTGGACGCAGGGAGAAACGTAACAAGACCTCAAAGAGCATCTCCGCGACCTCCACGACACCTTATCTACGGGAGCGGTCCTAGGAATCAAGAAAGTAGAAGAATTGGAATTGGCGTGAAGAGGCTAGACCTGATAGCACGCGGGAATATTGGCGAGGTGGTGGGTGGTTCGGGCGAAAGCAGCGGACGGATCAGCGCCCAGAACAGTAGTGGAGATATCTACATCTACAACCTCACCGGCGCGAAGCAGAAACTCAACACCACCATCCTCCACGACGGGGTGAGCAAGAAACATTTCATTTGCATCCAGAACGACGGCAATGAAAGCGACGCCTTCAACGTGCAGGGCACCAAAGAAAACTCGTTATTCAGCGTAAAATACCTCAATGGCACTACGAATGTGACCGCCGCTATGGTAGCCGGGACATTCAACACCAGCACACTCGCTCATGGCGAATCGCTCATCCTCAAAGCAGCGATCACGGCAAAGACCCCGCTCGTCGGCCAAAAGCGCAAGTTCTCGATCCAGGCCACCTCCGCCGCCGATTCTGCTGCGGCAGACAAAGGCCTCATCAAGGCAACGAGCAACTAGCGAGCGCAAGGCACAAGGGTTCCGCTCTTGTAACACAATGGAAACGCATGTTCACCCTCCCCTACGCGGAATCACCCGTGCCCGTCTCGCCAGGCGCGTGGCCCGCTACCAGCAGCTTTTTTGAATCGGTGCGAAAAATAGAAGGCGTCGCGGAAACCCGTGCGCACAGCGATTTCCGCAACGGGAAGCGAGGAATGTGCCAGCAGACGTTTGGCCGCCGTGATGCGTTGTTCCTCGAGAAAACGCTGCGGTGAAACGCCCAGTTGCTCACGAAACAAATGGGCAAAACGCGATGCCGACAGCCCGCAAAGCCGCGCCGTTGCATCCACGGAGAACGGTCGCGCCAGATCGCCACACAAATCATCCACGGCCTTTTGAATCCGCTCATCAAGCGGTTTGCGTGCGGACAGCGGATTCGCAGCGTCGCACCACAGCAACACCTCTTCCAACGCGTTCATGGCGAGCATTTCGCCCAGTCGAAAAGGCCGCCGCGCCATGTAGTTCATTCGGGTGAGCGCCGTCTTCACGCACTCAAACGCTCGCCCTTTTTTTAAATGGAGATGCAACAGTCCCGGTGCCTTTTCCTTCCAGCGCAGCCATTCCAACCAATGCGGCCTCGGATAAAAATGCGCCCATCGCAACTCCCACAGCCCGAGTTCATCGGCCATGCCATAATCCTGAAACGCCCCCGGTTGATAGACAATGACATCACCAGTGCCCAACAAAAGTTTTTCCTCGCGATACTGCACCGCCCCACGCCCGGCCATTGTGGCGATTAATAGCCAACTCGGCGACCCGCGAGGCCGCATCGTCCGGTACCACCGCGTCTCGCGGTAGTGGCCGGCGAAGAAAGTATCTCGACCAGATTTATGAACCGTGGCAGCAGGATATGGCATGTTTTTAGCCAATCATGCCATACCCATCAGTAAAGCTTTGAATATCTTCTGCTCATGGTTTCACTCGAAGAACAGCCCCCCGCCCACCAAGACTTAGTCCAGCAGTTTCGCACTGACGGCTATTGCCTCGTGTCCGGCGTGTTTTCAGCCGCTGAAGTCGCAGTGCTTCGCGATAAATTCATGGAACTCGCCCACCAACTCGAATTGACTCCCGAGGAGGAGGCCGCAGCCGTCGAAGATCCGCTGCTCCGTTATCCGCGCAATTTGCATCCGCACCGCCAGCATCAGTTTGCCCGCGAAGCCATGCTGCATCCGCGCGTGCTGGAAATCCTGCGCGCCCTGTTCGGGACCGATCCCGTCGCCACGCAGAGCATGTTCTATTACAAACCACCGGGAGCACGCGGTCAGGCCATGCACCAAGACAATTTTTACCTGCTTGTGGAACCCGGAACCTGCGTGGCTGCATGGACTGCCATTGATGATTGTGATCTCGAAAACGGATGCATGTTTGTCGCACCGCGCACCGGCGATTTGCCCGTGGTGTGCAGCCCAAAGATCGCCGATGCCCGCGAATCATTCACCTCACAGCTTGTGCCCGTGCCCAAAGGCCATAAAGCCGTGCCGTGCCTGATGAAAGCGGGCGACACCCTGTTTTTCAATGGCAGCACCATCCACGGCTCCGGCCCCAATCGCACCAAAGACCGCTTCCGCCGCGCCTTCATCTCGCATTACGCGGCTGGAAATCTCGAGCGCATCTCGCACCACTACATGCCACTGGTGCGCACCGACGGTTCCGAATTCAACGTGGAAGCCGGCACGGGCGGCAGCATCTGCGGCGAAGAGTGGAAAGACTCCCCGTGGCGCGGTGCGGTGCATTGATCTCCAAATTTATGATTGGTGACTGCGCTGAGGAGTAGATTTTATTTCTTCTCGGGACGTTTTTTGGTGACTGCCCCGATTTGCTCAAGCGCAAGTTGGCGGATGGCGGGGTCGCTGATTTGTTGCACCCAGGCGTTGGCACCGACGGGATCGCCGCCATACCATGCGCTCACGACTTGGAGCACGGAGTTCTGGCGTAGCGGACCGTTCGGAAGGGACTCGGCCCATGCGATGGCTTTGGCGGGATCGAGTTGGCCCCACGCGGCGGCGACCGCCGGCATGGCCTCGGCACGGGCGGGTTCGCTGGTGAGTTGAGTGGCCCATGCGGCGGCGGCGAGGGGGTCTTTCATCGTCCAAGATTCGGCGAGGCTGCCAGCGAGCGCGGGGTTTTGCGCGAGGTGCGCCGTGGCCCATCGCGCGGCTTCGGCAGGGGCGTAAGCGGCCCATTGCGCAACGACCACGCGTCTGGCGGTGTCGCTGCCGGGAAGCGTGGGATTTGCATCGAGAAAGGCGGCGGCAGCGGCGGGATCGTTCCCTGCCCAGACGGACGTGACACCGGTGAGCAGCGAGGTTTTCGTCTCGCCATCGGCAAGACCGAGCACCCACTGCGAGGCGGCGCGCGGGTCGTTATCGGCCCAATTTTCCGCAACGACCTCGGCAAACTGCGCGCGTTGCGGTCCGTCGGGCTGCGAGCCGAGCCAGGCGGCGGCGGCCTGCGGTGCCTTGTTGGACCATGCGGCGAGGACTTCGTTGGTGGCTTGACTGCGGACTTTGCCCTCGGGCAAGGCGGCGACGTTTTGCATGGCGGCGGTGGGATCGTTGCCCGCCCATGTGCGGAGGACTTTGAGGTAAAAGGTCTGCTTTTCCGGCGAGTCGTTCATCTGGCTAACGAGCGCGAGTGCCCCGGCGAGATCGCGTCGAGCCATTTCCTCCGCGAGTCGCTCGATCTCAGCGCGGCGTTTTTCAAACTGTGGAATCCCCATCGCATTATTGAGGACCTCGACGGGGTCGGCAGCGGGCGTCTCTTCCGGCTCGGGCGCGCGGGTGGTAGTTGCCGGATCAGGAGTCGGCATGGCAGTGGGCGCGCTGGCTTTTGAAACAACTGCGGGAGCAGATGGGGCCGTTTCTTTTTCGCGCTGCCCGCTCCAGCGGCCTAACAGCAGCCCGATGAACAAAGTCGCCACGAATGCGGCGATGAGGAGGAGTGATTTACTTTTCATAACGAGCGATGGGGGCAAAAAAAACTTCGGGTGGGTTTTCACCCACCCGAAGCACTTAATCAATTTAGTTTCGCTAATAGCGTATTACAGACCGGAGATGCCGCGCGGCGTCGGGTCGGCACTGTTTTGGATGCCGTCGCCGTCGCAGTCATCGTCGGCACCGTTGCGGACTCCGTCGCCATCCATATCGCGGTCGGTTCCGTTCGGGTTTTGGTCGCCGTCAATGTCTGGATCGACGCGGTTCACCAGCTTGTCGCCGTCCACGTTTCGGTCGTCCACGTTGTCGAGGCCGTCACTGTCCACATCATCGTCAACTTTGTTGGCATCGCCATCGCCGTCAACGTCGCGGTCGAGGTTGTTGGCTTGATTGTCGCCGTCCACGTTTTTGTCTGCTCCATTGAGCTTGTTGTCGCCGTCAATGTCATCGTCGTCGCTGCCGTTCAAGATGCCGTCACCGTCCACGTCATCGTCCACTTTGTTGACCTCGCCATCGCCGTTCACGTCGTTGTCGTCGCCATTTTCGATGCCGTCGCCGTCGCAGTCGTCGTCGTCACCGTTCATCTCGCCATCGCCATCCACATCGTCGTCGTCGCCATTGAGGACGTCATCGTTATCCACATCGCTGTCGTCGCCGTTTTCGATGCCGTCGCCGTCGGTGTCGTCATCGACGCCATTCATTTCGCCGTCGCCATCCACGTCATCGTCGTCCACGTTATCCACGCCGTCACCGTCCACATCGCTGTCTTCGCCATTCGAAATGCCGTCGCCATCGCAGTCGTCGTCGTCGCCATTGGAAACACCGTCGCCGTCCACGTCGTCGTCCTCGCTGTCGGGAGTGCCGTCGTCATCGAGATCGGTGTCGGAACTATCGTCGCCGGAGCTATCGTCCACACCGTCGTCATCGCCTGAACTGTCGCCGCTGGCTTGGGCCTGGCCCACCAGCGCGGAAGTAGCGAGAACCGCCACGAGGGCCTTCGTCCCCGCCGCGAATGGTGAAGCGAGCCCAAGCATGAGCGCCAGTCCCGTCGTGATGGAACCACGAAGGCGACGGAGGAGTTGCTGGAGGGTATGCCGAGCGGGAGAACCGAGACGGCCCAATGTTTTTTGAATAGTTAGTAGTTTCATAATGGTCAAAACCTGTAGAGCAGGTTTGTTGCCAGCAAAATGGAATTCATCATTACAATTTTGTAATGAAATTCACCTCATACGCTGAACCCTCAGAATGACAGGAGGGAAAAATCCAAAAGTTCCGTAGTTATTGGCTACAGTGAGATGACCGTAAATCCTCTGGAGCTGAGCTCGTTGCCAAGTTCGGCTACTGTTTCTTCCACGTTGCGGTTGGCTTCGTTGTTTGCCTGGCTGCGTTCGAGATCAAGCTTGAGCGTGCCGACCGAATTGCATTCCCCCAGCACAGCGAGGACTTCGCTGATATCGCGATAAAGGAAGCTCACGCTTTTCGGGACGTTAGCGGTGCCTCCCGAGAGGTTAAGCGGGACATCGGCCCGCACTTTTCCACGTGCATACTGGACGGCAAGGTAGCTAACGACGAGATTGTTGCCTGAGAACGTCATGTAAGATGAGGGCCATAGACCAATTATACTGACGATGAGTGTGGTGGGCAAGGTGGTGATACGTTTTTTGGAACCAGTCGGGCTTTTTCCGTAGAAAATGGAACGCGATTCTCCCGTGACCCTGTCAACCACGAAGAAACTGTTGAGGGTTCCCGGTTTGAATTCCGCGAAATAGCTGTTGCCCCCAAAGTTTTTGGCAGAGACGGTGCCGGAGTAAATCAGCAATTTCGTGGGCGGTGCCGCATGCGCCGGTTTAGACGAAAGTAAAAGTGCAAGGACAACAAAGAGGCTGATGCGAGAAAGGAATTTTAGGTTCATGAACAGGATTCTAGCGCGTGGCTCATCATATTTCAAGGGCAATTGATTCCGAGGGCGCTGATAAACTCGTTTGGCATGACGCGGGCGTTTAACAGATGCAACACATGCCAATCTGCGACATCACAATCTATTCTACCCACCGCGCCTCCGCGCTGCTGCGGGAATTGTTTGACTGTCGGGAATTATTTCAACTTCTCGTAAAAACGCAGCGCCTCGATGCGGCTGCCGAATTCTTTGAGTGGGTACACACCCTTGTCGGCACCACGGCCCGGGTCGCGCACCAGGTAGTCGAAGCCGCGTTTCCCGCAGATCACGACAAAATGCGTGACGCCATTGCGATACCGCAACCTCACGATCACCGGGTTGCCGTCGGCAAGATTGTCATCGATGAGTTTGTAACTCGGGAGATTTTCGTAAGCAAAACGCACGCGGCCCACCGCTCCCGGAAAGTCGGCGGCGCGCTCCCAATAAATCCAACCCTCCTCCGTGTACCCCCCGTGCTCGGTGAGAAACTGGTTTAACCGGCCCGGATCGGTATTCACGCCATAACTCGCGAGCACCATGGCCGACGCCGCCACGGCGCAACCTTCTGCCGCGAGCGTGCCCGTCGTGGGTCCGAGCAGGTCGCCGCCCCAAGCCGGATCCGCCTGACGAAACAGCGGCACGTCGATGAGTGTCTCGCGGAAAAACCAGTGCCCGCCGGACGGGGCGATCACGCCTTTGCGCGCCCAGTCGTAAAAAAACCACGAACCGACGATGGACAGGCCGAGACTTATGACGAGCGTCATGACGAGCACGCGGATCAGCTTCGGGGCAGGTGGCGGCGTTTCCTGCAGGGGTGGTGCAATTTCCTGATTCATGACATGCCGAGCAGAATTTTGCCGTTGCGCGACGGTTGCGCAGCGCGAGTGAGCGCGGTTTTGATTTCTCCAAGAGGATAAACGTGTTCCACAGTTCCAACGATACGTCCGTCCGCAATCATCGGAAACAACGCGCCAAACATTTCCCGCTGTTGCTCCGGCGTGCTTCGCGCATACCACGCCGAAACCCAGAATCCGCGAAAGGCGATGTCTTTAAAAATGAGCAGGCCATTGGGCGCCTTCACCGGTTGACGTCCCATCGCGCCGTAGGTCACAAGCGAACCGCCATGCGCCAGCGTATTGGCAAGTTTCAACGCGCTCTCACCACCCACGGCATTCAGCGCGAGCCGGGGTTTTTCGCGCGGCAACTCTTCGTCTTCAAGCAGGACAACATCCGCGCCCATCGCCAACAGGGCGTCGCGGGATTCAGGACGCCGCACCACGCTGCATGAGCGCCAGCCTTTCGCTTTGCAAATGGCGATCACCGCCTGGCCCACCCCGGAGTTACCCACATTTTGATACACCCAGTCGCCGGGCTGAAGATCAACGAAATCGTGCAACATGCGCCACGCTGTGGGCGGATTGATTTTCGCCATGGCCGCCTGCTGCAACGGCACATTCGCCGGGACGGGGATGAGATTCTGCGCCGGGACCACCACCGCCTCACGCCATGTGCCCACGCGGTGCGGGAGAAGGACGACGTCGCCCGTTTTGACCGCCGTGACTTCCGTACCCACGGAACTCACGACCCCGACACCTTCGACGCCGGGCGTGGCGGGAAACTGATCGGGCCGCGTCGGATATTTGCCTTCGATGGCGTTAAGGTCGGCGGGATTGATCGGTACGAATCGCATCTCCACCACGGCTTCGTTCGCCTGCGGCTCAGGAAGCGGAATGGTGGCGGCTTTGCAAACTTCCTCGGGTCTGCCTTCACGATCGTAGATTATGGCGGTGACATTGCGCATGAGGTCTTCATAACCTCTGCCATGGCTTCTGCCAATCATTCAACTGGTCCGACGCCGCTCCAGGCCGTGATGCGCTTTGCCGCGACCGGAATGATTGTAAACGCCGGACTGGCCGGGCTCAAAATCGGCGCGGGCATTTTAGGAAATGCCACCGCGCTCATCGCGGACGGTGTGGAATCGCTGCTCGATATCGCCGGATCCATCATCATTTGGAGCGGCCTGCGTTACGCGGCCAAACCTGCGGACAACGAGCATCCCTACGGCCACGGCAAAGCGGAACCCATGGCGGCTGCGATGGCTTCGCTCGGCGTCATGGTCATTGCTTGCGGTCTCGCGACGCAGAGCATCAAGGAAATCCTGCATCCCGGTCCGATGCCCAAGCCGTTCACGCTTGTGGTGTTGCTGGTCGTGATTGCGCTGAAAGAGGCCATGGCGCAGCGGGCGTTGTTGCTGAGTCGCCGGACCAAAAGCACAGCCATCGCGGTGGAAGCGTGGCATCACCGGAGCGACGCGATTACGTCCGTGGCGGCCTTCATCGGCATCGGCATCGCGCTGCTCGGCGGTCCCGGATGGGAAGTGGCAGACGACTGGGCCGCGCTGGCTGCGTGTGGATTCATTTTTTTCAACGGCATTCGTATGTGCAAACCGGCGATAGCGGAGCTGCTCGATACCGCGCCATCACCCGAGTTGGAAAAAGCCATCCGCTCGGAAGCGATGCGTGTGCCGGGCGTCGAGGCACTGGACAAATGCCGCATCCGCAAAATGGGGCTCGATATTTATGTCGATCTTCATGTGCGCGTCGCCGAAACGCTTTCGGTGCGGCGCGGCCACGACATTGCCCACCGGGTGAAGGATGCGCTGCGCGAATCCAACTCGATGATCGCCGACGTGCTGGTGCATATCGAACCGCAGGAAACACCAAGCTCCTGCACCGTCGGTCTATGACCGTCGCTCGCAAGTCGCTCACAATTTCCGACGGTCACAGACCGCCGCTACAACAACTGTACCGTCGGTCTATGACCGTCGCTCGCAAGTCGCTCATAATTTCCGACGGTCACAGACCGCCGCTACAACAACTGTACCGTCGGTTTATGACCGTCGCTCGCAAATCGCTCACAATTTCCGACGGTCACAGACCGCCGCTACAATCCCTAGACCGTCGCTCGCAAGCAGTTTGAGGATTGCCCCGGTCGCCACATTTTGAAAAAAGAGAACTCTCGTGAACGCACCGCATGATCCTATCGCCGCAGCCCTTTCGGAGGACGTTGGCGCCGGCGATCTAACGGCGCAGTTTTTCACCGACCCCAACCAACGCAGCGGGGCGCGGATTTTTTGCAAAGCCGACGCGGTGCTCGCAGGCGTTGAAACGGCGCGGGAAGTTTTTCATCGCATCGATCCGGCCCTTGCGCTGCGTGTAGTGCGTCACGACGGCGATGCGTTGAGCCCCGGCGATACGGTGCTGGAAATCGAGGGTTCCACGGCTTCGATCGTCACGGCAGAGCGCACCGCGCTGAATTTCATCCAACGCCTCTCCGGCGTCGCCACGCTCACGCGGCGCTACGTTAAAGCTGTCGAAGGCACCGGCGCACGCATTCTGGACACACGCAAAACAACACCCGGTCTGCGGCTCTTGGAAAAAGCGGCGGTCGCGGCGGGCGGCGGCACCAACCACCGGATCGGCCTCTACGACATGGTGATGGTGAAGGATAACCACCTCGCCGCTCGCGGCGATATCGAGGCGTTACGAGCGTCGATCACGCGTTTCAAGGCGGCGCACCCCGCAGTGCGCGTTGAACTGGAGGCGGATACCCTTGAACAGCTCCGCGCCTTTCTCGGTCTCAATCACGTGGACGTCATCCTCCTGGACAACATGGACAACACCGCGTTGCGCACCTGCGTCGAACTCGCGGCGGGCCGCGTGCAGATTGAAGCCAGCGGCGGCGTCAATCTCGATACCGTGCGCGGCATCGCGGAGACGGGCGTGAATTTCATCTCGGTCGGAGCACTCACCCACTCCGCAGGTGCAGTCGATTTTTCACTGGAGATTCATCATGCCTGAACCGCTGAAACCCTGCCAACTCGCGTGGGTACTCAAAAGCGTGCCGCTCATCCGTGAAGTGCGTGTGTTGGAGGAAACAACGTCCACCAACGATTTCGCGATGGATTTCGGGCGGCGCGGCGAACCGTCCGGCCTCGTGGTTTTCGCCGAACGACAAACCGCAGGACGCGGCAGACTCGGGCGCGTCTGGGAATCGCAATCCGGCCTGGGCCTGTGGTTTTCGCTGCTGCTCCGTCCGAAGATGCCGTTCACGGATTGGGCGCGCCTGACGATCTGGGCCGCCGTCGCGGTGGCCGAAGCGCTGGAAACATTTGTGGATCAACCGGCGGGGATCAAATGGCCGAACGACATCTGGTTCAACGGGCGCAAAGCGGTGGGGATCCTCACGGAAACCTGCACGGGCAACGGCGATTCGTTTGCCGTGGTAGGCATCGGGATCAACGTAAACCACGCGGATTTCCCTCCGCCGCTGGATCAAACGGCCACGTCTCTGAAACTGTTGACCGGCAAAACATTCGAACGCGAACTTGTTGCGGAACGCGTGCTCCGGACGCTGGACGCGAGATGGCACCAACTTGACGGCGCGTTTGCCCATCTCATCGCCGAGACGCGGGTGCGCAATATTCTGGCGGGAAAAACTGTGCGACTCGAAAGGCCGGATGGCATGGTGTCCGGTGTGGCGGAAGACATCGCGGATTCCGGGGCACTGCTGCTGCGCAACCAAGACGGCACATTTTCCGAGATCACCAGCGGCGAGGTTACACTCTGTCGCACAACGTTTAACGCTTTGTGACAAACAGCTTTCAGGAGCAGTTGATTCGCGGGCTTGTTCACAAACTCAACAACATCCTGAGCCTGCTTCACGGATACGGCGGGATGCTGATGGAGGACAAACACCTCGATGAACGCACCCGTGAAATCGTGGGTCGTATGATCGAAGGCGCTGATCTCGGAACCGCGCTGTCGGAACGGTTGACGCTGTTGATGCAGCCTTCCTCGCTGGTCTGGCGCGAGGTGGACCTTCCGGAAATGGTGGGTCGTTTGCATTCCAGCCTCGCGTTTTTTTGGGAGCGCGGCGTGCACATGGAGGTCCGCCTGGCCGACGCCTTGCCGCAGCTCTGGACGGATGCGCGGTTGCTGCAAATCGTGCTGGAGGAACTGGTTAAAAACGCCTCCCAAGCGAGCGAGGAAAACGGTGTGGTGGAGATCGAAGCCTCGGAACTCAGCGATAAAACGCAACGTCATCAGCGCGGCACGCGTGCGGAGCAGCCCACGCGTTTTATCGAAATTCGCGTCATCGATCACGGTGAAGGAATCCCTGCGGAACGTGCGGACAAAGTATACGCCCCGTTCTTTTCCACGCGTGCCCATCCGGATGGCATGGGCCTTGGACTTCCGATTGTGCTGCGACTCGCGGAAAGCCTCGGCGGAAGGGTGTATTTCACCAGTCAACCGGGCCGGACAGTGTTTCACCTGCGCCTACCCGTGCGGCCCGGGACGGGCGGGTAGGCCCGATGCGATTCAGAGTGCTCCGGCGTGGTGTTCTTGGACTTTGCGGTAGGAACCGGGAAGCAAGTGGTAAACATACGGTTGCCGCAGCCGAACACGCCCGCGTGGAGTTCCCGCCCGCGCTGCATCGTGCCTTCCGCGAGGTCGCCTTTCCCGCCGGGCTTTTGCCGCACAACTGGCTTAATTCGATTGTGACTGCGCCTCTGGAGCCTTCCACTGGCAACTGCTCA
>Ga0105048_10015948_pt1 | contig 11634 bp, 10 predicted proteins | sample MAT05_FD_78382 | JGI IMG/M metagenome (GOLD analysis project Ga0105048, IMG submission 78382) | Freshwater microbial communities from Lake Fryxell liftoff mats and glacier meltwater in Antarctica - MAT-05 | ecosystem: Environmental > Aquatic > Freshwater > Ice > Liftoff microbial mat | place...
CACGACCCCGGCGAGGACGGCGAACAACCCGGCCAAGAAGGTCGTGACCCCGAACAACTGGTGACCGAACTGGTTCAGCGAAAGACTCCGTTCGAGCACCACGAACCACGCCACCACCAACAGGACGACCGCCGCCGCCGCCGAGCGTCCCCAATAGCTCCACTGCCGCCGCGAAGCGACGCGCAGTTCTCGTTCGACCACGGGGTGGAAGGTCATCACCCGGGGATTTCAGGCTGGTTCCTGCCCGGAAGGAAAGCGTGCTTTCAAGTTTCAATGCCCACCGGGACCACCAGCAACGGACATTTCGCTTCACGCACAACCCGTTCAGTGGTGCTGCCGCGTAGCGCGTCCAGAATGTTCTTCTGTCCCCCCTTCGCCATCACGATGAGGTCCGCGTCATTGACCTCGGCAGAAGCCAGGATGTGGTCCACGGGATCTCCCTCCCACGTTTCGATCTCGCTGGTCCAACCGGCATCGGTGGGCAGGACAACGACCGGCACATTCTCCTCGGGCCCGACGTGCAACAGGATGAAATGCACATCCTGAACCCCCAGCGTCCGGACCAGGGCAGCGGCCGCATCCATGGCGCTCTGGGGATTCGGTTGGCGGTCGATGGGAATGAGGATGGTGGCCAGGCGCACCTTGCCAGAGTCGGGATGGATGAAGCCCTGAATGCGCCGCGGCACAAACAGGGTCGGGGCATTCGCAGTGCGTGCGATCGGTTCGGCCAGTGCAGAATGCAGCCATCGGCCGACGCCCGATCGCTGATGGGTCGCCAGGACAACCAGATCCGGTTCGTGATCGGCGACGTACTCCTGAATGGCGGCGGCGACTCCCGGGGCGCGCCGGTGGACCTTGGTAATCGTCAGGCCAGCACCCGCGACGTCTGCGTGACGCGACCCCGGGGGAATCACGCCCCACCGTTCCAACGGCAATCGGACGCTGGGAAAAAGCGACCAATCGAAGTCCACATCCTTCGAGTCCACATGCAGGAGCGCCAGTTCGCCATGGGCGGCAAGGGCGATCTTGAGGGCATGCTCGAAAGCGGTTTCGTCGCCGCCAAGGAAGTCAGTCGGGTAGAAGACCTTTTTCAGAAATTTCGGGCTCATGGAAAGTGCGGACATCGTCGCCGATCCAGCGCCCACTGCCAGTCCTCAATTGTCGGGAACTCTCCCCCGCCCCGGGGCCCCAGGGCCGTTCCTGGTGCGCGGCAGCATTCGGACTCGCGGGGGTCATCCCTCCGCGCCTAGGCTCGTTTCAATGTCCGTTCGTCTCCTGTTCCTCCTGTTGGCGTTCCGTGCGTTCGCTGCCGATCTTCCGGGCTTCGACTTCACCCGCCCCGAAGTGGCGGCCGGATGGAGGGCTCTGCACGACGTCGAACTCACTCCCGGAACCGACGGTCTGACCGTGCGCATCACCGGAGCGGACCCCTATCTGGGCGGGCCGGCCCAGGATTATCCCGTCGGACTCCCGCTGTGGATGGTCCTGGAAGCGAAGTCCGATTCGGCGGGCTCGGCGCAGATCTTCTGGGCGGGTCCCCAACCGGAGTCTGAATCACGATCGGCCCGCTTCTTCCTGCCGGGCGGTTCCAACGTGGTGGTCCGAGTCCCGATCCCCCCATTTGAACCGGGAACGCGCCTGCGCTTCGATCCCCCGGGAACCGCCGGCACCTGCATCGTTCGAAGCCTTCGGTTTGAACCACGGCCCGCGTTGACCGCGCCAAACTGGACGCCCGCGATGGCGGCGTCGATGACCGGGGTGGTCGCGATCGTCACGGTGGGCGACCTGACGCTTCGCCATGCGGCCACCGGGCCCGGCGCATTTCGCATCGAAGTCGCCGGCAAGCCCTACGCCCTCGGCCACACGCACGCGCCGGTGGGATATCAGTTTGAGGGTGAGACCCGATGGTTCGATACGGGAAGTCCCCTGGCCCCCGGCCCGCGGTTTCACCGATCCCCCGGCACGGTGCGGATCGAAAGCCGGCATCGCGATCCCGACGGAGCGATCTGGACGTTTGATCAGGAGTTTCATGCCGAGCGGAATCATCTCCGTTATCGCTCTCAGATCACGGTGGATCAGGAACGTCAGGTGGTGTTCGCGCCGGCGTTGCTGGTATTGCCCGGAGCGGGAACGTTTGGAACCAACAAGCATCAATCGCTGCTGGCCGGGCTTGAGTACCTCGAGAACGAAGAGAGCAGTTCTGAACGGGATCTGATCGGAGCCCAGGCGCGGCGTCAGGTTCCCGACCCGCTCAAGTTCACCTTCCCCTTCATGGCCATCGCCGCCGGGGACCACTGGCTGTCGCTCTCGTGGAAAGCCTCGCCTCCGCTGGCGGCACTGCACGATACCCCCGACCGCATTTCCCGCTCGGGAGGACATTTATTCGGACTCATTCATCCGGGGGCGGATCCGAGCGTGCGCGAGGATGGCTCGCTCCTGCCCTACGGCGGCCACCGACTGCAGCGGGGAGAAACGCTGACGGCCGAGGGGTTCCTGGCGGCGGGCGCAGGAACCACAGTGATCCCCGCCTTGCAGGCCCATGTCCGGCGCACCGGGCTGCCGCCGCTCCCCAAGGCCATTCCCTCGTCGCAGGAATACTACCGTCTGGCAGCCCGCGGCTGGCTCGATTCCGGAATTCGGGAAGGGCATCAATACCGACATGCGGTGGGCAATGGATTCGGACTCTCGCCGGCTCCTGATGCGGGCTATTTCGAAGCCTGGCTGGCGCCTAGGGTCCAGGACCCCGTGCTGGCCGAACGTCTGTTGATCGCCGCCCGGGAGAATGCCGCCGCCATTCCCGACACGGGCTGGCTGGACGGCCCGGTCAGTCACCTGCGTCTGCCCTCGCCGGCGTTGCTCGCGCTCAAGGCCACGGCGGTGGCCGAATCGGCGCGTGCGGTGGCCCGACATCACCTGGAGGCGCTGGGGCCGGAGACGCGGGTGCGGTACCGGGCCCCGGCGAAAGGCGATGACCTGGGGCGAACCCACTGGACCAACCACGCCAACGGTCTCACCGCCACCCACCTTTCCATCGCCTTCGACCACGCCCTGCTGGCCGGCGACCCCGGCCTCGTCAACGAGTGTGTCGGACACCTGCGTCGGATGGTCCGCTACGACGGGGAGGTCCCACGCGGCGCGCAGACCTGGGAAGTGCCGTTGCACACCGCCGACCTTCTCGCCAGCGCCTATCTGGTGAAGGTAAACCTGCGCGGCTATGAACTCACCGGCGAAAAGGCATTCCTCGAACGTGCCCGCGCGTGGGCCTGGACGGGCATTCCCTTCCTCTATCTCGAATCCCCCGTCACCGGTCCGGTCGGCACTTACAGCACCATCCCGGTGTTTGGTGCCACCCAGTTCATCGCCCCGAACTGGATCGGTCTCCCTGTGCAATGGTGCGGACTGGTGTATGCGGACGCCCTGTTGTCGCTGTCCGTCCATGACCGGTCATTGGATTGGAATCGGGTCGCCCAAGGAATCGCCCTGTGCGGAGTGCAACAGGTCCACCCCGAATCCGACGGGCCGGCGATGGGCTGTCTGCCGGACAGCTTCGAACTCCGGTCGCAATCGAGGAATCCGGTTCCCATCAACCCGGGCACGCTGCTGCCGCTGGCCGCGGTGGCCTACGGCGAAAAGCCACTGCACGGATTTGCCGCGGCCAGAAAACTTCCGGTGTGGGTGATCGCTCCGGGGCCGGTCCGACTGCTCCTGGACGATCCGAAGCGGGCGAGATTCCGCATCCAGGCCCCGACCGAATTCCCGGTGCAGGTGGTCGTGGGCGGAGTCGTCACCAACACCGTATTTCGCTGGCAGGGACAATCGTTAGCGCCGGATCCCGACCCGAAGCCGGGGACGCCCCGGGCGTTTCTCCGGGTCACGGGCGACGGCGAACTCGAAGTGCAGTTCGAATGAGCGCTTCCCAAACTTCCCCCTTGCACCCTGCGCGCTCCCCGGCACCCTGCGCGCCGTTTCGCTATATGCAGTACAAGATCGCACGCCGAGCCGCGTCCCTGTCGCCGTCCCTCACCCTTGCCATCGATTCGAAGGCAAAACAGATGAAGGCCGAAGGCCACGACGTGGTGGGTTTCGGCGCGGGGGAACCGGATTTCGACACCCCGCAACACATCAAGGACGCGGCGGCGGCGGCGCTTGCCGCGGGCTTCACCAAGTACACCCCGTCGAGCGGCATCCCGGAGTTGCGACAGGCCATCGCCGACAAGTTCCAGCGCGAGAACGGCCTCACGTACAAGCCCTCGCAGGTCATTGTTTCCTGCGGCGGAAAGCACTCCTGCTTCAATGTCATCCTGGCCACCTGCGAGGAAGGAGACGAGGTCATCATTCCGGCGCCCTACTGGTTGTCCTACCCGGAGATGGTCAAGCTCGCCGGGGCCACGCCGGTGATCCTGGAAACCTCGGACAAGACCGAGTTCAAGGTCACGCCGGAGCAACTCCGCGCCGCCATCACCCCGAGCACCCGCCTGTTCATCCTGAACTCACCGTCGAATCCCACCGGATCGGTGTACACCCCGGAGGAGATCAAGGCCCTGGGGGATGTCTGCGTCGAAAAGAACGTCCTCATCATGAGCGACGAGATCTACGAGCACCTGCTGTACGATGGTGCCAAGCATCAGTCGGTCGCCTCCTTTTCCCAGGCCCACTACGACCACACCATCATCGTCCATGGGTTCGCCAAGGCCTGGTCGATGACCGGATGGCGCCTCGGTTTCCTGGCCGCACCCGAGCCGATCGCGAAGGCGATCGACGCCCTCCAGTCCCACAGCACCTCCAACCCGACGAGCTTCGCCCAGAAGGGCGCGGTCGCCGCCCTGACCGGCCCACAGGATCACCTGCCGAAGTGGCTGGAGGAATACGCCCGTCGCCGCACCGAAGCCTGGACCCGGCTCAACGCCATGCCGGGCGTCACCTGCGTCAATTCCAAGGGTGCCTTCTACCTGTTTCCCAACATCAGCGGCACCGGCCTGAAATCTGCCGAGTTCTGCAAGCGCCTGTTGGAAACCGAGAAGGTTGCCGCCGTTCCCGGCATCGCCTTCGGGGCCGACGACTACATCCGCATCTCCTACGCCACCAGCCTGGCGAATATCATCAAGGGACTGGAGCGGATGGATCGATTCGTCCGTTCCCTCAAGGCCTGATCCCACCCACCGTGCTCCGTCTGGACCAAGTGCTTGTCGAGCGGGGACTCTGCGCGACGCGCAGCAAGGCCCAGGCGGCCATTCTGGCGGCTCAGGTTCTGGTCAACGGCCAACCGGCCGGCAAGCCCGGCGACCGCATCAAACCGGACGCGCGGATTGAATTGGTCGCCCCGGAACGGTTTGTTTCCCGGGGCGGCCACAAACTCGAACACGCCCTCGTCCACTTCCAGATCCCGATCGCCGGAGCGCGGGCCATCGACCTCGGCGCGTCCACCGGAGGGTTCACCGATTGTCTGCTGCAACACGGAGCGGCCTCGGTCCATGCCGTCGATGTCGGTCATGGGCAACTGGCCTGGAAGCTTCGTCAGGATCCGCGCGTCACGGTCCGGGAACGGACCAATGCCCGGGAACTGACTCCGGCGCATTTCCAGCCCGGCGAACTCCCGTTTGACCTCGTTGTGGTCGATTGCTCCTTCATCAGCCTGCGCCGGATCCTTCCGCCGGTCCCCGCCCTGCTGCGGCCCGGCGGCCACGTGATCGCCCTGGTGAAACCGCAGTTCGAAGCCGGCAAGGCCGAGGCCGATCGCGGAGCCGGGGTCATCTCCGATCCTGTCGTTCACACCCGGGTGCTGGAGGAACTCCGGGCGTTCGTCGCGAAGGATCTCCCTTCTTTGCGCTGGAATGGGCACGTGGAATCCCCCTTGCTTGGGCCTGCCGGGAACAAGGAGTTCCTGGCACACATTTCCTACCCGCTTGAAATCCCAGGCTGACTCCCTTCGGCGCATCGGACTGATCGCCAACCCGGAGAAGAGCCGCACGGCGCTTCTGGTCCCCCGCGCCGCCCGCATTCTGGCGGGACTCAAGCGCACGGTCGTCGTCGATCCGGACACCGCCCGCCTCTGCAATCACAAACTCCCGGCCGCCGAATCCCTGGAAGCGGTCATCCGCTCCGTCGACCTGATCCTCGTGTTCGGCGGCGACGGCACCATGCTCCGCATCGCCCGGTTGGTCGCCGGACTGCCGGTGCCCATCCTCGGCGTCAATGTGGGCAACCTCGGGTTCCTGACCTCCCTCAGCCCGGAGAAGCTTGCGGTCGCCCTCCGTCGCATCCTGGCCGGGCACTACTCGTACGACGATCGAGCCCTGCTCGAAGCCTCGATCCAGCGCGGGCCGGAGAACCTCGTCCAGATTGCCCTCAATGATTTCGTCCTCAGCCGCGGAGCCTCTTCCCGCCTCATCGAAGTGGAGGTCTCCGTCAACGGCGAACCCCTCACCCGCTACCGGTGCGACGGATTGATCGCCTCGTCCCCCACTGGTTCCACCGCCTATTCGCTGGCCGCCGGGGGATCCATCGTCAGTCCCGATGCCGAAGTGCTCACCCTCACGCCCATCTGCCCGCACACGCTGTCCATTCGCCCCGTGATCGTCAGCCTCGCCTCCACCGTCCGGGTTCAACTGCTGAGCCCCCGGGTGATGGCCACCTTGGCGGCAGATGGACAACAGCAGACCGAACTCAGCATGGGGGACACGGTCACCATCCGGCGCTCGCCCAAGTCGGTGCGATTGCTCCGGCCCCAGGGCTCCAGCTTTTTCTCCACCCTCCGGCAAAAATTTGGTTGGAGCGGCGGCAAGGTGTGAGCTTGTCAGAAACCCGAAAACGGTGAAGAGGAAGAGCGCCCTCCGGGACGTCTCCCCCAGCCCGAGTCCCAAGGTCCATCCCATGGTGCGTCTGAAAGAAATTGCGGAAGCTGCCGGAGTCTCGGTGATGACGGTCTCGAAGGCCCTGCGCGACAAGCCGGACCTCTCCACCGCCACCAAATCCCGCATCCGCATTCTCGCCGACCAGATGGGCTACGTCCCCGATCTGTCGGCGTCCGGCCTCCGCAATCGCACGTCCCGACTGTTCGGCCTGATCATTCCCGCCACGACCGACCCGATCTTTGCCCGGGTGCAGATGGCCATCGAGCAACAGGCGCAGGAACTGGGGTACGACCTGCTCTTCGCCCAGTCCCTCGGCAAACCCGAGCGGGAAGAGGCGGCGCTCCGCCGCATGCTGGCCCGGCGGGTGGATGGCTTGTTCGTCTCGCCCGTTTACCGTCTTGCCCAGCAGTCGCCGCTCTTCGAGGAACTCCGTCGGCGCCAGCTTCCCACGGTCATCCTGGGACATTCCGCCGCTTTCTGTGCCGGCTTTCCCTCGGTCGAAACGGATGACCTCAGCGGATCCACCGCAGCCACGCGGCATCTGATCGAACTCGGCCACACTCGCATCGCCTATTTCGCCGGGCCGATGGTTTCTCCCGCCTCCCTGGAACGTCTGGAAGGCTATCGCCGTGCCCTGAGGGAAGCCGGCCTCGCCACGGACGATCGCCTCGTCTTCAGCGCCGGAACCACCGTCGAGGAAGGAGCCTCCGCCGCCCTCCAGTTCATCCAGGAGAATCCCGGTGCCACCGCCATCCAAGCCCACTCCGACCTCGTGGCCATCGGGGCTGCCAACGCCCTCATGAACCAGGGCGTCCGCATCCCGCACGACCTGTCCATCGTTGGGTACGGCAATATCCTCACCTCGGAGTTCTTCCGGGTTCCCCTCACGACCGTCCGGCAGCCCAAGCTCCGCCTTGGGACCGTTGCCATGGACCTGATGATGTCGATCCTGCGCCACGAACCCGCGAAGACACGGCGACTCGCCGCCGAGTTGATCATCCGGGCCAGCAGCGGTCCGCCCGGACGCAACGGCGAGGGTGTGTAAGGATAATCCTGACGCAGTGGTCCGAATTCGGAATTGCCACGCCCCCACCCGTTCCCGCCACTCTCCCCTGTCCCGTCACCGACCAAGGAGGTGGTGAAGTTCAGGGGGTCGCGATCCCGCGATGCGGGTCCATCGGAATGTGCAATTCCGGTGGGCCTTTGCATTTCTGGGCTTGGTGCGGATCGGTTGAAACTTCAACCTGCGCCCAGTTACTCCTACCGACCATGAGCTGGTACTACGCCCAAGCCGACGAATCCAAGGGGCCCATCCCTGAGGCCGAATTCCTGCAACTGATCGCCCAGGGGGTGATCCAACCCACCACGTTGGTCTGGAAGGAAGGCATGGACCGGTGGCAACCGTGGGCCGACCTCCAACCCCGATTCGTCTCCGGCGCTCCCGCATCGGGGCCCACCCCTGGGGATCCGATGGCCGGGGGTCCAGTGCCTCCGCAGGCGGGACAGAGCACCTGCGTGGCCTGTCTCCAGCCCTTCGCCGAAGAGGATCTGATCTTACTGGCCGGGCGCAAGGTCTGCGCCGGATGCAAACCGACCTACCTCCAGAAGCTCCAGGAAGGAGCGGTGGGCTGGAATGCGGCAGGCGCGGCGGCAGGGAGTGCCGGAGGAGCGCATGGAAATCTCTCCGACGCAGAGGTTCTGGCGCGCGATTACGACGTCCCGGCGGTGGACCTCGTCACGGCAGCTGCGCGTCGGGTTCAACAGGATCCCGGAACGCTGTTGGTGGCGGGAATCCTGGCGATGGTGGCCATCTGGGGATGTCAATTGGTCACGGTTCCCTTCCAACTGATTCCGATCATCGGAATCTTCTTCGGCATGGTGCTCCCCGCCATCCTGATGGGACCCATCCTCGCGGGTCTGACTCTCACCTACCTCCGTCATCTGCGGGGTGTTCAGATTTCCGCGGGCGATGTGTTCTGCGGCTTCGGACCCCGGTTCTGGAAGCTGGCGATGTCCTATTTCGTTCCCACGTTTCTGGCCTCCCTGGCGTTCCTGCCGGCGGTCATCCTCGTCGTGGTGATCGTCGTCTCGGCCGGCGGCGGATTCGGGCCCGGAGGAACTCCTAATTTCGGTCCGGCCGGCGGCGGTGGTCTCAACAATGCCAACGTAACTGTCGTGGTTCTGGCGATGGGATCCGCATTCCTGATCGCCGGGATCGTTTACACCTATCTGACCGTCTGCTGGATGTACACGGTGGGGTTGGTGGCGGACCGGCACTACGGGACCCGGGACGCCATGAAGTTGAGCCGCGCGATGGTGATGAAGCATTTCTGGCAGCACCTGTGGTTCGCCATCTTCGCCGGTCTGGTGATGATGCTTGGCTTCCTGGTCTGTTGCGTGGGTGTCCTGGTTGCCATGCCGATCGTCGCTCTGGCGGGAACCATGCTCTACGAACGCCTCTTCCACGGGCTGGCTTCCCGTTCGCCCCAGTAATTCCGGACCATGGCCGCCCGCGAGATCAAGTGTCCCTCCTGCCGTCGCCCGTTGCCCCGGGACGCGGCGGCCCTCGAAGGGTTGAACGGTTGCCCGTCCTGCCTGAAGCCACTGACGGTCGTCGTGCTGCCGGGATACCATCGCGGTCCGGTCACTGGCCGCGCCGCAGAAAGGGTCACGGGTGAATCGGAGGCCACCTGCTACTTCCACGCCTCCAAGAAGGCGTCGGTTCCCTGCGACGAATGCGGCCGGTTCCTCTGTGCGCTCTGCGACGTCCAACTCGACAGCCGGCACCTCTGTCCGACCTGCCTCGAGTCCGGTCGCCGCACAGGATCCATCGGAACCCTCGAACGGAGCCGCACGCGCTGGGACATCATCGCCTGGACGGTGAACGCCGGGCTGTTCACCTGCATCGGCGCGCCGGTCGTCGCCCTGGCCAATCTCGTGATCACGGTCATGCTCTGGCGCGCCCCGGCCAGTCGGGTGGTGCGTTCCCGCCTGTGGATGATCGTCTGGACGGCCGTCGCCCTTGCCGTGTGCGGCCTCGCCCTCATTGGAATCCTTGCCGGCTGAACTTCCTGACACACTATGGATGTTCGCCTCCAGAATCAACCGGCCTACCGGCGATTGAAGTCGTCCATGAAGGTCTATCCCACCCACGTCTCGTACTGGCTGGGGGCCGATCACCTGCTGGTGGTGGACGTCGTCGGGTTCGTGGAGCGTTACCGCCAGATCCGGCTGGAGGACATCGAGCTGATCCTCATCCGGCCCACCGCGCTTCGGCTGATCCTTGGCTCGATCCTCGGGGCCATGGCGCTTCCGCTCGTCGCGTTGACCGGCTGGTTGCTCTACGTGGGCATCTCGACCGCGGACACCGATTGGTACGTCGGTGCGGCCATCGCGGGGTTTGCACTGGCGGTGACGCTGGCGGCTCTGGCGTGGGTGACGATCGGAGGCCGGACCTGCCAGACCCGTCTCGTCACCGGCGTGCAGGAAATCCGCCTTGCCGGCCTCTACCGGGTGCCCCGGGCCCAGGCGTTCGCGAACGAACTCCGGACGGCCGCCGCGGCGTTGACGCCCACCGCGCCGACCGCGCCCATTGCGGAGGCCACCGCGTCCGATCCCGCCTCCCCACCCATCGCATGAGTCTGCTGGCCCAGCATCGCTGTGTGATCCACGCCGGGCGCGAAGCGGCGGCGCGTTGTCCTTCGTGCCGACAGTTCTTCTGTCGGGAATGCGTCACCGAACACGATGGGCGCATCTTTTGTGCGGCCTGCCTGCGCAAGAAGTCGGCTCCCAGAGTTAAAGAACAGCGGCGCCTCGGGGTGTTGCTCGGCCCGGTTGCGCTGGTGTCGGGATTCCTGCTGACGTGGGTGGCCTTCTATCTCCTGGGACAGGTTTTGCTCAAAACCCCGTCTGAATGGCACGAAGGCAAGGCGGCCGAAGCCATCCTCACCGACACGCGTTGATCTGAAGAGATGAATCCGACCCGGCGCCAACGACAAGGAGACAGCGCCCTCGACCTCGTCGAGGACGCCATCCATCTGCTGCGTCAGACGCCGGTGGCGACCCACCTGATCTACCACATCGCCTCGGCGTCGTTTGTGCTGGGACTGCTGTGGTTCTGGTCGGACATGACCCGGGGAGCCTATGCCGACGGCCGGGTGGCTCCGGGAGCGCTGTTGCTCTCCGGTCTGTACCTGTTGATGAAGACCGGGCAGGCCGCCTTTTGCGCCCGCCTGCGACAGGCGGTGGCGCGCCAGACTCCGACTCCGTGGACCGTGGGCCGCTGCTGGAGGCTGCTGGTGACGCAGGCGGCACTGCAACCGTTCGGGTTCCTGCTCTTTCCGCTGTCGATCGTCCCCCTGCTGATGGTTCCGCTTCCCTGGCTGCTCGCCTTCTTTCAGGGCGTCAGCGTCTCGGCCGATGGTGCCGGCGGCTCGGTATCCCGGTGCGCACGATCCGCGCTGCGCCAGGCGATGCTCTGGCCCGGCCAGAACCACGGGATCGTCGGACTCCTGCTGGTGTGCACCACGGCGGTGCTGGTCGATGTAACGGTCGGAGTGGGAGCCCTTCCGTTCCTGGCCCAGACCCTGTTCGGCATCACCACGGACTTCACCCTGTCGATCCATGCCTACCTCAACACGACCTTCGTCCTGTCGCTGGTGGCGCTGACCTATCTGGTGATGGATCCGTTGATCAAGGCCATCTACGTGCTTCGGACGTTCCAGGCGGACTCGATCCACAGTGGCGATGACCTGCGTTCCCGGTTCGCGGAACTGCGGCAGGA
>Ga0105048_10015949_pt1 | contig 11633 bp, 5 predicted proteins | sample MAT05_FD_78382 | JGI IMG/M metagenome (GOLD analysis project Ga0105048, IMG submission 78382) | Freshwater microbial communities from Lake Fryxell liftoff mats and glacier meltwater in Antarctica - MAT-05 | ecosystem: Environmental > Aquatic > Freshwater > Ice > Liftoff microbial mat | place...
GTCGCCGTCAGGAATGCGTTGCGAAGACCGATCAAACCGCGTGTCGGGATCGCGAATTCGACGCGGACGCTACCGCGACCATCGTTGACCATATCGAGCATGCGGGCTTTGCGGCCACCGACCAAATCGGTCACGGCGCCAACGAACGGCTCGGTCGTGTCGATCATGAGATGTTCGATCGGCTCAACCTTATGACCGTCGACTTCCTTGGTAATGACCTCAGGGCGGGAGACCTGAAACTCATAGCCTTCACGACGCATGGTCTCGATCAGGATCGAAAGGTGAAGCTCTCCGCGTCCGGCGACCGAGAAGACATCGGCCTGGTCGGTCGGCTCGACTCGGAGTGAGAGGTTCGTTTCGAGTTCGCGGAAAAGTCGCTCACGGAGCTGGCGGGATGTGGAGAACTTGGCATCCTTGCCGGCAAAGGGAGAGGTGTTGACGCCAAAGGTTAGTTTCAGCGTCGGTTCCTCGACCTCGATTGCGTCGAGCGCCTCGGGATTCGCGGGATCGGCCAGGGTCGCCCCGATGTTGGCGTCGCCGAATCCGCTGATCGCGACGATGTCACCGGCCACTGCCGACTCGACCTCACGGCGACCAAGACCATCGAACGCGGTTAGCGAGGTGATTTTCTGGCGAACCTGGGTGCCATCGGACGAAATGTGAACGAGTGTCTGACCGGAATTGATCGATCCGCGGTGAATACGGCCAATCGCGATTCGGCCTCGATGGGTGTCGTAATCAAGTGAGGCGACGAGCATCTGGAAGGGGGCTTCGAGTTCGACCACCGGGGCCGGAATTTCCTCGAGAATCGCGTCTAGGAGTGGTCGTAGGTCCTGAGCAAGACCATCAGGGGATCGACCAGCGCGGCCATCTCGGGCGATGGTGTACACGACAGGGAAATCGAGTTGGTCCGCATGGGATGCAAGATCGAGAAACAGGTCCTGCGTGAGCGAGAGCACTTCATCGGGACGGGACGCGGGACGGTCAACCTTATTGATCACGACGATCGGACGCAAATGCATCGCGAGGGCACGTTGAAGCACGGTTCGGGTCTGAGGCATCGGGCCTTCGACTGCATCGACCAGCAACAGGCAGCCGTCAGCCATGTTGAGAACTCGTTCGACCTCGCCACCGAAGTCGGCGTGGCCGGGGGTGTCGATGATGTTGATCTTGACACCCATGTAGGTAATCGCCGTGTTTTTGGAGAGAATGGTGATCCCGCGCTCACGCTCGAGATCGTTGGCGTCCATGATCAAAACGCCAGCCGAATCGGGATCGCGGAAGATATTGGACTGCTTCAACAAACCGTCGACGAGGGTCGTCTTGCCGTGGTCGACGTGGGCAATAATGGCAATATTACGAAGAGAGGTCACGGTCGTTGTTGTCATAGCATCCATGGTGGCTGTCACGTTGGGTACCTTAAGTTAACAAAGAATCGTCGTTTGCGATTCATATGCCCGAAATGTGCGGAGCCGCACAAACAAAGCGGCCCACGCCAAACCGCGCAAGGGCCGCAATCTGCGCCTAATGATACCACAGGCACATTATGTCCTGTCGCTCACGATTTTTTAGCACTTGCTGACACTTATAATTCTGCTATGATTCTGAAGAATGGGTTAAACATGTTGTCCCCCGTAGAAAAGTCTCCCCGTCGCGCGTTTTTCGCTTTGGACGGTACGAGTTTGAGACAACAGAGACCGCCTTCATCCCGCTTTGGGAGGAAGATGAACGTTCGACATGCACCCTCCACCCGGATTGTCACGGCGCTGCTTGTCGTCCTGATGATTCTGGGCATCTTCAAAGTCGATCTGGTTTCGGCGCGCGATCGGTATGAACCACCGACCGGGGTCGAAACGGTAACCCCGCTCTCCATGCCGGAAACCGGCTCCGGTTCTGGTGAAGGCGCCAGTAACGGAGTGTCGCCGGTCATTGCAGCGCCCGCGGTCGAAGAAGGCGCTCTTCCCCAGGCGAATGTGCGGGAACGACCAGATTCCCGCGAATTCGAAATCACCTCTGTGCCGACTGCCACTCCAACACCAACACCGGTCGCGAAACGTGGTGTGCCGAGGCTCAATGAACCTGTCCTCCGGTGGTTGCCGGAGATCATGAAGGCATCCGACGCCACCGGTGTTCCGGCGAAGCTGATAGCCGGGGTCATGCGTCTCGAATCCAACGGCAACCCGAACATCATTTCCCCGGCCGGCGCCCGCGGTTTGATGCAGATCATGCCTGAGGGGTTGATCGGTCAAGGAATCCCGGAGAGTCGCTGGCACGATCCGGCGACAAACATTCGGGCCGGTGCGGTTGGACTCAAGCAGCGGGCCGAGGCGCAGGGAAGCTGGGAAGGCGCCGTCGCCGCCTATTTTGGTTTTGGTTGCGACGTCTTCGGAACCTGCACGGACGTCTATATTGAAGTGGCGTTTGGATGGGCCGATTTCTACGCTGACGCGATCGCCGATCCCTACAGCTCGGAATACAGTGTCCTCGGCGATGACTGGACACCCCCGCAAATCAATCCGTTTGTCGAGAAAGCACCATCGCCGGTGGCGACTCCACCGACCACAACACCGACTCCCGTGACGACGCGAACACCAGCGCCGACACGGACGCCGACGCCGGGCGGAAATGGATCGACTCCGACGGCTGAGCCGACATTCGAGCCGACAACTGTCGCGACAGAGATGCCGACAGAAGTAGTGACGGAAGTCCCAACCGAATCGCCGACGGAAGTTCCGACCGAAGCTCCAACGGAGGCGCCAACCGCACCTCCGCTTGAACCGGGCGGAGAAGGAACCCCTCCTGCTTGAATCTGACCAAGGACGACGCCGGCCAATCACACTGCCCGGGGTCGCGCTTTGGCTTGACGTCTCATTTCAAGACAGATATTGTCAGTGAAACGACTGAACCTAGGTTACCCGCGTTCCAGCGAGGTCATCCGCCGTGAAACGCCATCCTTATCGGATTATTGCAGGCGCTGTGACGGTGGTATTGCTGTTTGCAGCGATCGCCAATGTGGTCAGCGCGCCCTTCGCGCAGGCCGGAACCCCGCTCTACCCGGATTTACAGACTCCGACGCCGGACGGCTTGCGAATTGAACGCAAAAAGCTCGATGACGGGAGGTACCATTATCTCCTGCGGTTCAACAATACGGTGGAGAACCACGGCGGCCCCCTGGAAATAGTGGCTGATCTCGATGTCAGCCGGGATCTCTATCAGAATGTCTATGACGGTCTTTCCGATGGCTCGATCGTCGAACACCGGCGAATGACCTCTGACCTTATCTACCATCCGACTCACAATCATTTTCACGTGACCGATTTTGCTGATTACTCCCTGCTCAAGAAAAACTCCTCCGGCGTCTACCGGTCCACAATCTTCCGGGGTTCCAAAACCTCGTTTTGCGTGCTTGACTCTGTCAAATGGGAATCATCGGCAACGAACCGACCCGGATATACCGATTGCAATGCCCAAAAACAAGGATTGACTCCAGGTTGGGGCGATATCTACACATCATCTCTGCCAGATCAATGGATAGATCTGGGCACACGCATGGTCGGCGACGGCGAGTATGCGCTGCACTCCACGGTCGATCCCCATGATCGGGTTGTCGAAACAAATGAGGGCAACAATACCGGAGTGCTCAAGTTCGTTATCTCGAACGGCAAGCTGGCGGCGGCACCCCCCAACCAGCCCTATTGCGCAGCGAAACCGGAAAACGCGGTGATCGGCGAAGCCATCTACGTTAGCTGCACAGGGTTGCCGGCGGGCGATGAGTACCTCATCCGCTGGACCCGTGAAAATGGCAACCAGGTCACGAGCGCCTTCAGCAATCTCGATGGCGAGCTCTTCGCTGAGTTCATTATGCCGCCGAGCACGAGCGGCGCCCATTACGTTTTTGTCTCCAATGGGACTGGCACCGTTAAGGTACCGGTCGCAGTGACGATCATTCGCGCGTTCGATCTGTCGTTCACCAAGGGGTCGGTAGGGAGACGCGTCACCCTCGATCTCACCGGGTTCTCGGCAAATGAGACTCTCTCGATTTCGTTCGAGCAGTTGCCGACAACCTTCGCCACACTCGGCACAACGAAAACCAACAGCATAGGGAATGGCGGGGTTACCGTTTCGATTCCCAGTGCTCCCGCCGGCACACACCGCGTGCGAGTTTCGGGTGCAAAGGGTGCCCCGTCGGTCTACGCGAATTTCACCATTACACCAACGATCAGACTCAATGTCTCGAGTTCCGTTCCCGGGGGATCGATTTCGCCAAAGCTACGCGGATTCGGGACCCACGACAGTGTTGCCCTGCGGATCAAAGAGACTGGCAAAAAGCTGGGCACCGTACGGGTGACGGAACTTGGAGCAGCTGACCCGAATGCCGCGAAAACGTATCAGCTACCGACCACGCTCGCGCCCGGAACCTACACGATTACCGCGGTTGGTTCGCCATCGGGTGTGATCGCAACGACGACAATCACCATTACCGGTGTCGTACAGGCCGAATTGCCCACATCGACGGCAACCCCAACGGCGACTGCAGCCGCAACGGCAACGCCGACACCTACACCGACGGCCGCGCTGCCAACAGTTGAACCGACCACTGAGCCAACCCTTGTGCCGACGATCGATATCCCCACTGTTACGCCGGAACCAACCGAGACACCTGTGCCAGGAGAGGAGACCACCCCAACGGTGCCGGAAGCGACAGCCGAGTCCGACGCCTAGTCAGCGCGTCGTCGCTCTGCGATCATCCCACCAAGCAAATGTGACCGTCGATCACTCCGACTCGGGCGGACCCGGGTGACGTTGAAGAGGTGCTTCCATGTCCGACGCTGGCCTGCTCGCGCACGATGAAACGATCGCGAAATACAAAGAATTCGTCAGTACGAGTTTCGTGGCGGCAGTCGAACCGGTGGTGGTAGGACGCGCGGAAGGCTCCCGTGTCTGGGATGTCGACGGGACCGAATATATCGATTGTTTTGCGGGAATCGCGGTCAACAATGCGGGTCATCGTCATCCAAAGGTGATCGCCGCGGTGAAGGAGCAACTGGAAAAGGTTGTCCATGCCGCCACGTACATCTATCACGTTCCGGTCGTCGCGGAAGCGGCGGAGAAGGTGGCCGCGATCGCTCCCGGAAAACTGAGCAAGACCTTTTTCGGAAATTCTGGCGCCGAAGGCATCGAAACAGCAATGCGCCTGGCCAAGGCGTACACCGGCCGACGCGAATTCATCGCGTTGACACACTCGTTCCACGGCCGAACCTACGGCACCCTATCGGTCACCGGGAACGTGGCCCGCAAAACGCGCGGTGGCCCATACATGCCAGGTGTCGCGTTTGCCCCGGTTCCGTATACCTATCGGAATCCCTTCCTGACCGAAGATCCGGAAGTGGTGGCCGAGCGCTGCGCGGAGATGGTCGAGTGGGCAATTACTTATCAGACGAGTGGCGACGTGGCCGCGTTCATCTCAGAATCGGTTTGGGGTGAAGGCGGGATCATCGTCCCACCTCCCTCCTACTTCAAGCGCGTAAAGGAGATTCTCGATCGCCACGGCATTCTCTTCATCGCGGATGAGGTTCAGTCTGGATTCGGACGATGCGGGAAGATGTTCGCGATCGAGCATTACGGAGTCGAACCGGACATCATGGTGATGGCGAAGGGAATCGCGGACGGATTCCCGTTGAGCGCGACGGTCGCGCGGCCGGAGATCGCGGATTGCCTGAAGCCGGGCGAACACCTCTCGACCTTCGGCGGGAATCCGATCTCCTGCGCGGCCGCGATCGCCAATATCGAAGTCATGCTGGAAGAAGATCTCCCCGGGCAGTCGGCCCGGAAGGGTGCGCGCACGCTCGGCAATCTGCGCGAACTCGCTGCCGACTATCCCCTGATCGGTGATATTCGCGGCGAAGGTCTGATGATCGGAGTCGAACTGGTGACCGACCGGAAGACGAAGAATCCGGCCAAAGCCCAGGCGGCAGCCATCCGAAAATTCTGCCGGGAGCAGGGTCTACTGGTTGGAGTCGGCGGTCAGAGCGGCAACGTCATTCGCTTCCAGCCGCCGCTGACGATCAGCGACAACGACCTCGACCGATCGGTCGAGATACTCGACGAGGCCCTGAAGAACATCTTGTGAAACCAACCCAGAGGCCTCGGATTCGGCTGTTGCGTTGCCCGTAATCTGCTGCGAAAACTCCTGCCCACAAACGGCAGCGAGCTATGTTCATGCATCTATTCCGTCCATCCTATCGTGAATTTTTTATCATGACGGATTGTTCGGGGTCGAGGTGGACGATTGTCGGTCGCCCGTCATCCTAATCCAACACTTGTCATGCTGTTCTGTGCACCGGCAGCAGTATTGGCTGTGTTTCAGTTGGATGGCAGTGGATTCCCGGAGCCCGTCGACGGACACAGGCGGTTCCCCACGTTCTCGGTCCGTTGTCCTTCGGGGATGAAGTCAGGGATGCCCGTTATGATGATCATCGGCCGTTTGAGCTCGATCCAGCTCTTTGGGAGACCTGCACCACCGAGCCTGAAATCGTTCCGGTGATATTCCGGGCGATTTTGGCGGTGGGCCGCGATCAGTGCGCTTTGGTCTAAACTAGCAGGCGGAAGAACATACTTTGCGCCGGTACCCGAGCTCGTTCCGGCGGCCATGAAGGGAGCGTTTTCGCTTATGTCAGTTTCAGGTGCCTCTGCCCATCCAGATCCGTTTAGCGCACGCGCGTCACTTGCGACCAGCCAGGGCACGACCGTGACCTATTACCGGCTGGCGGCACTCGCGGAACAGGGACTCGCCGATCTCGACAAGCTCCCGTTCACTGTCAGAATTCTGCTGGAAAATCTTCTCCGGAATGCCGGTACGGAGTTCGTCAGCGATGACGACATCAAGACGCTCGCCGGTTGGTCCCCGGCGACTTCCAGCAAAGAGGTGGAACTCGCGTTTCTCCCTGGCCGGGTCGTGCTCCAGGACTTCACTGGTGTGCCCTGCGTGGTCGATCTCGCGGCCATGCGCTCCGCCGTGGCACGGCTCAATGGCGATGTCAGCCGGATCAATCCACTCGTGCCGGCCGATCTGGTCATCGACCACTCAGTGCAGGTCGATCGGTTCGGAACGATGCTGGCGTTCGACCGCAATGTCGAGTTCGAGTACGAGCGCAACAAGGAGCGCTACACCCTTCTTCGCTGGGCCCAGCAATCATTTCAGAACTTCCGGGTCGTTCCCCCAGGGACGGGTATCGTTCACCAGGTCAATCTCGAGTATCTCGCCTCGGTGGTCAGCACGCGATTGATCAACGGTGAAATGGTCGCCTTCCCGGATACGCTCGTCGGTACCGACTCGCACACCACCATGATCAATGGACTCGGCGTGCTCGGTTGGGGGGTCGGCGGAATCGAGGCTGAGGCTGTTCTGCTCGGTCAGCCACTTTACCAACTCATGCCGGAGGTGATCGGCGTCCGTCTGGTTGGCGCGCTGCGCCCAGGCGCAACCGCGACCGATCTTGTGCTTTATGTCACTCAACTGCTGCGCAAATACGGCGTGGTCGGGCGATTTGTCGAGTTCTGCGGTGTCGGTTTGAGCAATCTCTCCCTCGCCAACCGGGCGACGATCGCTAACATGGCGCCCGAATATGGCGCAACTGCGGCGATCTTCCCCGTGGACGATGAGACCCTGCGATACATGCACATGACTGGTCGGTCTGATGATTTGATCGATCTTGTCGAACGCTACTGCAAGGAGCAGTCGCTCTTCCGGACAGACGAGACACCGGATCCGATTTTCAACGATATTCTTGAGCTCGATCTCGGCACCGTCGAACCGAGTGTGGCCGGACCACGACGTCCGCAGGATCGAGTCGACCTGAGCGATGTCTGCCGGGTTTTCCGAACCTCTTATCCCGCGAAGTTCAGCGGGCATCCCTTCCCCGGTGAAACGGCTGCCGATCTCGACCGGCTCGACGACGAGGGCGGTGGGACGGCGGTAGCAACCAGGGTCGCTCGCACAAGCCCGCCGTCGGTCGGCGATGTCACGATCCAGGTGGGAGGTGATACCGTCAGCCTGCACCATGGTTCGGTTGCGATCGCAGCGATCACCTCGTGTACCAATACCTCCAATCCATCCGTGATGATTGCGGCTGGTCTGCTCGCGAAGAATGCAGTCGAACACGGTCTGGACGTCCCTGCCTTCGTCAAAACCAGTCTGGCGCCGGGCTCACAGGTCGTCACCCGCTATCTGGTTAAGTCAGGGCTTTTGCCCTATCTCGATGCGCTTGGATTCCACATCGTCGGTTACGGGTGCACGACCTGTATCGGCAACTCGGGACCGCTCCCGGACGCGGTGTCTGCGGCCATCGATGCCAACGACCTGATCGTATCCGCGGTGCTCTCCGGCAACCGTAACTTTGAAGGCCGTATTCACCAGCAGGTTCGGGCGTCATTCCTGATGTCGCCGCCGCTGGTCGTGGCCTTCGCGCTCGCGGGCACGGTTGACATCGATCTCAACAACGATCCAATCGGATTCGACCCGAATGGCGAAGCTGTTTTCCTGAAAGATATCTGGCCGACCTCTGAGGAAGTCCAGGAGACGATGGAATCGTCATTGGACGCGGCGATGTTCTCCGAGGAGTACCGCACGGTCTTCGCCGGCGATGATCGCTGGAAGGAGCTTCCCGTGCCCACCGGCAACCTGTACGAGTGGACACGCGAATCGACCTATGTCCAGGAGCCTCCCTATTTCATCGATCTCGCCCCGGAACCGGGTGCGCTGATCGACATTGACGGCGCGAGGGTGCTTGCGCTACTGGGCGATTCGGTGACGACAGATCACATCTCGCCAGCTGGATCGATTGGCAAAACCAGTCCGGCGGGTCAGTTTTTGCTCAGCAGTGATGTCAGTTTTCTCGATTTCAACTCGTACGGATCGCGGCGCGGCAATCACGAGGTGATGATTCGCGGAACGTTCGCGAATATCAGGCTGCGGAATCTGCTCACCCCGGGCAAGGAGGGTAACCTCACGGTTTATCTCCCAACCGGCCAAGAGATGTCGATCTTCGATGCCTCGATGTACTACCAGCAAGAGGGCACCCCGCTCGTCGTCATTGCCGGCAAGGAGTATGGGACCGGGTCATCACGCGACTGGGCGGCGAAGGGAACGCTCTTGCTCGGAGTGAAGGCCGTATTGGTCGAGAGTTTCGAGCGGATCCACCGATCGAATCTGGTCGGAATGGGTGTGCTGCCGCTGCAGTTCCTTCCGGGTGAGAATGCCGAGAGCCTCGGGTTGACCGGACGGGAGACCTTCTCGATCCACGGTATCGCGGAAGGGTTGACGCCGAGGAAGAAGGTTGCTGTCTCGGCAGTTCGAGAAGACGGCACCGCCCTCGAATTCCACGCAATCGCCCGCGTGGATAGCAACGTCGAGATCGAGTACTACCGGAACGGCGGTATTCTCCAGACCGTGCTTCGGCGGTTGGTCAAGGGGATGTCGGCGTAAGGTTTTTGATTCCGGCAGACGAGGTTAGACGCTTCGTTTGCCGGATTCGATGCTATGATTTTTTGCAAGTCATTGGAATCCCGAGAACCGAGTTGGCGCCATGGCTTTGGATTTCAAGCTCATCACCTCTGACGAATCGGCCAGTCTTGCAGACGATGGCTACTCCTACGAGTTCGTTCAGGGGGAGTTGGTTCGCATGGGCCTGCCAGAGTATCGGCATGGGAAGATACTCGTCAAATTGTCCACAGCTCTAGAAGTTTATGGTGATGAGCACGCCATGGGTGACGTCTCATCGAAAGGGAGATTCAAGCTGCATCACGATCCCGACACCGTGCTCTCTCCCGATATTGCATTTGTCAGCGCCGCCTCTCTTGCTGTTCAACCCACTCCACCAATCGGATATCCAGAATTCCTGCCAGATCTCGTTTTTGAAGTTGTTTCACCGTCAGATAGTGCTTCCCAAATGCAGCGAAAAGTTCAAATTTATCTAGAAGCTGGAGTCGGCGAAGTATTAGTCGTTTGGCCCGAAACCCGGACATTATCCCTTTACAAGCCTGACGGCACGTCGCAAACCCTGGCTGAAACTGATGAGCTGAATGGCGGAACTCTACTTCCTGGGTTTCGCTACAATATTTCCAAACTGTTTCGGTAAGGCTTAATTCTCATAGTTTCCAATCGATCCCACTTTTTCGTTAGACTCGCCTGGTCTTGCAGGAGCAAAGATGCCACCAGCCTCAACATTGCCTGTGTATGCGGATACGATCGTGGTCGGTGGTGGAACGTCCGGGGCCGCTGTCGCGGGGACCATTGCCGGGCGTACTGAAGAGTCAGTTCTCCTCCTGGAGGCGGGTCCGGATTACGGTGCGTTCGAGGACGGCAACTGGCCGGCCGATTTGCTCGATGCATCCGATCTGGCGGAGACTCACGCCTGGGGGTATGACAGCGGCGATCGGTACGGCGACCGGAAGATCGTCTTCGAGCGTGCTCGTGTGATCGGTGGGTGCTCCTCCCACAACGGATGCGCAGCAATTTGGGGACACCGTGCCGACTACGACGGTTGGGCGGCCGCCGGTAACGCCGGGTGGTCGACTGACGACCTCATTCCGTTTTTCGAATCCGCCGACAGCCATTTGCGCGTGCGGACACCAGCTTCCGGCGAGATCACTCCGTATCAGCAAGCGATGCTCGATGCGGCACCCGCGGTCGGAATTCCGCTGGTCGAGAATTTGAACAATCTCGACGAGTCGGTTGGAATGGCGCCAAGTCCATCGAACATCTGGAACGGTATTCGCTGGAATGCAGCGTTCGCGTATCTCGACCCGGTGCGGGCAAAGCCCAACCTGACGATTCACGGGAACGTGCTCACCGATCGTTTGATCATTGAAGGATGTAGGATCACGGGTGTTCATGTAATCGGCCCCGATGGTCCGGCGACGATCCGGGCTGGCCGAGTTGTCGTTTCTGGCGGCACGTACGGGTCGCCGGCAATTCTGTTGCGCTCCGGAATCGGATCGGCTGACGCACTTGCCAGAGCCGGAATCACTCTTCTCCACGAACTTCCGGGCGTTGGACAGAACCTCCACGATCATTCTGCCGCCTATCTTCAGTTCACCGGAAGCGATCTTCTCCGGGAGCGGATGGCGATATTTGGACTAAATAACTGGATGCCTGAGGAGCAGACGATTGCAAAAATACGCTCCTCGTTCTGCAATGAGGCCTTCGATCTGCATATCTACCCGGCGGGGGCGCCATACGGAGACGGACCCGATCCGTGGTTTTTCATTATGCCGATTGCATGCATGACGCCGCGATCCCGGGGTCAGTTGTCGGTGCGAAGCGCAGATCCGACAGCCACGCCAGTGTTCGACCACGGCTATCTCACCGATCCTGATCGCTACGATATCGGAGTGCTGGCGGATGGGATCGAAATAGGACGAGACATTGCGAACCAATCGGCATTGACCGCTCTGCTCGGTCACGAATTCGCTCCTGGTCCAGGGGTGAAGAGACGTAAGGAGATCGAAGCATGGCTCACTGATGTTGTCGTCCACTACTACCATCCTGTTGGAACCTGCAAAATGGGTCCGACCACCGATCCCACCGCAGTCGTCGACGCAAGGGGCAAGATTCATGGGCTCGAGGGCGGGTA
>Ga0105048_10015951_pt1 | contig 11633 bp, 9 predicted proteins | sample MAT05_FD_78382 | JGI IMG/M metagenome (GOLD analysis project Ga0105048, IMG submission 78382) | Freshwater microbial communities from Lake Fryxell liftoff mats and glacier meltwater in Antarctica - MAT-05 | ecosystem: Environmental > Aquatic > Freshwater > Ice > Liftoff microbial mat | place...
AAACGCACATAGATGTCGGAAAGCTCATTTGAGGACGGGATGTAATTAACGCCGTACTGGCCTGTATGCTGCAGGCTGGAAGGTGCCTGTCCCATTAACAGGTCGTGGATGTCGCCTTTCAGTTTCTGCCCCTTGATTTCGAACATTCGGTCAATAGTGAAATGATTGTCAAAAGACATGATTGTGACCGGCATCTGTTCGCGCATGGCACTTAGATAAATAGCCAGATTGGTTGCAAGCGTAGTCTTTCCAACGCCGCCTTTTTCAGATGATATGGTGATTATGTAAGGATAGTTTTGCATCCGCTTTACCGCCATCTTCAAGGAATAGTTACTGTAGAAACGAAAAGAGATAGTAGTCAATTTATAGTCAGTGGTCAACCGGTTTGACACTCTTTCCATGGGTGTGCTAGGGTGGGTTCCGCTATGGATATCTTTGCCGAAAAAACAATCCTGACCGTATCACGCCTAACCTCTCTGATTCGCGGTGTTCTTGAAGAAAACTTCGAGCAGCTCTGGGTAGAAGGAGAGGTCTCCAACCTGTCGCAACCTTCCTCCGGTCATGTCTATTTTTCCCTGAAGGATAGTGGTGCACAAATACGTTGTGTCATGTTTAAGGGGGCGTTCAAAAATATCAAATTCCATCTAGTCGACGGTATGAGCCTGATACTCCGGGGACGGATGTCTGTATATGATCAGCGTGGTGAATATCAGTTGATTTGTGAATATCTTGAGCCGGCTGGTATTGGCGCCCTGCAACTGGCTTTCATGCAGCTCAAGGAACGCCTGGCGCTCGAAGGTCTTTTTGACGCAAAGCATAAACGACAGATGCCTTTTTTCCCTCAAAGAGTAGGGGTGGTTACTTCCGCAAGCGGAGCTGCCATCCATGATATACTCAATGTCCTGAAACGAAGATTTGCCTCTCTGGAAATTTTGATTTATCCGGTTCGTGTGCAGGGTGAAGGTGCGTCGCTTGAGATTGCACGGGCCATTGAAGATCTGAACAGATTGAAGCTGGTTGACGTTATGATTGTAGGGCGTGGGGGCGGTTCACTTGAGGATCTCTGGTCTTTCAATGAAGAGGTCGTTGCCAGGGCTGTCTACCGTTCTGTCATACCGGTCATATCGGCTGTCGGACACGAAACAGACTGGACCATCTGCGATTTTGTGGCTGATCTGCGAGCGCCAACTCCATCGGCCGCAGCTGAGCTGGTGATTGCCAGTTCAGATCAGTTGCGGGGACAGCTGGACGCATTGAGCCACCGTTTGCAGCTTGCCGTTGAAACAAGAATTGCCAGGTTGCAAGCCTCAGTTGATGGAATGCGGCGGTTGCTGCAAAACCCTGGTACCATGCTTGGCCATCTGGCGCAGCGTGTTGATGACCTGTCCGGGAGACTGGACTTTTCGCTTGGAAGCCTGACCAGACGTCGTCGTGAATATTTTACGAGGCTGGAAAGTTCACTTTTGCACCACTCGCCATCCGTACAGGCCGATCAGCAGAGGCAAAAAATAAATTTCCTTTCTTTACAGGCTGAACGTCAGATGCTCCTCAGGCTTGAGTCCGTCAGGCAAAACTTTGTCTCAAATGCCGCCAGGCTTGATGTGCTATCGCCCTTGAGTACACTTTCCCGTGGCTATTCCATCGCGATCAGGGCGTCTGATGGCAAGGTACTGAATGATGCCGGAGAGCTGGTGGCTGGAGATCGTTTGAATCTTTGTTTCAATAAAGGCAAGGCAACATGTACTGTGGAAGAGGTTGAGTTAGTGTAGTTCTTGACGCAAAGTCGCTATTCTGGAATAATATTTGTTTTGAGGAAAAGATAATGGCTACTGAAAAATTTGAAACATCCCTGAAAAAACTGGAAGAAGTTGTACGCCGCCTTGAAGGTGGTTCACTGACGCTGGAGGATTCTCTCAAGGCTTTTGAAGAGGGGGTCAAACATGCTTCTTTCTGTTCAAAAAAGCTGGATGAGGCGGAACGCAGGGTTGAAGTACTCCTTAAACGTAAAGACGGCAGTTTCAGCCGTGAACCATTTGAAACTGATGATAAATAAATATCTCACTGGATACCCAAATGGGTAAGCTGGCTCAGAAGAAAAGGACTTGATATGGATTTGAAAGAGTATTTAAAGGAACAGATTGCGCGTGTTGATAAAGCACTTGACTGCTACCTGCCTAAAGAGACGGAGCTCCCGCACAGTCTGCATAAGGCCATGCGCTATTCAATTTTTGCCGGTGGCAAGCGCGTTCGGCCGATTCTGATGCTGGCAGCCTGTCAGGCGGTTGGTGGAGAGACTGAACGTGCTATTCCAGCGGCCTGTGCTATGGAAATGATTCATACATATTCACTGATTCATGACGATCTGCCTGCCATGGATGACGATGATTTTAGACGCGGCAATCCAACCAATCACAAGGTTTTCGGTGAGGCAATTGCCATTCTGGCCGGTGACGGCCTTCTGACAGAGGCCTTTAAGTTGATCAGTAATCCACGCTTTGCTAACGGTTGCGATCCTGTTGCCAGACTGGCAGTGATTCATGAAATTGCAACCTGTGCCGGTTCCTATGGCATGGTAGGTGGCCAGGTTGTAGATATGGAGAGCGAAGGAAAGTCAGATATTGATCTCCCCACAGTTCAGTATATTCATACACATAAAACCGGTGCTCTGATCAAAGCCTCTGCTGTTGCCGGTGCGTTGCTTGGCGGTGCTGACCAGGCCAAGCTGGCTGCCATTACCCGTTATGGAGAAGCAGCAGGGCTGGCTTTTCAAATAGCCGATGATATCCTGGATATCGAAGGGACCACAGAAGAGATCGGTAAGGATGCCGGCAGTGATCAGGCTCGCGGCAAGGCAACTTATCCAGCTGTTATGGGTCTGTCTGCAGCCAAACAAGAGGCCGCTAACATGATGGATGAAGCATTCAGGGTCCTGGAAATCTTTGGGACGGAAGCTGACAGATTGCGTGAAATTGCCACCTATATTGTCAATCGTAAGAACTGAAACAATAATTATTCCGTTTAAAGGGTTTTTATGTCCATTCTTGAAAAAATAAACTCTCCTGCAGACCTTAAACAGCTATCGATAAAGCAGTTACCGACAGTTGCTGCTGAGATCAGGCAGCTGATTATTGAAACCTGTGCAAAAAACGGTGGGCATCTGGGACCAAGTCTGGGAGTTGTTGAGCTGACAATTGCCCTGCACAGAGTTTTTAATACTCCAGCGGATAAAATAGTCTGGGATGTGGGGCATCAGGCTTACGCACACAAAATTCTTGCGGGTCGCAGAGAAGATTTTAATACATTGCGCCAGCTAGATGGCATCAGCGGATTTCCAAAGCGCGAAGAGTCTTGCCATGATTCTTTTGATGTCGGTCACTCATCCACATCTATTTCAGCTGCCACCGGTTTTGCAGCTGCCCGTGATCTGGATGGTCGAAAAAACAAAGTGCTGGCTGTTATTGGGGATGGTTCCATGACAGGTGGTATCGCCTTTGAGGGAATGAATCACGCCGGACATATGAATAAGGATATGATTATTGTTCTTAACGATAATGAAATGTCCATCGCTGAAAATGTCGGTGCGCTGTCCAATTTCCTCAATCGCACCGCTACCAGCGAATTTGTTCACGGTATGAAAAAGAATATGGAGTCTTTTCTTGGTCGTATGGATTCTGTCGGTACAAGCATGCTTCATATTGCCAAAAAGCTGGAAGATTCTTTTAAGGGCCTTTTTACACCTGGTATGCTTTTTGAGGCCTTTGGCTTTGAATATATCGGACCGATTGACGGGCATAATCTGCCAATGCTTCTTGAAACTCTGGAGAGGGTCAAGAAGTTTGATGATGCGGTACTGATCCATGTGCTGACAAAAAAAGGTAAGGGGTATGCCCCGGCCGAACAGAATCCCGCTCTGTTTCATGGAGTTGGTCCTTTTGATATTGAAACCGGCAAAGTCATAAAAGGTAAGGGTGGCGCTGCTTCTTATACGGCGGTATTTGGTTCAACCCTCTGCAAGTTAGGGGCAGAAGATGACAGGATTGTGGGAGTTACTGCAGCAATGCCCGATGGAACCGGTATGACCGGTTTTGCCAAACAGTTCCCGGAACGTTTTTTTGATGTTGGTATTGCAGAACAGCATGGAGTAACATTTGCTGCCGGACTTGCTGCATCAGGACTGAGACCTGTCTTTGCCGTCTACTCATCTTTCCTGCAGCGAGCATACGATCAGGTTTTTCATGATGTTTGTCTGCAAAATCTGCCGGTTATTTTTGCTTTGGATCGAGCCGGAGTTGTCGGCAATGATGGACCTACACATCATGGAGCCTTTGATATTTCATATTTAAGACACCTGCCTAATATAACGCTGATGGCCCCCAAGGACGAAAATGAACTCCAACATATGCTGGCAACCGCAATAGAGCTTGGGCAGCCTGTTGCTGTACGTTATCCTCGTGGAAACGGTTATGGCGTCCCGCTGGACCAGATAATTCATTCCCTGCCGGTCGGTAAGGCCGAGTTGCTCAAAACGGGCAAGGATGCAGTAGTTCTTGCATTGGGTTCTATGGTTTTTCCGGCCATGGAAGCAGCCAAACTGCTCGAAGAACAGTCTGGTGTTTCACTGACCGTTATAAATGCCCGCTTTGTCAAACCGCTTGATAGTGATTTGATTCTGGAGATGGTTCGTAATTGTGGAAAAATTATCACTCTTGAGGAAAATGCTCTTCAGGGTGGTTTTGGCAGTGCTGTTTTAGAGCTGTTTGAGGAGAACAACGTAACTGGAGTTGAGCTGCTGCGTATCGGCTATCCTGAAACCCCGATTCAACAGGGTGAGCAGTCTGAGTTAAGGGTTATTCTCGGGCTTGATGCCAGAGGGCTTGCTAAGTCCATTCTGGGCTATGTATCCGGTGAGCAAAGTGCTATCCTATAATATCAGCTGCTTGTTTCAGAAGTTAGCCTGGAATGTAACAGTAATGTTAAATAAAAATCTATTTAGTAGATTTATTTCTTGCCCAAGTGGAATGTGTATGCTATAAATAATTTCTTTTCGTCGGGGAGTAGCGCAGCCTGGCAGCGCATCTGCCTTGGGAGCAGAGGGTCGCAAGTTCGAATCTTGTCTCCCCGACCAATTAAACAATTTTGGGTTTACAGTTAATTCTGTAAGCCCTTTTTGTTTTCAAAATATTTGATACGATTCTTTAACAAATTTGATTATATCCTGCTTTATTTCACCGCAATATTCTTTTTTATCAAATAGTTTACCTATAAAGTTCCATTTATCTCGCCCGTTTTGTATCCATCTTTAGTTCTGCCTTTTTTGTGAGTAAAACATTGTTAATGGTTGTAGATATGGTTTAGGCACCGTTTTGTGCAAATCTGAATTTATAATAGCGATGTGGCAAGCACTTCTAAAACAGTATTGTTGCCCTCATTAAATTACTGGTAACGATGTAAAATAAATTTTAATGCAATATTATTGATTGACATGATTACTCAATTTCAGTTATATCATTCAACATGTTGAATGCGAGTGTAATTGAAATACGTCAAATGATGCTTGGCATGTCTATTACTAGTGCAGAAGTTGCAAGAGAATGCAATGTGTGTCGCTCGTACGTTAGTCATGTGATTTCGGGCAGGGTTAAATCTGATCGGATCCGTAATGTAATTGCATCAAAATTGGGTAAAGAAGTTGTCGAACTTTGGCCTGATGCAAATGCTTGATAATTTTAGTCTTGGCATTGTTATGGCAAATAGTTTTTTTCTCAGTGATTAAGCATTGTGACCAACTTTTAGCACCTCTGGCTAATTCATTCTGGATCAAATCCTAGAGAAATATTTTACACCGAGTTTTGATCGTCTTATCAAAGTGTGATGTAGCAATAATTAATACAATTCACATGATTTGATCTGAACCGCTTTTTAGTAACAGCAGATATGAGATCAGTTTTACTGTTCTTAATCTTCATGCTTTATAAAACCTCAAGGAGGTATTGATGAAAACTTTTTATAAATTATTAGTTGTCTCGTTTTCAGTAGTCTTTGTCTGTTCCTGTTCGGCAACTAAATGGAGTTATGAGAAAGACGCAATCAAGCTACATTTTACCGGTGACGTGGCTTTGAATCAGTATCAGAAACAAGCCCACTCCCTGATTGTATGTGCTTATCATCTAAAGGATCTTAATGGCTTCAATCAATTGATTGATGAAAAAGGCGGTCTGCAAAGACTATTGGAGTGTAACCGCTTTGATGCCAGCGTCACATATTCCAAGAGGTTGGTCGTTCAGCCGAATCAGGATATGTCGGAAAGCTTGAGTCGTACCGAAGATGCAAAATATCTGGGAATTGTGGCTGGCTATTATTCGCTGAAAAAAGAACACGTAGTCCGTTCATACCCGTTTCAGGTTTCATGGTTGAACAATCCAAAAAAGCTCAGTATGGAACTGCATATGGGGCCAGAAGGTATACAGGAAATTAAAGAAAAACAAACCGGGGAAATATAGTAAGTCAAGTATCTATATCTGAAGTGCAAGGAAAACCAAATGATCGCACAAAAACCGTTATTCTGGCATCAGGGCGGCCTGCTACAGCCACAACATTTTCAGCTTTTTGACCGTTCCTGTCAGGGGTTGCTGGCACCTTATCAAAAATTTATTGAGCCTCACTTTTGGGGAGTTGGTTCGCTGACTATTCTCAAGGGGGCGTTAGGTACGAGATCTTTTTATATTCAGGAAGGCAGTTTTTTGTTTGCCGATGGGACATTCGCCTGTCTGCACGAAAATGCACTAATCAATTCCCGCGCTTTTAATGAAGCTTGGGTTGAAGGTGGAAAACCATTTTCTGTTTATCTGGGGCTTAAAAAATGGAATGAGTCTGGTGAAAATGTCACCGTTCTGAATTCGCTTGAAAATATCGAAACGGTACAAACACGTTTTGTTGCAACAACAGATTATGAAGATATTAAAGACCTTCATGCAGGTGGCCCGGAAAGTCAGGTAAAACGGCTGCAATATGCCCTGAAAATTTTCTGGGAAACAGAGAGAAACCAGTTGGGTGATTACGAGCTGATTCCGATCGCACAGTTGGAGCGTTTTGGAGCAGAGGTCCGTTTATCTGAGGATTTTATTCCGCCATGCTTGTCCTTTTCATCGTCAGATTCACTGCACAAGCTGATCAGGGAAATCAGAGACCAGGTCACGGCTCGTGGTTACCAGCTTGAAGAGCACAAGAGTAAAAGAGGCGTTCAGACCGCAGAGTTTGGCTCACGTGACATGGTTTATTTTCTGGCACTAAGGTCGGTAAACCGTTATGTCCCGCTCCTGTTTCAATATACAAGTGCTGAACAGGTGCATCCTTGGCATTTTTACGGTTTATTGCGTCAACTGATCGGAGAGCTGACTTCGTTTTCAGAACGTGTCAGCGTGCTTGGTGAGCTGGAAGACGGTAAAAAAGTCATCCCGGATTATGATCATCGTAACCTTTGGGGTTGCTTCTCTGCCGCACAGGATATGATTTCTCATCTGCTTGATGAAATAACAGCCGGACCTGAATACGTCCTCCGCCTCATTTACGATGGAGCGTATTATGCAACTGACCTTAAACCGGCAATTTTTGAAGGCAAAAACCGTTTCTATCTGGCTGTAAAAACCGAAGAGGACCCCAAAGAACTTCTGCTGGCCCTGGAAGATATTGCCAAGCTGAGCTGTCGAGAAAACCTGCATGTCCTAATATCCAGAGCACTTCCAGGTATCAGTCTGCATCACTTGCAGGTGCCGCCTCAGGAATTACCCCGACGGGCAAACACAATTTACTTCTCGGTTGACCATCATGACGAACAATGGGCGTCCGTTGCTAAAAATCACAACCTGTCGCTTTACTGGAACAGTGCCCCGGCAGATATAGAAATAGAACTCATGGTAGTAGGGAGATAACAGCCATGCATTTAAGCGATTGTTTTATGGATTCCATGGCATATGTCACATACCTTCTCAAAACGGTTGAGTCTAAACAGCCGGCTTATGAAGATGTCAAGTCCAATATTAGGCGGCTGTTAGTCGAGAGCGAGGCTCATCTTGCTCGAGGTCCATTTACAAGAGATGATTATGATCAAGCTCGCTTTGCTATCTGCGCATGGATTGATGAGGCGATTCTCAGCTCGGCATGGAACCAGAAAAACTTCTGGTTGAAAGACCAGCTGCAGCGCTTGCATTACAATACTACTGCTGCTGGAGAGGAATTTTTCGATCGTCTTACCGCGATCGGATTGCATCAGCGCGAAGTGCGCGAAGTATTCTATCTCTGTCTGGCATTGGGTTTTACTGGTAAGTACTGTCATAAAAACGACGAATACCAGTTGGAACAGATCAAAACATCAAACCTCAAACTTCTGCTTGGCAGTTCTGTTGGACTGCCTTCGCTTGAACGAACAGACCTGTTTCCGGAAGCCTATCCAAACAACACTTCAGAAATCGGAAAACAAAAGGTCAGGGTTGGATCGCGCATTGTTTCCGCTATCTGTCTAGCGGGCCCGGTACTGCTGTTTGGTATTCTGTATGGCATTTACCGTTTTACACTGGGTGGAATCAGCGAAAACTTTTTAAGGATGGTGACCGGTTGAGATGAAAAAAAAAGTTCAACAAATAGTCATGATGTTTTTTATATCTGTCGTCATTCTGGTTGGCTTGTTGATATACGGCATAGTGCTGATCTTTAGTTGGCCATGGTGGGCATGGTGGGTAGGGCTGTTTCTGGCGCTGCTTCTGATGGGCCTGGGGGTTGGGGGATTTTTGATCTGGAACAGGCGCAAGGAGCAAAACTTTTTCAATGAGATGAGCGAACAGTATATCGCCACAGCCAAAGCCCTTTCGACTAAAGAAAAATCCGATTTTAAGGATGGTGACCGGTTGAGATGAAAGATAAATTTCAAAAATTCCTCAAGATATTTTTTATTATAGCTGCCGTCATTCTGGTTGGCTTGTTGATATACGGCATAGTGCTGATCTTTAGTTGGCCATGGTGGGTAGGGCTGTTTCTGGCGCTGCTTCTGATGGGCCTGGGGGTTGGGGGATTTTTCCTGCGCAAGATCTGGATCAGGCGCAAGGAGCAAAACTTTGTCATTGAGATGAGCGAACAGGATATCGCCACAGCCAAAGCCCTTTCGACTAAAGAAAAATCCGATTTGAAAGTTCTGCAGGAACGATGGAAATCGGCAGTTGAAACCGTGAAAAAGTCACACCTCAAGAAACTAGGTAATCCTCTATATGTATTGCCTTGGTATATGGTGATAGGTGAAAGCGGTTCCGGTAAGACTACCTCTCTGAACAGTGCTCATCTGGTTTCACCGCTACAGGATATCAACAGAGTTCAGGGTGTTTCTGGTACAAAACAATGTGACTGGTGGTTCTTCGAGCAGTCCGTTGTTATCGATACCGCCGGTCGTTATGCCATGCCGGTCAATGAAGGGCAGGACAAGGATGAGTGGCAAAAATTTCTGGCACTTCTGTTGAAATACCGCCGGAAAGAGCCTTTGAACGGACTAATTGTAACAGTTGCCGCGGACAGGCTCCTGAATGGAACTGCTGAACAGCTGGAAAAAGATGGCAACGTTATCAGACAGCGGGTTGATGAACTGATGCGTGCGCTTGGTGTGAAGTTTCCGATTTATGTGCTTGTGACAAAATGCGATCTGATTCAAGGGGTCAATCGTTTCTGTCAGCAGTTGCCGGAAAAAAGTCTTGATCAGCCCATGGGGTTCATTAATCAGGAAATGTCGCCGGATGTGGATGGTTTTGTAACCCGGGCTTTAGGGACTATTGACGAAAGGCTTAGAAATCTTCGTTTGCACCTGTTACACCAGCCTGAAGCCAAGGGCGCAGATCCAGCTCTATTACTGTTTCCTGAGGAGTTTGAAAGCCTGAAACAGGGATTGGCAACTTTCATGGCTGGTGCTTTTCGTGAGAACCCATACCAGGAAACTCCCTTAATGCGTGGACTATTTTTCAGTAGCGGACGCCAGGAGGGAAATCCACAATCTCATTTTACCAAAAACAGGGGACTAATTGGAGCGGAAGAAGCGCTTCCAGGAACCAACAATGGTCTGTTTCTGCATGACTTTTTTGCCAAAATTCTTCCCAGGGATCGCTCACTGCTGGCACCTACCCGCAAATATATAGAATGGCAGGCCCTGACAGGCAATCTGGGGTTAACTTCCTGGATAATTTTGGGTATTGCATTATGCGGCCTGCTCAGTTTTTCCTTTGTGAAAAATATGAAGACTATCCGTGACTTTTCCAGCAGTACCTCAAAGTCTGCAGCAATTAGTGGTGAATTAATTTCTGACCTGGCCGCAATGGATCATTTTCGCAAGGACATTGTCAGGGTGGAAGAGCAGAACAGCCGTTGGTGGATTCCGCGTTTCGGTCTCAACGAAAGTCTGACTGTTGAAAAAAAGTTGAAGGAAAGGTTCTGTTCACAATTTCAGTCCACAATCCTGACCCCGTTTGACAAACAGCTGTCAGCTACGATGACCGGTATTTCTCAGGCAACTCCTGACGATGTTTACGGACAGTACATGATCCATCTTGTACGCCGTATCAATATTCTCAAGTCCCGCCTGAATGAAAAGGATCTGGCTGCACTTCAGGCCAAGCCACAACCAGCATATGTAACACTCTTAAATGCGATTCCGGCAGGAAATACACCTGAAGCCAAGAAAACATTCGGCGCGCTATATCTGTCGTCTCTGATCTGGAGAACCAATTTTGGTGAAATCAGTAAAGAGATAGAAATACTCCAGACCTGGCTTAAACAGTTGATTGCCCTCAAGGGATCAAATCTTCAATGGATGGCAGTCTGGGTAGATAAACAAAGTGGTCTTCCTGCTGTGAAATTGAAGGACTTCTGGGGCGGCAGCCTGGCTGCTGGTGATGAAAAAACTGTTAATCCTGCTTACACACGAAAAGGCAAGGAATTGCTTGACTCACTTTTTGCTGAACTGGAGGCCTCTTTACAGGATCCAAGTGCTGTTTCTCCACATAAGGCTGCTTTTGCAGGCTGGTATCGTACCTCCTCAATTGATTCATGGCAGGCTTTTGCCAACGGATTTCACAAAGGAGAGGATCGCTTGCGAGGTGCCGCCGAGTGGCAGCAGGTAGCAGTAAAGATGGCCTCTGACAAAGGTCCTTACTTCGAGTTATTCGATAAAATAGTTCTAGAACTTGATCCCGTCTTAACAGGTGGACAGGTACCAAACTGGCTGCAGCAGGTTTACAAGCTGCAGGCTGCAAGAGCACAGGGATTTGTCCAGGAAAAGGATACAATTAAAAAGGCCGCTGAAGGCGGTGCAAAAATCATTACCTCAATACAAAAGAATGTGGGTCAGGAAGCCGGCGCTCACCAGATTGAATCGCAAATGGCCATATCAAAAGCCTGGCAGGAATATCGTACAGCACTGATTGCAATTGCCCCGGCAACCACATCCAAGAGCATGGCCTTCCAGATGTGTTCTCAGACTTTCGGAGAAGAACAGGCAACCAGTAAATCTCCAATATTTGCAGCTTATGCTGCTACAGGCAAAATCAAATCAGGTGTCGCTGGCGGAACTGTGGACCCACTATTTGCGCAATTATTGAATGGGC
>Ga0105048_10015952_pt1 | contig 11633 bp, 10 predicted proteins | sample MAT05_FD_78382 | JGI IMG/M metagenome (GOLD analysis project Ga0105048, IMG submission 78382) | Freshwater microbial communities from Lake Fryxell liftoff mats and glacier meltwater in Antarctica - MAT-05 | ecosystem: Environmental > Aquatic > Freshwater > Ice > Liftoff microbial mat | place...
GGCTGGCCCCTTACCATCGTCGCCAGAGGGTCCGACCGAAGCGTCTTGATGGGCGCAGGGCTTCGTTTCGTGCGATCGCCCCCGCCGTGCCAGGCTTCCACGGCTTTGCGGTTTTACGGGGCGGGAGGATGGCAGCTGCGCCGCGAGCCGCAATGGCTTCGTGACACTTGCGGGTATCGAAGGCACCGTCGGCGGTGACGCTGGCGATCTGCTGCTCGGGTGGGATCTGGTCGAGGAGTTCGGGTAGCCTGCCTCGCCGGTTCGCTCGAACCGGTGGCGCCTACCGGCTCGACATCGCCGACGTCGCTGGTGGAGCCACGGCGCCTGAGCGCTTCATTGGAGGCCGGCCAGGTCCTGGTCTTGTAGGCGGTGGGTGTGGGTCCGTCCAGCTACCACACTGAATTCACGAGATGAATCCCTCACGGGATTTGTGCAACAGAGCCGGTTTGACTGTAAATTGTCCGAGCCTTGGAGGAAAAGGGTATACGGCCAAACGCTCCTTGGGTTTCGTAAAAGGACTTTGAGGACACACCGGGGGTGTCGTGGCTTTGCGCTTGTGCCGCACCCGGCCGGGGCCGGCTAATAGCTAGCGCAATATCCTGAGACATCATGGCCGCCGTCACCCAGTCCGACGCAGTGGATGGCGTCTACGCCTGAACGACCAATGCCGCCGAAGCACAAGGGGCATCCAGCAATGCCTTCAGCTCGCTGTCGAGATGGAGCACCGACAGAGATATTCCTGCCATGTCCAGAGATGTGTAATAGGCACCCACCAGGCTGTGATGCACCCGGATACCGCGGGCTTTCAGACGCTGGCGCACCCGGCGGAGGACGATATAGAGTTCCGAGATCGGGATACTGCCAAGCGAGTTGACAAGCAGCGCCACCTCTTCGCCTTCAATCACGGGCAATTCTTCCAGAATGCGATCTAACAGCAAGTCGGCACAGGTATCTGCGGTCTCGATGCGTCTGCGCTCGACCCCGGGTTCGCCATGGACGCCGACGCCTATTTCCATGTCGTCCGGACCAAGTTCAAAGCTGGGTTGGCGCGTTTCTGGCAGGCTGCAAGGTTCAAACGCCAATCCCATGGTGTAGGTCCGCGCATTCGCGTGGCGCGCCAGGACCTCGCATGTTTCAAGCGGCAGCATCTTCGCCGCCGCCGCCCCCGCGATCTTGAAGGTGAAGATTGTGCCGGCCACCCCCCTGCGTGCAAAGCGCGTTTCCCGTGGAGAGGAGGCGATGTCGTCGGTGGTAATGATCGAGCGAACCTTGATGCCCTCGGCTTCCATGATTTCGGCGGCCATTTCGAAGTTCATCACGTCACCCGAGAAGTTTCCGTAGATGTAAAGCACCCCGGCGTCGCCGTGGACGGCGCGGGTGGCGGCAATGATTGGATCCGGCGGGGGCGAGGCGAAGGTGTTGCCCACAACCGCCGCATCGGCCAGCCCGGCACCGACGTAACCCCAGAAAGCCGGCTCATGCCCGGCACCACCGCCGATGACGACGGCCACCTTGCCCGGCTGCGGGGTGTTGATCGCCCGGATGGCGCGCGTGCTGCCGGCGACCGAGACGATCAGCTTTTCATGCGCCATGACCACGCCCTGGAGGGCTTCGTCCACGGCGTCCTTTGGCGTGTTGATCAACTTTTTCACGTCGCTGCGCAGATTCAGCGGCGGGGGCGGCGCTGTGGCCGTTCGGCGTGGCAGATCGCGGTAGCCTTCGGCGTTCAGGATCCCGCGCCCCGTGGCAATGTCGGTCACAAGGACGCTGACAAAGCCGCCGCGCAAGGCCGCCAGGATCGCTGCGACCTTGTCCATCCCGCCCGCAATCGCGATGCGCTGCGGGATGCGGCGCAGCTGGTCCAGATCAAGCCCGATCGTGCGGTCATGCATCGGGCCGATCACCGGCTCCCCCCGGGCCGAGATGAAGCGGCCCACCAGACTGCCGACCGCATCCTGATAATGGGAATGCTGCATGCCGCCATCGAGAAAGCCGCTGCTGTGAATGGTGCTTTCGGGACGCAGCGAGGAGATGCCCATCACGATCCGGCCGGCCTCGGCCAGAATCCCCAGCTGTTCGGCCAAGACGCCCTCATTCATCAGCATCGTGCGCATTTCGGCGGAGGAGACGATGGCCGGTGCGGAGATTGGAATGGCCCGCGCGTTCAGGGCCTTGGCCAGATGCGAAGCGCAGGCTTCGGGCGTCCAGGGGATCTTGGCGGTGGTGCCTCCGGTGGCCTGCACCACGCGCACATCCTTGAGACCGGGAAGACTGATCTGATCCGCCAGGGACAGAACCGTCCGGCCCCACGTTACCGCCAGCGTGTCGCCGGACCGCAGGTTTCGCGCGAGCACCTTCGCCCCCGCGTCGCCAAGCCGGTTGATCAGTGACCGTTCCCCGCCATCGGTAGGGATCACCAGACAATCCTGCAGATTGAAGTGGTCGCGCAATGCCTTGGCGATCGTGAGCGTGCGGAACCGGTCGGGCGCGATTTCGATGCTGACGATCCCGCGGGAACGCGCGTCGGCCAGATACGCATTTACCGAAGGTCTGGACACGCCCATCTGTTCGGCAATTGCGCCCTGAGTCAGCCCTTCTTCGTAGTATAGCCATGAGGCCCAAAGCAGCGGGTCATCGCCAAAGCGCAGCGGTATCAGCGCGTCTTCGTCTTCCGCAGGTCTTCCCGTGCGAAGGGACATCAGTGACCTTCCCCGTCTGCGGTGGCAAGCTGAAGACCCAGCCATTCTTGCAGCGCCGCGATGATGATGACGGTCGAGGCGGCCCCCGGATCAACATGGCCCAAGCTGCGGGCGCCGAGTCGTGCAGCCCGACCCACGGCGGCAATCATCGCGCGGGTAGCCTCGCGCCCCTCGGTGGCCGCCGCCTCTGCCCTGCGCAACTGGTCCACCGCGGAAAGGCCCGCCTTCGCCGCCTCGTTCACCGCGCGGGCGGCGGGGGCCCAGGCATCCATCATAGTCTTGTCGCCAGGCCGGGCCTTCCCGCGCTTTGCGATACCTTCGGCGAAAGCTGGCACCAGGCCCGACACATCTGCCGCCGAAAGCGCAGTCTTGCCCTCAATCTGCTTCGCGGCTGCGAGCATTGCGCTGGCGTAAAGCGGCCCGGTGGTGGCCCCGACCGCAGATAGAAACGACCGTCCGGCAATCGCCATGATCTCTGACGGCGCGCGCACATCCTCGGCCGAGGTGGCTTGGACCACAGCGGCGAATCCTTCGGCCATCGCGTTGCCATGGTCAGCGTCGCCGATTGCTCCGTCGAGCGCGCCAAGTTCCCGCCGCGCTTCGGACAGGCGGAGCGCAATCAGGCGAAACAGGTCGACCAGATGACGTGACGTGAACTCTCCCATCCCGGCAGTTGGCCAGATCACCCGCCCCAATGCAAGGATGACGGGTGCAGGGCCAGCCCCGCCGACGTTACGACAGTCGCTGACGGACAGACTGGCCAAGGCTCGCCAAGATCAGGCAACAGGAGGTGGCACCGGCATCCAGCACCCCACGCGACCGTTCGCCAAGGCGGGCAGAGCGGCCGACCTTTGCCACGAGGTCTATGGTGCTGTCGCGGCCAACCTCAGCCGCATGGATCATTGCATCCAGCGCCGTGGCAAAGCCGCCGGTCTTGGCGGCGTCAAAGGCCGCCACGGCCGGAACAAGCGTGTCGATGATGGTCTTGTCGCCGACCTGTGCGTTGCCCACGCCCTGCACGCCCTGAAGTCCCGCATTCAGCATTGCGGAAAAGGCCTCCGCGTCTATCCGGTCCCGCCCCTTGATGGCACCGGCCATGTCTTCGAACATCAGGCCATACAGCGGGCCCATCGACCCGCCGATCTCGCTCATCAGCACATCCGACAGGACCAGCAGTGCTGCGTCCAGCGACAGGGCCTGCCCGGCCACGCGATCCGCCGCACGGCTGAAGCCTTTCGCCATGTTGCTGCCGTGGTCGCCATCGCCGATCTTGCCGTCAATCTCGGACAGCCAGGCCTTGTTGGCGACAATGACGGCGGCCAGATCCTGCAAGATCGCCCCTTGGTCACTGTTTGATATCGATGTCATCGGATCCTCACAGAGCGGGGGACGCGCAGTCCATGTCGAGAAGCGTCTTCAACTCATCATCCAGCGCCATCACGGTAAGCGTGGCCCCCACCATTTCCAGCGAGGTAAAATAGTTGCCCACAAAGGCGCGATGCACCGTCACGCCCATGCCCGTCAAGCCGGTGTCGATCCGGTCATACAGCACATAAAGTTCGTTGACCGAAGTGGCCCCTAGGCCCGAAACAAGAACTGCCACTTCGCTGCCCGCAGTCAGGCCATGATCGTCCATCACGATCTTCAGCATGGCGTCGGCCACCGCATTTGCGGACTTCATCGGTTCGACCCCGGTGCCCGGCTCGCCATGGTGGCCAATGCCAACCTCCATGGTGCCGGGTTCGATCATAAAGTTCGGATGTCCCACCGCTGGCAAGGTGCAGGGGCCAAGGCCGACCCCGACCGACCGGCAGGCATCTATCGCCTTCTGGGCGGCGGTCTGAACCTCGGCCAGGGTTGCGCCTTGAGCCGCCTTTGCCCCGCCGATTTTCCACATGAAAATTTCCCCCGCGACGCCACGGCGCTTGTCCCGCTCGGCTGCGGGGGCAGAGCAGACGTCGTCGTTGGCGACCACGGTGGCGACTTCGATCCCCTCTTTGGCGACCATGCGGACGGCCATCTTCACGTTCATGTTGTCCCCGGCATAGTTGCCGTAAAGCACGGCCACCCCTGCCCCGCCGTTTGCGGCCCGGATCGCGTCGGCAAAGCTTTTCGCCGTGGGGGAGGAGAAGATCTCGCCGACCGCCACCGCGTCCACAAGATTGCGCCCGGTATAGCCGATGAAGGCCGGCTCATGCCCCGATCCGCCGCCCGTCACGATGCCGACGCGACCTGCCGTCCCGGCGGTATTGGAGACGACCACCCGGGGGTTTTCTGCAGAAAGGTGGACAAGGTCGCGATGCGCCTTGACGAATCCCGCCACGGTTTCATCGACCAGATCATCGGGATTGTTCAGGAATCTCTGCATCTTGGCCTCATTTCACCGTGTAGCCGCCATCGACCAACAGGTCAGCGCCATTGATCATGGCCGCTTCGTCCGACGCAAGAAAGACCGCCGCCGAGGCGATCTCGTGCGGTTCGGCAAAGCGCCCAGTGGGAATCTGCGCCTTCATCGCCTCACCTTTTGGACCATCCCAAGCCTTGCGGCCAAGGTCGGTCAGCACGACGGTCGGAGAGATGGAATTGACCGTGATCCCATGCCGCCCCCATTCCAGTGCCAGCGTCTTGGTCACCCCGATGATCGCGAACTTGGAGGCGCAATAGGCAACATGCCCGTCAATTGCGACCGACCCGGCCTGGCTGGCCAGGTTCAGAATGCGCCCACCCTTGCCGCGTGCAATCATCGCGCGGCCGACAGCCTGCGCCATCAGGAAACTGCCGGTGAGGTTGACGGCAAGGGTGCGGTCCCAGGCGGCAAGCGAAATGTCTTCCGCAGGGGCCAGGTCCACGATTCCGGCGCTGTTGACCAGAATGTCGATCCCGCCCATGGCAGCATGAACTTCTGCCACGGCGGCGGCTACGCTGGCACTGTCGGTCACGTTGCAGGTCACGGCATGGGCATTGGCCAACGTCGCGGCCAGGGCATGGGCTGCGTCGTAGTTCATGTCCAGAAGCGCGACCCGCGCGCCGCGGGCGGCAAAAGCCTCGGCAATTGCGGCGCCGATCCCGGAGGCGGCACCCGTGACAATGGCGACCTTGCCGGCAAGCGAGAATGGAAAATTGGCGGCGGCCATGTTTTTGATCCTTCGTCGTGCTGTCGGGCGGTTCCCGGGGCGCGCAGATGTGGCGCCCCGGGGTTGGTCCGGCAGCCTTTACTGACGGGTTGCCAGCAATGCATCCACGTTTTCAAGCGTGACCGGGGTCCATGGCACCATGTACATTGTACCCTTGCCGTCGGCCCAAGGCATATCGGGATACTGGACCCAGATTTCCGACATCGGCTCGTACTCTGGCATCGCCGCCTTGATCGCAAGATCGACCGAGCCTTGCGCCTGCGCACCTCCGTCCTGCAGGATCGAGGCCATGTCGCCCGCCTTGACCGCCAGAAGCGCGTCGGTTATCCCGTCGATTCCGACGATGGCAAAGCTTTTCGGGTCCATCCCGGCAGCCTTGATCGCCTCGATCGCGCCCAGGGCCATTTCGTCGTTCTGGCCGATGACGCCATTGATGGTGTCGCCGTGCACAGTCAGCCAGTTTTCCATCAGGGTCTGGGCTTCGGCCCGGCTCCAGTTGGCGGTCTGCTGTTCCAGCACCTTGACGTCCGGACATTCGGCAAGCGCCTTCTGGTTGCCTTCAAGTCGCTGGATCTGCGCCGACTGGCCGAGGGGACCTTCGATGATCACGACATTGCCGGTGCAGCCGATCTTGTCGAGCAAGAACTTCGCCTCCATGTAGCCCGACTGCACGTCGTCGGACCCGACATATGAAGACAGCTTGTCGGTGTTGGCCATCGTGTTGGTTCCAAACACCGGGATGCCGGCTGCCACTGCCGCTTCGACCGCTGCGGCACCCGCCTCGGCGTCGATCGGCGCAAAGATGATCGCGTCAAAGCCCTGGGTGATCATGGTTTCGAACTGTTCCTGCTGGACCAGCGCGTCATAGCGGCCGTCGAAAATGGTCAGTTCGACCAAACCCTGCTTTACCGCCGGATGCGCCTCGGCCGCAGCGGCCCACAGCTGCATGAACTCGGCGTTGAGGCCGTAAAGGGCCGCCCCGATCTTCGGCTTGTCCTGAGCCATCCCGGCCCCGGCCACCAGCGACATCGCCGTCGCGAGCATAAGCATTTTCTTCGTCATTTGCGTCTTTCCTCCCATGGATTGCGCTTCGTCGGTGCGACAGGCCCGATGCCCGCCGCGCAAGGCAAGGACTTCAGTCCTGCTTGTTCTTGGATTGGTCCAGCATCACGGCGGCCACGATCAGGACGCCCTTGATCACCTGCTGGTAGTAGGATTCGACCCCCATGAGGTCGAGCCCGTTGTTCATCACCCCGATCAACAGCGCCCCGATCAGCGTGCCCGTCACCCGCCCCACACCCCCCGCCAGGGAGGTGCCGCCGATGACGACCGCCGCGATGGCGTCAAGCTCGTAGGCAATTCCCGCCTGCGGCAGGGCCGACCCGGTGCGCGCCGCCAGCACCATTCCCGCAAGCCCCGCCAGCGCCCCGGCGATGACATAGACGGTAAAGCGGATGCGCCTGACCGGCAGGCCCGAGACCTTGGCCGCATGCGGGTTGCCGCCAACGGCATAGACATGGCGGCCGAACCGGGTCTGCGTCAGAACGAAATGGGCCACGGCAAAGGTGCCCAACAGCAGGAAGATCGGCACCGGAATGCCCCCGACACTCCCGGTGCCGATCCAGCGGAACTCCTCTGTCAGTGACGGGATCGGCCGGCCGCCGGAATAGATCAGCGCCATCCCCCGCGCCGCAGACAGCATTCCCAGCGTGGCTACGAAAGCCGGCACATGGAACCGCGAAACGATCACCCCTGACACTGCGCCACACGCCATGCCGACAGCCATGCCGACGGCAATCGCCAGCAGCGCCGGATAGGGGCCGTTTCCGACCATCCCGGTCGCGGATGTCGTCGCGAGCGAAGCCGCCACCAGCCCGGCGAACGCCACCACTGATCCGACTGACAAGTCGATGCCCCGGGTCAGGATGACAAAGGTCATGCCGATGGCCAGAATCCCGTTGATCGAGGTCTGGCGCAACACGTTCAGGATGTTGCGGGTGGACAGGAAATTCTCGCTGATCACGGCCAGCGTCAGGCACATCACGAAAAGGGCGATGAAGATGCCATAGCGCTGCAGGATCTGTCCGCTGTTCGGGATCGTCATGGTCATCGCGTTCTCTGGTCCAGTCTATCGAAGGGGTCAGGCAGCCAAGCGCAGCAGTTCTTCGGCGGAAAGCATTTCGCGGGTCAGCTCACCCGCCATGTGGCCGTCCCGCAGGACGATCACCCGGTCCGCCATGCCGAGGATTTCATCCGTTTCGGACGAGACCATAATGACCGCTCCACCCGCCCGCGCGAAATCTGACATCACGCGGTAAATCTCGCGCTTTGCGCCCACGTCGACGCCACGGGTCGGCTCATCCAGCAACAGGATTTTCGGTTCTGTCAAAAACCACTTCCCAAGCACGACCTTTTGCTGGTTGCCGCCAGACAGGTTTTCCACCCCCATCGCATCACCGGCGGTCTTGATTTTCAGGACGTCGATCATGTTCGCTGCACTTTCGGCTTCCTGTTTGCCTTGCATCCAGCCGCCAAGTGACAGCTTGCCCAGGCTCGACAGGCACAGGTTTTCGCGCACACTGCCCGACAGCACGAGGCCGGTCTGCTTGCGGTCCTCTGTCACGAAGGCAAGCCCGGCGGCGATGGCGTCCTTGGGGCGTAGGATCCGAGCCTCGATCCCACCGATTTCGATCCGACCGGCGGTTTCGCTGGACAGTCCGAACAGGCGTTCCAACACCTCGGTCCGGCCTGCGCCCATCAGGCCGTAAAGCCCCAGGATCTCGCCTTGATGCAGCTGGAATGACAGGTCACGCACGCCGCGCTGCGCTGCAAGACCCTGAACCCGCATCACGACCTGATCGCCGACGGTGTTTTCCTTGATGAACTCTTCGCTCAGCGGGCGGCCGACGATCAACTGGATCAGCTGGTCCTTGCTGATGTCCCCGATTGCCCCGTCTTCCACGAACCGCCCGTCCCGAAAGACCGTGTAATGATCGGCGATCGAGAATACCTCTGACAGACGGTGGCTGACGTAGATCAGGCCTTTGCCCTTGGCTTTCAGCGTGGCGATGGCGTCAAACAGATGTTCCGCCTCCGCCTCGCCCAGGGCTGAAGTCGGCTCGTCCAGGATGATCACTTCCGCGTCGTAGCTGAGAGCCTTGGCAATTTCGACCAGTTGTGTCTGGGCAATTGTCAGGTCCATCATCAGATCGGTGGCACGAATGGCAAAGCCGAACCCATCCAGCAGGTGCTGCGTCCTGCGATTCATCGTGGCAAAGTCGATCCGGCCAAAGCTGCGCAGCGGTTCGCGGCCCATGTAGATGTTTTCTGCTGCGGTCATCGCGGGAACCGGCGAAAGCTCTTGCTCCACGATGGCGATCCCGTTGCGCAGCGCGCCCGACGGGCCCGCAAAGTCCACCTCGTGCCCGTTGCGGCGGATCGTTCCGGCATCGCGTTCAAGCAGGCCCATGATGATCTTGAGGAAAGTGGATTTTCCAGCCCCGTTGCCGCCGCAAAGGGCATGAACCGACCCCGCCTCCAGCCGAAAGCGGCCGTCGATCAGCGCAGGAACGCCGGAGAAGCTTTTGGCAAGCCTCTCCACTTCCAGAATCGGTGTCATGGCCCCCCCCATCACCAAGACAAATGTCAGGATTGTTTTGGCTTCTGTAATTTATAAACCGGGGCCGGAGTGTCAACAACAATCTGACATTTGAATCCATTCGAAAAATCCCCAGCGAACACAGCTAGGAAAATGAGTCGAACCGACCCGCTTGAGACGCGGCAGAGCAAGCTGACCCTGCATCCCTTCCTGCCAGCCCCGCATTCACCCGCCGAAAGATGACGTCGCGGCCCGCCTTCGACGACAGACAGCGCGTCTGCAGCCCTTCGGGCCGCCAGCACGTGGTCATGCGCGCCCGGATCCGATGCCTCTCACGGCCGCCGATGCGATCGGTGCATATGATTTCGGTTGGATCACCCATGGATCGGGCCTGCGGCCACGTAATCAGCAAGGGGCGGAACAGTGCGCGCAAATGCACCAGCTAAGGCCGCCACCGGGCCCTTGTTGGCAAAAAAGGTCGCCAAGCGGCAAATCCCATCAGGGCGCTGCGACTGGACTCCGCAGCAGGGGCGCCTCACTGCGGGCGAGGGGGCCGGCGGGCCGGTTTCCGGGCTATTCTTACCGGGCTATTTCCGTTGAGCTATCTCCGATTGTACTTGGCGTCCACCGCATCAATCGCCCGGACGTTGCTCGCGGATCGACCTTCGGCATCAAAACCCATGGTATGGGCCAGCCATGTTTCGGCGATGGCCTTCGCAAGTTCGCTGCCGATGACCCGCGCGCCCATGGTAATGATCTGGGCATTGTTCGACAGCGCCGCCCGCTCCGCCGAGTAGGTGTCATGCGTCAGGGCCGCCCGGATGCCGGGAACCTTGTTGGCCGAAATGCACACCCCAATGCCCGTACCGCAAATCAAGATGGCACGGTCAAAGGTTCCGTCGGCCACCTGGCCTGCCACGCGATCAGACAGATCCGCGTAAAAGGTTTCAGGACCTGGCTCGGTTCGACTAACGTCGGTTACGTCAAATGTTTTGCCAAGATGCTCTGCCAGCAGCTTGGCCAACCCCTCACCAGCACTGTCGCCTGCGACTGCAAGTTTCATTTTCGTACCCCATTCTGGAATGTCAGGCGGCGCATCATCACGCAGCCTGGCTTTTGCTGCGCTCGGCCAATTGCACGTCGAGGGCCAGAAGCTGATGAACGGCCTCTCGACCCTTCTTGACGAAATGATCTCGGAAGAATGCGGTCATGGCATCCACCGGCGGGTAGTGGTGCGGCGTCAGCGAAACGGACAAGCAAGGCACGCCAGTTTCAAGGCCGACCTGCATCAACCCGTTGACCACCGCAGCAGCGACAACGTCATGTCGGTAGATGCCGCCGTCAGCCACGAAGCCAGCACCGACAACGGCCACATGCGCGCCGGTTTGCGCAAGCTTCTTGGCCAGTAACGGAATTTCGAAAGCGCCTGGAACTTCGAAGACGTCGATCCGCGCCAAAGGGGTGCTCTGCGCGGCTTCTGCGACAAAGCCCACACACGCACGATCAACGATATCGCTGTGCCAGCCTGCTTCAAGTAAAGCTATCCGAATTGGATTAGACAGTCCGGACCCTTCCCTACGCGCGTCAGGTCCCAAGGCACACTTGCAATCGCCCGCGTGAACGCAGGACTACCAAGGTTCTCTTTCATCCGGCCTGTCCCGTCGGCCCCGGAGTTTCACCAAACCAGCTGACCTTGGCCAAAGACCAACCGCTCGCAGGCTATGGCTGCCGGGGGGGAATTACACCCGCCCCGAGACCTGAATCGATCTAACACGCGACATCCAACGGCGCAAGGACCCGGATTGGGTGAAGGCGCGCGGAAAGTCCCTGCCACTGTCTTCGTAGGAAGATCGCTTGGTTGTGTCTCGAAACTGGTGGAAATTCTCTGGCGGCGTTGGCCGAGCGTGTTGATGTAGGCCTGATCAAGCCGCGAGGTCACGGCTGGCTGGGGCGATGGGCTGAGCCAGGGTTTCCCAACCGTCGGTCTTTCGCATCTGAATCTGGCCCGAAGCCAAGTGCGCCCAGACAGACCGAGGCGATCAAGGCTTCAGCCTTTCCGGTCAGCCGCGGGTAACGCGGCAGCGCCTTTGATCGCCATTCCGTGGCCTTGCCGGTTTCATCGACGGCCCGGGCACGCGGCACGCTTGGGGTCTCGGCGCCAAACGTGCCGATCAACTGGCGCTCAGGGTGGCCGTGCCGATA
>Ga0105048_10015955_pt1 | contig 11632 bp, 7 predicted proteins | sample MAT05_FD_78382 | JGI IMG/M metagenome (GOLD analysis project Ga0105048, IMG submission 78382) | Freshwater microbial communities from Lake Fryxell liftoff mats and glacier meltwater in Antarctica - MAT-05 | ecosystem: Environmental > Aquatic > Freshwater > Ice > Liftoff microbial mat | place...
ATAGAAAGCAAAAAGAATTTGCGAATCCGCGAGAATAGAATTGAGGCGTTGGCACGAATACATTCGCGCGTCGTGCGCGAGCGCGAGGGGGAAGAGCCGAACGGTACCGTACTTCTGGATTTCTACGCCCTGCTGGTGCAACCAAGGCTGGCTATGCAATGCTGGTCTGTTCTTGGGGGTAGGCATGATAGAACGTTCTTTAGCATTATGTTCGCCATCAGATATTGATGAGTTATGGGAGTCTTTCATCTTATACCGGCTTTCTTCTAATGTGTCACTGCCTGGGAACATAAGGTTCCGCGAATTGGTGGCAAGTGCTCTCGCCTATTGCCACCGAGTTGTACACACTTCGATCGCTTTTCAAGCGATGAAGGAAATTGGCTTAGAGTGTGCTGTTCTTTGAGTGAGAGTGGCCAGCGCGATGAACACGTTCCCACGCATCGCGAGTGGCGAGTTTGGCTTGGTCCCAACCGAGCTTGGATGAACCCCTGGCGCGATCCCACCCTTTGCCAAGGTCGGGCTCTACTGAATCAAACGTCGCACCATTTTCGCTTCGACGCTCATAGTTTTCCCAGCCATAGCGATATGCGGGCTCATACTCGTCAAACTGAACATTCTCGCGGCTGTAGGGTCTGGATGTGTAGTTTTCATTCCAGTACTTGGTTTCGATAGTTGGATTGATCGTCTCAGCAACCGATCTCCCTGCGTAGCCTCCGGCGACAGCGCCAATCGCTGCTCCAGCAATCACGCCCACTGGACCACCGATAGCTCCTCCAATTGCGCCAGTTGCAGCGCCAGCAGCGACCGCACCGACACCGACGCCTACTGGATGTCCAGCATCGGTTCGTTGCGTGTGATCTGCTTCGTTCAACTTGCGAACAGGCTGATTCATATTTTCTTTGGGGTCTAACATGGTCTTCTCCTCAAGTGTTCGGCGTTTGGTACATTTGCCGAACGAGTCTTATAGCTCCCAGCCGAGCTACCAAAGGCATCCACCAAGACACCAATTCTCACGTTCTCACGCACTCATTCACGCTCGCGTAGTGCCTACACCGTTTCACTACGCGTCATGTGCCTTCAGATTTGAGACTGCGAAACGTAACCGAACCTACCGCGCAATCGCTCATAAGCGACTTGGCCAAATTCATCCATGTCGTAACGACACATGCACGGAGGAATACTCATTCGATTCGTTACCAAATCACTCATTTGGTCGCGGCAATGCGATGCCCTCCGCATTGTTGCGGAGCGTCTGTTCACGCCGGTCATAAACGATGATCTGTACATGAACTTATCATGGCACAGAAGTAGCCGTCGTCGAGACCGGAAACATCCTTGATCGCCCGACGCGCAATCAAGCCTCGGCTAGCCCTTCACGAATCGAGAAACGCATCAATTCGGAGCGAGACTTGATTCCCAGTTTTTTCATCATCCGATCCTGATGTCCGTCGATAGTCTTGACGCTTCGACTGATCTGCGCGGCGATCTGGACACGCGACAAACCCTTGCCAATCAGGCGAAGGATCTCTGACTCGCGCGACGTAAGCAACGACAAACGCGTAACCGGCTGATTCTCTGCTTCTTCACCATGCGCTCCATGCGAAGGAGTGTTCGTAGCGCTGTTTTCGTTCCCTGTTGCGACCGGGCGGCAGCGTTGCCGAACCTTTGGCCCAAGGATGAACGTGCTCTCGCGACTTTGCACGATCTCGATGATGCCACGCTCGATGTCATCGAGCTCTTCAGACTTGGCAAAGTATCCTCGAACACCCGACGCGAACGACGCCGTGATATACGCATCACGAATGTGGGCGCTTAACATGACCACACGGATCTCGCCGCACATCCGGTGGAGACGATCGGCGGTCTCAAAGGCGTCGGGTCCGGGCATCTCGATGTCCAGCAGCACCACATCGGGACGCAGCCGCATAGCTTCATCGATCAGATGAGTAGCGTTGGCCAACCTTGCAACGATCTCGATCTTGCCTTTAATCGCAAAGTGGGCACGCAGCCCCTCAACGAGTACGGCGTGATCATCAACGCACAACACCTTGATCGCGTGCGATACCATCGGCGCACTCGGTGCTTTGGCAAGGGTTTGCGGCTGACGAACCAATAGCTTCGTTGGCGATGCCCGATCAAGCACGCCCCCTTCGAGCCCGGCCCGCGGCTCTACGAGTGACGAACGCTTGGTTGACTCGGATGTTGCTTGCTTCATGTGCTTGCCTTTCGTGGAATTTTCTTCTGCCTATTAACGCTCGTGCCGTTTGATTGATGCTCGATACTGACCGTGGAAACCTGTAAGGGCTTGACGACCTGTGCCAATGCAAAGCGCAGTGATTCAAAGTCGTCGGGTGTTTCGATAATCGAAGCACCAAGTTCGATCCAGGTGCTTCGAGTTGGCTTCGATGGGTTTCCCAGCACAACAAGGATTCGCTCGGGATGTCCCTTTCGCCAGTTTCGCGCGGCGTTCAGTGTGATCGTGGTTGGCACCGTCACCCAAAGATCCGCCGAACTCGGCGCGCCATCGTTGTCTTCAATAACATGCCAATTCGCGCTAGTAAGGATTTGGGCGATAAGCGCCGTGCTACGAAGATTACGAGCCGTCACCGCAGCAGTGCGGACAACTTGCGCGTTCTTTGATCCGTGTCCGGCATGACCCGCAACTCCCACATGATCTTCATGACCAGGGGCAATTGGCATCACCATCGTGACCCGCGTCCCGACTCGCGCGGTTGACTCGATCTCGATCCGCCCGCCCGCGCGAATAGCTACCTTCCTCGCAAGAGGCAGTCCAAGCCCGGTGCCCATGCTTCGCGGCTTGGTCGTGAAGAACAGATCGAGTGCACGCTTCTGCGTTCCCTGCGTCATGCCTCGTCCGTTGTCCGTGACGCTGAGTCGTACCAGCCGATCATCGTCGCTCATTTCGGCGCTGATTCGAACAACTGCATTTCGACGCGTTGACGGGATCGCCTCTCCCGCGTTAACAACCAAATTGAGAACAGCCTGTGTAAGCCAGTGTGGCGCGATTTGGATCGCTCTCAGTCCCGTAGGGATCGATGCAAGGACCTTAACATTCTTCGGAACTGCCTTTCGCAACAATCCGCCGACTTGGTTCCACCAATGTGAAACGTTTGTCGTTCCCTTGCCATCGCTCGTAGTTCCTTGTCCTAAAGGATCAAGCGCGAGAAAGTGGAGCCCATCAGTAAGCTGCTGGAGGTACGCGATTGATTTGCGTACCGAAGAGAGATGCTTGGATCCCTCAGCGTTCAGCCCTGAGTGCTCGATGGCGTTGAGGTGCGCACGCACCGGGAGCAAGACGTTGTTCATGTCGTGACCAAGCCCCGCCGCCAACGTTCCGAGCGATGTGAGCCGATCAGAAAGCTGCAACCGAAGATTTGCCGTTGCAAGCGAGCGAGTTTGTTCCGTGATCAGTCGCTGCAGCCGAATTCGCTCCTCGGCTGTATCCGGCCCCGTGTCCATTTGCTGGCTCACGTCTCGAATTATCCCGATAAAGAATGCTTCCGAGATCGCGGGGAGTTCCGCTCGTGACATCGACAACTCGATCTGAATCTTCTTCCCATCTTTGCAGACGGCGGCAAATCGCTGCACACGAAGAAGAGATTCAACCGTGTCAGGATTTCGATATCCGCCAAGATACCGATCTAGCGCCGTTCGAAACGCTTCAGGTATCAGTACCTTTACATTCTTGCCATAGAGTTCATGTGGCGCCCAACCAAAGACTTCCTGCACCGAATCGCTCGCAGATTGGATGATGCCGCCCGTGTTCATCGTGATTATTGGGTCGAGAATCGGGTGCCGACGTGAGGCTGCGCGACCAAAGCCACCCTTGGGCCTATGTGTATTTTCACTTTGAACCGTGGGTTGTGCATCAGTGCGTGTCAAAAGCGACGCAGAGGCATCCTTGTTGGACCCTTTGGCGGTTCGCAGTAGCTGATTCGCAACACGCATGACGTACTCTACACACACGCGACCAAGCACAAGTCCCATTCAACGATACTACATCTATCAAACAAGCAATTTTGCTTATTCATTGAGGAATCAAAAGAATCTTCTGACAAACTCTTACACGTAGTTTGCATCTCGTCTGGTCGTCATTCGTATCCAGCTCACATCTCAGGTTGATGGATAGCGCGTACCCGATCAAGGACATGTTCTTGTAGCAATCTCTCGAACTCTGCTAGACACTGTATGAAATGTACGACTTCTGTGGCACATCAGTGCCACTCCTTCGCACCAGTTCTGTTTGTTCGTATCAATCAATTGCCTCTTGATCCTCCTTCGCTCGTAAAGGAACGCTCCCATGCCAATGCAACGTATCTTAGGAATCGCTCTTGTCGTCGGTGGCATCGTCTTGCTCATCTTTGGTTTACAAGCCATTGACTCGTTTCGCTCGCAAGTTTCTAACTTCTTCACTGGCTCCCCGACAGATCGTGCCATCTGGCTCACCATCGGTGGTGCCCTCGCCATTGCCGCAGGTCTGTCTGTCGCGGCTCTCCCAATGTTCGGCAAGCGCGCTGTGTGACTCGCGCATGCGAGATGGCCAATATATAGCCTCGTACGGCTTGATTGCCCGAGTCTTGCATGCGGCGATATCATCCGCTCATGACCGCACAGCTCCAAGACCCGTTCGTCATAATCTGCCCAGGCCAAGGTGCACAGTCCGTCTCGATGGGACGAGCCTGGTTTGATGCTTCACCTGAAGCTAAAGCGGTCTTTCAACGTGCCGACGCGCTCATTGGCGATCGACTAGGCCCCTCACTCTCTGATCTCTGTTTCCATGGCCCGGCCGACCGTCTCAACCGCACCGACATCTCGCAGCCCGCAATCTTCGTCGCGTCCATCGCCTCTTGGCGCGGCATGCTCGCTCGCCTAGGCACGACCGAAGCCGATGCGCAACTCCAAGCAACCGCTGGCCTTTCGCTCGGCGAATACACCGCGCTCCACGTCGCCGGTGCAATCTCCTTTGAAGATGCGCTCGAACTCGTCACACTTCGAGGCAGAGCAATGCAAGACGCCGCCGAAGCACCCTCGGCAACTTCTGGTGGCGGCGGCGGCATGGTCGCGCTCGTCGGCGCCGACGAAGCCCAGGCACAAGCCGTATGTGATTCTGCGCGCGGGCCCGACGTACTCGTGTGCGCTAACTTCAACGCGCCCGGCCAAGTGGTTCTGTCTGGTCACAAGTCTGCGTGCGAGCGGGCGGCCGCCGTCGCGGGCGATATGGGGCTTAAGTCCGCAATCCTCCCCGTTGCTGGCGCGTTCCATAGCTCTCTCATGGCTCCCGCTGCCAAACGCCTCGAAGCCGCCCTCGCCAAGACCTCGTTCAAAGCGCCCCGTTGCCCGGTGTATTCGAACGTCACCGCCCAACCACACGCGCCGACTGCCGACGTTTCGCTCGCCGACAGCATCCGCCGCCGCTTGGTTGAACAGCTCACCAGCCCAGTTCGCTGGTCGCAAAGCTGTGCCGCGATGGCCAAGGCGTGTCCGGGCTCATACCAAGAACTCGCACCCGGAAAGGTACTTGCTGGCCTCATGCGCCGCATCGATAAGTCGGTTAAAGTAATCTCCAACGATGTCCCTGCTTAACACCCTCTCACCTGTAGTCCCGCCTTGAACCAATAGGCATGGGATTCCTTTGCTCCTTCGACGCACGTATCCTGTGTCGACTACTTCACGCATCACTTGCCTTGGTCACACACGGGAAAATCCCCCACATGAAGACGCCATCGCGCCTCACTCCGAACGACGCACAAGCCGCCACAACTGGCTCTCAAAGCGCTCGCTCTCAAACTACTGGCAAACACGCACCCGGTAACAGGCGTTCGCGTTCATTCGCTGCGCAAGCCGCAGGCGTTGCGCTTCATTCCGCAACCGTTCTCGCGCTGGTTGGCATGATTGCACTGCCCGGCGTCGGATTGACCGCGTGCTCGCCACCCCCGCCACCGCCCGCTCCGCCGCCCCCTCCTCCCCCGCCACCACCCGATGCAACGCCGATCCAGATCGATCCGCTGTTGCAATCAGTCAAGCCCGATCAACGCGTTCAGTTCCCGCAGGTCGCTGCGCCGGTCGATGAAAGCCTTGCTCGCGCGGTAATTAAGCTCGCCGAGGCACTGGCCAAGGGTGACACCGCGGCCGTCGGCCCCATGCTCGATCCTTCCGCCCGAGGCATCTTGGAACGCCTCTCTGGAACCGGACAATGGCAAGACGCCACCGCGCGCATCCAAGCCGTTCGCGTCGTCAACATCATCAACCTAGGCGATCCTAAGTCCGCCAAAATGTCTATAGGCAACGTCTATCTAGCCATCCAAGAGCCCAACCGTGCCTACATCCTCGCGTGGCTCGCCAACCGCGTCGGCGATAACTGGATCTTCTCCGGCAACCTCTCGACTGCTTCGACCCGAGCTCGCGCGAGTGAGTTTGATGGCTTGTCCGAAGCCGATCTCTCCACCGATCCCAAGATTGACCCGTTGGCGATCCCTTCCACAGCCAATCTTCCCCAAGCACCCGCGCTCCCCGGCACGACTCCCGCCGCTGCACCTCCTGCTGCGGAAACCCCTGGTGGAACTCCGCCCCCTGCTCCTTCGCCAGGCGCTCCTTCTCCTGCATCGCCTATGCCAGCACCTTCGTGATATTTGTGACAACGTGAATACTTGGACACTCGGCGAGAACCACGTGAGACTTGGCTCGTTGCTTTGTTTCGCTTCCGGTTGTACACGCACGTCTCCAATTCTGCGCAGGCGAAAATAAGTCGTGCCAGCTGTATACTTTCGTTATTGACTGTTCGTTCCTGATTCTTCTGTTTGCTGGCGCATCAATGCCTTTGACCTGAGGTTCTCCCATGGCCACTGATCCATCATCCACGGTTCATCGCGTCGCCATCGTCACCGGTGCTTCGCGTGGCATCGGCAAGGCCATCGCCTTGCGCCTTGCCCAGCCCGGCACCGATCTCGGCGCTAATCGCCATGTCGTGCTCGTATCACGCAGCGAAGGGCCATTAAACGAAGTCGCCCAATCCATCACCGCCAAAGGCGGCCTTGCCAGCGTTCGCACTTGCGACGTAGGCGACGCCGCCGCAGTCGCCAAAATGGTCGAAGAAGTCGCCGAGTCGTTGGGCCGGCTCGACATCCTCGTCAACAACGCCGGCATCACCAAGGACAACCTCGCCCTCCGCATGGAAGACGCCGACTGGGACGCAGTCCTGGATACCAATCTCAAGTCCGCCTTCGTCGCGATTCGCGCCGCCGCCCGCCCCATGATGCGTGGCAAATTCGGCCGAAGCGTCAGCATCGGCTCCACCAGTGGCATCGTCGGCAACGCTGGCCAAGCCAACTACGCCGCCGCCAAAGCCGGGCTCATAGGCCTCTCCAAATCAATTGCCCGCGAACTTGGTGGCAAGGGCATCACCTGCAACGTCGTCGCCCCAGGCTTCATCTCAACCGACATGACCGACGTGCTCCCACAGCAAGTAAAGGACCACATCAACACACTTATCGCCGTAAAGCGTCTGGGCACCCCCGAAGATATCGCCGCCGCCGTCGCCTATCTCACGAGCGATCAAGCTGGCTTTATCACCGGCCAAACCATCATCGTTGATGGTGGCATGACGATGGCGTAAGCACGACATGCCCACGCTGGATTGGACCTGCCCCCTTTTCTGTTAACAGTCGCGTTCGTAAAGCCTCTTTAACTAGTACATGCCAATGAAAAACCCCTCTCTGATGCGAGAGGGGCTGTTTTAATCTCTCGTGAAGGTTCTCGAAACGTGGACGGCCCGCTGTCATTCAGCGAACGGTCACAGGTTCAGCAGCCGCCTTCGAACGAACGGAAGAACGATCCGATATCAAATCCGTCGATGCCGCCGGATTCATCAAGATCGGCTTCGGATGCTCCTGCTTCAAAGGCTTCAAAGAAGGCGCCTACGTCAAAGCCGTCGATACCGCCAGACTGGTCAAAGTCCGCAGGGCAAGGGCAAGGCACCGGCGAAGCAACATTCACGAACGTTGGGTTCGAAGGGAAACTGCCACATGCGTCCGTGATCACGCAGTCATAGAACGCCTCTTGCACGCAGCGCCCCGAAGTCACTTCAAGTGTCGGCGTTTGCGTGTTGAAGTACCGATTGTCAAAGCCTTCCTCGATCGCGATGTACACCCCGCTGTCGTTTCGACGCCGCCACTGATACGTCAGTGGCGAATTCGGCAACGATGTCGTTGCGACCACGCTCAGTGACCAAGGCTGTCCAACCACAAACCCAAGCGGATCAGGCTGATCAGAAATCGTGATCGAAGAAGCACCAAAGTAGACACTCCCGACGCCACCACCCGACACACCCGCGCCGCCACCCGCGACACTGATATTGCCAACCGGGAAGCTCTGGTCGCACGAAAAGAGTGCAATTCGGCCGCCGCCACCACCGCCACCCGGGGGCGAATAGGTCTGCCCGCCGTTGCCGCCGCGTGCGTCGATTAAGCCCGACCCGTTGATGGTTCCAGCAGTCAGCGAGATGCCACCACCCGCGCCGCCACCAGAATCCCACCAGGAAGTTATTCCATTAGCGCCGTTGGCACTGATGGTGCCGTTGACAGTGAGAACGCCCGCAACATTCACCCTAAGTGCGCCACCGCCCGAGCCGCCACCGATGAAACCCGTCCCGTTTGTAGAGCTTGCGCCACCGCCAGAGCCAAAGTCAAAGGGGCTATCCGCAGAGCCATAGGCAGCTGTCGCAAATGAAGGGTTAACTCCACCGCGCGCGCCACCACCACCAAAGCCGCCACCAGCACCCGATCCACTCGTGCGAGCGCCGCCGCTAGGTCCAAGGGTCGAAGGATGTCCAAACCCGTTGAGATTAATCGAGGCACCGGTATCGATCACGAGATTAGTGGCAACCGTGATGTCAATCGGAACCAGTTGAGTCGTTGACACGCTGCCGCCGCCGCGAACGTTAAGTTTATTGATCGACACCGGGCCATTGTTGGTCGAAGCGCGTGCGCCCGAACCAATCGTCACTTCGTGGATCGAACTTTGCAGCGGCGTGACCGCAGCGTTGGCAAGCGTTGTCGTATAGAGAATCTGCCCTTGTGCCTCGCCAGTCCTGGTGAAGATGGAACCAGCACCACCCGAAGTCGTCCCACGACCGCCCGAAGCGTTGAGCGTGCCGGTGAAGTTGCTGGAATTGTTCACCACCAACGCGACCCGCCCGCCCGATCCGCCTCCTGCACCATTAACGCTGTAAACACGACTGGCTTCTCCGCCGAGTGCGCGAACAACTCCTGCACCAGAAACCGTGTTCGCCGTCACCCAGATCGAACCACCCGATCCGCCACCACTGTCGTAGTAGGACGTCGTACCGTTATTCCCGTTTGCAGAAATAATGCCGTCGATGACGGCACTAGTTGCGTTGAAGCGAATTACACCACCACCAGAACCGCCGCCGACCGTTAGAAGTCCGTTCTGCGAGCTCGCTCCGCCACCAGACCCCAGCGTAATCGGTGCTTCGATGTTGCCATACGCCGCGCCCGCCTCACCCAGCGAGAAACCCGCCACGATAGTGCCCTGTCCACCAAAGCCACCATGCCCGGCGCCGCCACCGTCACTACTCGATAAACCACCCGCGCCAGGTCCTTGGCTGCTAGCAAATCCAAGCCCGTCGGCGACTACAAGGCCTCCCGCCGATACATTCAAGTTTGTGCACGTGACATTGATCGGTGCCAACGCCAGCGTCGTGAACACGCCACCACTTTCTACGTTGAGATTCAACACGCTGATCGCGCTCGTGGCAGGAATCATCCTCGCTCCGCTAGCGATAGTCACATTTGCCGACGGCTGATTGCTCAAAGGCGTGTTCGCAGGAAACGCAGTAGTGCCAGTAAATGTCAGTTGAGGCACCGCCACATTACTGACCCTCGTGTAAACAGAGCCCGCACCACCCGCCAGTGTGCCCACGCCACCACTGACGTCAAACGTTGGTGCAAAGGTACTGGTAGACGTTGAAACGATCGCGACGCGCCCGCCGCTCCCGCCGCCCGCACCACGCACGCTATACGTTGTCGCCCCGTTGCCGCCGCGTGCACGGATCGTGCTCGTACCAGTGATGTTTGTGCCCGAGATCCAGATCGATCCTCCCGAGCCGCCACCACTGTCGTAGAAGGACGTCGTACCGTTAAGTCCGTTCGCGGTGATCGTTCCATTGAGGGTCGCGTTGGTCACGCGAATACGCACCACACCGCCACCAGCGCCGCCACCAGCAGTACCCAGTCCGTTCGACGAACTTGCTCCGCCACCCGAGCCCGGGCTCGAAGGCTGATCAGCGATGCCATAAGACAGGCCTTGTGCCCCAAGGCCAGAATTCACGATCACTCCTTGCCCACCAAAGCCAGAATGCCCGCCGCCGCCACCATCACCATTTGATAGTCCACCCGCGCCCGGGCCTTGGCTGCTTGGGTGACCGAACCCATTCGCATCAACCGTCGCGCCCGCAGCAAGAGAGAGTGTCGTGCACGTTACGTCAATCGGTACCAGCGGTCCATTCGAGCCAATCTTTCCTCCGGTCAGCACTGTGATCGTTCCAGCGGTCAAAGGCGTAACCACGCGCAATTCACTTGTGTCAAGAACGTTGATCGTCGCAGCACTTGATGAACCAACGATCTGTACGACGCCGCCGTCTCGCACCGTGACATTGTTTGCTGGCGAATCAATCGAAAGCAACGTCGCCGTCGGCGTCAACGTGTCGTTCGCAATCGTGTAATTGACAATGCCGCCTTGAATCCGTGCAACCGTACCCGCGCCGCCGCGTGCTCCACCGATGCCGCCGTTGGCGACAATTAGTCCGGTATACCCAGCCGTGTTGGCCGAGTTAATCGCGATGCGTCCACCACCACCACCACCAGTAATCACGCCATAATTCGACGATGAGTTCCCACCGTTGGCAGTAATCTGCCCCGCACCAGTCACGATGTTCGAAGTAATGAACACCGAACCACCCGCACCACCACCCGAATCCCACCACGAAGCAATGCCGTTGCCGCCGCTGGCGCGAATCGCACCGCCAAGTGTCAGCGTGCCGCCGACAGAGAGTCGGATCGATCCGCCGCCCGGTCCGCCACCTGTAATTCCCAACGCATTGCTCGAGTTGGCACCGCCGCTGGAACCGAACATGACCGGAGCCAGCGCGTTGCCATACCCAGCACCGCTGGCTTGGCTACTTACTCCAGACCCCTTGCCGCCCAGCCCGCCGTGCCCGCCGCCAGCACTCCCGCCATTAAGGCTGCTTCCGCCGGGATACCCAGGTCCCTGGGCGCTCGCAAACCCATCTTCACTGACATCGATCGCGCTGGCAACATCCGGCCCACTCACGCCCTGGATCGTGACATTCCCTGAGACGATCACATACGCGCCGTTGACAACGTCCGTCCCTGCGCCACCCGAATAATCAAATGTGAATCCAGGCGTGTGCGTCACAATCCCAGGCGTTCCCGGCGCCGCGCCCGCGCGCTCAACAACGAGACTCTGGATTGACTGACGGCCATTCACCACCAGCGTCGTCCCGCGCACCGTGATCTCCGCCGTCAGCAATGCAATAGCCGCCCCACCCGCCGTCGGCGTGATCGTCGTGTCCGAC
>Ga0105048_10015957_pt1 | contig 11631 bp, 13 predicted proteins | sample MAT05_FD_78382 | JGI IMG/M metagenome (GOLD analysis project Ga0105048, IMG submission 78382) | Freshwater microbial communities from Lake Fryxell liftoff mats and glacier meltwater in Antarctica - MAT-05 | ecosystem: Environmental > Aquatic > Freshwater > Ice > Liftoff microbial mat | place...
CAACCTCAAGACCGCCATCGCTGGCACGTACCACGCGTTCCGCTTCGCCAAGTACGCACCGCGATACTTGGCAGAATTTCAGTTCCGCTTCAACCGCAGGTACCACATGAAGGAGATGTTGCCAGCCATGCTGCGCACCATCCTTGCGGCTCCGCCGTGTCCGCTGGCTGCGGTACGGGCGCCTGAGGTTCCTTGCTAATCAGGTCGCGCCTTGCATCGCATCCCAATCCAGCGGCCAAATGTCCAAGTGATTTCCTCACGAGCCCTGAGCGCTGCAACGGCTCAGGCCACCGCACCCCAGCGCCACCCGGGATTCACGGTGTTCCATCAGCAGCGCCCACCCCTAAGCTCTCCCGACCGTTTTTTGCGGCCACCCTTTGCGCAATCCACCCGATGGGTGTCGGCTGGCCAGCCACTTTCAAAGTACCGCCCCCATGAAACTCACCCTGCGCGCCTTTGCCGGCACTGGCCTGCTCGCGCTGAGCGGCGCCTGGCCCGCGCTGACGTTCAAAATCGACTTCCTGGCCACCACCAGCGCGCAGGAACAGAAGGCTTTTCTGGACGCGGCGAATCGCTTGTCACGTTGCTGCAGGACAACGTGACCATCAACCTGACCCAGGGCGCGGCCGCGCTGCGCTCTTGCATCTTGGCCCAGGCCGGGGCCAACCGCGCCACCTGCACGTACACCGACTTTCGCGCCGCTCTCGCGGCCGACATGTTGAGCGCGACCGACGCCCTGGCGGTTTCCAGCCTCGGCTCCGGCAGCAACTTCGGCGTGCTGATCAACGGCATCAATGACAGTCCGGACGGCGCCGGCTCGGCCACACCCACTATCGACACCGCAGGTGCCAATACCCGCACCGCCCGGCTGACCACCGCCAACGCCGAGGCGCTGTGCCTGGCCGTCACCGCCACCAGTGATGCCAGCATCACCGTCGGCAGCGGTTTCGCCTACGACTACGAACCGGGCAACGGCGCCACCGCCGGCACCTGCGACCTCGTGGGCCCGGCGACGCATGAGATCGGCCACGCGCTGGGCTTCCTCAGCGGCGTGGACACTCTGGACGCCAACGGCAGAGGTGGGTTTTCGTCCGACGTGTTCACCTATGTCAACTCGTTCGACCTGTTCCGTTGTTCGGCGCTGAGCACCAACATTGGCGGTGGCCCGGTGATCGACTTCATCGCCGACACGCGCCGCAAGTACTTCTGGCTCGACAAGGGTGTCACCGAGGGGCCGTCGTTCTCGACCGGCACGAACTTCGGTGACGGCCGCCAGGCCAGCCGGTGGAAGGACAGTCTCGGCCTTGGCATCATGGACCCGACGGCCAGCACCCGTGAGACGCTGACGATTACCGCGAACGCCACGATGGCCTTCGACTCCGTGGGCTGGAACTTGGCTCCCCTGCCGGAACCTTCCACCTGCGCGATGTTCGCGCCCGGTCTGGCGGGCTTGGCGGCACGCCACCGACCGGAGGCACAGGCTTGAATGCCGTTCTTCGAAGGGTGTGGTCAGCGCGCCACCTTTGCCCATGACTGACCCCACGCCCAGGCTGGAAGTCCTGCCAAGCGACCTGTCGGCTTACCGCGAGGGCAATGTTGGCATCGATTACGTGCACCGCTTCGAATCTGGCCGGGGCGGCCCGCATGTGCTGATCAACGCGCTGACGCACGGCAACGAGTTCTGTGGCATGGTGGCCACCACCCATCTGCTCGACAGCGCCGCGCGGCCGCTCCGCAGCACGCTGACGGTCAGCTTTGCCGACGTCGAGGCCTATGAGTCTTTCGACGCCGCGCGGCCTTTCGAGAGCCGGCAACTGGTGCGCAACATGAACCGCGTGTGGTCGGACGAATGGCTGTGCGGCAGCGAAGACAGCCCGGAACTGCCGCGCGCCTGCGCGCTGCGCCCGGTGGTGGCGGCGGCCGTTCACATCCTCGACGTCCACTCCACCGCGCAGGACGTGCAGCCGTTTCGGGTCTACCCGGACTTCGAACGCAATGGCCGTGTGGTCACTGCGACCGGCCGCCCGGCGGTGCACATGGTGATGCCGAAATGCCTGGGCTCGGGCACGCCCCTGATGCAGCACGGCCTGCACGGCACGGCGGCGGGCCCAGGGGCGCCGATGGTGGTCGACTGCGGAGCGCATTTCAGCCGCGCCACCAGCGAGCTGGCGGTGGAAGTCACGCTCGACTTCCTGGCGTTGTTCGGGCTGATCGCGCCGCGTGGCCCGGCGCCCGAGGCACGGCCCCAGCAGCGTTTCGAGCTGCTGCAGCCAGAGGTCGTGAAGACACCGGGCTTTCGCTTCGTGCGGCCGCTGATCGGCTTCGAGACCTTCGCCAGGGGCGAGCTGTCGCCACCGACGGCGCTGACGAGATCCGTGCGCCCTGCGACGACTGCACCGTGCTGATGCCGACCAGCAAGGCGGCGGTCGGCCGTGAGGGCGTGTACCTGGCTCGGCCGATGGCCTGAGCGCCTCGATCCCCGTCTGTGGGCCTGACGCGAAGCGGCAGGTCTGGGGGCAATCTCGACCCCTGCCGCCGTGGCGCGGCCGGGGCGGGTTCAGTAGCTGCGGCGCTGGCCGCCGGTCGGCGGGCCACGGCGTTCGAGGTGCCGGAAGGTGATGCGGCCCTTGGTCAGATCGTAAGGCGACAGTTCCAGTGAGACGTTGTCGCCGGCCAGGATGCGGATGTGGTTCTTGCGCATCTTGCCCGAGGTGTAGGCAACCAGCGAGTGGCCGTTTTCCAGCGTCACGCGGCAGCGCAGGTCGGGCAGGATCTCGTCGACCACGCCGTTCATCTCGATCAGTTCTTCTTTGGCCATTCAGGGCTCCTAACGTAATGGGGTGGGGCTGGCCGGTGGCGTGCCCACCCAGGCGAGGCCCTGGTTCGTGGCATGGCGCATGGCGGCTTGCGGGGTGTGGAAAAAGGGCGTCAGGCGCAGCACACGGTCGTGGGTGGCGCTGCCGCGGCCGGTACGGATGGAAACTGACTGCGCGTAGCGGCCGTCTTCGAGGCGTTTGATCGGCGGTGTGACCCGGTACTTGCCAATTTGCAGAGACTTTTGGATGCGAAACTTTCTTGGGCGTGCCTGCGCCGTGCCGGCTGTCTTGCAACGGGCGCGCTCGAAGATCGGGCGGGGCAGACGGTCAGGGGAAACACGGCGGCCTTGCAGGGTGGCTCGCGACGTCGATCGTGAGGTCATCGTCGGCTTCACTGGCACCGCCATCTCGGCGGCGCCTGCCGCCCGGCAGAAGGCCGAGAGCGTCGGCGGCCGGGTGGACGAATGAATGTGATGCAAAGGCAGGCTGACCTAGGTGGTTCGAGTTCGGGGTTTCGAAGCGGGGTCTCGAATCGGATCTTCGAATGTTCGGGTGGCGCGCCGGGCGGTGAATGAACACACGCAGCAACGGGCCCCGGAAAACTGCCGGAGTATACCACCGCAAGCCGAAGTTCAGCGCGGCTGTTTCGGCGGGCCGGCAGGGCGCCGCGGCCCCTGGCCTTCGGGCCGGGGGCCTTCCCCTTCCGGCCTGGGGCCACGGCCCGGGGGCCGGCCGGCCGGGCCGCGCGCGTCTTGCGGTCGGTTGTCGGCACGTGGTTCGTTGCGGACATCGGGCCGCTGGTTCTGCGGGCGGCCCTGGCGCTGGTCAGGACGCCGATCTTGCCAATGATCCTGCGGTCGGCCGCGCGGCCCATCGTGCGGCCGCTCGTTGGCGCCGGGGCCCTGGCGGTCGTGACGCGGTTCGCCCCAGCCGTCTTGCGCGCGCTGCGCCGCTTCCAGGCGGGCGGTGGCCAGCAGGGCGTCGAGTTCGGGTTCGGCGATGCGCTTGAGGGCGCAGAAGTTGGCGCGTGTCAGCGTGCTGGTCTCGAAAGCGCGCAGCAGCAGCGCACGTTCACGGCGCGCGTCGTCTTCGGCGGCGCGGGCCTGCCGGACTTCGCCTTCGGCGGCGCGGTGGGCAGCCTGCTCGGCAGCGCGGCGCGCCTCGTGCATGCCGCGGCGGCGCGCCAGTTCGGTCGCAGCGGCCTGCACGTGCACTTCATCGAGCGCGCCGGCGGGCGCGCCGTCGAGGTCGATGCGCTGGCCCGACTGCGTCAACGCGATCAGGTAGCCGGTGGTCGTCGTGTGGCGGTGCAGGAAGGCCGACAGCGACTTCTTCGTGAACACACCCGGCGCGCGCTGCTGGATGTCTGCCTGGATGCGCAGCTTCAGCGGTTTGGGCTGGCCCTTGAAGAGCGCCGGGAACAACTCGGCCAGGCGCGCGGCGCAGGCGGCGGGCGACAACTCGGACACGGCGGGCCGGGCGGCGGCGGGTGCGGAGCTGCTTTCGACAGCTTCGACAGCTTCGATAGCATCGATCGCAGCGCCGACTTCGGCCACGCTGACTCCAGCCTCTGCGCCAGGTTCGTCAGCGCCAGAGACAGCGTCAACCTCAGCGGCGCTTTCCGCGTCAGGTGTCGTGATGGCTTCAGGCTCGGCGTGTGCCGCGGTCTCCAGTCCGGGATCGATGGCGGGCTCGGCGGAGGGGGCCGGTGCGGTGGGCTCGCCGGGCGGCAGCAATGGGTCAGACATGTTCAGGCGGAATCGGGCAGCATGGGGAGCGGGCCCGCATTGTCGCTGCTGACGGCGCGGATCGGTATGCGCCTTGCCGGCGCCGCCGACTCACGGGCGCGAAGCTGGCCGCAGCCGCCGTCGATGTCCTGCCCGGCGGAGCGGCGCAGCTTGGTCAGCACGCCGCGCTGATGCAGGGCGCGCGCCATCGCCACCGCACGTTCCCAGCCCGGCCGCTTGAACGGCAGGCCGTCCACGGTGTTGTACGGAATCAGGTTCATCAGGGCGTAGCGGCCGGCCAGCAGCCGCACGATGCCTTCGACCTCGTCGTCGCCGTCGTTGATGCCTTCGAGCAGCGTCCATTGGTACTGGATCGGGTAGCCGGTGGCGCGCGCGTAACTCTCGCCCAGCGCCACCAGCTCGGCCGGGTCCAGGCGCGGCGCGTTCGGCAGCAGCTGCACGCGCAGCGCGGCTTTCGTGGTGTGCAGCGAGAGCGCCAGCGCGGGCTTCACGCGGCCTTCCAGCAGCCGGTCGAACAGCCGCTCGTCGCCGACCGTCGAGAACACCAGCGACTTGTGGCCGATGCCACCGGCTGTGCCGAGCAGCTCGATGGCCTGCATCACGTTGTCGAGGTTGTGCGAGGGCTCGCCCATGCCCATGAACACCACCTTGCTGACAGACCGCAGGCCGCGCGCCAGCACCACCTGGGCGACGATCTCGGCGCCGCCCAGCTGGCGCTGCAGGCCTCCCTGGCCCGTCATGCAGAACACGCAGCCCACGGCGCAGCCGACCTGGCTCGATACGCAGAGGCCGCCACGCGGCAGCAGCACGCTTTCCACGGTCTGGCCGTCGGCCAGCGCCACCAGCAGGCGCACCGAGCCGTCTTCGCTGGGATGCTGCGAACGCAGGCGCGCCAGGTTAGCCCAGCTCGCGGCCAGCGCGGGCAGCGCCTCGCGCAGCGTCAGCGGCAGGAAATGCTGGTGGGCGTGGTCCTCGCTCGCGGGCGCCAGCGCCTGCGCCCACAGGCGCAGCAGGCGCTGCTCATGGGCCGGTTTGGCGCCCAGGGCAAGCAGCTCTTGGCGGATGGTGTCGATGCGCATGAAATTCGGCGGGAGGCGCGGGCGGTGCGCGGATGTACGTTCCGCCGCGCAGTGTAGGGAAGTGGCGAGCCGCCGGTCACCAGCCGGCCGGCGCCGCCCTTATCCTCGCGGCCATGTACGAGCCATTCTTCGGGTTGCAGCGGGAGCCGTTTTCGGTGGCGCCCGACTCGCGCTTCCTGTTCATGAGCGCCAAGCACCGCGAGGCGCTGGCCCACCTGCAGTACGGCCTGCGCGGCGGCGGCGGCTTCGTGCTTCTGACGGGCGAGATCGGCGCCGGCAAGACGACGGTGTGGCGCACCTTTCTCGAACAGCTGCCGTCGAACTTCGACGTCTCCTACGTCGTCAACCCGAAGGTCGGTGTCAACGGCCTGCTGACCCGCGTCTGCGAAGACCTGCACGTGGAGCTCCCCGGCGGTGTGGTCGTCACCGACCCGATCGACGCGATCCACGGCCACCTGCTGTTGACGCATGCCAGCGGCCGGCGCACGCTGATCGTGGTCGACGAGGCGCAGGCGCTGTCGGTCGAGGTGCTGGAGCAGCTGCGCCTGCTGACCAACCTCGTCACGGCGGACCGCAAGCTCGTGCAGGTGCTGCTGATCGGCCAGCCCGAGCTGCGCACGCTGCTGGAACAACCCGTGCTGGAACCCACCGCGCAGCGCGTGGTAGCGCGTTTCCATCTGCCGGCGCTGTCGGAAGAAGAGACCACCGGCTACATCCGTCACCGGCTCACGGTGGCCGGGCTGACCGGCGCGCTGCCCTTCGACGCCGACGCGCTGGCGCGAATCCACCAGCTATGCGGTGGCGTGCCCAGGCGCATCAACGTGCTGTGCGACCGCGCCCTGCTCGGCGCCCACACGCTGAACCAGCGCCGGGTCGACCGTGCGCTGGTCGACCGCGCAGCCGGCGAGGTATTCGGCCGCCGGCCGAAGAGCCCGCCGTCGGCGCCTGCCGGCCTGCCTGGCTGGGCGGCAGTGGCCGGCGTGGCCGCTGTGGCGCTGGCGCTCGGTGTGCTGCTGGCGCCGGGTTTGACGGCGATGTGGCGGCCGGGCAGCGGCGCGGCGCTGCCGCCTGCTGTTCCTGCTGACCCTGCCGTGCCCGCCGTGGCGGCGACGGGTGCAGCGCCGCAGCCTGTCGCGCAAACGATCGCTCAAGCCGTTCCGCAAACCGCACCCGCACTGGTCGCGCCCGCACCCGCGCCAGCCGCCGTCACCACCACCCCGGCGCCGCCTCCGACAGCGCTCGACGCCCTCTTCGCCGCGCCGTTGTCCGACGAGCCGCGTGCCTGGCGCGCGCTGGCCGGCCAGTGGGGCGTGGTGCTGGCGGCGGGCGAGCCGTGTGTTGCGGCGCTGCCGCAAGGCCTGCACTGTTACCGCGGGCGTGGCGGGTTGGCGCCGATCCGTCAGGTCGACCGCCCGGTCGTCGTCACCCTGGCCGATGAACGTGGACGGCTGGCGCACGCGCTGCTGGTCGGCTTGTCGGACGACACGGCCACACTGCGCATCGGCAATTTCGATCACAGCGTGCCGCTGGCGCAACTGGCGCGGGCCTGGCGCGGCGAGTTCGCCACGTTATGGCGCGCGCCGCCCGGCTACCGCGAAGGTGAACTGGCGGGCGCCGGCGGGCCGCTGGCAGCCTGGCTGGCGCAGCGGCTGGCCGCCGCCGACGGCCAGCCGGCGCCGGTCGGCGCCGAGGCGCTGGCCGCGCGCGTCTTCGCGTTCCAGCTCGCCAACGGCCTGGCGCCCGACGGCCTGGCCGGCCCGCTGACGCTGATGAAAATGAACCGCGCCAGCGGCGTCGACGAACCCCGGCTGGCCGGCAAACGCTGAGCGGAGCCGGTAATCAGGCCGCCGGCCCAGCGCCTGGCTCGCCGGCGAGTGGCAGGAGACGGTCGCCTACCAGTCTGCGCGGCGGGTCTATGGCGCAAAAGAAGCGAAGCTCCAGGCTGCTGCGCGGCTGACTCATTTCGGCCGTCAGATGGGTGCGGTGCAGCACCTCGCCGCCGAACAGCAGCGTGTCGCCGGGTGCCATCGACGGGCGCCTGAGCAGGGCGGAGTGATGGCACGCGGCGACGGCGGCGTCGCTCAACTCGGCGGGCCGCAGCAACACGGGCTGCGGCGCGTCGACCCACTCCAGCCCGGGCGCAAATTCGCCGCAGGGCGTCAGCGCGATCCAGCAGGTGAGCATCTCCAGCATGGCGCCGGCAGGCAGCGGCTGGCCGGCGTGTGCGATGAAGTCGAAGCACAAGGCGCCGTCCTGGTGCCAGCTGTGCGGCGGCCGGCCGTGGCGCAGCCAGCTCTGGCTGGTGTCGCACAGTGGCGTCGGGCCGAGCACGTCTTCGATCGACGGACGCAGCGTGCTGGCGGCCACCGCGCGCAGCACCTCAGCCGCCGGCAGGCGGGTCAGCGCGGGCAGCGGCCGCGAGACGCCGTCACCCGGGCCGCAAAGGGATAGCCAGCGCGCGCACAGCGCGGCGGGCAGCGCGGACTTCAGCAGCCGCGTCGACATCGGGCCGGGGTTCCAGGGTTCAGCGGCACGGCTTGCCCCGGCGTCATGGAGAGCCTTCAGCCGCCCAGCAGATCGAGCGTGTCGGGGTGGCGGCGCATGTAGGTCGCGACATAGCTGCAGGAAGGCCGCACGCGCAGACCTTCGCTGCGCGCCCAGGCCAGCGTGCTGGCCACCAGCGCGGCGGCGATGCCCTGCCCTTCCAGCGCATGCGGGACCTCGGTGTGCGTGAGGTGCAGCACGTCGCCCGCGCGGCGGTAGACACAGACCGCCAGCCTCCCGCCCACTTCGGCTTCGAAGCGCTGCGCGGCGGGGTTGTGGACGACGGACGGGGTCGGGTTCATGGGTCGGTGGGTGGGCGGCGCCAGGGACTCCAACGCCGTGCCCGTGCAGCTCTCTCCGTGATGACTCAACGCGCCGGGCCGCCGCTGCCGGCCTGATTCATGCCCGCCTTCACTGCGGCGGTCATGGCCGCCGCGAAGGCGCCATGGGCGAGCGTGGTGGGGTGCAGAACGTCCCAGAACAGCAATGGCGGCAGCGGCGCGGAAAGGTCGACGTCGCGGCAGGTGGTCGGGTCGGTGAACAGGCAGCTGGAGAGACCCGTGTTCGGCGAGAGCAATTCCAGCGCCGGTACACCGGCCACCACGACGCCATCGCTGATCAGCGTCTGCGCCACGCCGTAGATGTCGACCTGGATGATCCTTGACTTCTTCAGGCTCTTGGCCAGCGCGGTCATGGACTGGGCCATCAGGGCGTTGTGGCCCAGCGTGGCAAGGGTCAGCTGCGCGGCCGCGCCTTGTGCCTGGGCCAGCGGGGTAAGGCCGATGTCGGGCAGGTTCGGCACCAGGAAATCACGGGCACCCATCGCGTACAGCGAGCGGATCGCGCTGGTGATGTTGCCGACGACGACGTCCGGACCGCTGGCAAGGCCCAGGATGTAGTCGTTGGACCCGGTCCACACCACATAGAGCGCGTCGGGCTTGGCCTTCTTGTTTCCGAGCGCCGCCTTGAAGAGGTCGACCTGGCCCAGCAGCCCTGGAACGTCGAAACCTCCCGGCGTCGCATTGCCCAGGCCCGAACCCGAGCCGCCGAAGGCAAAGTTGACGGCTTCCTTCTTGTTGATGTCGGGCTGCGCCAACGAAGGCAGCACCGTGGCGCCGGTGTTGCCTGTCAGCGACCGCCACAGGTACTCCACCGCGACGGGGCCGTTGGAGAAGCGACCGGGTGCATAGGTGGCGTATGGGCTGATCGCCGGCGGGATCGCTGGCATGAGGCCCGAGGTGGCGATGGTGTCATTGCCGGTGTCCGACAGGCTGTCGCCGAAGACCAACAGCGTCTTGTACGTCGGCGGTCCGGCCCAGCCCGTGGACAGCATCAGCGTGGCCGCACAGAACAGGCCGGCGCGGGCAATGGTTCGGGAGATGTTTTTCATGGATGCGTTCCTCAGGTGGGTTGAATTGCCGTCTTCACGGGCTGGTGAATGTCTGGGGGGACCGCGCCACGCAACTTCGCGTCCAGGCTCGTTTCCTGGATGACCGCCGTGGGCCCGGCCTGGCACCGTGGCGCCGCTGGATGCTAAACAGTGTCGAATCGACTGGTCGTCCTCCACGTCTCGGTTTGATGGATGTCCATTCAGTGGCTGCCTCGACGGGAAGTGTCGACGCGCCCGTGGGCCGCCGGTGAATATGCCTGAGCCAACAGCAATGTCTGTGCGCAGGCGCACTCGGCGAGATTTTCGCTGCGCCTGGTCAAGCCAGGCGGCCCGGCGGCCCATAGGATGGCCAGCCAACCCCTGCCGCGCCCGCCATGCCCGACCTCTGGAACCAAGGCTCGATCACGCTCGAGGTGATGGCGGCCACGCGCCTGCCGACGCCTTGCATTGCCGAGCTGCAGGCCGAGCGGCTGGCGCAGCCGCTGGACGCAGCGACCTTGGGCTCGGCTTTCTGGCGCCACGTGCTGCGCGGGCACGACCCCGCCCGTGCGCGGCTGGCCGATCTGCCGGTGGTCGGCAAGGGCGAACTGATGCGCCACTTCGACGGCTGGGTGACCGACCCCCGGCTGACGCTGCCGGCGCTGCGCGCTTTCACCGCCGACTCGGCACGCATCGCCGAGCCGGGGCTCTTCGTGCAGGACGAGGCGGCACTCGCGGTCTACGACACGCGGGAGGCCGTGCGCCGCGACTCGCCACGGCCGTGGCAGCGTCTGTTCGACCCGCTGCTGCTGAGCGAGCGCATCGCCTTCGTCGGCGCCACCAGCGGGCATTTCGCCAGCCATGTGTCCGTCATGCGGGCGCGGCGGCTCAACCCCTGGGGCACCCGGCAGTGGCACAGCCTGTCGATCCTGCAGCCGGTGGCCGATCTGGTCGAGGCGCTGAACGCCTGTGCGCCGACCATCATCGCCACCTACCCCACGGCCGCCGCGATGCTGGCCGACGAGGCCGAGCGCGGCGCGCTGCGGGTGCCGATCGAGGAGCTGTGGACGGGCGGCGAGACGTGAGCCCGGCGGTGCGCGCGCGCGCCGAGCGCGTGTCCGGCTGCCCGCTGCGCAACGGTTACCGCGCCTCGGAGTTCCTGCCGATCGCCTGGGAATGTGGCCACGGCCGGATGCACGTCAACGCCGACTGGTGATCCTGGAGCCGGTAGACGCGCTGTTTCGCGCGGTGCCGCCCGGCCAGCGCTCGTTCACCACGCTGCTGACCAACCTGGCCAACCACGTGCAGCCGCTGATCCGCTACGACCTGGGCGACCAGCTGACGGTGTCGCCCGAGCCCTGTGGCTGCGGCTGCACGCTGCCGGTGGTCGACGTGCTCGGCCGCCGCGGCGACGTCATCACGATGCCGGGCCGTGAAGGCCGGCCGGTCACGCTGCTGCCGCTGGCGCTGACCACCGTGCTGGAAGACGACGCCGACGTTTTCGACTTTCAGCTAGAGCAGGAGGACGCCCACACGCTGGTGCTGCGCCTGCACGGCATCGAGACCGGCAGCGGCCGGGCCGAGCGTTGCCGGCACGCGCTGCAGGCCTTTGCCGCGCGCCAGGGCCTGGCGCCGCTGCGCGTGCGTATGGTGGACGGTGCGCCGCACCGGCGTGGCCGTTCCGGCAAGGTGCTGCGGGTGATGGCGATGGCGGCACCTGGCTGAAGCGGTTCTAAGGTGCCGCCACGCGGCTGCGCCTGGCGGGCGCGTGTGACGCCACGGACGGCGCCTTCTTCGCCGCGACCCGGGTCGCGGCGCGCCGCTTCGGCGTGCCCGCCTGTTCCAGTTCGTCCAGCGCTTCGTGCAGGGCCAGAGCCAGTTCCTTCGCGTCGGGCACGGCGGCGTGCGCGGTGGTGAAGCCGAAGCCCATCGCGCCGGCGTAGCTCATCACAGTGATGTTGAGCCCCAGCCCATGCTCGACGATGGACAGCGGCCAGTAGGTCGCCATGCGCGCGCCAGCCGCATACAGCGGCACCTGCGGGCCGGGCACGTTCGACACCACCACGTTGGCCAGC
>Ga0105048_10015958_pt1 | contig 11631 bp, 15 predicted proteins | sample MAT05_FD_78382 | JGI IMG/M metagenome (GOLD analysis project Ga0105048, IMG submission 78382) | Freshwater microbial communities from Lake Fryxell liftoff mats and glacier meltwater in Antarctica - MAT-05 | ecosystem: Environmental > Aquatic > Freshwater > Ice > Liftoff microbial mat | place...
GAAGTCCATCCGATTTGGCCCAAATTTCAGGATATAGCACCATTAGAAATAATAAGCTTCGTTTACACGCATGGGCTCACCGGTTTTTTCAATCCTGCCATACACGGGTGCATGGTGTCCATTTTCCAAAAGTTGATATCGATTGAGGCCATGATAAAGTGCTTCTGAATCATCCGGAGTGGAGGGTTTAAATTCAAAACCCGGAAGGCTATCAAACAAGGCACGCTCTATTTCTAATTTTTCTACAGGAAGTAAAATGTCTTCATTCCTGCAGAGGCAGAGGTGTTGCTCAAAAGCATTTTGTTGGTCCTCGGCAGATTCAAAAGCCAGAAGCAATTCCGGCTCAATCATTACACCTCTTGTCAAAACGGCGTGAGCAGGCTTCATAGGATTGTATTGCTTTGGCCTGGTTACTTCCTGCATTCTTGCGATAGAAGAGTAGGTGATTTTGTGGCGCAGTATTTTACCTACCTCCAGCTTTTGCCTTATGCCCTCCAGGGTGGAGGTGGTGAGGTATAGCTGGGAATAGGTCAGTTCATCCCGCACGGCAGACCATGGTTTGATGTAGCCAAAAGGCCCTGTGTATTTTACTATATATAAGAGGGTCATAAGTTGAGGGGGTGTTGGTGAGAGGTGAGAAGTGAGAAGTGAGAAGTGGGAAGTTTTTGGTGTGAGGGGGCTGTGGTTTATTGCACAAACCCGAAGCCCATTCCAGTGCTGGAGCCCAGGCCTGTGTAGTAGAGATGGGCTATGGCTTCAGGGTTGCCCTCTATCCGCACAGGGCAAATGGAACCCTTTACATCTACACCTTTTATCTGGATCAGTTTTGATTTGGGCTGGGCTATTGTAGGGTCAAACCGCACCGATATCGTATCTACATGCGCCCCTAGCCCTGCTTCTGTTAATTTCCTTTTTCATTAGTTGTATAAAAATTTGTTGGCCTTTCTGTCTTCCTACTGTAAATATTAATATCTATCATTTTACCTTGGCTTTTTAAGCACTATGGGTGTGTTGATATAAAAAGCAGTTTGAGGCAAAAAAACAGGCTTTTCCAAAAGCTGCACACTTTTAATTTCGTTGCCAAAAGGCAGGGTGTTGTTTGCCTCCAATCCTTTTATAAGTGTGGTGAGCAAAGATTTTTGCGGAGAACTAATTTCAAATTTAAAAGATTCTTCAAACACAAGTCCGGATTTGAGGCCCCTGGCTCCTCTCAGATTGCCAAAGGTATAACCAGCGTGTTTTCCATGCCATTCGTTTTCAGGACCCAGCCATGAGTGAATGGTTTGATACAAAAGGTATTGATAACTGTAAGGAATTGGTCTTTCTGGCAATGTTGCTTGTAATAAAATTCTCATAACGGTGATATATAAAAATTATTTCTGGTATGTGTAGGGCTGCATATAATATGAACGTTGGACACTAATATAATTTCTCCATCTGCCCCATTTCTCTTTTCAAAAATGCCAGCAAAGCTTCAATGTGGTTAAACCCCGTTTTGTGGAGTATATGTTTGCGATGCACCTTGAGCGTATCTGAAGCCATGTTGAGTTCCTTGTGGTCTTTTCCAGGGTCTCTGCTATGATAGATGTGGAGTAAAACTTTATTTTCAGTTGGGCTCAGGTCTTTTAAAACAGGATGATTTTTTATAGGAGGTGAAAGTACGATCCGGGTAATAACCTTTTCGTTGGAAACCAGGTTGATTTCATGTGAATAGGACAGGCTTAAATGTTTTACATATTGTGTACAGCACAGGAAAAGTGTATGCGGATTGTTTTGAAAAAGTGGAAGAAGGCTAATTTGCTGTTGCACCCTTGGGCCTGGAACGCCATTTTTTTGTTTACAAAAATCAAAAACAATTTTATGATCTTCTCCTAAATGTGAATTTGAAAGACTTTCCAGTAATGGAACTACATGGGCACCAATAAGAATTCCAGAACAGGTATACAGGTTGTTGAACCAATCCTGAAGGCTTAATACTGTACCACGTGGTACATGGATATGATTGAAATCCGCATAATTTTCACTCGTGTAAAGTACACAGGATGGTTTTAGACCCAGAATGGCAAAAGCCTGATCTGTTTGACTTGCCAGATATTCAGGAAGTCGAAAATGGGTGGGCAGGGTATTGAACTTGTCAGGATTTAAAAGGTCAGCACCTGGCAGAGGGGTAAATGCGGAGGGAAGAATGAAGGACATGGGTTATCAATACGGATTTAGGATTTAAAACAAATGGATTTAATAACACGGTGGCAAATGTAATGGCTGTTTTTAATTATGCAAATATTATGTAAAAATAAATTTTTAGAACACAATAAAAGTTGCAGAGAGAATTGGTGACAATCCTTTCAATTTTTTAATTCATGATTTTCAGGCACTTAAAAATGGTATATAACCCCGGGGGTTATGTTTTGGGCTGGTATATGAACCATTTGTTATGGTAAAAACTATGGTTTTAGCCTAAAATGCCCTTTTAGATAGTGCCAGGGCACAAAAAATAAATACCCCGAGGGTTATATCGGCTTTGCGGGTTTGGCCTACACCTTTGTCATACAAAATCTGAGAAATGGAATTGCAACAATCTGACCAAACAATAGCTTTCTTAGGAATAACCGGCAAGGGTTATTTTGAACCTTCTATTATAGCAAGGTTTGGAGTAGGCCTACATTCTCAAAGATTTTGGCCTGGTAAAGTTCTTTATAGCATTCGGAACTTTCAGATATATACCCGAAGTTTTACGGGAGGCATTCTGAACGTTCAAACATATATCCGAAGTTTTACGGGAGGCATTCTGAACGTTCAAACATATACCCGAAGTTTTACGGGAGCCATTCTGAACGTTCAAACATATACCCGAAGTTTTACGGGAGGCATTCTGAACGTTCAAACATATATCCGAAGTTTTACGGGAGGCATTCTGAATGTTCAAACATATATCCGAAGTTTTACGGGAGGCATTCTGAACGTTCAAACATATACCCGAAGTTTTACGGGAGGCATTCTGAAGATTTTCGGTTTGTGTCAAAAAAAAGGTAGTCCATACAAACCAGCCAATTTTAAATTTAAGCAAAACAATTATTTCAAAATCAATTAACAACAATAAAAATGATAAACTTAGCTCGTTTTGAAACCAACCCCTTCGATGATGAGGAAGGCATAAGCAACGCCAATTTCCAGCAACTTTCATCAGACCACCTGGCCAGATTAGTAAACAACAATTCAGGCGGGGTGTTCACAGGCATAATAACTGCCACGCAACTGGTATATAACCAGTTCAATATAGTTTTTGGTAGCAAAACGGTAGAAGAAGCCCTGAAAAAAGGAGCTACAATAGACCGCCTGGGAAATGTGGATGGCATCCTGGAAGCTGGCCGAAAACTGGAAAAACAGGTTGCATTTCTTTATAACAAAGGATCGAGTAAATATGTGTCATTTTTTCCCTCTGGTCTTACCGAGCTAAATAATGCTGGCAAAGGAGAATGGCCTAACATTCTGAACAGGCTAAAAGTGGCCGCGGCTAAAAACACAACCGATTTAGGAGGCACAGTAGCTGCTGACTGGGCTGATTTTGAAACCAATTACCTTGCTGCGAACTCGGAACAAATTGGCAAAAAAGGAACAGTGGATCAACTTAGAGCCCTCCTGCTTTTAGACCGCAGAGCTGTGGCTCGCCAACTGTTTATTAATCTGCACACCATTGCCATCCAGTTTATAGACACACCCGGGACCATTTCCAGCTACTTTGACCAGACCATAGTGGACCGTAAGCAAAGTGCAGACTCAGATGGCAAGGGCAGGTATGTGACCAAAACAACCGACCACAACGGCAACCCGCTGGCCAATGTTTTGGTTGACATTGTGGACAGCAAAGGCCAAAACCTATTGCTGAACCAGAAAACCGACGAAAACGGAGAACTCAAAACTTCACCTCTGCCCGTAGGCCCCGTAACGGTTACCTTCCGGCTAACCGGCTTCGTAACCCGCACGCACACGTTCGAGATTTTTGATGACAAAGATCCGGTAAATGATGTGCAGCTGACGAGAGAGTGAAATTTGAATGCTTAATGATGAGTGATGAATGCATAATGATGAATGCTGAGTGATGAATGATGAATTATTGGCTCTGTTCCCCCCTCGGGGGCTAGGGGGCCTGAATGATGAATATACATCCATTAAAATTAAATAATTAATCGGTAACCCAATATTTTATATTTGACCACATTTTTATAATTCCTATGAATAAAGTCCTTTCAACAATTCTCCTGATGTTTATTTCAATGTATGGGGTTATCATATACAGTCAGGATTTGAAATGGGCCGAAAACATGGGAGGAAAGCTAGGGAATGGAACAGGCATTATCCATGTGGATGGCATGCAGAATGTTTATACCACTGGTAGTTTTACCGATATTTTCAGTCTCAAATCTGAATTCTGGAATTTTCTACCTGAAACTGGGCAGGAATTATGAAAGGACATTTAAAATAGTTAAATGTTGAAAATGATGAAAGCTCTAATTGTTTTTTCTTCCCTTCTGCTTTGCTTCCTCCTTAGCACTTGCAGCAAAGATAAGCTTAGCCCACTAGAGCAACTGCCACCTATAACCTCAAAAGGGGCGAATACATTTGGATGCCTGGTAAATGGGGAAGCAGTAATTTTTACCAATCCCAAAGAAATTTCTTATGGGTTAAAGGCCGATTATGATAGTCTTGGCGAATTGCCATTAGACAGCAATGATATGTGGTTGGTATTTGAAAATAAAAGTCATATTGTAAATTTATTTTTGAATAACCCATTAGTTGATTCCATTTGGAGTTTAAATTTCAATACTGGAATATATCCTTCCATCCTGAACCCTCAGAGCTACATTATGATAGATTCGAAAATTTCTAGCTCTTCTACAGGAGGTTTTTTTAAATCTAATTTTCTTAAAAAAACTTTGCCTTTATTTTCTGGAACTTTTGAATTTGAGTGTTTACAGCCAAAGGCTTGCGGAACGCTAAAAGTAACTAATGGAAGACTTGATTTAGACCTAAGAGACCTTCAATAAAAATCTATCTATGCAAACAATATCAAGTAGAAATATGAAACCACTATTTTTATACGTTCTTATCGTTTGTGTTGCCTTGATGGCTTGCAAAAAAGACCCACTAAGCCCACTTGAGCAACTGCCGCCAATAACCAGCACGGGGGCAAACACCTTTGGATGCCTCATTAATGGGGAGGCTGTAGTGTTTACGAACCCTAAGCAGATATCTTATGGTTTGATAGGGGACTATGACAGCTTAGGCCCGCTTCCAGTGGATAGTTCTGATATTTGGCTGGTATTTGAAAATGAAAACCATGTTGTCAATATCTTTTTAAATAATCCATTAAGTAATAAAAGTTGGCAGCTCGATAAGAAAGCATTTTTATACCCTGGCTTTAGCATTCCTATTGATTACATAATGATAGATAATATGATGACTTCCAATTATACTAAAGGATTTTTTGAGTCCAATGACTTAAATAAGACCTGGCCAACCTTCTCTGGAATATTTGAATTTGAATGTCTATCTCCAAAAAACTGTAATACTCTGAAAGTAACTAATGGTAGGCTTGATGTTGATTTACGAAAGCTCCAATAAAAAAACACTTTTAATCCATCAGAAAGGTGAAGCTAGCCGCCCACATGATGGTTCTGAAAGGAATTTCCATACACTCAAGTTTCACATAAAACCTTATGCATATTCATCTTTAACAAAGTAAAAAAAATGTTCAAAAAATGTTTGTTGTTACTCTTATTTTGGGGTAACCTGGGTGCTTTCGCCCAAATCCGACCTGATAGTTCGGCCTCGTTTAAGGAAAAGGCTGACTATGTGCTTGCACCTCTCATTGCCAGGGGTGTATCGTCCGGTATTTTGTTGGACCGTGTATTCTCAAGTTCCGGCATAGCCAAGTGGGCTGTAGACTCTGTACCCGATACCAGTTCTGGCAGCCATTTCGTGCAAGCCCTCTTTGAACTGGAAGAGGCTAGGCTAATCCCCGACCAAAGCCAGCCCCACTACAAATTGCTTCCAGAACTTGGCTATCAAAATCAAAAAGGGATTGTTCCTCTGGGCGTACTTCGCATAAACGTGAATGCGATAGACACCAATCTGCCATGATCCTGGTAAAGCTTATCCAACAAACCAAAAGCAAAATGTCTGATCAAAATGAAAAGATCACCATAATAGGGCCAAGTATGGGTGGCCTGATAGCTCGCTATGCATTGGCCTACATGGAAAAAAACGTGGCCATTACGGGTAGCCACAATTGTAAATTATATATAAGTCAAGACGCTCCCCACCTGGGCGCAAATATTCCAATTGGTATCCAGGCATTGATAAGAAATTTATCTGATGGGTATGGCATAGCCACAGCGGAAGATTTTCTGCATAACAAGCTAGACCAACCAGCAACGAAGGAATTATTACTCTCACACATTCGAGGAAACAACTTCGGAGCAGATGCGCTGAGATATACTTTTATCCAAAACCAGAATAATAATGGCCCACAAGGTAATTTGGGCTGGCCCAAAGACCCTGGTTTACAGAAGATTGCCATTGTAAATGGCAGTTTGACAGGAAAAACATCAATTGCAGATGTAACGGGCAACGGCATTGAAAGAGTAACAGCAGGAGGTAAAATTTTCGAAATGGATGTAACCTCCAGCGGTTTAGGAACTGTTATTTTAGGATTAGGAATAGGTTTTGCAGGGGGGCCACTTTTAGGAATTTTATCAGCTGCGGTAGTGAAAAGTATTCGCTCAAGTTGGGAGATTAATTATACCCCAGGAAATGGCACAACAGGCCAGATTTTTAAGAATCGGTTTTACTTCAGAACACTATTTGGTGGAGACATAGATTACAGCAATGTAACCCATTCTATAGCCTCGTTTAATCAAGGTATATCTTTAGACGCTGCGCCTGGTGGCTTGTATAACGCTCCTGAGCAGGTGTTCGATGCTGCTGATAAAGGGCTTACGGGTATATATAATTTTATGACAAACATGAATATAGGCACCCATAAAAAATATGCCAGCTTTATCCCAACTAAAAGTGCCCTCGGCTTTCACTGGAATACAGATAAGCTTGCAACAAACCTGGGTGAGGACCTAAGCAACAGAAACCTTGTTTGCACAGGCGAGATTCCGTTTAACGATTATTTTCAGCTCTCAACAAGCCTTGATGAAAATACAGAACATATTAAGTTGAATCAACTTAGTGCTCTTTTCATTTCTCAGAAGATGGGTTTGTCGCCCCCACCAATCATCAATTATACGGTAAATATTGAAGGTCCAAAAGGTGTGCAAACAGGGTCTAATACAAAATTTACGGCACTTTATCAGGGTAATTTCCAGTTTTTTACGAAATGGTCAATTGAGGAAAAGTCGGGTATTTCAGCATCAATTACATATCCAGACAGCCCAACATGTGAGATCCTTACTGGTAATGGTACCGGATCAGAAAATGGATATTTCGTACTGAAAGCCACAACAACGGTAAAACTTTCCACAGGAGAAATGGTATGTGCCGGTTCAATTTGAGGAAGGTGTACGTAAGGAAACTCAAGAACATTGGCTCTATTGATCCCCAAGTGTGTACATACATGAATGTTTACAATCCAATCATTTTAAAATCAGGAAGACCACCTCTCGAACTTCAACCTAATGGCGTTAAATTCGACAGACCAGAATGGACCATTGCTAATGATCCTAGCGCTCCATACGGGCCTACAGCCCACGGTGGTACGTTTACTATTCATTCTTCTGGTGTTACGAACCCACCGCCTACTGCTCCAGAACAGGTTTATATGAAAGGAAGTCTTAATACAACTTACACCTACCAATATTCTACAGTACAATCAGTTTCTGTAAAGGTTGTTGGCATATATAAACTCCAAACACCGGAATATGGGGAGATTGAAATCACCTCAGCACGCAAGGATATAGACTTGCAGGTTCATGTACAGCCCAATCTTCCATCTTGTCTTCCACATAACCCTGGTGTTAACCCCAACCCCGCCATCAAAGGCATCCATAACCAAATCACCGTCACCTCAGAAAATTCAGGTTTAGTTTTTCCCACCATTTGCTTCATCAAAGACGCCCGTGGTATGGTAGTAGATAAATTTGAAGCGGTATCAAATCCTTTTACCCATGATATAAGGCGATTGGAACCCGCAGAATACTCCCTTGTGCTAGACCCTGATGGTATAAATGAAGAAATGAAATTTGTAGTAGCCAAAACAGGAAACGACCGTATAGTGGTTTCTCCCAACCCTGTTTTTAAAGATGTAGATGAGAAAGTAGTGGTAAAAATCTTAAACGAAGAAACACAAGACGAATCTTTTGAAGTAACCGTAGATGATTTTGAGGGCCGCAGGTACCAGAGTTTTGGTGCCAACAGCCGCAGTTTCGATCTTGATGTATCCGGTCTTGAGATAGGCAGCTATATTTTAAATGTGCAAGGGGCTAACTCCCTATTTCAGGAAAACCTGGAACTTACCATGAAAGGCAAGCCTTATCTCTGGGTTTCGCCCAACCCTGCCACCTCAGTAATAACAGGGCAGGTTTTCAATCCGATGAATTCAGCCAAAGAAATGGAAATAATGCAAGCCCAAACTGTTATAGAAAATCAGGAAGCTGAATTAAAGGCATCATACAAGGTGATTATTAAAGATAAAATGGGCCAAACGGTAAAAGAAACAAAGACGAGCCTTAACCCATTTGAAATAGAATTGGACGACCTTGTTCCAGATGTGTACTATATGGTAGTAACGGATGGATACAGTTTGTTCAATAAGATTTTCAGTAAACTCTAGCTTATTAACAAAGCTTTAAATACAAAGAAAATAGCCAGACTCAATGCGTCTAACCGACCATTCTTAAATAATAAGACCATAAAAAAACAGAGAATACCGGAAAATCTGTAACAGAGTACGGCAGCGAAAATCTGAGAGAGAGTAAAAAAATTAATAACCATGAAAGAAAACATAAATTCAGACAGAAAAAATTGCACCCAGCCAGTTGTACCGGTTCGCGTGTTTAATGATGGCGTATCTCCAAACAGGGCAGGTTTTATACTTGCCTCTGATAAAAAATGGGCCAATGGTACCTTGCTTACCTTCGCATTTTTGGAAGGTAATGAGGGCGATAAAGACGTGGTGCGCAAGGCATTTAAAACCTGGAAAGACCTTGGAATCAATCTGGCTTTCAAAGAAGTAACTCCCAGTTCCGACCCTACAATACGAATTGGTTTTGATGTAAGGGATGGTTCCTGGTCTTATGTAGGCCGAGATGTGCTTACCATATCTAAAAATGAGCGCACCATGAATTTTGGATGGCGCCTCACTGGCGATTCATACGGAATGACTACTGCTATTCATGAAATTGGCCATACTCTTGGTTTGCAGCATGAGCACCAAAACCCAAATGCAGGCATCCTTTGGAATACGCCCAAGGTGATTTCCTACTTTTCAGGGCCACCAAACAACTGGGACAGGCCAACGATTGACCATAATATATTAAACAAACTGGCTCCAAACTCCATACAAGCTTCCAATTGGGACCCGGATTCCATTATGCATTATAGCTTTGACAAAGGTCTCATACAAGCCCCTGAAAAATATCAATCAGGTGTGTTTCCACCAGGAACATTGTCGCCAAGAGATATTGATAATATCCGAAAAGCATATCCACCAGTGATAGTTGCCAAGGTTGTAAGGCTTTCGCCAAACAAGTCAGCTGTGATAAAAGCCGCTTCAGGAGACCAAAATGACTTCTATTTCACTGCTCCTCTAACTCGGAAATATAACTTCCAGACCTATGGAGAACTGGACACCGTTATGGTAATTTTTGAAAAGGGACCAAAACAGGAGTACTACCTCTCTGGAGATGACGATAGCGGGGTAGAAAAGAACTCCAAAATCAGGCTGCCATGTGTTAAGGGAAGGCGATACCGGATCAATGTTAGGGTGCTGTATTCACCAGGGCCAGATGCAGGTGGTATAATTGTAGCGTAACCACAGGGAGCAGAAAATAAGAATTAAGAACTGATTCGTGTTCAAATTAGAAAAATATATAATTTGGCATAGGGAGCAAAAATTCCTTTAAACCATTGATTTAGTAAGAAATAATAAAACAACATCCTACACATGAAAATAAGAACAATTCTATTCCTACCGCCCATAATATTGCTGCTGGCTGTTTCATCCTGCACGCCACAATTGGTGGTGGTTAAAAGTCGTACACTGGATATGGAGACGGCACGGGTACTGCCCAGGCCAACCATTGTTGATTTGAAAGTAGCAGAGGAAAAGGTAACTGCTTCTGCCACCCAAACCGGGATGCTCACAGAAGAGCAATTGAAAGACAATGCCCTATATGAAGCAGTAAAGCTCAGCAATGCAGACCTGTTGGTAGAGCCTGTATATGAAGTAAAAACAGTAGACCATAAAAAAACGGTAACGGTCATAGGGTTCCCCGCTACCATTAAATCATTCAGACCCATGGAAAACCAGGATTTGCCCCTACTGAATTTGCATGACCGGGTGGTGGCCAAAAGGTATGTGCCTGTTACAGTGGTTCATAAATCTGCACCCAAGGGGCTGGCCTGGCTTTCATTGCTTGCATTAATTCCTTTATTTTTATTACTATGAAAAATTTACAATCCATTGTGGTTGCCCTTTTGGCAGCATTTGGCATGGTTGCCTGCTTACCCACGGCTATTAAGTCTAATATGGCCAAGTCCATAAACATTTATGGCACCAGGGCAGTGCCTCATCCCATCCTGGCAGATCTGATCGTAGATAGTGTTAAAGCCTCAGGAACCGCTTCTGCGGGTGCATTAACCAATATTGAGATCGTAAAACGGGACGCGGTAGAAAATTTGCTTAGAAGCTTAAATGCCGATATTCTCATAGAACCCAGGTTTGAAAGCATTGTATTCAGAGGCAATAGAACCATAAACGTAACCGGGTATCCGGCAAAATATAAGAATTTTAGGACTGCAACGCCTGATGATACCACCTTTATTAAATATATGGACGGCCTGTAAAAAAGCTAATACCAAAAATTGGCCTAACGCACCTGGGTCTAAAAAAGCTAATGACAGCCTACCTGCCAGTTATGGCAACACAATAGGCCCACTCAAAACCCTGAAAAGCTGAGTGAGGGTAACCAAGCAGACCAATACAACCATGTATCTAATTAAAAAGCAAAAAATTATATGTAAACAGAAATAGAACAAAAACCAATATCCAACCCATATTCCAGGCACTAAAGTTTAATTCCACATGCCGTCCAAATCCATGTCAGAGGGCGCAAAACTCATTTTGACCATTTGTTTTGCCGACTACAATTATTTTATAATGTTATACAAAGAGGTCCCTTTTGTGTACATGAATAATGCCCCGGGAGAGAATTACCTTTTATCTGAAAATGTTACAAAAGTGGAGCTATTTCCCATTGCCAAAATGGCAAACCTCTTTTTTGGTTTTGAGAAAAAACAACTAAAAACTCAACCACAGGAAGGGAGTCAGCTGTTTCAAAATTCACAAAAAATATTGGAACAGATTTCAAAAGACCTTCCAGAAAAGGGCCCGGATCAACTGGA
>Ga0105048_10015961_pt1 | contig 11630 bp, 10 predicted proteins | sample MAT05_FD_78382 | JGI IMG/M metagenome (GOLD analysis project Ga0105048, IMG submission 78382) | Freshwater microbial communities from Lake Fryxell liftoff mats and glacier meltwater in Antarctica - MAT-05 | ecosystem: Environmental > Aquatic > Freshwater > Ice > Liftoff microbial mat | place...
AAACCACGCCGGCCATCGTCGACTCGGACAGTGACTAGAGGTGTGCCAACAGAGAGTGACGCGACGGGCCATCGGATCGTGCCTGTGCGGCTATCGATGGTCATCCCGATGGGGGCCGTGGTTAACGAATAGGTGAGCGGGTCGTCGTCTGGGTCAATACTTCGAACTTTGTACTCGTAAAATTGGGCCGGATAAACTTGATTAAAACTAAAATCGTCGTAGCTAGTGCTTGACGTGCCACGAATCACCGCTCTGTGAATTCCTGGTGTTGAGAGTGTAAGTACCGCAGATCCGTTATCGATGGCCGATGTGCTCTCGAGCAACACGCCATCCACACCGAAGCCCTGTAACACAATCGTTCCCGAGGCCCCCTGACGGTCGACTTTGACCGACACGAAATCGGTTAATGCTGGAATGGATGGGTCACCGGCGACGAAGAATTCCGCAACAACTGGCACTTCGTAGTCGATCCTCGTCGCTGATCCCATCCCGCTTATTCCGTTGCTACCACTGGTGGCATGGCCCACACCGAGCGGGACAACAGCGACCGCAGGAACGCCGTTGCCCGAACGGAGTGTAACGCCATGCGTGGCTAGGAAGCGGTCGAACAATCTTGCCTCAGGTGGAACGATAGTGCCTTGAAAAAACGAGGGTGTAGTAGGTAGTCCCTCGAAATCAAGCGTCTGACGACTACGATTCGCGGGCACGGGCAAAATTAAGACCGACGGTATTGGCTGGGAGATGATGATCGGCGGGCGGTTGGCAGGATCCGGTGCGACACGAACTTTGTACGCCTGCGTTGCCGTTCCGCCTCGACCGTCGGAAGCCTGAACCCGTATGTCATGCGTGCCAATTTGATCCACCGTTGGAGTCCAGGCAACCACGCCCGTAGCGGTATCGATGGTCATCCCGTTTGGGGTCACGAAAATCTCACTTGCGGTGAGCCGGACATTATCCCAATTGACGCCAGGGCTGCCTGCGAGTCGGATCTCTAGAAATTGACCCAACATAGGGTGTTGGTTCGGCGAATCGAAGATAATCGACACATCGCGAAAGGTACCGTTTGGAGGCAAAGGCGACGAGGAGGAAGCCAACACCTGTCCCCCCGCGCGGAGTTGGACGAGAAACGCGTTGAGGCCGTTGTCAAGCCGATGGCCGACCGCAACCGTGAGCACGTAGCGAGTTTTAGGACGCAATGGCTCGGATAGTACCTGGGCGATTGCCGGGTCATTGCTGTAGGCAATGTTTTGGCCGTCAGGAACGGCACCGCCTGGGTACTGGATCGGACCAGGATTGAAGGCGCCGGCGAACGTGCCACCCGTGAAGGTCCAGCCAGGCAGAATACCGACGGTGAATGCGCCCTCGGCGAGGGTCTGAGATTCGAAACTGTGGTTTGCGACTGGGACGGACTCAGTCACTGTTGCGAACGCAAAGCGCAGTGCGTCGCCATCGGGATCAAACGAGGCCGCACTATAGAGATATGGGGTAGCGGCGGCAGCCCCGACTACCGGCAAAGACGTGAACAGCGGCGGGCGATTCGGCGGAGGCTCGATGACCGATGTTATGTAACTCTGCTGGGTCGAGCCTCCCTTTCCGTCGTCCACTCGTATGATGACAGTATGCGTACCTTGGTCCGCAATAGTCGGGTCCCAGGTAATCATTCCCATTTTGGCATCCACTGCCATCCCGTCTGGCGCAGACAACAGCGAGAACGTGAGTGCATCGCCGTCGGGATCAGCTGCATCCACGTCATAGCGGTACGGAACCCCAAGTAACGCCTCGACCACCGGTACCGAAGTGAATTGCGGCGATTGGTTCAACTGAGCCAGAAACACCAAGTCGTAGGAAAACTGCGTGCCGTTGGGGACGTAGAAACCGACCGACTGGCTGCTGCTCGATTCTTTTGGCAACAGTGTCCCGCTTGCAGCCAGCGAGTAGTCGTAGTAGGGAATCCCATCGGGTGTAACTCCGTCAAATCCTCGTACACGTACCGTTGGATCGGTGATATTGGTTATGCCCACCAAGAGCGGCGCCTGCACCAAATACTGCCCTGAATTGCGAATCGCCACGTCAATAACCAACTCGTCGGTCTCTTCGTTGTATGACGTCCGCCCATACTCTCCAACGAAGCTGTCTGACACATCGCTGAGCAGCGAGAAGTCGATCGATCTAGGTGCGCGTTGGTCACTTCTTTCGGGCGAAACTTCGCCAGCCAAGAATGCGCCGACAAATTCTACTGAGCGAATTGCGACGGCAGTTTTCGTGTCGGTATCGTTGTTAACCAACCGAAATTCGAGCTTGGCTTGGGCGCCAGGAAAAACATCTGCCAGGGAAAGGGTAACTCGATTACCGGATATGGCAACTTGCGATGTTCCTAGAGGCGCAAGGTCCTCCGAAGAGTTGAAAAATGCATCTCGTCCCGGAGCAATTGGATGCACCAAGGAACGCCCCGACAGGTCCAGCAACGCCACTTCGAAAGCATCGTGGATCGCCCCCTGGCTGGTCGAATCAAACTCGATTCCTTCCAACACGAACGACAACGCCGCAGCATCGGGAGGAATGGTCAATTGAGTAGTCAGGGACGTCACGAAGGAAGAACCCTCGCGCAGTGCCGGTCCACATCCGAGCGTCGAAAAATTTCCACTCGCCCCATTGCTTCGCGTGAAGGCTTGCCCGACTGGCGTCACAGCACCATTCAAGTGATTGATGATCACCAAAGCATCGAGTGGTGAAACATATTGATCGCAGTCAACATCCAAGTAGGGCGGAGGGAAGGCATCCGACCCAGTGAGGACTGGAAGTCTGCCGGTAAGCGGATCCGAAATCCTCTTGCCGTTTAGTTCATTGATAACCGCCAAAACATCAAGGGGGGAAATCGAACCCGCTTCGTCGTTGTCGACGTTTAGCGGTGAAAGTCCATTGCTCCAGTCCGAGCCGATCAGCATGCAACGGCCCTCAAGCCGCTCGAACGCCCTACATGCATTTTTGCTCCGATACTCGTATCGAAAGTGGCGCGATCGGATATTGCGAATCAGTCTTGCAAACTTGTTGAGCATAAAGACACCCTTCTACAGCAGGTGGAGGCTCCGCCACCCGTAGATCAGGAATGACTGGACAGGCGGACAGGCATTGTTTGTAGTTATTTCTATTTTTGTTCGGGTCGAAAGGCACGTGTTTGTCTTGTTTTTGCGTTTTCGAGAAGGCTCGCATGATAGCATGATGCAATCTTCTTTGCAACGAAATCGGAAATTCGCAAGAGGTCAGCATGCTGCCGCTGCGTGCATTGCATGTCGCTGAAGACACTCTGGTACATGCCAAGTGCCTCTTGTTTTTCGCGTCCGAGGTTCACTGGGGTTTAGTCCCTCCGAGATTTAGTTCCTGGCCGGTAGATTCAGTCGTTAACTGAAGACATCGCGGTCGAGCATTCGGTAGTTGATCGCTTCCTGGACGTGGTGCGGTTGAATCGTGTCTATTTCCTCCAAATCGGCGATTGTTCGGGCAACTCGCAGGATCTTGTCGTGCGCTCTGGCGGAGAGCCCCATTTCCGTGACCGCAATCCGCATCAGTTCTCTCTCTTGTTTGCCAAGCACGCAAAACTGACGAAGTTGCCGACTGCTCATGTGGGCATTGGTAAGCGTGGTCGTATTCTGAAATCGTTTGGCTTGCTTTTGCCTAGCGGTCTCAACCTGGGCTCGGATTTCCGCGCTGCTCGTACCAGGCGGGCCGCCTGTCAATTCATGGAATGGTACCGCTGGCACTTCGATGTGAATGTCGATGCGATCCAAAAGGGGTCCACTAATACGGCTCATGTAACGTTCGATTTGAGGCGGCGTGCAATTGCAGGAACGACGAGGATCGGTTCGATAGCCGCATGGGCAAGGGTTTAACGCGGCAATAAGCATAAAGTTGGCGGGGAAGGTTGTACTCCGCATGGCTCGAGAAATGGTGACGACCCGATCTTCGAGCGGCTGCCTCATGACTTCGAGTGTCTTGCGATTGAACTCCGGAAGCTCGTCCAGAAAAAGCACGCCGTTATTTGCGAGTGAGACTTCGCCCGGTGCAGGTGGGCTTCCACCACCGACAAGTCCGGCGTCCGAGATCGTATGGTGCGGTGATCGAAAAGGGCGCTGCACCATGAGCGGCTGTCCAGGTTGCAAGCGACCAAGTGCAGAATAGACTCGCGTGGTCTCGATCGATTCGGTCGCTGAGAGCGTCGGCAGAATGGTCGGTAATCGCTTCGCCAACATCGTCTTGCCCGAACCAGGCGGTCCAAGCATGATCAGGTTATGCGCACCAGCAGCCGCGATCGTCATGGCCCGTTTCGCCATCTCTTGGCCTCGCACGTCGCTAAAATCGACGTCGTACTTCGAAAAGGCCTCGTAGATTTCATTCAATCGAGACGGAACCGGTTCGATTTGAAGTTTGCCCGATAAGAAGGCCACAGCTTCATTGAGGGAACCGATCGGGATGATGTCTAGTCCCTCGACAACAGCCGCTTCTTGAGCGTTTACGGCCGGAACGAGGAGACCTCTAATGCCAGGCTGTTTGGCAGCCGCGAGGGCGATCGAGAGAACACCTTTGACGTTTCGCATTTGGCCCTCGAGCGACAGTTCTCCGACGGCGGCATACTGCTCTAACATGTCCGACTCCAACTGGCTTGCCCCGACGAGAATCCCAATTGCAATCGGTAAATCAAAACTGGTCGCTTGTTTGGGAAGATCCGCAGGGGCCAAGTTAATAACCACCCGATCGTGTGGACGCAAGAAGCCACCATTCACTAGGGCGCGTTCGATGCGATGGATACTTTCACGGACAGCCTGCTCCGGTAAGCCCACGATGACAGTCTTAGGAAGTGGAGCGGGGGACAAATCCACTTCCACATCGACCGGCATGGCATCAATGCCAAGCAACGAGTAAGTCTTGAGCTTGGCGAGCATGGGGCGTGATTCCTTGATGACTAAACCGCGAGATTGGCCACTGTTATACCAAGTGCCAATCCTCTTTTGGTTGCGTGGCAGAAAAAACGACTCCGGGAGCCGGGCAATGCCCGCCTAGTCTTTATCCAGCCTCGCAGCACAAAGTTTTGCAAATCGTCTGAAAGATTGCTCTCCAGGACACGCCTCGTTCGATTCTAGCTTGCAGTCCGCAAGTTCCGCGTTGGCTGGCGGGCTTCAACGAACGGCTGCAAAGTAAGTTGCCGGAAGGTCGGTTCGAGTCGGCAGCAGAGGTCGGCAAGCTTTTGGAAGCACCCCTGAGGCATCTTCAGGATCCGGTTTCATGGCCCCTGCCTGCTGTGCTGATTCAACCAAACGATGCACCGATGCCGAATCGCCATTGGCCAAGAGTCTTCCTGGGTATTGTTTTTTGCGTGGTGGCTAGCGCTGCTTGCGGGATCATCTGGCTGCCACGAAAATTAGCTCCCAACGTTAATCCGCTACCGAGCCCAGCGAACTTCGCTGAAAGCAGCCACGCAGATGCTGGTGTTATGAAATTGGATTTGGAATTCTTGGATCTGATCGCCGCGTTGAATCGGGAAATCGACTCTGTCGAAAAGCAACTGACGCATCCTATTCTTCATGCATCGCAAACTTAGTCGCAGATCGAGGCGTCAGTCGAATCACCAGTCGAATCACCAGTCGAATCGCCAGCACAAAATTCGGAAAGAAGCGATCGGGACAAAAACGAGCCGATCGAACTCGAATTTTTGGATGGCGTCAAAGAAATCGAACAACAGTTGGATCGTTGGATATTGGAACTGAAAGCCAAAGGGAAATCATGAAACGCTTGTTTGGTCATTGTGGTTTGTTTCACCTTGCCCTATTTTCGAAGGCCGTGATTACGCGACCGAGTGCTTGGGCGACATCGCCAAAACTGCACCTCGCCTTGGTGATATCATGCTTACTAATGCCCGTCGCGTTTGGACAAATTGCGCGGTATTGGGTTTAACCGTCAACGGAGGTTTTGGTTTTGCATCAAGCGGATGAAGTCTCTGTCGACTTTCCTGAGATCATCGCCGAAGCATTCCCGAAAGAGTTCGATTCGCTCCTTGGGAGTTGAACGACTGCCGGGCGGTTTCTTGCGAATGCAGTCCAAGTACTTCACAAACTCCTTCGACTTGCTCTTGATTAGATAGTAGGTGAGTCCCCAGGCTTCGGCATAGCTGGAGGACATCGTTTCGCCATTTCGCAAACGATTGTCGTCCATCAATAAAAGCTCGAGCGATTCGTTGGATCGCGACGGTAGGTAGTTGGCGAGATTGACGTAGTTGTGCTTATTCAGTTTCCCGATTCCGGCCCAACCATTTTGGCTTGTTAAGTCGGGAGACTCAAAAAAAGTTGCTAGACCTTCACTCAACCACAGCGGGTTGTCCCCCAATCGAACCTGCAATCCACTGTTGAAAGATATCTGATGGCATACTTCGTGAATGATCGTGGCAATCAATCTCTCGCCCTCTGGTCGCGAGACGATTTGATTGATGAGCTCCGCTCGCATGACCTGCGCTTTTGGTGGAATCAAGCCTTGGATACCCGTCAGATCGTAGGAGGCCAAGCGATTGGTCGATTGATGATAATAACCGATGGTATTCTGGGCTCCGGCGAATTCGCTGGCAGCGAACTGAATGTAATCCGCTTTCGTCTCGAAGATGACTGCCACAAGTGGGAATCGAGGAGCGTTGAGTTCGACCCCCTTTTCTTTCCAGAATCGATAAAAACCTTTGAATAGCTTTTCGTAGAGGTCCGAGTTCCAGCGAGCGTAGGCATCCGAGGTGTTGTAACAGACTACAAAGTGATCGGTAACAATCGACTTAGAACCTTGTGGCATGAGAGTGAGAACTTTTTTCGCAAGGTCTTTGGCGGAGGTCGGCGTTAACGGATCAGGCAACTCTTCGATGCGTTTGAGTTCATTGGGGGCGATCGCGGTTAATTGGCCATCCGCGTCGAGAATCAGTTGCCCTAGGGTAGCGTCCAAAGCGACCAGTTCACCCGTCACGTTGCGAAGCTGTTTATTCTCTTCGAATGAAACGCGAAGCACAGACCCGTACAAGGGATTCTGGGAGTCTTCGGTCTTGTCTTGCGAATACGCCAGGGACAGACAGAGACAGACAATGCAAAAAAACGTCGACAAACCGACGCGAAACGGAGCAGCGTTGGAGGGAGGATTCAGGCGGCTCATACTGCTTCGAAAGCTCTCAGTCAGGGTCTTTGCCGTTTTCCAACGGTTTGCGGCGAAAAACCGCCACGACGTCCTCAACGGGAACAACATAAAGTTGATTGTCTGGTTCGAAATCGACGGGAATGGCGTTTTTTGGGTGGAACAGGATTTTGTCGTATTGCCTCAGTGGCACATTCTCATCATGCTCGACCTGGCGACTGATGGTTACGATTCTCCCCGTAATCGTTGGGATTTCCGAAGCGTCAGGTAGTGCAATTCCGCCTTTGGTTTCCCTCTTTGGCTCATCTTTTAGAACCAAAATCCGTGCACCGATAGGTTCGATGTAGTCAAACTGGGATGATTTTTTTGCCATCGACAAAGCATAGGCGACGCCCGCGAAACAGCAAGTACATTTGCACTTGCATCTAGAGGCAAAATCGTCATACTGCTGGGCTTCCCTATGAATTTGAAGGGCCGGATTTTCGGCTCGTCGACAAAACCGAATATTTGAAGCAGCGGAACGCAGCAGTAATGATTGAATCGATTGAAGTGGCCAAGCGAGACGTCCTCGGCTCGAGAGCCATGATTAAAATTCGTGAAAAAGGGCTTATCCCAGCCATACTCTACGGACACGGGCAAGAAAACGTTTGCCTGACCGTGTCTTTGGACACCGTTAACAGCTTGATCAAGCACGGGACCAAGTTGGTCACCTTGACCGGTGACGTTTCCGATACTGCACTGTTGCGTTCGGTCCAATGGAGCAGCATGGGCGATCACATCATTCATGTGGATTTTGCCAGAGTTTCCCAAACGGAAGACGTCGAAGTCGTCCTTCCGATTCGGTTGCACGGTGAAACGACCGCAGGTGGACAGCTCCGCTTTGTGACCCACGAAATTCAGGTTCGTTGCTCAGCCATGAAAATCCCTGAGTATTTGCTTTGTGAAATTGGCTCGTTGCGAGTTGGCCAGTCGATTCACGTTAGCGAATTGACTCTGCCCGAGGGCGCCGAAGCGTTGACACCTGGTTCAGTCGTAATCGTACAGATGGCAGCGGTCGCTGGCGAAGCGGCCGCAGATGGAACAGCGTTGACCGCTGAACCGGAACTAATTCGCAAGGAAAAAGCGGCTGAAGCTGCATCGTAATGAGCGGTTTCGGTCCCTTGGTTGATCCCATCGTGGATGCCGGTATGGCGATGGTGGTCGGGCTCGGGAACCCAGGTGCGAAATACAACAGAACCCGGCATAATATTGGTTTCGATTGCCTAAACGGTTTGCTTGCAAAAATGGGTTCGCCCGGTTTGCAAACAAAGTTCGAAGGGCAATTTACCAAAGGTCGATTTGGGCAACGGGATGTTTGCCTGGTTTGGCCCCTGACATTCATGAATTGCAGTGGACGTTGCGTTGCACAGTTCGCTCGATTCTACAAAATCGAAACACAGAATATTTTAGTGATTTGCGATGACTTGAGTTTGCCACTTGGTAAACTCAGGGTTCGCAAATCGGGATCAAGCGGCGGCCAGAAAGGGCTCAACGACATAATTCAATCCCTGGGAACACAAGATGTTCCAAGGCTGAGGATCGGAATCGATCCAACGCCCCAGCACTGGGAAACAACGGATTATGTCCTGAGCAAATTCTCGACCTCCGAACGGGCGATTGTGGATGATGGACTCTTAAAGGCCGTCAATGCAGTTGCAAGTTGGCTAGATCATGGCATTGACGTGGCGATGAATGATTACAATCGTGAAATGCCACCGCCGAAAAGCAAATCATAACAAACAGTACCACCCAGGTTCATTCACCAGTATTTGGATCAGTTTTCAGGAGTTCATACGTTGGTTACCGGAATTTACGAGTGCTTGTTCCTTTTCGACAGCAATCACTACGCACGCGATGCAAGCGGTGTTGCAGGTTCGGTCGATTCCATGATAGGCGATGTCGGCGGGGAAATCTTGGTCACCCGACTTTGGGCTGAACAACGACTTGCATATCCGATCAAAGGGCATCAAAAGGGGACTTATTGGCTTGCATACTTCAAGCTGGATACCTCCAAGCTCAAAGAATTGAATCGCGCTTGCCAACTAAAGGAAAGCCTGCTTCGATTCATGTTCACCCGAATCGATCCACGACTCATCGACGCTTTGGTCGCACACGCTCAAGAAAAGGTAGTGGTGCCAATCGATGTTGTCCTAGAGAAACAAGCGGTAGGCGTTGGCGTGGGTGCCGACGATGAAGAAGATCTCGAAGCTGAAGACGAATAAGACGTTCGCGGGCAGCTCAATCGTTTCAACATAGGTCGAGGGTCCATCATGGCTAGCTACAATAGAGTTATTCTGCTTGGCAATTTAGCGAGAGATATTGAATTGCGGTACACAACAACCCGCATGGCGGTTTGTCAAAATGCAATCGCCGTCAATGATCGACGCAAAAATGCAAGCGGTGAGTGGATTGATGAAACATCGTTTGTCGATGTGACCTTTTTCGGAAGGACCGCTGAAGTCGTCAGCGAGTACCTCTCCAAAGGCTCACCGATTTTTGTCGAAGGTCGTCTGAAACAAGACACTTGGGAAAAAGACGGCCAAAAGAGAAGCAAGCTTTACGTGATTGTCGACAGAATGCAATTGCTCGGCGGAAAAACCGACGGCAAAAACGGCGAGTCTAAATCACAAGCGAAAACCGGGAATACACGATTCGTGGATTCCGCACACGACGGGCCTGGAGTCATGCACACCGGAGGAAATTCCGAAATGCACGTTTCCGAGGTTGGGGAAGATGTCTACGTCAACGAAGACATGCCCTTTTAACAACAAACCATCACCACCCTAACACGATGACTTTTTTCGGATCGAAGTTTTAAAATGGCACCTACCAAAAAGAAGCGAGTCCCTCAATTCCCACGATTGCCCAAAGGACCTAATGGTGGTATCCAATTGATGCTGATCCAAAATGTCGAATACTTGGGCAAGTCGGGGCAAGTAGTGGAAGTGAAGCCGGGATACGCTAACAATTTCTTGATCCCTGAAGGCTTGGCCATTGTCGCTACCGATCACCACAAAAGAATGGTGGAAAAACACCGAGCCAAACTGCTCGACATCGAAAAGCAACGGCTTGTTTCACTTCGCACGCTGGCGGACCAAATCTCCAAGCAATCGATCAACGTCGAAGCCAACGCGAACGACGAAGGTCACCTCTACGGCAGCGTAGGCGCCACCGAAATCGTCGCAGCCCTGAAAGCCAACGGCTATCACATCTCGGCTGACCAAGTCAAACTGGAAGGCGTGCTGAAAGAACTCGGACTGTACACGGTCAAGATTCAGATGCATCAAGAGATTGCGACCGAACTCAAGGTTTGGGTCGTTCCAACCGCAGCACACTAAAGCATGCTGCCTCGCGAAGAGTTTATCGAACAAGCTTACCTTTTTCGAGTGCTCGCCGAACGATTAGGACAAGACATGACGCTCCAAGATCTCTTGGAGCAATGCCGATTCGAAGTGCTGGCTACAACCAAACTGCCGATGGCAATTGGTTTTCTTTGTACCGAGCTCAAGCACTGTGGAATTCTAGCGGAAGGCATGAAGCGCCTAAGTCATTACTTCACCCCATTTCAGACGTTTATAGTCGAGCAGTCGGAACTCGATAGCGGTCGCTTCGACTTCCAAACCGCACTCAATGTCCTTCGTTTTGAAGCGGAGTACCGAGCCAAATCCGACAACCGGCAGGGCTTCTTCTTCTACCAATTTGAAGTGCTGTGCCGAAACCGATTGAACTACGATCAAGGGCTGAAGGCGATGAGTGACGACCCGCTGTATTCGCCTGAGTGGCGAGACTGGATCCTGATCGTTCGCAAGCAGTTGGGGATCGTCGAGATCGCTGACTTGATCTATGGCCGCAGCGAGGAGTTTGTGCACTATCGCAAGCGTCATTTAGGGGAAGACGCGGAAGCGGAGTACCCCATTTTGTTTGGCGAGCGCGAGGGCAAAATCGCCTTCGCAAATCGCCGCAAAGAGCCCCTTTTCTTGTTCGCGGCCATGCATCGTCATCTAGGCTACCCGGCGGTCCCTCGCAGGCAAATTCAGGACACGACCATAGAGATGATTCCGCAAATGCACCGCCGGATCGAACGACTGGAGCAACGGCTCAAGTTCTTGGAAGAAGAGCAGCGGCAAGGAATCGATATCACGAAGTTCTACGGCGGCCAAAACAAGAAACCTGTCATCAATCTAGATGGTTTAGATGATTTTCCGTAGGTCAGTCGCTCCGCCTACGTAGGTCAACGATCAAAACATGCCCGCGATATCGCCAACTATTAGGCGAGGGGCAGTTTGAAATCTACCTCTAAACTAGGTGGCACGGGTGGCACGGGTGGCACGGGTGGCACGGGTGGCACGGGTGGCACGGGTGGCACGGGTGGCACGGGTGGCACCGGTGGCACGCTCTGAGGTACGAAGGGCGTGGTGAATCGCTAGAGTCATTTGCCA
>Ga0105048_10015965_pt1 | contig 11628 bp, 8 predicted proteins | sample MAT05_FD_78382 | JGI IMG/M metagenome (GOLD analysis project Ga0105048, IMG submission 78382) | Freshwater microbial communities from Lake Fryxell liftoff mats and glacier meltwater in Antarctica - MAT-05 | ecosystem: Environmental > Aquatic > Freshwater > Ice > Liftoff microbial mat | place...
AAACTATCTATGAAATCGGCAATGATGGACAGCTAAAAATAGCAAATTCAGTTCCTGAGCAAGCTCGTCCGACCACTTTAGACCCGCAACCACAACTATTAAATAAGGTTTCTGATAGTACAACCGTTGCTAGTGATGTCAAAATCTTGCGATCGCCCGATTTAATCAGTTCGTCAGCATTAATTCGCCAGACTGAGCATAAATCATACATTCGCGCCATTATGCGATCGCAGCAGCAAATATTTCAACAGAATGGACAATTTTCTAATGATGTAAATCAATTAATGTTGGGATTGCCACTTAATTCTGAGTTCTATACCTACAAAATCACAATATGGGAAGATTCTCGATCTGGACAACTTATCCAAATTGTTCAAAATAGTGTAGTTCCATTAAAGGATGGACTAAAAGCTTATACAGGAATTGTCTATGCGATCGCGAGTAATGACGCTAATCAAAAAACCACAAAATCAATTTTGTGTGAGAGTAATTTGCCGACCAAAGCAATACCAACAAAGCCCAAAAATCAGGATGAAGGAAATATTTGCCCAAATGCTTATACTCTTGTGAATTAACATGCAGAGTCGAAGGCTTTACAGCAAAATACCTTTGCGATTGCGCGTGAGATTGCGCGAAAGATATTGAACTTAATCGATGAATTATAGGTTTATTTTCCGATAAGTTGGAAGCCTTAAAAGACTTAAGCCTTTAACGTAGTATTATTAAGACTTTGTGATTTCCCAGCCTCATTTCCAATCCTTGTAGTTAGCAAAAAATTAAGTAACTTTTTAGAATGTCTCCAAGCCAAACTAATTTCGCAACTCTTTTAGAACGTGGTGTTGTCGAAATATTCCCCAATAGCGAAACTGATAACTTACGCGATCGCATTCAAAATAGCGATCGCCCCCTTCGTGTCAAACTGGGCATCGATCCCACACGTCCCGATTTGCATTTAGGTCACACCGTTGCCCTGCGAAAACTGCGCCAATTTCAAGATGCAGGACATAAAGCTGTATTAATCATTGGTGACTTCACCGCCCAAATTGGCGATCCAACAGGGCGCTCCGAAGCAAGACCTCGTCTTACACATGAAGAAGTAGCTTATAACGCTGAGACTTATCTCGATCAAGCGAAGAAAATTCTTGATTTTTCTAGCGATCGCTTTGAGCTACGCCGCAATGGAGAATGGTTAAATAAGCTTGATTTGCAACAAATTATTAGTCTGCAAGCCAGTATGACCGTCGGGCAAATGCTAGCTAAAGAAGGCTTTAGCGATCGCTATGAAAAAGGAACTCCCATCTACTTACACGAATTTCTCTATCCACTATTGCAAGGCTATGACTCAGTAGCGATCGACTCGGATATAGAGCTAGGTGGCACTGACCAAAAATTTAATATTCTCGTTGGGCGAGACTTACAACTCAAAGATAAAAACCGTCAAGGCAAACCAGCGCAATTTGGACTGCTGCTCCCCTTACTAGTCGGTTTAGATGGCGTACAAAAAATGTCTAAATCTCTTGGTAATTATGTGGGATTGACGGACGAGCCTTTGAGTATGTATTCCAAGTTGGAAAAAGTCCCTGATGCCCTTGTTGATAAATACTTTGAGTTGCTTACCGACATTGAGCTTGCCATGCTCCCCGACAATCCTCGTGAAAAGCAAAAACAACTCGCTTTAGCGATCGTTAGTCAGTACCATAGTCCTGAAGCAGCGTTACAAGCTCAACAGGATGCTGAAAAAATTGTTCTTGAAGGGAATACTACCGATCTTGGTGATATTCCTGAATTTGATCTCGCCCAGATTAACTTTCCAGTGCCATTGCATTATCTCGTTAAAGCTTCTGGACTCTGCAAAAGTAACAGCGAAGCTCAAAGCCAAATCAAAAATGGTGCAGTTAAACTTGATGGCGAAAAATTAGGCGATCGCACTTTTTCTAGTGTTGACGAACTATCAGGCAAAGTCTTGCAAGTCGGCAAGAAAAAATTCTTGCGCTTGGTATAGCATTCTCAACTTAAAGTTAAAAAAGTTAAAGCTAAAAAAGAAAAGGCAGTCCTTCCGTGCAGGCTGCCTCTTCTCTTTGCTTAAAACTATTTATAAAGTTTACCTAAATAAGCTTTACCTAGACCGAAGGAACGCACTAATCGCTACAAAAATTTCGTTATTAAGTAACGCATTTCGCTTTCGGTTACTCTCTTCATCACTACCCTCAAGCAATAAGAGAATTTGATTAAAATTGGCTATAGCTTGATTGAATGCAGCTTCATTAACAGTTAGCGATGAATTATTAACTGATACTGTGCCATCGCCAGCGATTGATATCTCTCCATTGTCTCTAGCAGGCTGTAAAGCTAATATTAAATTCGCAATTAAATTACCTGCTACTACGGAATCAACACCCGATGCTTGCAAAGAATTAGCCAATCTTTGCCCAGGAGGTGATGTGTTTAAGTCGGCTGGACTCAGCGTAAAGGCTGAAGGTAATGAAGAAATGGTAATAGTACGGAAACTTGTATTTGTTCCTGAACCCACGGGCGAATTAGAAGTTGAATTTACAGTTACAGGAGTTGTCCCAGCGAGAACAGGTAAACTACTAATACCAAAGCTAAGTAAAGATGCCAATAGGACAGAAAGTGTTTTTTTCATTGCGGGTTACCTAAATTATTTAAGCTGTAGAAAATGAAATTTATTTAAGTCATTTAAGTCGGCGTAAATAACTTAAATGACTTAAATAGATTTATCTTAGCCCAATGTAATTGAATCCATAGGTGAGACCGAGGATAACCTGAGTGCCAGCACTACTGTTATTAGTCACATCAGAGTAGGTCAAGTTGATGTTGAGAGGTAATGTGCGATCGGGAAGGAATCCAACTGCGAAGTTTAGCCCCTGTCCAGACCAAGCCGTACTAACCCCCAACTGTGGGTCTATTAAATAGCCAATACTACCGAATACTCCTACACCACCGTTACTATCAGACTTACGATAAGTACCTCCACCAACACCAGCAGAGACAATCAAAGTCTTGGGATTATCAGCACTATCAGGATCAGTTAGATGTGATAGGGTGGCGACTCCATAAATTGAAGATGGTGTTCCACCTGCATTGCTGCCGTAGTTAGCAAAGTTTGTCCATCCGACCGCAACTCCAACTTGGTTTGCTGCATCGCCATAAACTATTTTATGAACTTTAAGATCGAAAGAGCCATTTTCAGCAAATCTACGGATACTGTTGATATTGAAAACACCTTCAACCGCAAAATATTTATTTGCGTCACCCAAGCCAGTTCCAAGAGAGATACTTCCATCAACTGAATCTCTCACTCTTCCTGCGGTTGCGCCAAAAAGACCAATAAACCCATCACCTGTCTCTAGCCCAAACCCACTAGGTGTTCCTGCATTGAGACCAGGAAAGTAGGAAGATTTACGGGATAGTGGCTCGATCTTAATAAATGGAGAATTAGATGTCGGTGCTGACTGAGCAATTTTTAGATTGTTCCGAGCAGCTTCTACAAGATCAAGATCAGGCTTAGTAGAAATCTCGATAGAACGATTAGTCTTAAAGGTAAGAGGCTTAGAGAAAATATCCTGTTGCGGTTGTTTGAGATCCTTAGCAGAATCAGGTAACCTGTTTTGCACAATTGGAGATTTGGTTACCTTACTTTTGGCAGTCGCAGAATTGGGTAGTTTAGTTTTTGCAACTGGAGAATTAGTTACCTTGTTTTTAGCAGTCGCGGAATTAGTTTTTGTATTTTTAGAAATTTTTGACTGGGCTGAGACATCATTAATTTGACCGATCGCACTTAATCCAATCATTGCTCCTGTAAAAGCCAGTAGCAAGCTATTTATCGTAAAGCTTCTATTTAGCATTTGTCATAGTCCTCACCCACGAGTTAACTTTGCTGAAATTATGCAATTGAAATCGTGCAATCCTAGACTTAAAAACACTCAGAGAAGCGATCGCTTCTCATTCAAACAACACAAAAAACAACACAAAAAATAAATTTCTTGGACATTAGCACGAATTCTTTTGCCCTCAAGGCTTTTAATCTTACATTATCATGTCATTAATAGTTGTTTTTTGCTCGAATTTTGTCAAGCAATAGTACTAGATTCGTGATCGCCATATATCGCCATATCTAAATATAAATTTTAAATATAAATTTGTGGAGTTAAATCTTGAGCTTTACTAGGCACTTTACAAAGTTATTACGTGCTCAGTTAAATGCTGTTTTGCGATCGCAAATTGATTTGTTACCAAGAGAGTCAGGGATTTTAGTTGCCGTTTCTGGTGGACAAGATTCGCTATGTTTGGCCAAACTTTTGCTAATCCAACAAGCTAAGTTTAACTGGAATTTAACAATCGCCCATTGCGATCATCAGTGGCGTAGTGACTCAAGTGCTAATGCTCTTCATGTTGAAAAAATCGCGCACGAATGGGAAGTGGCTTTTTGTTTAAGAACTGCTGAGTCGCCACTGAAGAATGAGGCAAGTGCAAGAGAATGGCGCTATGCGATGTTGGTAGAGATGGCTAATACGCACAATTGTAAATATGTAGTGACAGGACATACTCGCAGCGATCGCGTTGAGACTTTGCTATATAACTTGATGCGCGGTAGTGGGGCAGATGGACTTGCTTCATTGACTTGGCGGCGATCGTTGACATCGGAGATTAATCTAGTCCGACCTTTGTTAAATGTCAGTCGCCATGAGACCGTAGCATTTTGCCGTGAAAATCAAATCCAAATTTGGGAAGATAGCACCAATCAAAATCTAGACTATCGGCGTAATCGGTTACGTTTAGAAACAATTCCTTATCTACAAGCACATTTTAATCCGCAGTTAGAAAGTGCGATCGCTCAGACATCGGAGCTTTTGCATGAAGATGTTATTTATTTAGAGAGTCAAGCTAGCTATTTTTTTGAAGAGAATATTTCCGTGGTTTGGGATGATCAATCACCTTGTTTGCATCGTCAAAGATTGAAAGAGCAGCCTTTAGCTTTGCAAAGAAGAATCGTCAGGCAATTTCTATCACGTTATTTAATCTATCAAGTCAACTTTGTGGATGTCGAGCGGTTTTTGAGTTTATTAGATGCGCCAAATCGATCGCAAAGTGAACCATTTAAGGGCAATATTTCAGCATTTTTGGAACATCCTTGGATCTTGCTTCGCAAATAGAATCAATTGAGTTAGTTTATTCTATTTGCCGCCGAGAGCGATAAGCGCAAAAAAGCTGCCACTATTCCAGAGGCAATGCAATAGCATCGAAGCGAGAAGATTGCCCGATCGCCAATACACAAATCCCATCATCATCCCCAAGACACTGAGGGGGATAATATCTGCCATATTTAAATGAGCTAAAGCAAATATAAAACCGCTTAAGGCGATCGCACCCCAGATAGGTAAAAACTTAGTGAGTGAAGGCAGCAAAAATCCGCGAAACAGATATTCCTCGAAAAAAGGAGCAGCGATCGCTAGGGTTGTCCAGAGCAAGAACTTTGGTAAATTATTTTGACTATCGGTCAAGATTGGTAATAAAGGATTGCCGCCGCCTTGACCTTGCAGGAATTTTTGGCTGATGATGGAGACAATCAGCACCAATGGAACCGCTGCAAAATATCCACCAATTCCCCACGCTAACCAGTGCGGCGAGGTGATTTTAAATCTAAACCAACCATCGGGCAAGGGGGCATAGGAGGCAAGACTAGTTTGCAAAATTGGTAGCATTGGCATAACTGAAAGTGTGTAGGGAATCAAAACTAGCCATGCTTGTAATGTGAAATCTTCACTAGCTCTTGATTGAAGCCCTAATAGTTCAAATGTTAATGGTAGAACTAATTGAGTAATTAAACAAAACGCTGTAAACCACAACACCATGACTTCCCAAGTTATGCCAAGGCCCCAAGGTACTTGCCAGTTGGTTGGATTAGGGTTATGAAATAGAGAAGATTTACGGAAGAAAATCCATTGAATTAATAAGCCTAGCCAAAGCAAAATCCCAATACTACCACCTATTAAGGGAATAGAATTAATGATGATTAAGCGGTTAATTGCTGAGTTTACTTCTATTTGAGATTGTTGTTCAAGTTCAGGTAGTTTCTCGCTTCTTTGTTGAGCTTGATAGAGTTGTGTAAGCGCTGCTTTGCGATACCAGCTATCAAGAGTGCGGCGAATTTGAGCTTCGGCATTAGGAAATAAAATCGTTGGTTCTGACCAAAGCCCCTTCAGGATTTGTGCGGTTAATCCATTACTAGTCATCGATAGCCCTTCTAAATTAGCAATGCTATCCCATGTCGCGATCGCCCCTGAAGTATCGCCAGTTTGCACTTGCAACAATCCCATTCGCAAGCTAATTTCGCTAATGTTAGTTTGCTTCTTTTGACGTTGTTTACTGAGAAACTGCAGATCATCGCTTTGTAAATCTGAACTTAGCGATAGACGATCAAATTTAGCAAGGTTAGATTTACTAGCATCACGCACTTCTTGATAACTGCTAAGTGCTTGGGCATATATATTTTGAGGATTTTGAGATTTGCGATCGCCGATCAGGAGTTGGAATATGTCATCTGTCGCCTTCTCTTGCACTTGGGTGGATTGCAGAATCAAATCTGTTTGTAATAAATCTAGTTTTGTTTGCTCTTGAGGATTATTCCAACTAGCTTGCAAAGTGATAAAGATAAATAAAATAGACAATAAGCTGAGGATGCTTAATAGTAATGACTTAGTATTCAAAGACTTAGTATTCAAAGATTTGTCATTCAACGGCTTATAATCCATTCTTTTACTTCGGTCGATAGGGCAATGCAAAGCACCGACTATCCTATCATTTCGATCCTGTAAATCGCAAACCGACTATGCCGATGACAATCAAGCCGATACAGATAAATCTGGGTAAGTCTCGAGGTTCACCTAAAAATAGCGAACCAATGATCGCTGTGCCGACAACACCGATACCTGTCCAAACTGCATATCCTGTCCCAGTTGGCAAAGTTTTTAAAGCTTGGGCGAGTAGAATGAAGCTAGCCGCAAGAGTGGAAATCGTAATTAGGCTTGGTACTGGTTTTGTAAAGCCATCGGTATATTTTAAAGTGCTTACCCAGACGACTTCTAATAGTCCCGCGATAATCAAATAAATCCAATCCATTCTATTTTTCTAAGCTTTTTTGCGATCGCAGTGATAGTGAACTTAAAACTACACTTACAGAACTAAGAGCCATGGCTAAACCCGCAATTGTGGGATTGAGAGTGATCCCAAAACTAGGATAGAGAATCCCTGCGGCAACTGGTATCGCTAAAGTATTGTAGGCAAAAGCCCAAAATAGATTTTGACGAATTTTGCTAAAGGTAGCGCGACTGAGTTGGATCGCGGGAACGACATCGCTGATGTCATGACGCATTAACACAATATCAGCAGTTTCCATGGCAACATCGGTTCCTGAACTAAGGGCGATGCCAACAGTAGCAGATGCTAAGGCAGGTGCATCATTAACTCCATCGCCAACCATGGCAACGCGCTGACCTTCGGCTAAAAGTTTTAAAACGGCGGCAGCTTTGCCTTCAGGTTTGACTTCCGCGATCGCCCGTTCTGGAGGAATACCAAGCTGATTAGCGATTGCGATCGCCGTTTCTTGCCGATCACCTGTAAGCATCCAGACTTGTAAACCCATTGCTTCGATTTGACGAACAACTTCAGGGGCTTCGGGTTTGAGGCGATCGCGAATGGCGATCATGCCAATTAATTGCATATCGCAAGCAACAAAAATAGGAGTTCTGCCAGATTTGGCTAATTGGTGCGATCGCTCTATATTCTCGCTAGAAATTTCCACATGGCGTTCACTTAACCATTCAGCATTACCAACTAAAACCATTTCACCATTGGTAAGTATTGCTTCCACACCGCAGCCCACGATGATTTGTGATGATTTAGTCGGTAATAGCTCAATGGCTAACTCTTCAGCTTTCGCAATCGTGGCTGCTCCGAGAATATGATTTGCACCGACTTCGGCACTAGCAGCTAATTGCAAAACCCGTAAAGCTGATGGTGGAACTTGGCGATCGCCTAGACTTCTAAAAGTAGTGTGATCAATCAATCGCCGTCCAAAAATCACTAAGTCATTGGTCAATACATCAGTTACTTCAGGCTTGCCTGTTGTCAAAGTGCCTGTTTTATCAAAAATTACCGCTGATAGTTGATCGATCTTTTCGAGACTAGCGCCACCCTTGATCAAAATTCCTTTCTCAGCACCAAGCCCAGTGCCGACCATGATCGCCGTGGGAGTTGCCAAGCCGAGTGCACAAGGACAAGCCACCACCAAAACCGCGATCGCTAATCGCAAACTAAATACCACTTCTGCATGGAGAACACCGTACCAAATCAAAAATGTGGATGCAGCGATCGCCATAACTGAGTATGCAAAATATCCCGCTACGCGATCAGCTAGGTTCTGAATCGGCGCTTTACTCGCCTGTGCCGACTCTACCATTGATACAATTCGTGCCAGAGTAGTTTCTGAGCCAGTTTGTAAAACTTGGACAGCGATCGCGCCTGTCAAATTTAGAGTTGCTCCCGTAACTAGTGCTCCTAATTGCTTAATAACAGGGCTTGATTCCCCCGTCAGCATTGACTCATCCACGCTAGAACTACCACCAATTATTTCGCCATCAACAGGAATTTTTTCGCCAGGCAAAACCATAATCCGATCGCCGACTTGCAAATCTTCTACAGCGATCGGCATTTGCAAATCGCCATTAACCGAATTTATTAATAATTTGGCGTTAGCAGGTTGTAACTCCATCAGAGAGCGAATGGCGCTTGAGGCTTTTCCCTTAGCACGCTCTAATAATGCTTGTCCCAACAGTACAAACCCCAAAAGCATTACAGGTTCTTCAAAAAAGCATTGCCAACCTAGCTGCGGTACAAATAAAGCGATCGTGCTAGCGAAATATGCTGAAAGTGTCCCTAAACCCACGAGTGAGTTCATATTCGGGGCGCGATACCACAAAGATTTCAAGCCATCCCACCAAATTGGGCGACCAATCCAGCCCAGCGCCACGGTCGAGATGATCCAATGGGCGTACATATTGCCTAGCAAAGGAAAGTCCGCCACACCGATTAAGCCCAAATGCCCCACGATCGCCAAAATCACTAATGAGGCAGGGATACCAACTTCTTTGCTAATCCCAAACCAAAGAGTTTTAGGAGGATTTTTTGATGCCAGTTTTGGTGAATGATCGCGTTTATCAATAAACTCAGCGACAAAACCTGCCTTAGCGATCGCCTCAATTAATTGCGGTGCTAAATCATGCGACGCAGTTTCACTGTTGTAAACCACTGTCGCTTTTTCAGTCAGTAGATTGACACTTGCTGCCTTTACGCCATTACAAGCAAGCAAACGTTTTTCGACCACTGCCACACAGCCCGCACATTTCATGCCCGCGATCGCTAGCGCTAAAGAGCTAGATTGTTTGGTAGATGTTGCTATCAATTGAGTCACTGCCACAAACTTGCATCCAAAATCTATAAAAATCTAAAAAATCTACATTCTAAAATCTACAGTCTAATTTACGAGCCTTACTCTTAAAATATAGTCTTAAAATATAGCTAGAGATAGCTAGTACTAAAAGCTGATAGCCACAGAGCAATATATAGAGTTAGCATATACTCAAATCTAGTTTGAGTGATTAGATAATTATTCTGATACAGTTTTTTCATACTCTGGGTTCTGTCTACCTGCCTTATTCTCTGACACTGAGTTAGCTAATGTCCATTTCTGACAGCGAGTTTTCTATTCATTTTTGGGGTGTCCGTGGAAGTATAGCCACCCCTGGTCCAAGCACAGTAAGCTATGGCGGCAATACACCTTGCGTAGAAATGCGTTGCCAAGGTGAGCGACTTATCTTTGATGGAGGGACAGGGATTAGAGTTGTCGGTCAACATCTGCTGAAACAAATGCCTGTTGAAGCAAGTATCTTCTTCACTCACAGTCATTGGGATCACGTTCAGGGGTTTCCTTTTTTTACTCCTGCTTTTATCAAAGGTAATCTATTTAAAATCTACGGAAAAGTTGCTCCCACAGGGCAAACGATGCAAGAGCGTCTAGAGGAACAGATGCACCATCCTAATTTTCCAGTGCCGTTAAGGGTTATGGCTTCATGTCTAAAGTTTTTTGATATTGAAGTTCCTAGTGTGATCGAGGTGGGCAATGGGGTGACGGTGGAGACAGGATTGCTCAATCATCCAGGCGAAGCAACAGGTTATCGAGTTAGTTGTGGCGATCGCGTGGCTGTTTATGCCACTGACACTGAGCATTTTAAAGATCACATTGACGAAAATCTTGTGCATTTAGCTCGTAATGCCGATGTATTGATTATGGATGCGACTTATTCAGATGAGGAATATTGGTCAACTACATCGCCTAAAATCGGTTGGGGACATTCAACATGGCAAGAGGCGATCAAGGTGGCTGAGGCAGCAAATGTCAAAACTTTAGTAATTTTTCATCATGACCCTTTACATAGTGATGAACATTTGGATGAAGTTGGCAATCTCGCCAAAGAGAAGTTTGCGGGGGCGGTGATGGCAAAAGAAGGTATGTGCATTTCTATTCCGATTCGTTCTGATGCCAAGCCTTTAGTCAAAGTTTAGTCCAAGTTTACAGCAAATCCCGAACAAACCCACCACTTGATTTTTTGTAAAAGCCACGCTTCGCGTGGCTTTTACAAAAAATCTGGGTTTGGTTTGTTCTCAATCTGCTGTAGGTTTCTCAAGCAAAATAAAAGCAAAATAAAAGCATGTGAGTCTACACAAAGCCATGTGAGTCCAGCACCGACTTTCATGTTTTTAATCGCGATCTTCTTCGATGCGACTCGCGCCTTTTTCGTAAAGCTTGCAAATACCGCGGCGACTAGCTTTGATGAAATCACAGAACATTTGAATATCAGGATTATCGGCAAACTCTAATGATGATTCTAAAAACTTGATCGCCTGAGAGCGATTGCGATCAGACTTGTAAAGAACTTCGTAAGCAGCAAGGATGGTGCGGCGGCGATCATGGCTGAACCCATTGCGACGTAGCCCCAGTCTATTTAGTCCCAGTACCATATTTGTGTCAACTGCCATGCAATAGGGCGGCACATCCATACCGAGACGTGTTTGTCCGCGAATCATCGCATAGGAACCGATGCGGGTAAACTGATGCACTACCGAATCTCCACCCATAAAGGCATGGTCATTTACTTCCACATAACCTGCTAGCAAAACATTGTTTACCAAAATCACCCGATCGCCGATTGTACAGTTATGAGCAATATGTGCACCCGTAAAAAATAAATTATCGTTACCGATTTTGGTGGCTGAGCCTTCTTTAGTGCCGCGATTGACAGTGACATATTCCCGCAATATATTGCGATCGCCAATTTCTACAAAACTAACCGCACCCTTGTATGAGGTGTCCTGCGGCTCAGAGCCTACGATCGCCCCATAGCCAATTTGATTATCATGTCCAATCTTGGTATGCCCTGTGATAATTGCCCTAGCCCTAATCTCGCAGCGATCGCCAATCTCCACAAACTCGTCAACAATGGCATCGGCTCCGATTGATGTACCTTCGCCAATTTTTGCCTCAGGATGAAC
>Ga0105048_10015967_pt1 | contig 11627 bp, 3 predicted proteins | sample MAT05_FD_78382 | JGI IMG/M metagenome (GOLD analysis project Ga0105048, IMG submission 78382) | Freshwater microbial communities from Lake Fryxell liftoff mats and glacier meltwater in Antarctica - MAT-05 | ecosystem: Environmental > Aquatic > Freshwater > Ice > Liftoff microbial mat | place...
CACTTCAAAGCCGACCAGTTCGCTCAAGGATATCAGTTTACACTGAACCTGAAAGGACTGGAAGTTTTGGACATCGTACCAGGTGAAGGCTTGAGCAGCGCCAACTTCGCGGTGTTCACTGAAGTACTCACCACATCGTTTGATGCAGCTCCAGGCACGAGTGCACCGGCTGAGTTTACGCTCCGCCTGCGCGCCAAAACCGCCGGCAATCTGCGCAACATGATGAATGTATCGAGCAGTGTAACGAAAGCCGAAGCTTACAGCCCAGGCAACGAGCGCCAGTCGGTCGCCCTGCGTTTCAACGGCAAAGAAGTACGCGGTGTAGAATTTGAAGTTTACCAGAACCAACCGAACCCGTGGATCAACCGCACGGTCATTGGCTTCCACCTTCCGGAAGCTGACGACGTGACCCTCACGGTATTCGACGAGTCGGGCCGCCAGCTTTACCGCCAGGTGGGCGACTTCGGCAAAGGTCACAACGCCTTCACGCTGGATAAGGAACTTGTAAATACCACCGGCTTGCTTTACTACCAGGTTTCGACCTCAACGGAAAGCGTGACGATGAAGATGATTCAGACGAAGTAAACGTGTAAATTCATTTTGTGATAAGTCGAAAGGGCCTCCCGCATCCAATGCGGGGGGCCCTTTTTTTGTTAATTATTCACAAAAATCAATCTGTTGCTATAATTGGTATATGTTTTGAACACAATTGCCTAACATTGCACCATTAAACATTAAACTTTTCTTTTAATCCTATTCGGATATCGGATTTTTAGATCCATCATCCCCGTCGCCGCATAGGCTTCCCTAGATCGATTTGGCTTAAAAAACAAATGGCATGCACGCTTGCAGCTGGGTAATCTTATGCAAACATTAATCGAATTAACTAGGCTACTCAATGTACCTAAGCTTAAGTCCAGCGGACTGTGGGGTGCCGTACTTGAATCGGACAGCAAGATGGAACTGTTGTGTGAGGCTATTTTGGAGGGTAAAGTTGAAGATGAGGAAGGGGCAGTTGCGTTGTTGTATCCGGGCGAGTCTCGCGTGGGCAGCAAGTTTCAAAACCTGAAGGAAAGGCTCAAAGAAAGGTTGTTGCATGCAACCTTGTTGTCGGATGTTCGCTCGGCCAAACCAACCGACCGACAGATGGCCTATTTCGAAACCAACAAGAAATGGGCAGCGGCCATGGTGCTTTTGTCGAGGCAGGCCAAACATACCGGGCATGAAATGCTCGATCATTTGCTCAAGCAATCCCAGTTTTATGAGTTTACCGAGCTTACCCTAAATGCCTTATCAGTATTGCGTTTGCATTACGGCACTGTTGCCGGCGATCGCACCAGATACGAACAATACCGCCAATCTTACCGGCATTTCCAAAAGGTATGGATGGCCGAAAACGAAGCGGAAGATTTGTACACAGACCTAGTAAGCCATTTCGTAAACAGCAAGTCGACCCGTTTGGAAATATCTGAACTGGCCGAGAAGTATTACGAAGTGGTGAAGCCATGGATGGAAGAATACGATGCTTTTCGTTTGCATTTGTGCGGCCGCTTGATTCAAATCATGCAGTACAGCAGTTTGAATGATTACAATACAACAGCCAAACTCTGTGAGGAAGCCATTGCCTTTTTCAAAGCAAAACCTTACGAAAGCAACTTACCACTTCAGGCCTTTTATTACCAGTTGTTTGTTTGTTATGCGCAGCTTCGCGAGTACGACAAGGGTTTGGAATTGATGGGCCACTACCAATCGGCATTTGTTCACGGATCTTTCAACTGGTACAAATTGCAGGAATTGTTTTTCCTGCTTGCAACCCATACCAGGCACTACGGAAAAGCCAGAGAAGTTTGTACAACGGTAAAAAGTATGTTGAAAGGTAATGTTGACAAGTTGCCGGCACACATCCATGAAATGTGGAAAATTTACGATGCATACGTTCAATATCTGGTGCACATCGGCAAACTGGAGGTCGTGGAAGGACAGGAAAAATTCAAAATAAACCGTTTTCTCAACGACATTCCTGTTTTTTCCCGCGACAAACGCGGTATGAACATTCCCATTCTTATCGTGCAGATCCTTTTCATGTTGGCCGATAAAAACTATGTTGACTCCATCGACAGGATGGAAGCTGTTGAAAAATACAACAGCCGTTATCTGCGACAGAGTGACACCTTCAGAAGCAATTGTTTTTTAAAGATGTTGCTGCAAATACCAGCATCATCTTTTCACCATGCTGCCATACTGCGCAAAACAGAAAAGTTGCTTGAACAATTAAAAACGGTACCGATTGAGCTTGCCAACCAGACCCATGAGATAGAAATTATTCCTTACGAGGATTTGTGGGAAATGGTGCTGTCGACCATGGGAAACAAGGTCGTTCAGGTAAAAAAAGGGCGTTCCAGTATTGCATAATTTTGTAAGTTGTTTGTTTTTAAATAGTACAATAATCTCATAATCAAATTATTGCAAATAATTTTTGCAATAAACCCCAAAAACGCGATGTGAAAAACCCTGACTGACTGTCTGCCGATCACACGGCCATGAGCGGCATCTTTGACGTAGTAATCCAACATACTCCGTCTCATGAAAAAGTCTTCCGCTATTCGTGTGCCTTCGCAGGCGCAGTTCAACCTTCATCGTTTTAAAAGATTATCCGACGTGATCATCATTGATATTTCCGGCGTTTAAACGCATCGTCTTAGTTGTTTATCTTCTTGTTTGTAACAGGAATTTGAACATCCAATGACCCTTCAGAAATTGTTCTGCTTCAACGCAGGTAACCGTGTACGTACGGTTACCTGCGTTTGTTTTTTCAGGCCCTGTCTGAGGTGCTGTGTTAAAATTTTCGCCTTCGCCTGGCCAAGTCCCGACTTCATCGGGATTTATGATATGATTAAAAGACATTGAATGTGTTTGTTAGTACACCTTTTAAGGCCGAATTGCTTCTTTGTAAGTATTTGATATTCAGTATTTTATAAATTTTTTTATAGAAAAAGGCCATATAGATCACTTCTGATTTTGAACTGCTTACTGTCTGCGTTCTGGTTGTAGGGGAGTCGCACCTTCGTGCTACGATCTTGTCAAATTGTATTTAATACTAATCCTTGTCCTCCCACGTCAATTATTCCGTCTTCACATGAGCACAGGCAATGTCACGGCCATACACGTACCCCTGCACGTAAAACGCATCCGTATTGTTCGAAAAATTAAATCAGACCTGGTTTTGGGCTCTCCGAGTTCCGGTTGCCAGGGCGTAGGAATTTGTCAGATGGTAAACATTTCACATGAAACGGCTTGCAAATGTCCCCGGGTTGGAGCCACGATTGGCTTCTCAGAGCACGGACGTTTGCGCATTTCTTTTAAAAAAGACACCATGGACATCCGTTGCTTAAGGCGCCATTTCAGTTGGGGTCTTTTTCAGGTCCTGGAGCCTTACAGAGTTCCTGAATTTGTTTCATCCGGTCTCAGCATCAACGCTTACACCATTCACCCGGGCGTTTACCCGGCCTGGGAATCGGAGGATACAGTTATAGTCGATTTTTAATATCCGTTATACTTCTCAACCTAATACTTTTTCTCATGAAAAGAATTTTCCTAACTGAAAAGCTTGTCAAAAGTCTGAAACGGGGGCATAGCGCCACTTCGGCTTTTGTGGCTGTTGCCCTCTTGATGTGGGCAGTGTTCTCCATGCCTTTGTCTGTTGACGCTGAGGTTGCAGCAAATGCTGTACTTGCCGACATCAGATTGGCATGGGCATTACCAATTGCCTTGATGTTGGTGATGTTTGTTTTATTTATTACGGCAAATCCATTTGCTAAATCTTTGTTGAAAAGGATGGAGCCGAAATATCCGGGGCCTGGTTTGTTTTCAGGAATTAGCCTGAAAAGATGTTTGGGTGGCTTTGCGGTATTTTTAGGTTTAGCCTTTTCAACTACGCTTTTCGCGCAGTCTGGGACGGCTTTTCGCGATTTTGATGGCAGCGGCACCAAGAATGGTGCTGAACCAGGGGTACAGGGCGTTGTTGTGAAATTATATGCCAATGCAACGCTACCTGCGAAAGACCAGTTGATTGGCACTGCGGTTACAGATGCAATCGGTAATTTTAATTTTGCTGTTTCATTACAGAGTGGCCGTGCTGCCAACGCGGGCGAATTGGTGCGGATTGAGTTTGAAATCCCCAATTCGTTTGAATGCTCTTTAGCCGATAATGTGGATTTTGAAGGCCTTTCGGGGGCTATTTTTGGTTCCAGCGTGCAATTTATCACGGGTCAACAGAATAATCTACGTTTTGCTATCAACTATCCAGGGCAGTGGGTGGAGAACCCCAATCCAGATGTATTTTTGCCATGTTATGGCTTTGGTGATCCTTTTGTGCCTGGAAGCAATGCAACTAATGAGCCAGCCTTTGTAACCTATAAATATTTACAATCAGGTATTCCTGCCGTCCATAGTGGTGGTCAGCCTGGCGTGCCTCAGGCAGATAAGCTCGCGACCGTTGGGGAAGTAGGTTCCTTGTATGGAACGGCGTATTCTCGCCCCGGGAAAGTGATTTTTACTTCTGCCGTAATTCGCAGACACTGTGGTTTGGGCCCATTAGGTCCCGGTGGTATTTATTTGATAGATCAGAACGCACCTGGCGCGGATAAAACGACCGACTTTTTGGATTTAGATGCCATTGGTATTCATACTTGGGACCATACCCAAATTGCGTATCCCGCCAACCCAGGCAATAACACCAGTCCTGTAACAGGCTATGTGGGCACCAACGCAGAGCGGGGGCTTCCAGGCGATCGCTTCACACCCAGCACCGATTATGCAGCGGGCGACCAAGTGGGTAAAGTCTCCTTGGGAGATATTGATATCTCCGATGATGGGCGATACCTATATGTAATGAACCTGTGGGACCGTAAAATATATGAAATTGATTTGGTGGATGGACGCAATCCGCAAGCACCCACTTTAGGAAATGTAGGGCAGCGCGTCCGGAGTTGGGATGCTCCAGACCCTGGAATAAATGCCAACCAAGGCGAACACCGCCCTTGGGGTTTGAAATATTTCCGTGGAAAACTCTATGTAGGGGTCGTGTTGTCGGGCCAGAATGCTGCAGGTAATGTTGTTTCTCCTGTAATTAACGGTAATGGCTCCGAACTTCGGGGCTATGTGTATGAGTTTGACCCGGTAACGCAAGCTTTTACGGCACCCTTGTTGAATTTTAGTTTTATATATGGCCGCGAACGCCCTTGGATTCCTTGGGGATATAGCACAGTCAATGGCTTGAGCCGTTATTTCTCTGGCCCTGAGCGCGAAATCGCGGAGCCGATTATCGCAGATATTGAATTTGACGACCAAGGAAATATGCTGATTGGTGTATTAGACCGAAAGGGACACCAATACGCCATCAATACCAATGACTATAGCGGGAACCTCGTCTTCTACGAGTATGCATCTGCTGGCGAATTACTACGCGCCAATGCAAGCCAAGTAAATGGCCAGTGTGTTTATACCATTGTGACACGCCCCGGTACGGCGGATTATTACAATGATAACCTCTTCCACGCCGAATCGGTACAAGGTCCGCTAGCAGTCCTGCCCGGTGGAGGAGATGCGATTGCTGTTTGGCTTGACCCTCTTGCCATTCGTTCGGGCGGCACAATTAGGCTAAATAACACTACGGGTGCACAGGTAGCAAATTCTGCATACGAAGTTTTTGATGACCGTTTTACCATAAATAACCCAGGTGCTGCCGCTAGTAAAGCCAATGGCTTGGGCGATGTAGAACTAGGCGGTGAAAGTGCGCCGGTGGAAGTAGGTAACCTACTTTGGGCAGATTTTGACGGCGATGGTATTCAGGATAGTGGAGAGCCCGGGCTGGCTGGGGTAGATATCCAGTTGAAAACTGTGGGTGGTACTGTACTGGCTACTGCTACTACCAACAACAATGGTAACTACTTCTTCAACCAAACCAACGTAACAGACGGCGACCCCAATACCCCCGGCAATCAGCCTGGACTGTTGTCGAATTTTAATTATAGAATTTGCATTCCTGCTTCGGAATTTGCCGCTGGCGGGCCGCTGTTTAATTTCAACATAAGCCCTCCAAATCAGGTCGGTACGGGTTTGGCCGATTACAGCGATAGTGATGGTGAATTGCAACCCAACGGGGATTTACTCATCATGATTACCACGGATGATCCGGGCGAAAACAACAACCGGTATGACTTTGGCGTCATTCCAACGGATTACGGTGATTTGCCCAATACCTACGGAACAACCGTAGGTAATAATGGTCCTTGGCACTGGGTTTCTTCGGCCCTGAAACTGGGCAATTGTGTAGATGCCGAACTAAACGGACAGCCTGAACCGATGGCTGGACAAATGGTGGGTGGCGACGATAATAATGTCGGCATTGGCCAAGCGGGTGCTTGCACCGGAAACGGCGATGACGAAAACGGAATCGTTTTTGAAACACCCATGATTCCGGGCGCAGAAGCCTGCGTTCGTATCACAGCCATGAACATGACTGCGGCCTCCGCAGTATTGCAAGGCTGGGTTGATTTCAACGGCAACGGTACTTTTGAAGCTGGCGAACAACTGACCACTGGGGATTTTGCTCCAGCTGGAGTAGTGATTCCCATTGGCGGCGTCAATGCCGAATTGTTCTGTTTTACCGTTCCTGCCAACGCCACTTTTCAAGGTGGACAGGCAATGTCGCGTTTCCGTTTGTCGGAAACAGGCGGCCTTGGCACAGGGGGGGCCGGTGGCTTCGGTGAGGTAGAAGATTACAAAATTAACTTGGCTAAGGTGGGCAGCCTCGTTTGGAATGATTACAACAACGACGGTATTCAAAACGAACCCCTCTCGGCAGGCGTCAATAATGCCAATGTACAATTAGTATGGGCGGGTCCGGATGCCAACTTCATTACGGCTGATGACAACCGTACTTACACTACCGCAACGGCTACGGCCAATGGTGCAAATGGTATTTACGATTTTTGCGGTCTGGTTGCGGGCGTGTACAGATTGAGTGTGCCAGTAAGTCCACTCGGTATTCCAACCGTGCTGAACAATGGCAACGACGTAACCGACGCCGATGATCCTACGGGTGTGATGGTTAACATCCCGTCCAACTTCGTGCTCCCTACCGGTGAAAATGGCATGGGCGACAATCCAGGCGGCACCAATGGATTCCCAGATTCCCGCGACAACTTGACTTTTGACTTTGGTTATGTAGGACTTGACTACGGTGATTTGCCCGATTCTTACGGCACCACCGAAGCCAATCAAGGCCCTGCACACGTCACCACGCCCGACCTGTACCTCGGTACTTGTGTGGATGGTGAGCAAAATGGACAACCCGATCCGATGGCTGGCCTCATGGCTGGCGGCGACGATAACAATGCGGGTAACGGTACACAAGGCACTTGTAGCCCAGCGGGCGATGACGAAAACGGAGTCGTTTTTGAAACGCCAATGGTACCCGGCAGTGTGGCTTGTATCCGCGCAACGGCTACCAACAATACAGATGGAAACGCCTATCTGCAAGGATGGGTAGATTTCAACGGCAATGGCACTTTTGATGCCAATGAAGCACTCACCTCCCTCGATTTTGTGGGAGATGGCGCCGTTATTCCAAATGGTGGCGTGGTAAATGTACGCTACTGCTTCAATGTTCCGGCGGATGCCGACTTTACGGGTGGACAAGCGATGGTTCGTTTCCGTTTGTCGCCTCAGGGCGATTTGCCGTCAGGCAATCCTACTGGTTCAGTTCCTCCCTTAGGTGAGGTAGAAGATTACAAAGTACCCCTTACTAAAATGGGTAACTTAGTGTGGTGGGATGCCAACAACAACGGTCAGCAAGATGCAGGAGAGGTAGGCCTGAACGGCATACAAGTACAACTTACTTGGTTTGGCCCAGACGGCGTAGCTGGCGGTGGCGATGATGTTGCTTACAACACCACAACGTCCAACATGGGCGGCGATGGTGTGTATATGTTTCTTGGCTTAAGCCCTGGCAATTATGGCGTGACCATTCCTAACCCTCCTCCTGGATTTACGCCTACTTTGGCGAATGTTGGCAATGATGTAACGGACTCAGACGACCCGAACATGCAAACGTTTACGGTTCCGAATCCGCCAACTACTTTGCCTACTGGTGAAAATGGTATCAATGACAATCCGAATGATCCCAATTTCCCGGACAATCAGAATGATTTGACCCATGACTTTGGTTACACAGCCCTTGACTTTGGAGATTTGCCCGATACGTATGGCACGACACAGGGTGCCAATGGCCCCGTGCACTTGTTGAACTCCAACCTATACCTCGGTACTTGTGTGGACGGCGAAACCAACGGTCAGCCAGAACCCATGGCGGGCTTGATGGCTGGCGGCGACGATAACAATCTCAATGCAGTAGCGCGTTATGGCGCTTGCAGCAATGGCGATGATGAAAATGGCATTGTACTCTTTGAAACCCCGCTCATTCCGGGTTACACAGCTTGTATCCGCGTGACTGCAACCAATTCAACGGGTGCAAACGCAGTGTTGCAAGGCTGGATAGACTTTAATGGCAATGGCTCATTTAATGTAGGCGAACAACTCACTACTGGAAACTTTGGTCCAACGGGTGCAGTCATTCCAAACGGTGGTGTGGTGAATCAACTCATGTGTTTTGAAGTACCTGCCAACGCTACCTTCAATGGTGGTCAGGCCATGGCGCGTTTCCGTATTTCTACTACCGGTGGTCTTACACCGGGCGGCCCAGCCAATGGCCCGTACCCTATTGGTGAAGTAGAAGACTATAAAGTAGCGGTGGCCAAAATTGGCACCTATGTTTGGAACGACAACAACAACGACGGTCTCCAAAACGAGCCAGGAACCAATGGCCTAAATGGCGTATTGGTACGAATGGTATGGGGTGGACCCGATGGTGATATTATTACCCTCGGCGACAACCGTACTTACGAAACCACAACGGCTGCTATGGGTGGCAACAACGGCCAATACATGTTCTGGGGATTGACGCCCGGCGCGTATAGAGTCAGCGTACCTACCAATCCAACCGGTTTTGTACCAACACAACTCAATCAAGGTGGCAATGAAAACCAAGACGCCGACAACAACACCGGCGAAATGGTGATGATTCCGGTATTGCCCGGCTTGCCTACGGGTGAAAATGGTACAGGCGATAACCCAGGTGGTTTCAACAACTTCCCGGATGCACAAGACAACCTACAAGTTGACTTCGGTTTTGTAGCCTTGGATTACGGCGATTTGCCCGATACCTACGGCACAACCGATGCAAGTGCGCTTGACGGCCCAGTACACACCATTAACCCAGCCCTCAAACTCGGTGCTCGTGTGGACTCCGATGCAGACGGACAGCCCGATCCAATGGCCGGTTTATTGAGCGGTGGTGACGATAACAATACGGGTGGTTACAATGAAGGGGGCGTGGGCGATGACGAAGACGGTATCGTCTTTGAATCTCCGATGGTACCTGGCAACCAGGCTTGTATTCGCGTAACTGCGATGAATATGTTTACCGCTCCTGCGGTACTTCAAATGTGGATTGACTTCAATGGCGACGGCGATGTAGCCGATGCAGGAGAAGCCATCACAACGGGTGCTTTCAATGCTGCTGGTGGTGGTGCAATAGTGCCTATTGGTGGCTTGACGAATGCACAATTGTGCTTCAATGTGCCTGCAACAGCCACGTTTACAGGTGGTAATGCATTCGCTCGTTTCCGTATTTCACCTGCGGGTAATTTGCCAGCGAATGGACCGGAAAACATGCCGTTCCCGATTGGTGAGGTAGAAGATTACCAATTGCCGCTGTCAAAAATCGGCAACTACGTATGGAACGACAACAACAACGACGGTCTCCAAAACGAACCCAACACCAACGGCCTTAACGGCGTAAACGTGCAACTGGTTTGGTTTGGTACGAATGGCGTAGTAGGCGGAGGCGACGATGTTACCTACACCGTTACGACCTCTAATATGGGCATCAATGGCCAGTACATGTTCGTGGGTCTTACACCCGGAATGTACGAACTGAGCGTACCAACCAACCCAGTGGGCTTTATCCCCACGCAGTTGAATCAGGGTGCCAACGATGTGATTGATTCCGAAAATCCTGCTGGCACAATAGTGGCCATTCCGAATCCGCCGACAACTTTGCCTACGGGTGAAAATGGTATAGGCGACGTTCCGAATGACCCGAATTTCCCGGACAATCAGAATGATTTGACCTACGATTTCGGTTTTGTGAGCGTGGATTACGGTGATTTGCCGAACACCTACGGCACCAATATTGCCTCCAATGGTCCAAAACACATTGTGAACCCCAACCTCAAATTGGGTATCAGTGTGGACGGTGAACTCAATGGTCAGCCGGAAGCAATGGCTGGCTTTATGACTGGTGGCGACGACAACAACCAAGGGGGCTACAACGAAGGTGGCGCGGGCGATGACGAGAACGGTATTGTATTCAAAACCCCGATGATTCCGGGCTTTGAGGCTTGCCTGACCGTTACGACCATGAACACCACCAATTCTGACGCACGGCTGCAAATTTGGATTGACTTTAATGGCGACGGCGACCTGAATGACGCAGGTGAACTGCTCAATACAGGTGCATTTGCGCCAGCAGCCGGTGCGCTCATCACGGGCGGCACACAAGTACAGGATTACTGCTTCATCGTTCCTGTGGATGCTACATTTGCAGGAGGATCAGCATTTATGCGTGCTCGTATTAGCCCGAATGGCAACCTGACCGCAGGTGGCCCAGCGGTTATGCCTTTCCCGATTGGTGAAGTGGAGGATTACAAAATCCCTGTCGCTAAAGCGGGTAACTTGGTGTGGATTGATGCCAACACCGATGGTTTACAAAACGAACCACCCCAATTGGGTATTGACAACGTAACGGTTCAACTGCTTTGGGCTGGTACGGACGGAATTATCCAAACTCCTGCCAACGCGTTGGTGCCTTCTGGCGACGACCGTATTTACACCGATGTTACAGAAACCGTAGCGGGTGTAAAAGGTAAATACCTATTCTGTGGTTTGACGCCGAATCAGAACTTCCAGATGCGCGTTCCGCCATTTGGCTACGTTCCGACACTGAATATCAACGTGGGTGGCAATGCCTTTGATGTGATTGATGCCGACCAGCCGTTGGGCGTGGCATTCTCGACCAACAACCTTTCGCCCGGCAATATGCCGATTGGTGAAAATGGTATAGGCGACGCGCCAAACGTAATTGCGGCTTATCCCGACAATCAAATCAACCAAACATTTGACTTTGGTTACCTCGGTTTCGATTTTGGCGACTTACCGAATACATACGCAACCACACAGGCATCGAACGGCGCGGTACACACCGTTACCCCGGATCTTTACCTCGGGACTTGTGTAGACATCGATATTGATGGCCAACCAGAAGCCATGGCAGGCTTTATGACGGGTGGTGACGACGGCAATGCAGGTCCTGGTTCACTGGGTATTTGCTCGCCACTTGGCGACGATGAAAATGGTATCACATTCCCAACACCATTGATTCCTGGCAACTCGGCTTGTGTGAAAGTGACTGCCCGCAACAATACAGGCGGTGCTGCATTCCTCCA
>Ga0105048_10015968_pt1 | contig 11627 bp, 11 predicted proteins | sample MAT05_FD_78382 | JGI IMG/M metagenome (GOLD analysis project Ga0105048, IMG submission 78382) | Freshwater microbial communities from Lake Fryxell liftoff mats and glacier meltwater in Antarctica - MAT-05 | ecosystem: Environmental > Aquatic > Freshwater > Ice > Liftoff microbial mat | place...
GGGCCAGTCGGTTGAGCGCGGCGCCCAGCGAGTAGCCGGCCGAGAGAAGCATGCCGAGCTGCTCGGCGGTGATCGGCAGCTCCAGGAAGATGCGGCGCTGCCAGCGGGTGGACGCCACGATCGCCTGCTGCTCCACGACGAGGAAGGCGAGCAGCGGTGCGCCGACGATGACGAGGAGCGCCACCGGCGGTGGGAACCCGACGGTGAGCCCGATCAGGCTGCCGATGCCGAAGGCGGCGACGACCCACCCGAGCTGGCGGGTCCGGAAGGCCGTGACCGTGAGCGGCGAGTGGAACCGTCGGAGTCGGGTCTGCAGGCCGTCGCTGACGCCGAACACCGTCGCGATGCGGTCCCCGACGGCCTGGGCGAGCGGGGCGATGACGTCACGGAACGAGGTCATCGAGAACGGACCGCTGCGGCCGGCGCTGCGGAGCCCTCCGGGGGCGTAGGGGCGAAGCCGTTCGGTGAGCGATGGTCGGCGGAACCACCGGAGCTCGGCGAGCAGGAGGCTGGCACCGGCCCAGCCGGCGAGGCTCACGACGACCAGGAGGCGACTCACGGGGCGCTCACTGGTGGAACACCCGCTCCTCGTCGGGGAGGCGCATGATGCGGCCCGCCCACAGCCAGCACCCGAGGACCATCCCGAGCGCGAGGACCACCGTCAGCTGACCCAACCCGGACCGGTAGGCGTCTCGTCCGGTGCCGACCGACATGCCGACGAACGCCATGCCGAGCGGCACGATGAGCACGAACCGGCGGGCGAACCGTGCTCCGGCCTGCTTGGCGCGAGCGTCCTTGCGGTCGTGGGTGTCGCGACGACGGTCCTCGGCCAGCGCCTCGAGCCGGCGGGTGAGATCGGTGCCGCCCAGCTCGTGGGCGATCAGGAGGGTCTCGAGCGTGGCGTCTGCGGTCGGGTCGGCGAGCTGGGCCTTGAGCACGTCCACCGTGCGACCGAAGTCGGTGGACAGGAGCCACTCGCGGTGCGCGGCCGTGAACGCCGGGCGCAGCTCGTCGGGGCCGTTGCGGCCGACCTCGAAGAGGGCCTGGGGCACCGATCGACCCACCGACCCGGTCAGCAGGCGGATCTCCTCGATCATCCGCGGCCAGGCGTCCTGCGCCGCCCGACGGCGAGCCTGGCGTCGGTGCCGGTAGGCGGCGACGGGCGTCGACGCGGCGAAGGCGCCGACCATGAGCCCCGGGAGCGCGCCGGCGAACAGCACGAACCCGACGAGGAACCCGAGCACGCCCAAGGTCGCCACCACCCCGGCGAACTCACCGCGGGCGATGTCGCCGAGCCCGGCCTGCGCGAGCCAGTCGCGGCTGCGGCGTCGCGTGCCCCACGGACCCTCGATGGCGGGGCCGAAGCCGAGCCCGCGCCAGCCGAACCCCACTGCGGTGAAGAGGTAGAAGACGCCGAGCGCCGCGAACACGGCGAGCGCGACCGCCATCAGAACCGGTTCCAGTCGCCGCTCGCGGGCTGGAGGACGTCGTGCACGTGCAGACCAGCCTCCTCGAACGCCCGGGCGCAGCGCACCGGGACGTTGCCGCTCCACGCCAGGTCCGGGTTCGTGCCGCGGCGGTGGAACAGCTCCGTCACCGTGAACTGCGTCGCCTCGGGTCCGCCCGCCTGGTCCTCGACCGCGGCGATCTCGCTGACCCGAGGCCCGTCCGGACCCCGAGTGCAGGCCACCACGATGTCGACCGCCTCGCTCACCAAGGTGTTCAGGGCCGAGATCGGCAGTTGGGTCGAGGCGTCGGAGAGCTGGCAGATGAAGCGCAGCCGGGTGAGGGCCTGCCGCGCCGACCCGGCGTGGATGGTGGTGAAGCCCTTCACCCCCGACGACAGGGTCAACAGCAGCGGAAGGGCTTCGCGATCTCGGACCTCGCCGACGATCGCGACGTCGGGTGCCATGCGCAGGAAACCCGAGACGAGTCGACGCAGGTCGACGGGCGCTCGATCGGCCCGCCCGGCACGCGTCTGCATGCTCGCGAGGTTGGCGATCGGGACGTCGGCCTCGAACACCTCCTCGGCGATGACGACCCGGAGGGACGGGTCGAGCTCGGCCGCGCAGCACGAGAGCAGGGTCGTCTTCCCCGAGCCGGGGGCGCCGGCGAAGATGATCGACAGGTTGGCCCGCACGCACGCTCGGAGGAAGTCGGCGGCGTCGGTCGACAGCATCTCGCGCTCGACGAGTTGGTCGAGCGTCTTGAACGCGACGCCGGTGAACTTGCGGATGTTCACCATGAGGTGTCCGCCCCGGCTCACGTCACCGTGGACGATGTGGAGGCGGGCGCCGTCGTCGAGCTGCGCGTCCTGGAGCCCCTCGGACGGATCGAGCTTGCGGTGGCTGGTGGATGCCTCGTCGAGGATCTTGGTGAGCGTGCGCACGACGTGGTCGTCGTCGTGGAACACCTCGTCGTGGTACCCGCTGGCGCCGAGGTGGCGCTTCACGAAGATCTGATGCGGGGCGTTGATCATGATCTCCCAGACGTCGTCGTCGTCGAGGAGCGGGCTGAGCGGGCCGTAGCGGGCGAGGTTGCGGAACGCCCGTTCCACGATGAGGTCCGGAGACGTGATGTCGAACGGTCGGAGCCCCCGCTGGTGCTCACCGTTCCAGCGGGCCACCTCGTCGGTGATGAGCTGGCGCAGGCTCTGCTCGCCGCGGGTGGTCGACATGTCGAGGGCGATGTCCTTGGCCCGCTCCTGCACCCGCTGTTCGATCTCGACGAGCGGGGGCGAGTCGTCGGTGACGGCGCTCATCCGGCGGCCTCCTGGCTGGTGGCCCACGAGCCCAGCGACCCGGGCCGGACGGCCACGGGCTCCGCGGCTCCCGCCACGCTCGCGTCGTCGAGGGCGAGGCGATCGGTGAGGCCGGCGACCGCGGCGGTGATGCTCGACGCGAGGGCGGACGGCACACCGAGGCCGTCGCGGATCGCCGCGTCGATCCGGCGGTGCTCGCCGACGAAGAGCGGTGAGGCCAGTGCCGAGACGGTGTCGGGATCCCGCCGCGTCGCCACGAGATCGGCGAGCGCCCGAGCGATCTCGGCCCGGGAACGGGGGGATCGGGGTGCCCGGTTGACGACGGGGAGCAGGCGGGTGTCGGGCACACCGAGCTCCCGCAGGTCGCCGAGCACGCGCGCCAGGCGGTGCACGCCCTGCGGACCGGCGAGCGCCGTGACGACCACGACGTCGGCCTGGCTGGCGACGGTCCTGGCCATCAGGTTGCGTTCCTCGACGTCGATGGAGCCGCACTGCGCCTCGCCCTCGAGGTCCGGGTCGATGTCGGCCACGACCTGGGTGAAGGCCGAGCGCAGACCGTCGAGCGCAGCCTGGAAGGAGCGGGGCCGCAGCACGGCCCAGTCCCGGTGCCGACGCAGCCCGAGGAGCAACCGGTACGGGCGGCCATCGCCGAAGGTCAGGGTCCGGATCTCGTCGGCGGCCGGCGTGCCGTGCCGGAAGGCATCGACGAGCTCCTGCACGCCGGGGACGATGTCTCGCGCGTCGTGGAGCATCGCCTGGTCGGCGTCGAGCGCGAGGTCGGCCAGCAGGACGAGCGATCGGTTGCGGACGTCACGGCCGAGCCCCTGCGCGAGCGCCATGGTGATGGTCGAGGTGCCGGTCCCGCCCGCGCCCGTGACGGCGATCAGGCGCCCCCGCCACGCGCTCGGCTGGGCGGGTGCGGGCTCGACCCCCTGCGAGACCGAGGTGGTGACGGTGCCGATCGGGTGGGCGTGCTGGTCGAGCACCGAGCGGAACTGCTGGCGGTCGAAGTCGGCGGGCAGCACCGTGGCGACACCCAGCTCGGCCCACTCCGACCGGAGCGAGCCGTCGTCGACGAGCAGGGTGGTGCAGCTGATCTGGGCGGCGAGGTCGACGAGGTCGCGGTCGACGCCGACGATCCCGGCATCGACCAAGAGCGCCGAGAACGCCCGTCCCGAGGCGAGCCGGGCGCGGACCTCGTCGAGGGAGACGCACTTGATGAAGTCGACGGGCAGCGCGGCGGCCGTGGCCCACTGCGAGACCTGGGCGAACCAGTTGGAGCGGACGTGCGCCAGCCCGAGCACGACGAACCGCTCGGACGTCACGGTGCGCCCCCGTCGGTATCGCCGTTGCCAGTAACGGTGCCGTTGCCAGTGCCAGTGCCGTTGCCAGTGCCGTTGCCAGTGCCAGTGCCAGTGCCAGTGCCGGTGCCGGTGCCGTCGTCCCGATCCCGGATGGCGACGCGGTCGCCCGCCGAGAAGGGTTCGGTGGGATCGGCGGCCGGTTCGATCCCGGTGCTGCGGATCAGGGTGACCTTCGCGACCTCCAGCGCGTTCGCCACCCGCAGCACACCGGCTTCATCGTCGAGGGCGACCGTGATGGTCACCTTCGCCGACGGCCCGGCGCCGGAGCCCGTCGGGGTATCGAGATCGACCACGCGCACCCCGCGGGCGACCACCTCGGTGGTGGCGTCGTCCCCGCTGCCGTAGGTAGCCACGAGATCGATGCGCTCTCCCGGTGCGATGCGACCGCTGAGGGCTCGGTCGCGTTCGATCGAGAACGAGAGATCCCGGGTTCGGGCCTCGTCGCCCGGGCCGAGGCTGACGGCGCTCCGGGGTATGGGCTGGTCGGGATGCACGGGGGCAAGCGCGACTGCTCCTTCGAGGTCGGCCGACGAGGCGAAGAAGGTGTCCTGCACCGCGCCCGGCAGATCGGCGGGGACCGAGCGCAGGTCGTTCGAGCCGATGGTCTCGCCGGCGGCGAAGGCCCGCTCGGCGACGACCACGGTGGCGGTGGGCCCGGTGCTCGCCGAGGTGTACGCGATGAAGGTCCCGAGGGCGGCCAGGGTGACGAGGAGACCGCCGACGACGGCGCGCCCGCCCGGGAGCGCGGGTCGGCGGCCCAGCGGGCGGATCCGGTCGGACCCGCCGCGCTCCGCCGGGTGCCCGGCGCCGTCGCGTGGCGGATCGAGAGGCCCGAGGGGCGCGTTCGAAGAGGGGGTGGAGATCGCCATGGAGGAACCGTCTTGGGCGCTGAAGGGACTCGGGGCCGCCCGGTGGGCGGGAGACCGGCCGGTGGGTCGGCAGGTGATCGGCTTTCTACCGGCGGTCGGCGGGAAAAGCAAGAGATAGACGGAAAGATCACATAGCTGGTTCGCCCGACCACGTAAGGTGGTTGTAGGTTCACCTTTCTTCAGTGCCCTTGCATGAGGTGGCTCACCGGGGAGCTCGCGGGAGCGGTGTTCCCTGGCCGGCGTCACCGCTCGGAGCCCGGCATCGCGCGGCCCGGACCCCGGCGTCGCGGCCTCGGCCGTCGACGTGCACGGAAAAGGTCGCAAAGTCGTCGAGAAGGGGTACCGTGGGGGCGTGAGCGCCACCGACCCCGAGAGCAACGACGAACCCATCCAGTGGCTGTCGACCGCCGAGGCCGCCAATCGGCTGGGGATCACCCCGCGCACGCTGTACCGCTTCATCGACGAGGGCCAGCTCGCGGCCTACCGCTTCGGCCGCGTCATCCGCCTCAAGACCACCGACGTCGACGTCTTCATCGAGGCGTGCCGCATCCAGCCCGGCACCCTCGAGCACCTCTACCCCGAGACGGTCACCGACAGCTCGAGCACCGATGAGGACGACACGTAGGCCGTCCCGCCGCCGTCGAGGCGGATGGTCACCAGGTCCGTCCCCACGGCGCGCAGCTCACCCACCAGCGCGTCGGTGGGGTCGTGGCCCATCAGGAGCACCCGGGCCCGCTCGCCGGCAAGGGCCGCGAGGGTCTCGGCCAGGGTGAGCTCGGTCAGCACGGGCCGGTCGCCCACCGTCACGGCGTTGCCCGGCAAGGTCCGGACCGACGCCAAGCCCCGCTGCGCGATGAGCACGTCCCGGCCCCCCACGGTGCGCAGCGCAGCGAAGTCCCGACCCACGACCACCAGGGTCCCGCGGTGGCGCCGGCCGTTGTGCAGGTGCACGACCACCGGCGCCGCGCGCTCGGCGAGGTCGACCAGGGCGCCGGCGAAGGTGCCTTCCTCGGCCGCCTGACGCCGTAGCCACGTGGTGCGGGCCCGGGCCGCGGCCGCCTCGTCGGCCACGAGGCTCGCCACCCACGCCGCGAGCGGCATGCCGCTGGCGGTGAGGGCGTCGTCGGCCCGGTGGGCCGGACGCTCGTCGGCTGGTCGGTCGTCGCGGCCGGTCACCGCCTGACCATAGAGCCTGCCCCGCTCGCTCAGGTGGCCCAGCGGGGCGCCGGGTCGAGGTCCAGCAGCGCGCCGCGCCGGAGCCAGTCGATCGCCGCCGGCCGGTAGCCGACGGCGGCGATCGCCTCGTCGAGGTCGGTGATCACCGCGCTCGACGGCTCGCCGTCGCGCCACGTGGTGAGCCCGAGGGAGCGACCGTCCTCGGTCGGCCGGGTGACGACGAACGCGCCCGGCGGGCATCGGCGCAGGAAGAACCGTCGGCCGACGCCGCTGTGCACGGCGGAGACCGCCAGGAAGGCGCGGGTGTCGGCGGGATCGAGCGAGGTCGACAGGACGGCGTAGCGGCCGGACCGATGGCGCGAGTCGGGCTGCTCGTACCAGTGCTCGAGACGACCGTCGACGTCGTCGAAGCCGGCCCGGTAGGCCCCGTGATCGCCCACCGCACCGCCGGCGAGCGGCAGCGGGCGGCCCGACGGATGAACCGGGTCGAGGGCAAGGCGCTCGCCGTCGACGTCGGCGACGACGAAGGAGTGGAAGTCGACGATCTCGTCGGTGAGCATCCGGTCGAGCCCGACGGTGACCGCCACGCCCGCCCCCTCGAGGATGGCGCCCAGGACCGCAACCTGGCCCCAGCACGTGGAGCCGACCCCCGAGTCCAGCCACCGCTCGGCGACCTCGACGGCATCGGCGCCGGGCGGCACGCGGTCCTCCACCATCGCCGCAGCCTTGGCCACCGGGTCGAACGGGAAGCCGGAGCACCAGGCGGCGTAGAGGGCATCCACGCCGTCCCGGTCGGCGGGGACGGCGACCCCGAGCTCGGTGCAGACGTCGGCGGCCAGCCCGGTCGGGATCGAGAAGCGCTCCACCTCCTCATCCTCGCGCCGGCGACGCGACGCACCGCCATCGGTTCCGATCGTCGGGGGCGCCGCCGGAACTCGTTCGTGAGCGGCCCCGGTGCCCGGCCATGCTCTCGGACCCGTGCGCGGCCCGGCGGATCCGATCCGCATCTCGGCCGGTGAGCCACCGCCGGCCCGCTCGGTCGGACCCCGCCCGGCGCCCGGCCTGTCAACGCGGCAGCGGGGACCGGTACGCTCTGGAGTTCAACATGGCTGCGACTCAAGTGAAGATGATGGTTCCCGGCAACCACCTGATGGCCGGTCTGCTCGGCGAGCGCGACGAACTGCTGCGCCTCATCGAAGGTGCCTTCGCCGACACCGTCGTGCACGTCCGCGGCAACGAGATCAGCCTCGACGGCCCCGAGGCCTCCGACGTCGGCCGCCTGTTCGAGGAGCTCGTGCTCCTGCTGCAGCAGGGCCAAGCGCTCGAGCCCTCGCTCGTCCGCCGCACCATCGACATGGTCAAGGCCGACGAACGACCCTCCGAGGTCCTGTCGAAGGAGGTGTTCCGGTCCACCCGTGGCCGATCGGTGCGTCCCAAGACCTCGGGCCAGAAGCAGTACGTCGACGCCATCAAGGACAACGTCATCACCTTCGGGGTCGGGCCCGCCGGCACCGGCAAGAGCTGGCTCGCGGTCGCCATGGCGGTGCAGTCCCTGCAGGCCAAGGAGGTCGAGCGCATCGTCCTGACCCGCCCGGCCGTCGAGGCGGGCGAGCGGCTGGGGTTCCTGCCCGGTGACCTCATGGCCAAGGTCGACCCGTACCTGCGCCCGCTCTACGACGCCCTGCACGACATGGTCGACGCCGAGGGCGCCGCCCGCCTGCTCGAGCGGGGCACGGTCGAGGTCGCCCCGCTGGCGTTCATGCGCGGCCGCACGCTCAACTCGAGCTTCATCATCCTCGACGAGGCCCAGAACACCACCCCCGAGCAGATGAAGATGTTCCTCACCCGCATCGGCTTCGGGTCCAAGGTGGTCGTCACCGGTGACACCACGCAGGTCGACGTGCCCGGCGGGCGCAGCGGACTCGATCGACTCGAGTCCATGCTCGGCCACATCGACGGCATCTCGTTCGTGCACCTCACCTCGCGCGACGTCGTGCGCCACCGCATCGTCCAGGACATCGTTGACGCCTACGAGACCGCCAGCGCTCGCCGGGCCGCCGACGCCGCACCACGCCCGCCCGACCCGGGCGAGCCGGCGTCCAGCACCTGATGGCCATCGACCGACCCCGGCGCCCGCCGCCCCGCCGAGGTCCCGAATCCGGAACGGTCAGCGTGTTCGTCGCCGACGAGCAGGTCGTGGGGGAGGCTCCGGGTCTGCCCGTCGACGGCCTCCGCTGGAGCCGTCTGGCCGAGCTCGTCCTCGCCGCCGAGGGCGTCGAGGGCGAGGTCGAGGTGTCGATCCTGTTCGTCGACGAAGCCCACATCGCGGATCTCAACCGCGAGTTCATGGGCCACGAGGGTCCCACCGACGTGTTGTCGTTTCCGCTCGACGGCGTCGCCGACGCGGGAACGTCCGGGCTCACGCCACCGCTGGCGCAGGTGGCGCCCGACCTCGACGACCAGCCGCTGCTCCTCGGCGACGTCGTCGTGTGCCCAGCTGTCGCCCAGCGCCAGGCCACCGGGCACGCCGGCTCCTACGACGACGAGGTCGCCCTACTCGTCGTCCACGGCCTGCTGCACCTGCTCGGCCACGATCACGCCACCGACGCCGAGCGCGACACCATGCAGGCCCGCGAGCGCTCGCTCCTCGCCGCGCATCACGGCCCCTTGGCCGCCGACCCCTGGGCGGCGCTGGCCGCCATGGACCCTGCGCTCGACACCACCGAGCTGGCCGCGCTCGACCTCGATACCGACGATCGCCCGGCCGTCGATCCGGCCGCCGGGGATCGCTGATCCGTCGTGGAACCGCTGCCGCTCCTCGCCGCCGAGATGACGTCGTCGGACACCTTGATCCTCGCCATCGTGATCGGGCTGCTCTTCGTCTCGGCCTCCCTGGCCATCGCCGAGACCGCCATCACGCGCGTCAGCCGGTCGAAGGCGGCCGCCATGGTCGAGGAGGGGCGCAAGGGCGCCAAGCAGCTGCAGGACCTCGTCAACCACCCCGAGCGGTTCCTCAACCCGGTCCTGCTCGTCGTGTCGCTCTGCCAACTGGTGCAGGCGGCCCTGACCGGCATCCTCGCCGACCGGCTCTTCGGCACGTGGGGTGTCGTCATCTCGCTCTTCATCAACGTGGCGCTGGTGTTCGTCATCGCCGAGTCCGCCCCCAAGACCTGGGCGCTCCAGCACCCGGAGCGGTCCGCGCTGCTGGCGGCTCGCCCGGTGGCGGCGCTGGTGGCCTTCGCACCGTTGCGGATCGTGGCCCGCGGCCTGATCGGACTCACCAACGTGATCCTGCCGGGCAAGGGCCTCAAGGACGGGCCGTTCGTGTCCGAGGAGGAGATCCTGGCGCTGGCCGACGTTGCGGTGGAGGAGGACGTCATCGAGGCCGGCGAGCGGGTGCTCATCGAGTCGATCATCGAGTTCGGCGACACCGTCGCGCGCGAGGTGATGGTGCCCCGACCCGACATGGTCGCGGTCCCCGCCGACTTCCGGGTCGCCGACGTCATGGAGGTGGCGATCCTCAACGGTTACAGCCGCCTCCCCGCCTTCGGGGACGGGGTCGACGACATCGTCGGGTTGATCTACGCGAAGGACCTCATGAAGGCGGACCGGGACGGGCTCCAGAACGTCGAGGTGTCGACCCTCCTGCGCCAGGCCACCTTCATCCCCGAGACCAAGCGCATCGCCGAGCTGCTCCGAGAGATGCAGGCCAAGGCGTTCCACATGGCCATCGTGGTCGACGAGTACGGCGGCACCGCAGGCCTGGTGACCCTCGAGGACCTGATCGAGGAGCTCGTCGGCGAGATCGTCGACGAGTACGACCGCGAGGAAGCGATGGTCGAGCCGATGCCCGACGGCAGCATCCGGGTCAACGCCCGCCTCGCTGTCGACGAGCTCAACGATCTGCTCGGTGCCCACCTCCCCGAGGGGGACTGGGACTCGGTGGGTGGGCTGATGTTCCACCAGTTCGGCCGGGTGGCCAGCGCGGGCGCGAGCGTCGAGGTCGACGGCCTCGAGCTGCGGGTCGATCGGCTGACCGGCCGGCGCATCAGCCGGGTCGTGGTCACCCGCCTCCCGGAACGAGCGGCTGCACCCGATGGTGACGGTGACCGTCAGCGCGACGCCAGCCGCGACGAGAACCGGGACAGCGGCCGGGGTGAGCGTTCGCGCGAACCGTCGGGCGGGTCGCGGAGCGGGTCGCGCCGCTCGGAGGTGGAGGCACCGTGAGATCCGGTTTCGTGACCCTGGTCGGGCGCCCCAACGTGGGCAAGTCGACGCTGCTCAACCAGATCCTCGGGCGCAAGGTGAGCATCGTGTCCGACAAGCCCCAGACCACGCGCACCCAGGTGCGCGGCGTCCTCACCCGGCCCGACCACCAGATCGTCTTCGTCGACACCCCCGGCATCCACAAGCCCGTCCATGCGCTCGGCGAGCGGCTGAACGCCTCGGCCACCAGCGCCATCGGCGACGTCGACGTCGTGTGCCTGGTCGTCGACGCCACCGGCCCGATCGGCAAGGGTGACAACTACATCGCGGCACGGGTCCCGGCCAACACCATCGTCGTCGTCAACAAGACCGATGTCGCCGACCCGGCCCAGGTGCTGAGCCAGCTCGCCGCGGCGGCCACCCAGCTCGACCTCGACGAGTACTTCCCGGTGTCGGCCCGAACCGGCGAGGGAGTCGACGCCCTGGTCGAGCACCTGGTCGCCCGGCTCCCCGACGGCCCCCAGCTCTACCCCGACGACATGGTGACCGACGTCCCCGAGGCGTTCTGGGTGGCCGAGCTCGTGCGTGAGCAGCTGCTCGCCGTCACCCGCGACGAGGTGCCGCACTCGATCGCCGCGAGGGTCACCGAGTGGGAGTGGCCCCGCATCCGGTGCGAGATCCTGGTCGAGCGCGACTCCCAGAAGGGCATCGTGATCGGCAAGAAGGGGGCGGTGCTCAAGCAGGTCGGCATCAACGTGCGCCGCCAGCTCCCTGACGGCGCGTACCTCGAGCTGTTCGTGAAGGTCGACAAGGACTGGCAGCGCCGACCACGGGCGCTCGAGCGGCTCGGGTACTGAACGCCGTCGGCGCCCCTCCCGCGCGCCGATCCGACCCGGACGACCGACCATCGGATCGTCGGCCGCCGGCCTGCGATATGTTTTCAGCAGTGGTGAAGACGGCTGGGCCGAGCGCCATGCGCAGCAGTTCTTCCGCCTGGGTGTCCTCGCACCGCAACGGCCTGGATCGGCGGGTCTCGACCCATCCGCGTTGGCGCGTCGCGTGTCGGTGGCCCGTGTCGGAGATCGATGACCAAGCGGCTGACTCAAGTGCGAACCTTGACCTGATCTTGACCCGCCCGACCGGGTGTTACGGATGTGTCACGGTTAGCGTCGAATCCATGGCAGAAGAACGTCGAGCGATCCATGCGTACCTGACCGTCGAGAGCCACGAGGTGTGGCACACGGTCTCCGA
>Ga0105048_10015969_pt1 | contig 11627 bp, 6 predicted proteins | sample MAT05_FD_78382 | JGI IMG/M metagenome (GOLD analysis project Ga0105048, IMG submission 78382) | Freshwater microbial communities from Lake Fryxell liftoff mats and glacier meltwater in Antarctica - MAT-05 | ecosystem: Environmental > Aquatic > Freshwater > Ice > Liftoff microbial mat | place...
ACGTTTTTATATGCCTCAACTGATGTTTTCTTCACAACACCTCGCAATGTAGACATGAACATGAAGCCGTCATTTGCGTCAGAATGATGCGTGATTATAGACGTTATCTCTTCATCTGGGTGCAACTGCAAAAGGTTGGCAATTGCTACGCCCTTTGCGCTCAATCCAGTCGATGGAACTTCGTAAGTCTTGATCCTGAATACTCGTCCCCTGTCGGTGAAGAACAATAAGAAATCGTGGGTGTTGGCTAGGATTAACTGCTTAACCATATCTTCTTCGCGAGTTGTCATTCCCCGTTTACCCTTACCACCACGACCTTGCTTGTGATATTCGTTGGCGCTACTACGTTTGATGTAGTTTGCCGCTGTCATAGTCACAACAACTTGTTCGTTTGGTATTAATTCTTCTTCACTGAATTTACCCAATTCTTGAGGGATAATAACTGTTCGCCTATCTTCTGCGTATGTTTCTTTCAATTCTATAAACTCTTCTACTATTATCTTTAGGACTTTTTTCTCATCAGCTAGGATTGATTCCAACTCAGCTATTAGCTTCATAAGTTCAGCAAGTTCTTCTTCTATTCTCTGACGCTCGAGTCCTGCAAGTGTACGGAGCTGCATAGCCAAAATAGCTTTGGCCTGAATCTCAGATAACTTGAACTGCTTCATCAAGTTTATTTGGGCTTCGTCACTTGTCTGACTAGCACGAATTGTGGCGATGACCTCATCGATGTGATCAAGTGCAATCTTAAGACCCTCTAGAATATGTGCTCGGTCTTTGGCCTTGCGAAGTTCGAATTCTGTACGACGACGAACTACAACTTGACGGTGTTTAATATGTTCAACAATAATATCCTGTAAGCCTAGAACACGTGGTTGGATACCATCAATTAGAGCCATCATATTGAAGTTAAACGACGATTGCAGAGGAGTTAACTTGAATAATTGATTCAATAATTTCTTAGGGAAAGCATCGCGTTTCAAATCGACAATAATCCTAACCACACCGCGTGAACTTTCGTCACGAAGGTCAGCGATACCTACAATCTTCTTTTCTTTGTGTAGATCAGCGATTTTTTCTATAAGTGAAGCTTTGTTTAGGCCGAAAGGAATCTCAGAAATAAGAATCTGTGTTTTGCCCTTATCGTTTTCAACTATTTCAGCAACACCACGTACAACTACACCACCACGCCCAGTTGCATATGCAGTACGTAAACTTTCGTTTCCATAGATTATGCCACCTGTTGGAAAATCAGGCCCTTTCACGAACTGCAATAAATCATCAACTGTTGCGTCTGGATTATCGATTTGATGAATAGTTGCATCAAGCAATTCGCCTAGGTTGTGTGGTGGAATGTTTGTAGCCATACCGACGGCAATACCAAGCTGTCCATTCAATAAAAGGTTTGGTAGTTTTGCAGGCAAAACTGTCGGTTCTTGTTCTGAACCATCAAAGTTATCACGGAAATTAACTGTATCTTTGCTGATATCGCCAAGTAATTCTTCCGCAATTTTAGCCATTTTGGCTTCTGTATATCGATAAGCAGCTGGCGGATCTCCGTCCATTGAACCGAAGTTACCCTGACCTTTGACCAGCATATGTCGCATTGACCATGGCTGAGCCAAACGAACCATAGAATCATAGATAGAGGTATCGCCGTGAGGGTGGTATTTACCGATGACGTCACCAACTACACGTGCACTTTTAACAAATTTGGAACCGCTTCTCCAGCCGTTTTTGTCCATTGAATACAAAATTCTACGGTGCACTGGCTTCAAACCGTCTCGCACATCAGGCAAAGCACGTTCAACAATAACGCTCATAGAATAACGCAAATAGCTGTCTTCCATGACGTTTTCTACTGTTCGTGCTTCTACGATTCTTGAGTGCGTCTGCGGTGCTTCTACAATCTCAATTTCGGGTGTATCAACAATTTCATCATTTGTATTTTCTACATTTTCTTCTGGCATGTTTGTAGTATCTTCATCCATCTTAAATATCCAAATCTTTCACAAATTTTGCACGGGTAGTAATGAAGTTTTTTCTAGGCTCAACTTCAGAACCCATCAATTTATTAAATATACTGTCGGCTTTTTCTGCATCTTCAACTCTAATCTGAACTAAAACGCGATTTTCTGGGTCCATGGTGCTATCAAATAGCTGGTCTGCATTCATTTCTCCCAAACCTTTGTAACGCTTTATTTCTGTAAATCCAGCTTGGCGGAAACGCTCATCAGTTGCATTAACAACCGCTCCTTCTGCTTTGCGCTTAGCAATCCTCTCATCAATGACCACGTCTAATTCAGCTTCATCGTATATAAGTACATTGTCAGTTTTGCCTGATTTAACTAGTTCGAATAACGGCGGTTTGGCAAGATACATGTGACCGCCATCTATAACAGGACGCATGAATCTAAAGAAGAATGTCAAAAGTAGTGTCGTAATGTGAGAACCGTCAACATCGGCATCGGTCATAATAATGATTCTGTGGTATCTCAAACCTTTTATATCGAAGGATTCTTCGATTCCAACACCCAAAGCTTTAATCAAGCTAACGATTTCGTTATTAGCGAGCATCTTGTCTAGGCGTGCGCGTTCTACGTTCAAAACTTTACCTCTGAGCGGCAAAATAGCTTGAGATTTGCTGTCGCGTCCACCTTTGGCAGAGCCACCAGCAGAGTCACCCTCAACTAGGTAAATTTCTGATTCCTTTGGGTCTTTGTTGGAACAGTCTGCAAGTTTTCCCGGCATGCTTGCACCGTCTAATACACCTTTGCGGATGATATTGTCACGGGCAGCTCGAGCTGCTTTGCGGGCACGAGCAGACAATAGTGCTTTGCCTACAATTTTTTTAGCAGTCGATGGGTGTTCTTCTAGATAATAACTGAACCATTCAGCAAATACTGTCTCTACATAGCCACGCATTTCTGGGTTTCCAAGTTTGTTTTTGGTCTGTCCCTCAAACTGTGGGTCGGGCATTTTGACCAAAATAACTGCAGTTAGACCCTCGCGGCAATCCTCGCCTGATAGATTCTCTTCTTTTTCTTTTATTAGCCCGTTTCTGCGTGCATAATCATTAATGATACGAGTAAGCGCAGTCCTGAACCCCGTAAGGTGCGTACCGCCATCTGGGTTGAATACATTATTAGCAAAAGGTTTGACTGTTTCTGTATATGTCTCCGTATACTGTAGTGCTACTTCTACATTACAGTCAGCGATAGCTCTATCAACATAGAACACATCATCAATTGCCTCTTTGCCAACGTTCAAATGTTTTACATATGATTTTATTCCACCCTCGAAGTAGAAAGAATAGCTCTTGTTTGTACGCTCATCTTCTACATGAGTTTTGACCCCCTTAGTCAAATATGCTTGGTGGCGTAAATAGTCCAATACCCACTCATATTCAAATGGCTCATCCGCCATAATTGTCGTGTCCGGCCAGAAAGTTATTACAGTTCCGACTTTGTCTGTTGTGCCAATTTTTGTAATTTTGGTCTGTGGCGCACCAAACGCATATTCTTGAGAGTAATGGTTACCGTCACGATATACTTCTGCAACTAATTTGCGTGAGAGCGCGTTTACTACGCTAACACCGACACCGTGAAGTCCACCAGATACCTTATATGCATCACCATCAAATTTACCGCCGGCGTGTAATACAGTTAATACTGTCTCCAGCGTGGAAACGCCTGTTTTAGGATGTTTATCAACTGGAATGCCACGACCGTCATCCTCTACCCTGATACCCCCGTCTTCAAGCATTGTGACATCTACGAATGATGCGTGTCCTGCAATTGCCTCGTCTATACCATTGTCTGCAACTTCTTTGATCATGTGGTGCAGGCCATCGATACCAGTACTACCGATATACATACCCGGTCGCTTACGAACTGGCTCTAGCCCCTCGAGCACCTGAATAGAACTTGAATCGTACTTTGTTTCTTTACTCACGCTTTTACCCTCTTTTTGTCATTACAATACTCTTAAGCACTAGTATAGCGAAACATGATGAATGTCACAACCATTTACTATTGATTGAACACATAGAAATGTGGTTCAATAGCATTAGCAGTATATAAAAAATTAGGAAACAAAAAATGTTCAAAAAGTTAGTTGCAAATCTACCATTTAATCCGAGCTTAATCACACAGGTAGGATTCTATTCCGACAGATTAAGGCAAGAAAAGAGCATTCGGCGGATGAGCTTTGTTTTCATGGCAATGGCAATGGTGGTGCAGATGTTTGCAGTGATAAGTCCACCTGAAAAATCACTTGCCAGCTCCAGCACAAACTTGATGAATGGATTAACCAAGAAATCCGATATTCTAAACTACTACGACAATCCAGCCTCAAATGTGAAGTCGATATTTAATCATTATAATCTTACTAGAGAAGACTTAGCTGACTTGAGCGACACCCCAAACGTCAGTATATTCACGAATGATGGCAATGACTGGTGGACTGTCGGCCAGTATTCTCTCCAGCTCCGTTCTGATGTTGCACAGGCATATAAGAACAACGAACGAACAGTGGAGTATTCGCCAGGTAAATATGTGTACGAAAGACAGTGGCGGGCTTTTGATATCATTAACAAAAATGGCCAAAATAGAGTTGCCTGGGAAGGCGTCAGCAAAGCGACTGGACAAAGATTTTGGATCGTTCAAAGCTGCGGCAATCTAACTTGGGTTGGCGATTGGACACCACCACCAGCTCCTACCCCTACTCCGACGCCGACCCCAACGCCGACCCCGACGCCGACTCCGACGCCTACACCTACTCCCGACCCCGAACCACAATTAGAAATAAATAAATCAATTGATAAATCAGGACCATTAGCTCCAGGCGACACATTCACCTACAGGATTGAGTACAGAAACAAGGTTGTTGGTTCCAAAGCTGCAACAGATGTTAGAATTACGGACCAATTAGATTTCCGATATTTCGATGTTGTATCCCCAAAAGATGGGACTATTTCAAGCACGGGATTCTTGAATTACTCTGTAGGAAGTTTGCCATATAGCCCTGAGGCGAAATTCCTTGAGATAACTGTGAAGCTCAAGGATCCATTAGCTAGCGGCACTAAGGTATGTAACGAAGGAGCAAGCATAGTAGGAACTAACGCATCTAGGATAAACACACCTGAAGTGTGTATAGATGTTCTGGTGCTTTGTCCGTTTGATTCGTCGATACCCAACAATAACCCTAACTGCACCCAGCCTGTTGTTGTCTGCGAACTACTCGATGTAGGATTGAATTTAAGCACTAGGGAAGCGCTGTTTGAAACAAAAGTAAGTACTTCGAACGACAAGCTTGTCACGATTAATTCCTACGTATATGATTTTGGCGACGGCCAAACAGCAACAGTTGGGTCTAACCTGCTGACAAATGAGATTTCTCATAGTTATAAAGCTGGTGAATTCGACGCTAAGGTGGTGATTAACTTCACCGCACCAACCGAATCTGGACAGACAGAACAACAAGCAACCTGCTCTCAGCCGATATCATTTGATGATGATTTGCCTCTAAGCCAACAGAAGTCTGTTGATAATATTACTCGTGGCTTAAAGGGTGATGCCGCAGTTGGAGCAAAAGTCAGAGCTGGTGATGAACTTGAGTACACGCTCTACACTCTGAACTCCCAAAAATACGACCGCCTCAATGTTACGATCAGCGACTACATTGGCGACATATTAGATTACGCAACTCTAGACCTAGAAGCACTGAAAGCAAGTGGTGGTAGATTCGACGAACAAGATAAGAAAGTACTCTGGGATAATGTCACAATTCCAGCGAGCGGAAAGCTAGAAACAAGTTTCAAGATAACTATGCTCAGCCCAATCCCCGCTACAAATCGGCCTAATGACCAAACAGCTGACTATGACTGTGTCATTAGCAATCTATACGGAAACAAGATAGAACTTGACGTTGCTTGCCCAGTCGTAAAGGGGCTAGAGACTATTCCAAATACAGGCCCTGGAACAAGCTTACTTATGGGAACATTACTAACTGGTATTATTGGCTACTTCTTTGCTCGGACCAGACTATTACATAAAGAGCTGAATCTAATCAGAACAGATTATGCAACTACGGGAGGCATCTGAAAATGAGGGAAAAAATAAACTCAAGGCTTGATCAAAGTGGAGATATAGAACAATCGGTAAATAACGAACGAGTTACCAATATCTCAGAGCGTGAGCTGACTAAATCTGAGAAAGAATATGGTTCAGAGGAGCAACTTGATAGGCTTCAAAAACAAGTCGAACAGCAAGCTCTAAGCAAAAATGAAATAGCACAAACACATTCAGAACGCGGACACCCTGGACAACATCCCGTGCTTGTACGAAAAGATATAAAGGAGATGCAGTTTAGTCGCGCTATGACTAGAGTTCGTAAGAAATTGTCTCTGCCGTCACGGACATTTAGCAAAGTTATACACGTCTCTACTATAGACAAATCTAGCGAATTCATAAGCAAAACTATCGCACGACCCTCAGGTATGCTGGCTGGCTCCTTACTTGCTTTCATCGGCACTTCTGCCCTGCTCTGGGTTACGAAGTTCAATGGCTATGAGTACAACTATCTTGTCGTGATAATACTCTTCGTAGGCGGTATGATTCTAGGAATTACAGTTGAAGGCCTGTGGCGACTACTGCGTAAAAGATAATCTGAGCTAGAGATTAGTCTAACGTAATTTCAAGGTGTGGTCGTCTGCCTGTGAATTGTTCAAGTCTATTGAGTAATGTGAATCAGTAGCAGTTTCGTTGAGCTGTGGTTGATTAGTTGCAGACTGGACTTGATTCTGTTGCGTATTTCCAGGATTAGGCAGTTCTTTACCAGGGAGCTGTTGTTGAGGCTCAGATATTTGACTGTTTGATTGATTTTGAGGCTGTACATGCTGCGTTGTTGGGACATTAGGATAACTTGTTGTCGGCGACTGTAAACGAGGCACTGGACTGGCTATAGGCGCAACGGCAGGCGGTGTGGTTGTTGGTGCCGATTGCTTGAACGGTGATGCCGGTTGCTTGAACGAATTATTTTGTTTTTTCTGTAACCAGTCATCCAAAAAAGAAGAACCGGTCGCAGGTTTTGGCGCACTTCTTACTCCAGATTCAACTGTTCCAATAGCCGAACCATCCTTAGGTGCAGCCACATTACTTATACGCTCAGTTATTTCTTTTGATACGATCGCTTTTGGCCTACCGTACTTCGCAGCAGTAAGCTGTTTAAGCGCTTCGCCAAGCTCTCTGTTTCTTATCTCAACAGGAGGAAGTCCAGCCATGCTAAAAGGTTGAGTTGGCACGCCGTTAATAAGCGTTCTGACTGCAGCATTACCGTTTGGAATTCGCTGTAAATCATCACTATCAAATGATGGTGCAAACTGCTTAGCCAAGAATTCGGCGTCGGACACACCGACGCGCAAACATATGATTGTTCCGACGTTTCCGAAAACGGCATCTCTGATCTCGTCAGATAACTGTGTAGTAAACTGGTTTGCAACAATCAGGTTAAGTCCATACTTTCGGGCCTCAGACAGAATATCTGCAAACGAGTCGGTAGAATAGTTCTGGAACTCATCGACGTATAGACAAAAATCCGGTCTGTCGGCGCGGTCTACGTTAGCGCGGCTCATAGCGGCGGCCTGGAACTTCATAACAAATATCATTCCAAGTAATTTAGAGTTAACTTCACCGGTTCTTCCCTTGCTCAAGTTAACTATCAGGATTTTTTTCTTGTCCATAATTTCTCGGAGGTTAAATGAGCTCTTAGTCTGTCCGATGATATTGCGCATCATTTCGTTACTCAAGAAAGCACCAAATTTACTCACAACCCAACTGGTAACTTCACCCGCTTCATTAGAACGCTGAGAGTTTGGCCACTCCTTGGTCCAGAAATCTAATACGTTTTGATCGTCACAATACTGCAGTTTTGCTTTCATGAAGTCTGGGTCAATCAGAAGTTTGGGTATATCTACAAAAGTTCCACCCTTGGGATCTGCCATTAGTAACAGTGCGCTGTTCGTAAAAATACGCTCAAATCTTGGACCTATAATTCCTTGTTTTTGAGGATCGTATAATTTATAGAGCAGGTTGATAGATTCTTGAATTAGAAAGTCTTTTTGTTCTGGGTGATTTGGGTCAAACTCAAACATATTGAGGCCCAACGGATAGTCAGTGTCTGATGGACAGAAATAAACCACGTCTTCTGTTCGTTCCTTTGGTATCAAGCTTAGGAGCTCATCAGCGACGTCGCCGTGCGGGTCAATGAACGCAAATCCGTCACCATTCATCATATCTTGAAGCGCTAGGTTCTGTAAGAAGGTAGTTTTACCAACACCAGTCTGCCCGACGAAATATACATGACGTCGACGATCGTCTTCGCCCAAGACTATCTTTTTCTTTGAGCCTCTAAAAACGTTATATCCGAGCATCAGACCCTCAGACATAACATTTCTAGGGCCATCAACTTGTTTTGAACCCTGGCGTGAAAGTTGGGTAGTCGGAATATTATTTTGGCTAGGAAAATGAAATAAAGTTGCAAGCTCAACGGAGTTCAATACTGATTTATTACTTTCTTGAGGGAAAAATCGAAGTATATATGAAGTTATGAAGCTGTCTATATCCTTAGCCTCGGTATACTGGAATCCATTCTTACCCGGCATGTTGTATAAAGCAAAGGAAGCAACCAAGTTATTCTTGATTGACATTGCTCGCTGTGAAACATTTGAAGATGCAACTACCCTGATTAAAACCTCATACGGAGCATGCCTGGCTTTTTCCTCTATAGCCTCAATCACCGACATATCATCACCAGATATTTGCTTATCTTCGTGCTTCTTCTCTTTTTGCTCCGGTGGCTTTACGACTGCAAGCGCTAGGCCCCTGAACCAACCGGTCATTACAGTTCCGCGTGAGCTATGGCCATCTGTACCTTTTCGTTTTTTGTCGGCTTTTGCTAAAGCATTTTTACGCCACACGCTATCCGCAGGCCTAAACAGAATTTGAACCCCCGCACCATCTTCTTTGTCTAGAGTTGACAAAGCATTTAGAAGCGACTGCATTGTATCTCGCTTTAAATCTTTATAGGTGGCGATCGGATATGCAGAATCTTCTTTTAGAGTCAGTTCTCCGCCTACAGTTCCTGTGACCCTACCAACTTGATTAAACATATTATGCTCTGCTACTTCTTCCAGACGCGCAGTTGGGTATGCGCTGGTTATCGCTTGTTCGACTACTTCTATGAGTGCTACCGGTACGGCTGTATACATATTTATAAATCCGTTGTGAGCAATTATTTCAAAGGCGACATGGCGTTGGCCGTAGAATTTACTCTTGAACCCCTTCTGTGTCGTAGTAGAAATAATGTTAAACAGAGTCTCCGCTTTAGAGATAGTCTCATCCATAACATCACGCTCATCCCTACCACCGATTTCTGTATCTGAGCTTGGCGGAGGAAGATTGATAAGTAATGGAACCATCTTAAGTCCGCGTTCGTAATTTTTTTGCTCACGCCAGATTTTCCTAGAGTGATAATAAATTGTAAAGCCAGCAATCACGACGACACAAAGAAATGTAACTATAAATATCAGTAATGTTAACATTGGCCCCTACTAGTCCTTACCGACAACGATATCCTTGTTATACCGTTTCTTTATATAATCTACTTTCATTCGATTAATCTGTTTGTTTTGCAGATATGGATCGCCCTGGGTGCTTTCTACAATAGCTTTGGCTTTCTGTACCCAGGCCTTTTCTATCAAATCTATATCATTGGCGACTTCAGGGACATCAATCTGTACTATCCCACTTGCTGTTCCGCCAACATCATTTGCAGCCATGCTCTGAGCTTGATGCAACTGGCTATTGGCATCATTTACAGCCACCCCTGCCAACGCAGGAGAACCATGACTCGAACCCTGTTTATGTTCAATGGCAATGTCAAGCGCTGCTTCATTGAACCCATCAGTGGATTCCATGTTATCTGGAAGATTATTTATCTCTGGTGTAGGAAGTATTTCTTGGGGCTGCATGACTTATAAGAACCATTATACCAATATTACCGTAAATTTTTTAACTCCACATTCGATAAAAATAGAAGGTACTGACAACAACAAGGCTAAATGCTAATATGACGTCGCTGAGAGACAGCTGTCCAACACCTGAAAGTAAGCCCAAAAGTACAACTAGACTGACGCAGATGAAGCCCATCAGGGTTCTAATACGGCTCTCATCTCTAGAAATCACTGCAATAGCTACCCTTACTAGAGAAAATAGAAAAACCCATGCAAGCACAACGGGTACAAATATATACGGCAACGGCTTGTTATCTGGTGTTATTAGTAAAAACGACGCAATAATTGCGCTAAGGCTTGTGACCGCAAGTACTGTATATTTTTTGATTAATTTTTTGTTCATATATGTTTCTATTTTACAGTAATAAAAAAGTTGCACCAGGAGAATTAGTGCAACTTATATTCACGATAAAGAGAAGTCCAGGACGATAAATCCGCCCGTATAAAATTACTGTAAAGCGCTTATCGTCCTTTGGACTTTTTGACTGACCGCTCTCTCACGCTTTAGGCGCAAGTGAGCGATGCGTTTTTGTTTTATGATCCTGTTTGTTTTTTGTGAACCATGACTACAATTTAGCACAAGCATTAATAAATGTCAATAGTAATTATGTTTATACTATTGTTGTAACAAATAATATAACAGTTTAATAAGATGATATTTTTACAGTAGTATGATTTATATACTATTTATTTTTAACAACATATTTTTATGAAATAATTGTGTATTTTTTATATAATTTCGAATAATTTTTTGTTACTTTAGGTGAATTTGTTTTACGTAAAAATATGTTTAATCTATTGTTTTTGATTAATATTTTACAAGATTATATCCATAAAAATATTGAACTTCTATTAATATTTCTCTCCAATTACTCGTATATGTACGAGCTACAAATATATAAATATTCTATTAATTGATCCTATTTGAATTTAGTTTAAGCCTATGAATAAATATAACGATTAATAAACCTCAGCCTGAACATATGTTGTGCTGAGTCGTGAAGACTATTCGCATGACTGACTAGTCTTATCCTCGGCTGGTCTTTGGACCACCCTGATTATGTTCCTCGATATAGCCTTAAAGCCCTATCTTATATTTATGCCTTGGTTCTCTGCGTAAAAAGCCGGCTTAACCGGAGAAAATATAACGCCGCCACTTGCCTACACCGAAACAAAGCTTAACACTATACATCCGGGTTGGATTTGGACCTACTACGCTAATTATTAAAAAGTACAAAAAGTGCTAAAAAAACTGTTGACATAAGCATAATAGCGCTATAGGATAAGGTCAGTACTTTGAATAAATAAAGTACTCAAAAACAAAAACGTATCTGTAACAACGACTTCTCGCAGGTCGTTGTTCTTTATTTAAGACGTATTTAAATTATATTTTGCAAAATACTAGAACCAGGCCTACAGTATTGTTTATCATGAAGATTCACTCAGTCCATGAGAGTGGTGGCAAAGGCATAATAGTTACCGCGGAAACAAGTCTATCTAAAGGTCTGCCTAGCGTAATACTAGTCGGGTTTGCCGGGAAAAGCCTCGATGAATC